>Ga0310690_10003756_pt1 | contig 22353 bp, 20 predicted proteins | sample AusTroGonzalo_MG_2_FD_207661 | JGI IMG/M metagenome (GOLD analysis project Ga0310690, IMG submission 207661) | Bovine rumen microbial communities from tropical cattle in Woodstock, Queensland, Australia - Gonzalo_04 (v2) (version 2) | ecosystem: Host-associated > Mammals > Digestive system >... | reverse complement strand
CGGCGTGGGCATCAACTTCGTTAATTGCGGCCACCAAGTTAGTCTTGGCTTCCGTTGTTAAATTTGTTAATGTACCTTCTACACCCTGTGCACGTTCTGTTTCAGCTGTTATCGCTGCTGTGTTATCAGCAACCGTGGTTTTTAACGTAGCGACATCGGCAATGGCTTCATCCGTTGCCGTAGCCACCTCACCCATGTAACCCAAAATTGAACTGACGCCATACCCGGTAACAGGATCATTATTTCTATCCCACCCATGCTCTGTCACCAAGGAATCCATAAAATCATTTGTTTCATCTATAACACCCTGCCATGTATCAGCAGCGTTTGCACTTGCAGCGGCAGATAAACCCAATGCCACCACGCTTGAAAGCATGCACTTACGCAAAACGTCCCGATAGCGGCTGGTTAATTCCCGAATTGCTGTTTTTGAAAGTTTTAACATTATTTTTTCTCCTTTTCTGATTTAAAACGGCTATTTTGTAGTCGGTTTGGATTTTGGGGCAACAGGGGCCGTCTTCCCTGTGGCCTTTACTGCCGGCTTCTCTACCGGCTTTTCTGAAACTTGTTGTGGTTTCGGCGGTGCTACCGGTATCCGAGTTTGACACACAGCCAAAGCCGACATGATACTTCTGTATGTGGCCGGGTCCGTAAATTCCAAAGAACTGGCATTTGGACGAACCTTAGCCTCTTGTGTTATCCGCCAATAGGTTCTTGCCTCCTTAGGACTGAAGCGATAATCAACAATATTATAGAAACATTGACAATCTTCTTTTTTGCACAAGGCTTTTAAATCGCGTTTTAATTTTATATCACTGGTCATCCAAGCGCAAACGGAAAGCACAACGATTACCCCGATGCAAATACCCCATATAACCTTTTTCTGATTGCTCTTCATCTAGAAAATCCACCAATGTTTCGGATTATACATTTTAACAATTACACGGCGATCCACCGATTCGCACTCTACATTACCTTCACAAATCAACTCCGTTTTACCCTTGAAGTCTATATCAATCCGATTCGGATCAATACCACGACCGACCAAATATTCTTTAACCGCTTTAGCTCTGCGTTCGGAAAGATCCATATTATAATCTTCGGAACCCAATTCACTGGCGTATCCGGTAATCAACATCCTTTTACCTTCCCAGCGCGTCATTTTGTCATACGCCCAATCCAAACGTTTTTTACCATAGGGGCTAACAACATCCGAATCCAAATTAAAATAAATAACGGGAGAACATCCTTTGACATTACTCCCCTCACAAGCTGCCTTTTTCTGCGGTCCGGTTGCACATCCCGAGACAAGCAAACCCAATGTCAAAATAACTGCTAAAAATCTCACGTTATATCTCCTCAACTTCTAGTTACACACTTTACGGCGTAACATAGCATAAAATAGAAGTCAAGGAAAATAATGCAAAAAAAAATTAAAAATATTCTGATTTGTCAAATCTACGGTGTATCCACAGCCATTGTTCGGGATTTTCCCGTATCCAATTTTCTAATATTTGATTAATCTGTGTCATAACTTTTGCCGTTTTTTCTTCCATATCGGAACCTGTCGGCAATTCTAAAGGTTTTGTAATTTCCATCACAAAATGTCCGTCCGGTTGGCGAATACTACGCGCCATAACAATAGGCAGTTTCATTCTTAATGCCAATACGGCAATCGCTGGCGCTGTCATAGCCGGTCGGCCAAAAAAAGGAACGGAAATACCTTCCCGTAATTTTTGGTCACATAACATTACAACAACCCCTTTATTATGTAAGACTTCCACCAATTTCCTGGCACCCAACATTCCTTTAGGGATCAGAATTCCCGTCCGTCTTTGAAACATTAATTTATCCAACCATGGATTATTTGCACGCCGATACACAGGATTAAGATAGAAATTATCAAATAACGGCTGTGATACCGCCAATTCCCAATTTCCCAGATGCGCAGAACAGACAAAACCGCCTTTTCCTGATTTTTGGATTTGCTTTAAATACTCTAATCCCCGAATTTCTGCGTTTTGGAAAAGCGTTCTGGCATGGGGCATCTCAGCATAAAACCGTCCCCAATGACGCCACATTTCTTTTAAAATCAGTCGATGTTCCTCCTCTGTTTTTTCCGGAAAAGCAATTTTTAAATTGACCAACCCCACATGACTGCGTCTACGCATCAGATTACCGACCAAAACACCCAATTTACCACCCCAGTTTGATGCCGTTTTTACGGGAAGCCATTGAAAAAGTTTCCAAACAATTATGGCCAATACAGCCACAATCGGATCCCGCACGTAGCGTTGAACCGGATGACGATGCGATTGTCTGATCATTTTTTCTCTATTCATACACCAATAATTCCTTTTAATACATTTTGAATTGTTTCGGGATTATCAAACACAAATTCTCCGGAGACAACAATTAACCTATTCTGAATATCTTTTGGAACTTTTACAGCATCTTTTGTCGTTGTGACCAAAGGTAAAGATCCTGCTTCACTCAATAAATTTTCAATATCAAACCGCGTGTAATCATAATGATCCGGGAAAACCGCTTTTTTATCTACAAAAACACCCGTATCCGTCAACATATCAAAGAATTTGTCTGGTCGCCCGATGCCGGCGAAAGCCATAACTTTTTTTCCCCGTAATTTCTGGATAACTTTAGAATCGGGTTGAAAATGTCCTCCATAAATCGGCATATCCGATGAGATTTTATGTATCTGTTTTTTTACACCCGTTCTATCGGGCCCCGCAATAATCACGGCATCTGCCCTAGCCAATCCCCGCTCAAGTGATTCGCGCAATGGCCCGGCAGGAATAAGAGCATGATTTCCAAATCCTACTTGGCCATCCACAACGATAAAGGAAAAAGTCTTAATTAAACTCGGATTTTGAAAACCATCATCCATAATCAAAAGTTTTGCCCCTTTTCGTTCTGCCAATTGTGCTCCACGAGCCCGACGAGGATCAACGACGGTTGGTGCTTCTGTTGCAAGCAAGCTTGCCTCATCCCCGATATCCAAAGCCGATAGTGACCCCTTACGGACCAAAATACCTTTTTTCTTACTTTTGTAACCATGATTCAAAAAGAAAAACTGGGCATCCATTTCTTTCAACATTTTCCCCAATGCCAAACATATCGGTGTTTTTCCCGTTCCGCCAATCGACAAATTGCCAACACAGATAACCGGAATTTTAGCCTGATAAGGCCGTTCTTTTTTAAAACGTCTGGCAACGGACCAACCATAAATCTTCCCAATAGGGCTTAATAATTTAGCCTGCCATGACTTCTCACGATACCAAAATTTTGGTGTTTTCATACGATTTCCCTTTGTTTTAAAACATCATAGACCCGATCCAAAACCGCCATCTCCGAACATGCCAACACTTCGGCACGCTTTCCCAATCGGATACATTCATCTTTTTGCCGTAAGTAAAAAGCTATTTTTTCTTGCATGACGTTTTTATCGGGAACCTCTATCAAGGCTTCCTTTTCCTTACCCGTTGCAACAATAGCCCTAAAATTAAAGGCATGAGGTCCGATAATAACAACCCGTCCAAGACGCATCGGTTCCAGCATATTTTGCCCACCGAACGGAATTAAAGAACCACCGACAAAAACAATTGGAGCCAATTGATAAATCAATCCCATTTCTCCCAGGGTATCGGCCAGATAAACCTGTGTGTCTGATGTAATTTCCTCCCCCTTGGTTCGAACCGAAACACGCAATCCCCTCTTTTCAAAAGCCGCTTTGATTTCCGCCCGTCTTTCCGGATGACGCGGAGCTGAAATTGTCAAAAGGTCAGGGAATGAAGCCAGTAATTCCCTATGGATATCCGCCATTTGCGCTTCCTCATCGGGATGCGTACTTCCCCCAACCCAACAGGGACGATTACCAATCTGTGATAAAATCTTTTTCAATTCCTCACGATCAAACGGGGCCGGTGGTGCCGCGCATTTAATATTCCCGACACAAACCGCATCCGGTGCACCCAAAACACGTAACCGCCTGGCATCCTCTTCCGTTTGACCAAACACGAATGTAAACAGCCCTAATATTGATCGAATGATCGGTAAGAAACGTTTCCATCTGGTAAATGAAGAATCCGAAATACGCCCGTTCAACAGAACCAAAGGTATTTTATGCCGATGAATTTGATATAAAATATTTGGCCAAAATTCCGATTCAAACCACAAGGCCGAATCAGGTTGAAAGTGCTCAACAAACCGTTTGGTAGCCCCGCATAAATCAACGGGAATATAAACATGAAAAGCCCGATCAGGCAATCTTTTTTTCATTAAAGTTGCCGATGTTACCGTACCTGATGTTACCATGATATGCACATTCGGATCTTTTTCCAAAATCCGATGAATCAAAGGTTGCATGGACAGACACTCCCCGACACTGGCTCCATGCATCCAAATCAACTTCCCCACCGGACGTTTCGGCAATTGTTTACCTAAACGCTCCGGATATCGGATAGCATCTTCCTTTCCTCTTTGGCGCCGGATCCAAAGTACAATATAAATAAAGGGCATTGCCAAAGTAATAAAAATGCGATATAATATGATAAAGATCATTTTTTATCCCTGTCGGAGTTTATTTTTGGTTTGATTGTAAAACATCTTTTTAAAAAAGGCAATACATGATTGGACTTGTTTCACAAAATAATATTTTAAAATCTTCTTTATTGGATATTTTGTCCGATTTAACCATTGAGCCGTTTGTGCCGGATCATGATTACGAAGCTTTGCTGGTAGCAGAAGAAGATTTGGTCGTTTTAACAATCTCTGTTCCGATAATCACCTTGGGTATTTCCTTACCACATGAGGCTTTGCATATTTCAACACCTGTTCGGCCAACAGATCTTATGAACAAGATAAAAACTTTTTTGACCACCACCCAAGAACAAAAAACATTTGAAAATGAAATTTTTATTTTTCAAAAAGCACACCGATGTCTAATTGTCAAAAAAGATAATTCCCATATTACACTAACAGAAAAGGAAAATGACCTACTGACTGCCCTGGCTAACTCTTATCCAAACCCCTTGGGCAAGGAACAGTTACTTGAACAGGTTTGGAATTACAAACCCGATATTGAGACTCACACGTTGGAAAGCCACATTTACGGTCTTCGACAAAAACTGGGACCGTTAGCAGACAGTTTGATTAAAAGCACCCCTATGGGATACCTGTTGTTGGGACTGACCCAGAACTAATCGGTGTCGCTAAGGTGCTATCTGATATCGATGGATTAGCCAGCTGTTTCGGAGTATCATCGGGTATCTGATTTAAAATAATCGGGGCTTGCTGTCCCATTTGGCGCTGTGAATTTTTCCGTGCATTTTCCAATATTGTTTTTTGAAGAGCTTCCTTGATATTATCTTCCGTTTTTGTTTTGCGCAGAACCGGATTTTGGTCCAAATACCATAAAATACCATGTCCATTTCCATCTTGAACCGTAATATCTGCCCCCATTTCGGTTAAAACTCTAAAGACAATTTCAGATGGGGCATAATAAGCCGCAAATAAAATAACGGGAATTCTTTCCGGAGCTCCGAAGATTGGGAAATCTCTTAAAGATACACTATCATTCACCCGTGTTTTATCTTGTGTCAGAATGCCATTCACAATACTGGGATTTCCCCGCCGAATCGCTAACTGTAACAAGGATCCACCGCAGGTAATACTTTCATCATCCATGGAAACACCTGCCCGAATCATATCAAAAATCTGTTCATGAGTACGGGCATCCCGGATCAGATTCTGTAAAATTGTATACTGACAAGGACCTTGATATTCCGGAGCAGCCATAGCCGCCGTAGCACAACAACACAGAGCAAGAGTCATCATAATTAATTTTTTCATATTTATTTCTCCTTTTGATAGGGATTTTGAAACATAAATAACACTTTGTCAACCGGAATATTCACTTTCGTGTTAAAAAGGGATACGGTTGACTTAACACCTTGCATATCTAAAACCTCCCATTGTTTCAATTGCATGGTATCTTTATCAATAACAATCGTCAGACTTCCCAATTCCGGTGCTTCTTTTTTATGAGCCGTCACATAGTATTCATCCAACTCATCCTTCACATCCGTCACCACAAAACCCGGATGATCAAATTTTAATTCCTTTTGCAAAATCAATTCAACCGGCGTTTGCGAAAGTTCAAAATAACTAACCTCTTTTGCCTCTTTATCATGATAGATTAAATAACCGTTTATCGCATAAAACTCCAGCGGTGATCCTTTTTCATAAACCAATCGCATTTTCCCGGGCCTGCTCATATATAGGACTCCCCTTTGCAAATCATCTTCGATTTTAGAGTTAAATTGAGCAAATTCTGCCTGAATGGTCTGAATTTTATTATACGCTTTCTCAACAGCTGATAATATACGCCTATTTTCAGGTGTATCTACATTTTTATCCACAATTGCTCCAACCGACAAACTCCAACACAACAGACACATAAAAAGAATTTTTTTCATATTGTCTCCCTAGGCATTATCCGTCGGCACCAAGATTTCTCTTTTGCCGGCGATATTGGGTTTGGAAATAACCCCTTCAGCTTCCATCCGATCAATTAAATCTGCTGCTCGGTTATAGCCGATTCGTAATTGCCGCTGGACATAACTGGTAGATACCTTTTTATCTCGCAGAACGATTGCCACCGCTTTATCATACAAATCGGTACCCTCTGCGAATTCGGAATTAGCCGCTTCAGATCCGACAGGCGACTCCTCTGTATCCGTAATGACGGCATCCACATATTTCGGTTCACCCTGGCCGCGCCAGAATTGAACAACCCGTTCAACTTCTTCATCACTAACAAATGGCCCATGCAAACGTAAAGGCCTACTGCCTGCCGGACGATAAAGCATATCACCTCGACCTAACAATTGTTCGGCGCCTTGTTCATCCAAAATCGTTCGGCTATCAATTTTATTGGTGACTTGGAATGAAATGCGGGTTGGGAAGTTCGCCTTAATCAAACCCGTAATCACATCAACACTGGGTCTTTGGGTAGCCAAGATCAGATGAATACCCACAGCCCGTGCCATTTGTGCCAACCGCAAAATCGGCGGTTCGGCTTCTTTTCCGCATTGTCCCATTAAATCGGACATTTCATCCACAATCATGACAATATAGGGAATTGGTGTCAAATCAAACGGCTGATCTTCAAAAATAGGTTTTCCCGTTGTCGCATCAAATCCCGTTTGAACACGACGCGTCAAAACACGACCCTCTTTAGCCGCCTGTAAAAGCTTTTGATTATAACCATCAATATTACGTACCCCCAATTGACTCATTGCGCGATAACGGTCTTCCATCTCTCGTACCGCCCATTTTAAGGCCACAACCGCCTTTGGTGCATCGGTTACAACCGGTGTCAGTAAATGCGGAATATTGTTATAAACAGACAACTCCACCATTTTCGGATCCACCAAAATCAACCGACATTCGGCCGGGGTGAAGCGATAAAGTAAAGATAAAATCATCGTATTAATGGCTACCGATTTACCAGAACCGGTCGTCCCCGCCACCAACAGGTGGGGCATCTTGGCTAAATCAGCATAAACCAATCCACCCCCGATATCCTTTCCCAAAATCATAGGCAAAGCACCTGTATTTGCTTTAAACTTCGGCGTTTCAACCAATTCCCGTATATAGACCACATCTCGTTTAGGATTTGGCATTTCAATACCGATCACATTAGATCCCGGGACAACGGCAATCCGAACGGATAAGGCTCGCATCTCCCGGGCAATATCATCCGAAAGCGCAATTACACGGGATGTTTTAACGCCGGATGCCGGTTCAAATTCATAAAGCGTCACTACCGGCCCCGGTTTAGCACCAACAATCTGTCCGCTGATGCCAAATTGTGCTAAAACAGCTTCCAATCCTTTGGATATCTGTCCGACGGCTTCTTTTGTAATGGTGGCACCAGTTGTTTTTGCGGGATTAAGTAGATCAACCGCCGGTAATTGATATTCATCTTTAGGCGTCAAAACGGCTTCCACATGTACTTCGGGTTCTTTTTTACGTGCTTTTTTTATTTTTACTTTCTTCAACGGTTCTACTACCTTTTCCGCCCGATGCCAAACTGGTTTCAGTTTCATCAGGAACGGTAACAGTTGGACCAGTTTTAAGAACAAAAAGCGAACCGGTATTGCCCACACATAAATAGCCAAGCATCCCCAAACGATCCATAATAAGATCTTAATCCATAAAATGGGAATAATGCCAAACCGCCCCAACCAAAAACCTATAAATCCACCGGAACCGGACGGGAAATAATGTGTTTGCGGGGTTTCATGACCTGCCAATAACCAACATCCCAATAATAACAGCAAGGTAGATAAAAAGACTCTATGCTTAATTCCTTTTTGTTGCCACAACCTAAATCCCCAAAAGAATAAGCCTAATACGAACGGTATCGTCATACCGCCCAGACACTGCCAAAGAATATCTGACAGGGACGATCCCAAAAGACCACCCCAATTTCTGACAGAATCACTTGCCGTATTCCAAGATGAATCTCCTGATTGATACGACAGACAGGCAACCATCATAAAAAGTCCTATAGCCCATAAAACAATCGCTTTTATTTTGAATAATAGTTTCATGACATCCTCTTCATCCGATTTAAAGTTTCTTTAATGACGGGTATTGTAACCTTTCGCCCCTCTGCCAACGATAACTCGTCTGATGTTTGAATTAAATTTTGGACGGCACTGAAAGACCGTTCCATATGCGTTACGGCATAGTCCAAAACAGATTCTTCCACCAAAATATGTCGCTCCTGAAAAGCACGCTTTAAAACATCTTTAACGAACGTTTCATCCGGCATAAAGATGGCGGCTTTTGGAATAGACTGAATCCGCGTCTGTAAATCCGATAAATGAAACCGGGGAAGATCTTTAGCCGTCAGAAGCAAGTATCCTCCCAAATCCCGCATAAAGTTAAACAAATGGAACAGGGCTTCTTCACTTTGCAATTCTTCCAAATTTTCCACAACGATTTTTTTTTGAAAATAGGGGGTAAAGTCGTTCGTCAACTCACTTGCCTCTAACCGATACTCCGAAAAGATACTGGACAAATGCGTTTTTCCCGACCCGCTTTCTCCATAAATCAGGACAGCAGGCATCGGCCATTTTGGCCATTTATCAATCCAAGAAATCGCTTCTTTATTGCAGGGGGCAACTATAAAATCTGACCTTCCGAAGGCCTTTCGGTAAGACAGTATAAGCGGTAATTGTTGGAACTCTGTCATGAACCCGATTTCCCTTTATAAAATGCCGTCTTTTTATACCAGGCTAAGCCATGTCGAATCAGAACCCCGACCACGGCTGCCACCGGAACGGCTATTAAAATCCCCACAAAATTAAACAGAACACCCCCTGCTAATAGGGCAAACATAACCCATACCGGATGAAGTCCCACCCGATCCCCAACCAATCTGGGCGTTAAGATATACCCTTCCAAAATTTGACCGACAACAAACACAACGGCAAGGCCCAACCACTGCCCACAGCTTAAGCCTTGCATAATGCCTAAAAACAGACTTAAAATTAAACCGCTGCCAAAACCAAAGTAGGGAATAAATGACAAAACACCTGCCAACAATCCCACCAAAATCCCGTAATCCAAACCGATTAAGAAGAGCCCGAAACCGTAAAAGCAACCCAATACCAAACAAACCAAGGTTTGCCCCCGAATAAATCCCGACAGTGTTTGATCAATTTCCGCCCACAAAGTCAGTGTTTGTTTTTCCTTATTTTTAGGGATCAATCCTGAAATTTTTTCGCGGATGACATTCCAATCCCGCAACACGTAAAACAACACCACCGGTGTAATCAAAATTAAGGCTAAGATATTGAAGACGGCGATACCGCTGGTCAAAACATGACTGAGGCTGGCCCCGATAGCGGTCAAAACCCCCATAACCGATCCATTCACCGCATCGGATAATTCAACCAGTTGTTCCCGTGAAATATTATCCTTCGTATAGGCCATTAAATTTTTCAATCCGTTCCAAACCGTTGCCGAGTATTGCGGAATTCGTCGCATAAAGTCCAGAACCTGAGCCTGTAAAACCGGAATTAGGATCAGGAAAATCCCCACTACCAACAAGCAAAATCCCGATACAACCACACCGGTAGCACATCCGCGTCCCACATGTTTTGAAATCACCTTTTCCACGATTGGATGCAGGATATAAGCCAACACAAACGCCAATATAAACGGCAATAGAATCGCTTTAATGGACCCGACAAACCACATCAAGCCCAGTACAAATATCATTAAAATTATGTTTGTTTTTGTTAAATACTGTTTCATGAACCGTTCCCCTTATTCACACGTGTAAGCACCCAAGCTCCGCCAACATCACTCACATCCAAATAAAGTCCCAAAGGCTTCAACTGTCGGTTTAATTCAACAGATGTTCCCTTATACTGCCAGGTTATCCAAATTTCACCCGGTCGAAACCCGCGAACAACTAAATTTTCCAACGCTTTTGCTTTCTCCAGTTTTTGTCGGATAGTCCGCCAGTCAGACAATTGTGTAATAGGAACTTGAACCCAGAAGGTCATCGCCAATTCAAAATTTTGTGTTTTAAGACGTTTCCATCTTTCACGTCGTTCGGTAACAATTTGATTCCACATGTTCGGAAAAACATCAGGAAATCTTGCGGCTGATATTTGCAATTCCCGTTCCGTTTCCAAAGCCGGTTCTGCCGGCACATAGTGTATCCCGATTTTTATGTTGTTTTCTTCCTCGTCCAAAGTCAAGACCAAAACTGTTTCCGTTTCATACTTATCCGAAAAATTTTTAAACACCGAACTGTTTTTATTATCAAATGCTTCTTTAACCCACAAGATTTCTTCCAAACCGCCGGCCGGAATAACAATCTTATCATCCGTATCCGATGCATATTGGTCTCGCAAATAGGTATAAATCAGGTTTCGATCTTCCAGCGACAAAATATTACCTTCCCGCTGCCATACAGGGACAACAACTGCCGAAGGCAATTCCTGTGTTAAAAACGGAATTTGATGGGCCGTCAAAAAATCCCGTATTTTATTTTCATGGAAACGAACCGTCAAAGTTGCCATATACTTGGTTGCGGTATTTTTTTCGTTTGCCAAAGATACATGTTGGACCCAATCCACAATTTCCTCTTCGGTCGGTCCGGGGACCAGTTGCAAATTTTCGGGATCCACCATCTTTTTCATCAGAGCCCAAAAGGCGTCTGTCTGACCGTTTTGGATGGCCGCTGATCTGGCCTCTTTGGCTGAATTCAACTCGGCTGCTATCGGGATGTTTGACACGGTATAGAGATCCGCCGACGCCACCTGCATCCCCCCGATCAGGAACAACAGAACCAAACATATTTTTTTCATTATTTTCATTTTTTTCATTGCAGATTTTTCCAATCGGGTTTATTCTAGCAAAAGAATTTTGAAATCGCAACTTTTTTGTGGAGGAAAAATAAAATGGAATACAATGCGAATAATGTGTTTGCCAAAATCTTGCGGGGTGAGATTCCCTGTAAAAAGATTTACGAGGACGATTATGCTCTTTCTTTCTATGATATCAACCCCAAGGCCAAGGTTCACGCTTTAGTCATTTCCAAGGGCATGTACCGCGATTATAATGACTTTGTCAATCATTCCACAGACGATGAAATTGCGGGCTATTCCCGGGCGGTGTTAAAGGTTGCCGATATTTTGGGCCTGACGACAACGGGATACCGCATTGTATTCAACACCGGCAAGGACTCCGGTCAAGAAGTCCCTCACCTGCACGCGCACATCCTCGGCGGCGAGCCCCTCAGCGTAGATCATTTATAAGAATCCAAAGAAAATTTATTCCCCTACCGGGACAAGTTTGCCACCCTTGAATTTTTGGACAATGGGATAATAGTTTAATTTACGCCCATCAATACGTACTTTACCCAAAATGGTCGTATTGTCTTCATTGACTTTTTTCAGAGCCTTTTGGAATGCCTTTTCATCCTTTAAATCAACTCCCGTTTCAATGGTTTTTAGCAAAATATCCAACATCGGATAAGCAATTACAGCCATTTGTTCCGGCTTTGTTTGATATTCTTTTTGATACTTTTGAATGAAATCGGCATCTGTTGTATCAACATCCAAGAAAGCCTGATTTTCCAGCAATTCCGGTTGTTGTGATTGGGAACCGGCCACATATGCCCCCGTAAAAGGTTTATCAGGTGCATATTGTTTCAATTGGCGTGTCAAAATATCAAAAATCGGATTAAATGCTTGCAAAATATAAATATCCGGATTTTCTTTCTCTGCTTTCATGACTAAAACACGAAAGTCTCTTTCTGTCGGTTGAACACTATCTTCAAACACAATGGAAATACCTGCTTCTTTTGCAAATTGATGCATATAGGGGCGAACCAATTTGACGTAAGAATCATTTTCCAAGATTAAAGCTAATCTTTGATAACCTTGTTTTTTCAGGTAGGAAAATAATGTTTTCATATCATCTTCTGGCGTTGGCCCCATGATGTAGTTATAGCCACGTTGTGTTAAACTCATATCTGAACTGCCCGAAAAGTGCAAAATTTTATTTTCTTCAACAATAGATGCGATAGCCCCCGCCGCCTGTGAACAGTAAGTTAGGATAACATCTACATTTTTCAAATCAATCAATCTTCTGGCTGCTGTCACCGTATTTGTAGCAAGCATTTGATCATCTTCGTATATTAACTCATAGGAAACATCATATTTTTTGTCTTTTTTCAACAATTCTAATCCCCTTTGGAACTGTTTTCCCATCAATGCATTAGCCCCTGTCATCGGAGCAATAACACCAATTCTGATAGTATCGGCATTTTTATTTTTCTGTTGGTAGATATTACCCCCAATGATACCAATTACCACAAGTGCGGCGACACCCCATCCGAAAATGCTCTTCCAATTAATTTTCTTTGCCATGATAAAATCCTCCTCTTATTCTTCCACAGGAACAATTTTTCCGTTTTCAATTCTTTTCAAGAATGTTGGAACGCGTAAAAGCCCATTGTCTTCCAAATGCACATTTCCGATTAAGCCCTGATAGTCCCTTTGTTGATAGATCGTATCACGGAATTCTTTGGTTGTCGGAATACGATCCAATGTTTTTCCGGCCTTTTCATATGTGTTCACAATAACATTCATGGCATCATACATATAAACCGCATCCGGATGCTTTGATTTTAAAAAGTTTTCCCATTCAATATTGTAAGGTTTTCCAATTTCATAAAATCCGTCAAAATATGTAAAGTCATAATTTGCCGTTTCTACTGTATCAAATCCCAAGACAGGTACCGTCACTTCTTGAGATTTTAATTCCCGTGCAACAAATACAATTCCGGGGGACCAACCGTATAATAAAACCAAATCGTAATTATTTGCTTTAACTTTGGCCACCATTGTGCGGAAGGCATCAAACTCTGTTCCACCATATAAATATTCATCAAATTTAATTCCGTTTTCTTTTAATTTGGGCTCTAACATACTCAAAATTTCTGCCCCAGCAGGAACCTGTTGAAAAATTAAAGCAACTTTCTTGGCATTTCTCTTTTTGATAAAATTAAAAGCCATCGGAGCCAAGTCTTCATTTGTTACGGAACAGTTAAAAACATTTTTCCCATCCGATAAAATGGTATAACTATCCGTAAAATGAATTAGGTCATTTTCAATCATTAAAGGCTTTGCGGCATTACTCGGACCCGACCAACTTGTCATAACGACATTAACTTTATCAACGCCCAACAATTTATTGGCAATTGTAATCGTATTGGCTGCCTTCATCTCATCATCATGACTAATTAATTGGTAATTAAATTGGCGATTGGGATCTTGATTTATCTTATCCAATACCATATTGGCCGAGTTCATAACTCCCTTACCGATATGTCCCATCGCACCGCTCATAGGATAAATTAAACCAATCTTAACGGTTGGCTTATCTCCGGACATCTCTTTGGGTTGGTTAAAATACAGGATACAACCAACAACAATTACCACAATTCCCCAACCGATGATACTTTTCCAATTGATTTTTCCCATAGCAAATCCCTTTCATTTAAAAATACAGGTTTTTACTTACGCTCTTAACACCGCACCGGTATTCTTCGCCACAAAGTTGATAATCTGTGCCGACAGGGCCTCAATTTCCGCATCTGTCAAAGTCTTTTCCTGTGGCTGAATGGTTACCTGAACCGCCAACGATTTCTTGCCGGCTTCCAGATGTTCCCCTTCATACACATCAAACACAGACACATCGGTAATTAGGGCTTTATTGACATTCAAAATCGTACCGACAACCTTGGATGCATCAACCGACTTATCCATCACAAAGGCAAAGTCACGTGTCAGAGGCATCAAAGCCGTTTCTTTCAATTCTTTCTGCAACTTTGATTTGCTCTTTCCGGCCGGCACGGCATCCATATAAAGCTCAAAAGCACATACCGCTGTTTTGATATCAAATGCTTTCAAAATAGCCGGATGAATTTCACCAAACACAGCCAACACGTTCTTGCCCAATTGAATACTGCCCGACCGACCGGGGTGATACCACTTGGGGGCCTGACGCATAATTTGTGTGTTTTGAGGTGCCTCTACCGCCGCCAATGCCGCCAACGCATCGGCCTTAGCATCAAATACATCAACAGTACGCGCTGGTTCTAACCAATGCTTCGGTGTCCAATTACCCGCCCGAACGCCGCAGGCAACAAGTCGTTGTTCTCCCGGCTTATCCGAATAGAATTCCGGCCCCACTTCAAACAACTGAACATCCGCCACACCATGGTCTTGATTGCGTTTCACGGCCGACAATAAATTCGGCACCAAACTCGGGCGCATTTCGTCTAGATCGGATGCAATCGGATTGGCCAGTTTGATCCCCTTACCTCCAAAATAAGCGGCCAGTTTTGAATCCATAAAGGACCAGGTAATAGCCTGACAAAGTCCCCGATCGGCCAAAGCGCGCCGAACGGCCACTTCTTTTTTCTGATGCGGTAATAAAATACCGATCGGCAACGGCTCTGCCCGCATCGGTGCATCCGGCAAAGAATCAAGCCCATAGATACGAACAACCTCTTCCACCAAATCAGCCGATACGCTGACATCATGGATTCGCCACGACGGAATGGTAACTTGATTACCTTGAACTTCAAACCCGAGACGAGATAAAATTTCTTCCATTTTTGCTTGCGGAATCTCCAAACCGGTCAAACGTTTGACTTCGTTAAAATCAAATGTAATGGCACGTTTACAATCCTGTTCCTGACCGGCAATCACGATTTCTGAAGCTTCCCCACCGCATAAATCTAAAATCATCTGCGTTGCCCGGTGGTTATCGGGAATCGTGCTCAGGGGATCAATACCCCGTTCAAAACGTGACCGGGAATCGGAAACGGCATTTGTCAATACACCGGCTTTGGCTATTGCCACCGGTTCAAAATAGGCACTTTCCAAAAAGACATTCTTTGTCTCCTTGGAAACGGCTGTATCTACACCACCCATCACACCAGCAATACTTTGCGCCGCTTTATCGTCAGCTATGACACAAACTTCTGGCGAAAGGGTATATTCCCGATCATCAAGCGCCATCATTTTTTCGCCCTCTTTAGCGGCCCGCACCGTAATGTTACCCATCACTTTATCCGCATCAAAAACATGCAACGGACGACATTCCGCAATATTCAGATAGTTTGTAATATCCACCAATGTTGAAATGGGCCGAAGTCCCGCTGCAATCAAAGCTTTCTTCATCCAATCCGGACTTTCCCCGTTTTGAACATTTCGGATGAAGCGTCCCGTATAAATCGGGCAGGCTTTGTCCTGTATCACCACATCAATCGATGATTTAAAGGATCCTGAAACAACTTTTTTATCCGTATCAATAAATTCACCGATTCCGGTTGCCGACAGGTCACGGGCAATACCCCGAACCCCAAAGCAATCAGGTCTGTTAGGCGTTACATTCACATCAAAAACAATATCGGCATTCAGAGCTTCTGCCGCCGGTGTTCCCGCCGGTAAATCCGTTTTCAGATCAATGATTCCCGTATGATCTTCACCGACACCCAATTCATCTTCGGCACACATCATACCTCGAGATTCCACGCCCCGCAGTTTGCTGATTTCAATCGTTGTATCAAATTTAGCAACATAGCACCCCGGCTGCGCCAAAATAGATTTCATACCAACCCGTACATTTGGGGCTCCGCAAACGATTTGAACGTCCTCTTTTCCGTTAAAAACACGAAGAACATGCAATTTATCCGCATTAGGATGTTGTTCCACAACCCGAATTTCACCGACAACAAAGCCTTTAAGTGATTCGGATAAATCCTGTATTTCTTCAACTTCCAGACCGATCATCGTCATTTTATCGGCCAATTCCTGAACGGATGCCTCTGTTTTCAAATATTGTTTTAATGTTGTCAAACTGAATTTCATTTTCTGCCTCCGTTCAAAGATAATCCGCTGGTTACCGTCGGAACGTCCAACGGTAAAAATCCGTAATGTTTAATCCATTTCATATCGGCTTCAAACATAGGGCGTAAGTCTTTGATGCCGTATTTCATCATTGCCAGTCGATCCAGTCCGATACCGAAAGCAAAACCCTGATATTTTTCTGGATCAATACCACAATTTTGCAAAACCCGCGGATCAACAACTCCGCATCCCAACAATTCCAGCCATTCTTTACCGATATTTCTGGCCATCACACCACCTAAATCCATCTCATAAGACGGTTCCGTAAACGGGAAATAAGAGGGGCGAAAACGCACTTCTACATCATCGGTTTCAAAGAATAATTTAAAGAACTCCACCAGTACCGTTTTTAAATTAGCCAGGTTCGTTTTCTCATCAATAACCAACCCTTCAATTTGATGGAACATCGGTGTATGTGTCGCATCATAGTCCCGCCGATAGGTCCGCCCCGGGCACACAATTTTAATCGGAGGCTTTTTATTTTCCATGGTGCGGATTTGAACACCTGATGTCTGTGTTCTGAGCAACGTTCCCCCGGGGAAGAAAAAGGTTGCCTGCATTTGTCGCGCCGGATGTGCCGCCGGCATATTCAATGCCTCAAAATTATGCCAATCATCCTCAATATCGGGGCCTTCGGCCAATTCAAATCCCATCTGGGCAAAAATTGTTAAAACTTCTTCCGTCACTTGTGCAATCGGATGGATACGCCCTGATGTTGTCTCCGGCCGACAAGGTAACGTTACGTCCACACTTTCACCGACCAATTTAGCATTAAGGGCTTCCGTTTCCAGTGTCTTTTTTTTACCTTCCAAAACTTCCGTGATTTCCGTTTTAAAAATATTTAAGATTTGTCCGGCTGTTTTCCGTTCTTCCGGAGCTAATGTCCCCAATGTTTTCATTAATCCCGTTATACTTCCGTTTTTACCTAAAGCGGCCACACGTACTTCTTCCAAAGCCTGTACCGTATCGGCCTTTTCAATTGCGGACAGAATTTCCGGTTTTAGTGTATTAATTTTTTCCTGCATATGATTTTCCTTTTATTGTTTGTTTAATTCATGCCACGAATAGGGTTGCTGATATTTATCAAAAAACAGTCCCTTCCATTCCGATACTTTTTTCACTGTTCCTAATTTAATATGGCGCATATTTTCAATCTGAACGGGATCCTTTATAACATAGTGCATAATGGCATCAGCCTGATTGGTTTGCCCTGCCTTGCCAAAAAACATTAAGCCGGCATATCCGTCAACGACCACATTCCCCCTATGTTCAATCAGAGTCATATCGGTAATAGCATCCCGTTGTTTTCTTAACTTACCTTCTTGACGTTCCCTATATGTTTTCTTAAGCGCGAAAGCAATCACCACAGCGATACACAACAGCGAAATAACGGCTAAGATAGATTCTTGTCGTCTAATACGCCGACGCCGATTTTGACGTTCAATCCGACGTTGTTCAGCACTTATTTGTACATTCTGTTTATTCATTATAAAGTATCCTTACTTTTTCAATGCCGTCAATCTCTCTTCGGTCGCCGCCAGTAATTTTTGATAATCGGCTAATTTTTGCCGCTGTTCATCAACTTTTTCCTTTGGCGCCTTTGATATGAATTGTTCATTGGCCAATTGTTTTTCTACTCGTTCCAAGAAGGCCTGATATTTTTCTTTTTCAGCAGTCAAACGTTCAACTTCGGCTACCACATCTACCAAATCCTCAAATGGAATGTAAACTGTTGCATCCAGTGTTTCTACCGTCACGGCATTTGTCGGTATTCCCGCTTTATCAGGTTGGACAATAACTTCTTTGGCAGAAGCCAATTTCTTTAAAATAGCCTCTTCATTTTTAACAAAGTCAGCTTTGGTTGTTGTAACAACGATTAAGTTGGTTTTTCGATTGGGTTGGATATTCATGTTGGCCCGAACATTTCGAATACCGGTAATCAATGTTTTCAAAAGCTCAATATTCTCAAAATCATCGGGATACTTTTCATCCCCTGCCACTGGCCATTTTGTGACAATTAAGGGGTCGGTGTGTCCATCCTTAATTTTATCATACAGTTCCTCTGTCACAAACGGCAAAAACGGATGCAATAATTTTAAAACCGTTACCATGGCCGTATAAAGGACATATGCCGCCTCAACCTTTGTTTCAGAGCTTTCATCCGTCAGACGAGGCTTTACCATTTCAATGTAGGTGCTACAAAAATCATTCCAGAAAAAGTCATACAATTTTTGTAGAGCCAATCCATATTCAAACTGATCCAGTTCTTTTGTCACCGCAGAAATAACGGTATTCAGTTGAGTCATCATCCATTTATCTTCCGGCTGATACTTTGCTTTATCATAACCGTTCAAATCAATGTCGGAAATAGATCCGAATACAAATTTGGCCGAATTCCATAATTTGTTGATAAAGGCCTTGGCAACCGTCAATTTATCCGCTGAATATTTAATATCCGTTTCCAAATTTAAGCCCTGTATCAACGAAAACCGCAATGCATCTGCCCCGTATTCGGCAATAGCTTCCAGCGGGTCAATACCGTTATTCAGACTTTTAGACATTTTTCGACCCAAGGCATCGCGCACCAAACCATGCATGACAACCCGCTTAAATGGAACTTCTCCCGTTTGTTTCAGGGCAGAGAAAATCATTCTGGCCACCCAAAAGAAAATCAGATCACTCCCGGTAATTAAAGTTGTTGTCGGATAAAAATATTTTAAATCTTCCGTTTTTTCCGGCCATCCCAATGTTGAAAACGGCCACAACGCAGAGCTAAACCACGTATCCAACGTATCTTCGTCCTGAATCCACTCCGTGCAACCACACGTACACGCATGTTTGGGCGCGTCCGCACCTACATAAACGGCACCGCATTTTGTGCAGTAATAAGCCGGAATTCTGTGGCCCCACCAAAGTTGTCGCGAAATGCACCAATCCTGAATATTTTCCATCCAATGGAGATAAACTTTTTCATGACGGCTGGGCGTAATTACAATTTCTTTATTTTTCACGGCTTCAATGGCCGGTTTTGCTAGTGGTTCCATTTTAACGAACCATTGTTTTGAAACCAAAGGTTCTACTGTATGATGGCACCGATAACACTTACCGACTTTATGTGTATATGGTTCAATTTTTGTCAGGTTTCCTAATTCCTTTAATTCCTGAACGATACCTTCTCTGGCCGTCAAAATATCTTGACCGGCATATTTCTTTACCAACGGCAACATCTTACCGTCTTCATCAATAACCCGAATGATTTCTAAACCAAATTTTTTGCCGGCCGCAAAATCATTAAAGTCATGAGCCGGTGTAATTTTAACGGCACCGGTACCAAATTCCATTTCAACGAACGGGTCAGCAATAACCGGAATTTCCCGATTGACAATCGGGACAACAACTGTTTTACCAATCATATGGGCAAAACGTTCATCCTTCGGATTAACCGCAACTGCCGTATCGCCCAACATGGTTTCAGGTCTGGTCGTTGCCACTTCCACCGAATATGATTTATCCGGTGCATCATATCTGATATACCACAAAGACCCCTTTTCTTCCTCGTATTCTACTTCCGCATCCGAAATTGAAGTACGACAGCACGGGCACCAATTCACAAGCCTTTCGCCTCGGTAAATCAGACCTTCGTTATACAGGTCAATAAAGACTTTGAGAACAGCCTTGCTTAGCCCATCGTCCAAAGTGAAACGTTCGCGTTCCCAATCACAGGATGACCCAAGTTTTTTTAACTGTTTAATGATTGTTCCGCCATATTCTTCTTTCCATTGCCAAGCTCGCTTTAAAAACCCTTCACGACCCAAACCTTCCTTAGACAAGCCCTCTTTTTTTAACATATCCACAATTTTCACTTCCGTGGCAATACTGGCATGATCCGTTCCCGGTAGCCACAAAGCGCTGTAACCTTCCATACGCTTCATCCGGATTGTGATGTCCTGAAGTGTCATATCTAGAGCGTGCCCAATATGGAGTTTTCCCGTAATGTTTGGCGGCGGAATCATAACAGTATAGGGCTTTTTGTCCGGATTTCTATCGGCATGAAAGTAACCTTTTTCGGTCCAAAAACGATACCATTTATCCTCAGCCTGTTTGGGATCAAAATATTTATCCATTTCTATCTGTTGCATCTTAGATTCCACCTATCATTAAGTAGTAGAGCGAATTATACTCTCTTTCAGTTCAAAAGTCAATCATTTTAAACCCGATAATCGTGTCAAATGAAATTCTTTTTGGACCTTTTCAACCGCCAAGCTAAAATCTGTTTCAAACCTTTTATATTTTTCTCCGTATTTACCGGATAAACCCCGTAAATATAAGGATAGATTTTGACGATTTCGTCAAATAAATCAAACACGACGCCTTGGAAAATAATCAGATACCATTTTTTTATTGACCTGTCGACCGCAGAAGCGAACTCCTTCCCGACATCCTCCCTTCCAACAAGGGGGAGCCAACCGATCCGCAACTGCCGGATAGACCTGCTGTAATTGTGTTTTTAGCTGTCTGGCTATTTCTGAAATTTCTTCCTGCGCACACCAGCAAAGCCTTTTCTCTTGCTCGTGAATAAGGGCATTTAAGGGGGCCTCTTTTTGATATTTTGCCATCACACCATAGGGGGCAATCGTGGTCATCAGCTCCGGTGACAGAATCTTACTCAGATTCGCGTATTCTTTCATATAGGCCAAAGCTTCTGCCTCCAATCCGCCCATCCGCACCAACGGCGGTACATAAAAAGCCCCCGTTAAAACCGGACGGCTGCGGTGAATGGAACGATGTCGTTGATCTTCTCCCATTGTTGCACAGGACAGCTCCACCTCTGTCCGAACATGATCAACATTATTATCCATGGACAACGGTGAAAAAGGTAAAATATCCACTGAGTCAGTCGCTTTTGGAAATTGATTGGACTGAATATCGGCCGAGATTAGACGGCAAACCGGTTGTGTTTTCACACACACGGAATCAAATCGCATTTCCGGTGACCAATTCATATTTTGACGCTTTTCTGCATCAAACATATAACCGATATCTGGTTGAACCGCTAAAACGGCATCTTTCATTAAATCCGTCACAAAACGCATTTCCGGCGACCATGCAACGCGCCACAGAGCCGCCAAAGCAGACAGATTTACCGTCGTGATTAAGGCTGTCGGCATCGCCTGTGAAATAAAGACTCGCAACTGCTCCTGAGCAAATTTTTTGCCGTTCATTTGCACATATTTATCATTAGCCAAAGGCCTGTCTTCGCGGATTACTTTTTCCGCCAAGGCTGTCAAGGGTCCAATGTGCGCCTGATACAGATCAACACCTTTTTGAATAAAGCGAATCGCTTGAGTAATATCCTCATCAGGATATAGTTTTTTAAGATTTTGGCTAAGCTCATCCATATCCGGCGCATCATACATTTTGGAAAAGCGCCCTGATCGTTGATCTGAGTTATAATAAGGGGCATTCAGATGTATTCCGAACAAAACCGATGATACCGAAAGACCATTTAATAAAAAGGAAAAATGATTATGTTCCAATGTGGTATGATGACCCGGCCCGAACAACCGTTCATTAACCCCGATCAGCTGTCCCAGTTGGGGTGGTTCTGCGGTATAGCATACCTTAGCGGCATAAGACGCCAAAGGCGTTACATCAACATTTGTTTGGGCAATCAAATCTACAGAAATCATAATGAGGCTCCTTCATAAATCAGATTCAGAATACCAATCCCATTTCGGCCTGTCAAGGAAAAATCAATAAAAAAACCGATCCAGAAAGGATCGGCTTTTTTCTTATGGCTTCGTCAGGTAAATCCTACCCC
>Ga0310690_10003755_pt1 | contig 22369 bp, 25 predicted proteins | sample AusTroGonzalo_MG_2_FD_207661 | JGI IMG/M metagenome (GOLD analysis project Ga0310690, IMG submission 207661) | Bovine rumen microbial communities from tropical cattle in Woodstock, Queensland, Australia - Gonzalo_04 (v2) (version 2) | ecosystem: Host-associated > Mammals > Digestive system >... | reverse complement strand
CTTTAGGTATGTTTATTGCTATTTTTATCACTTTGGTAAGTGTTAAAGGTACAAACGCCAATAATAAATATGGGAAAGCATTGAGATAAGTATTTTTATAAGTGCTTGTTTTATAAAGAAATCGTATTTAAGAGTCCGATAATTGAAGATTTTTGGTGTTTCTCGGACTTGCCATTATCGGACTCGACGAAAATCTTACGGTTAAAAAGCTCTTATTTCTTAGATCGTTTTTGTTTACTCAAATTCTTGCGCAATTGCCGAATTGTTCTGTATTTTAGGTATGACAAGAAATTACTTAAGATCACAAAAATCTCCAACATCCCTGCCCAGTTTTTAATGCTGATCTGATAGGACAAATATGTGAAGCCGTTTAAAGCGCCAACAAGCCGCATTTTTTGGGGCGGAAGCCACCAAATACAAAACAACGTCACCGAGTCCGTTATCACAACCAAAATGGAGGAAATGCCAATATATGTGCAATATAAAATGGTAAGATACAATCCTTCGAAAAACAAATACGCCCCCAACCATCTTTTATTCAAGCGCTCTTTGATATTTGCCACAATCAACATAAAGAAAACTGCCATCGAGATATAGGCGCCACTTAATGAATCAAAGCAATACAATCCCATCGAGATAAAGACTTTTGCCATCAAATCCCACAGCAGCATTGCCTTTTTTTCTTTCATAAAGCGGCTCAGGCAATAGCACACAAAATTTAAAACTGTAAATATCGTTCCCAACCAAAACATTTTTATCCTCGGGTGGATGCTTTGGCATTTTCATCCATACTATTTTTTCTTGGCATAAACTTCTCCGTCTTTATGTTGTACTGGCCTTACCATACCAAAAATTTTAACCAATTACAACTTTATTTTTTCCTTTACAATTGTATGTTTTTTGTCTATACTGAACGCATCTTGAATGACACTATTTATTCCGAAGAAAAAGGAGAATGATGAAACGCGTTATTACCTATGGAACCTTTGATGTCTTACATTATGGACACATCAATTTATTAAAACGAGCAAAAGCGATGGGTGATTATTTGATTGTCGCTTTATCAACGGATGAATTTAATCAAATTAAAAACAAGCAATCTTTTTACACTTATGAACAACGCAAAATGTTGTTGGAGGCATGCCGCTATGTTGACTTGGTGATTCCAGAAAATTGCTGGGAACAGAAAACCGACGATGTTCAAAAATATCAAGCCGACGTTTTTGTCATGGGCGATGATTGGGCGGGCAAATTTGACTTCTTAAAAGAATATTGCGAAGTGGTTTATCTGCCCCGTACCCCAGACGTATGTTCTACCAAAACAAAAGCATATTTAAAGGGTGATGACAAGTAATGATTCCTCACTATCTGATTATCGGAAACATATTGTCATTTTGCTGCGCCTTTTGTTTGGGTGTTTCCGTGATGAAAAAAGACAAAAAAAATCTGATTTTATGGCAAATTTGGGACTCCATGTTTGGCCTGTTGGCAAGTCTTGTTTTGTTCAGTTATTCCAGCTTTACAACTGGCATTTTATGTTTTACGCGCAACATGGTGGCCTATCGTAAAGGCCTGACGCGCAACATCACAATTTTATTTATTGCAGCCTGCACCCTTGTCGGTTTGTATGCTAACAATCGGGGCGTTTGGGGATTATTTCCCATTGCCGCCTTTGCAACTTATACCGTTGCCATGTATCTGACAAAAAATGATCAACAAATGCGCTATGCCGTTATTTTGAATTTATCCTTGTGGTTTTGCCACGATTTTTATATTCAGGCCTACCCATCTGCTTTTATGGATATAACGCTAGCTTGGTGGAGTTTTTATCAAGCAATGCGCCGCATCAAACGAAAACGGCGCATGAAGAAAAACACAAAACTTTCTTATTTATCTGGTTAAATTATCGCTTATTTATAACGCGATCCCAACGTTTGCGTTCAGCCGCCGTAACCTTGGCTGCTCGCTTGTCTACTGCTTGAATTCTTTTATATTTTCTATATTCTTCAATTGGATTTAATGGCGTTGGGCCAAAGAATCCAAACTTACCCCGTTTTTCCCAAGCCGCATATTCCTCTTGTTGTCTTGCTTCAATATATTTTCGGAAATTCGGATCTGTATCATATTGTTTTTGCACTTTTTTGGGAATCGTGTTTTTACGAGAAACAGGTCTTTCACCATTCTGTGTTCTTTCCTTATATCTAGTGCGTTGTTTTTGTTTGCCGTCCAATTTACGATCTATTGCTTCCAAAATAACATCTACACCTTTTCCCAACAACCTGACGGCAGGCATAAACATATAAACACCAGCCCCCATCAACGCGCCCAAACTCAAACGCCCAATCATGGAAGCCCCAGCGTCAGCGCCTAATACCCCCATCACGCCAGCACCACAAATGGCACTCAAAACAAACCCCATGCCATCAACACTCTCAAAAGATTCACGACTATTTTCGTTACTCATAGAATCTCCTTTGTTATTTTAGGCGGCCTTACTGCCATCTCTATCTTGAATTGTTACTTTCGAACGTTTTGCCTTTCGATTCACAGGTGGCAATACAAAAGGCTTATCCTTATTGTCAAACAAGAAACGTGGCAAGAATCCCCATGGACCTTTATGTTTACCTCTTTTTTTAAAAGATCCTTCAAGAATAAAATTCCGATCTAATCCACCAGAACCGCCATCTGGTGGGCGATGTTCATCAATTCTTTTTAGGATCCACTCCTTAAGACCTCTCGCCTTCATTTTACCATTATCAAAAATGGCTCGGATCGATTCCACACAACCCAATATAGCACTTACAATTCCCAACGTACCCAAGGCCACAGCAACTGGTCCTGCGACCATAAACGCAGAAACGCCAGCAATAGCCGCACCAATTCCCGCCAGAGCGCCAAATAACGATTTAATCCTGACACCACGTTCGCCATAAGAATCGCGCGCAGCAATCATAGCTTCTTGTCCATCACGGGACAAAAAGAATTGAAAGGCGGGATCACTCCAATCAATCTCTACACCAGCATCCACAGCTTGAATTAACGCCAATGCCGCCCTGTAATTTGTTTCATAACTGGCATCTCCTTTACGCACCATATATGCCAATTGCATTGCTTCTTCTTTTAAACGATTTTTTCGTTTTTCTTTACTTTCAAATAATTTACTAAACCAAGACATGTGTCCTCCTTTAGGATACATGATACACCGCATATTTATTCTCTGTCAACATTAATTTGTATTCTAGAATTGAAAAAGTTTGCGTTTTTTTAAAACTTATGCTATTCTATTATTATCAAGGAGTTGTCATGAGCGAAGATAAAGTTTTACATTGTTCCTTTTGTGGTAAAAGCCAAAACGAAGTCAAAAAGTTAATTGCAGGCAAATCTGTCCGTACGGAAGATGGCAAGCTGGAAACAATTTTCATCTGTGATGAATGCATTGGTTTATGCCAAGACATCATTGAGGAAGAAAAGAAAGTTCTGCAAGAACAACAAATGGAATTACCCGGAACAAGCAACGAGCAAAAATTAAAAACACCAAAAGAATTAAATGATTTTTTGGACGCTTATGTGATCGGTCAAGAAAAAGCCAAAAAAGTGCTTTCTGTGGCGGTTTATAATCACTATAAACGCCTGAACAGTTTGGCCCAAGAAAACGAAGTGGAACTGGAAAAATCCAACATTTTGTTGGTGGGGCCAACGGGTTGTGGTAAAACCTTACTTGCAAAAACTTTGGCCAAGACATTGGATGTACCATTTGCCATCGCCGATGCAACAACATTGACCGAAGCGGGCTACGTCGGTGAGGACGTGGAAAACGTTGTGTTGAAATTATTACAAGCGGCCAATTATGATGTCGCAAAAGCTGAGCGCGGCATCATCTACATCGATGAAATTGATAAAATTTCTCGCAAAGCCGATGGCCCCTCTATTACACGCGATGTATCTGGCGAAGGCGTACAACAAGCTCTGTTGAAGATGATGGAAGGCACCGTGGCCAGTCTGCCCCCGCAAGGTGGTCGTAAACACCCAAATCAAGAATATATCAAAGTCAATACCCAAAATATCTTGTTCATTTGTGGTGGCGCCTTTGATGGATTGGAAAAAGTTATTGCCAAACGTGATACAGAATATTCCGTTGGCTTTGGTGCTGACGTTAAAACAAAAGACCAAAAAAGTGTTGGAGCGATGTTGGATAAATTAGAGCCGGACGATTTGTTAAAGTATGGTCTGATTCCAGAATTCATCGGCCGTTTGCCTGTTCATGTGACTTTGCAAGATTTGGATGAAAAGGCCCTTGTTCGTATTTTAAAAGAGCCGAAAAATGCGCTTGTCAAACAATATCAAACATTGTTTAAAATGGAAGGCGTGGATTTGGACATCACTGATAAAGCTTGCGCCGCCATTGCTAAACAAGCCTTGAAACGCAAAACGGGTGCTCGGGGATTACGGGCCATTATGGAGGGGCTGTTATTGGATTTGATGTATCGTCTGCCAGACATGCAAGATTTACAACAAGTTATTATCGACGAACACGTTGTCGAAGGAAAAGCTGAGCCAAAACTTGTCTATGGAAAAGAAGCCGCATCCGCATAAGGAGAAATGATGTCTTTAAACTTGCCACAAGCAAAAAACAAAGCACAAGCAAAACAGCTGATTACCTCGGTGCCTTTAACAAACACACAGATGCGTCTTGTGGGGCTGCTCAACGACTTTGCCATTCATCAGGCAGAATATGATCCTGAAGTACGTCAATTCCCCGCCAAAATGGTGTACAAAGTCAATGACGAATTAAAGTTGGCTTTGGTCGCATTATTGACTACCTGCTCTTTGTTGGATCCCAAACGCCATGGCAACGAAGCTCAAAAATTCTTTGAAGATCAAATCAAAATTGTTCAAGATTCGGATGGACACAAAGTGATTGATTTTGGATCAATTCGTCCAGAACTTGTCCAACAATCTTTTATTCCAGAAGTGATTGATGATTGGATTTTATATCGTGACGTCAACGGGGATGGCATTCATGCGTTGATGGACAGAAAAACCTATATGCAAGGCCTCACAACCTATGCTCGTGGTGGACATCCTGTCTATGAATTTGCTCGTTTTTATCGCCGGTTTATGGAAGATAAGTTGGCTAAAAAACTCCAAGAAACACAAAGGGTTAAAGAAATCGCTCTTAAATCTTTAACAGATCAGGTCATTCAACACCAATTGGAATCGGGACAATCCCCGCAACAATTGTTGGAACAAATCATTTCGGACAAAACAGAACAATTATTTGAAGATAAAAAAAATCAGCCATTGCGGCTGACCAAGAAATGATTATTTACCACTAAGCAATCCAGAAAAGCATAGCACAACGCATAAAGCCGTAATCCATTCGTTTAAATCCATCATGTGGTAATTCCTTTTTAAAAATATGCGGTCATTATATCTGATTTAAAATAAATTGTCAAGCACTTGACTTTTTGCTCCATTGCATACATATTTATATCATCAAATGAAAGGCACTTATATGACCGAAAAACCAGTAGACGGCATTTATCCCGTGTTAGCACTGCGCGACATTGTTATTTTCCCAAATGTCGTTGTTCCATTGTTTGTTGGCCGCGACAAATCGATTGCCGCATTGGAAAACGCCATGGCAGAGAAAAAGCAGATTCTGCTGATTTCCCAACTGGATGCCCAAATGGATACGCCCTATACCGGTGATTTATATCGCATTGGGACTTTGGCAAATGTGTTGCAATTGTTAAAATTACCAGACGGCACTATTAAGATTTTGATTGAAGGTGTCGCCCGTGCCAGAGTGATGGATTGGACACAAAGTGATCCTTTCTTTGAAGCGCATACCGCTTCAATGCCAGAAAAAGAAGATGATGCCACCAAAGTTGATGCTTTAATGCGATCGGTGTTGGAACAATTTGAAAAGTATGTCCAATTATCCGGCTCGGTATCACCCGAAATTATCACAGCTGTTTCCAATGTGAAAGAGCCATCTAAGTTTGCCGACATCGTGGCCACACATATTGCCGTCAAAGTGGAAGAAAAGCAAAAGGTTTTGGAAATGACTTCGTTGGCCGAACGTTTATCTGCCCTGTTTGCCATTATGGAAAAAGAAATTGAAGTTTTAAACGTCGAACGCAACATTCGCAAACGCGTTAAAAAACAGATGGAAAAATCACAACGCGAATATTACTTGAATGAACAAATGAAGGCCATTCAAAAAGAGCTTGGGGATTCCGCTGATGACGCCAGCGAGTTGGGCGAATTAGAAAAGAAAATTAAAGCCGCCAACATGTCCAAAGAGGCGACCGAAAAAGCCATGACAGAATTAAAGCGCTTGCGCATTATGGGGGGCATGTCGGCCGAAGCAGGCGTAATTCGCAACTACATTGAATGGTTGATTGCCCTGCCCTGGACGGCACAAAAAGAATTGCAACTGGATTTGAAAAAAGCCGAACAAATCTTGGATGAAGATCACTATGGTCTTAAAAAAGTCAAAGAACGCATTTTGGAATTTTTGGCCGTTCAAAAACGTGTGGGACATGTTAAAGGGTCTATCTTGTGTTTGATTGGACCACCAGGCGTTGGTAAAACAAGTTTGGGGCAATCCATTGCTCGGGCCACAGGCCGTACGTTTGTGCGTGCCAGCTTGGGCGGCATGCATGATGAGGCCGAAATCCGTGGCCATCGCCGCACCTATATCGGCTCCATGCCAGGCAAAATTATTCAAAGCATGAAAAAGGCTGGCAACATCAATCCTCTGTTCTTATTGGACGAAATTGATAAAGTCGGCAACGATTATCGGGGCGATCCAGCGTCTGCGTTGTTGGAAGTATTGGATCCCGAACAAAACAAAACCTTTTCGGATCATTACTTGGATGTGGATTATGACTTGTCCAATGTGATGTTTATCTGTACAGCAAACGACACCTCCAATATGCCCTCACCGTTGTTGGATCGCATGGAAATCATCCGCTTGTCAGGATACACCGAAGACGAAAAATTGGAAATTGCCAAACGTCATTTGATTCCAAGACAACTTGAATTGACGGGGCTTAAAAAGACGGAATTGACCTTTGATGATGCAGCGATTTTGGAGCTGATTCGTTCCTATACGATGGAGGCCGGTGTGCGTCAGTTGGAACGTGAAATTGCCAAAATTGCGCGCAAAGTTGTGAAAGAAATTCAAACCAAATCCGTTGAAAATGTGGCGATTACACAAAAGAACGTCAAAAAATATGCTGGTGTCCCACGTCATTTCTTTGGCATTGCAGACAAGGAAGATCAAGTCGGTGTGTCCAATGGTCTTTATTACAGCGAAGTCGGTGGCGGCATTATGCCACACGAAGTACTGACAATGGCTGGCACAGGAAAATTGACCTTTACGGGCAAGTTGGGTGATGTGTTCAAGGAAACGGTGGAGGTCGCGCGTTCCTACGTCCGAGCCCATGCCAAAGACTTTGGCATCAATGAAGAAAAGTTGAACAAACTGGATATCCACTTGCATGTGCCAGAGGGCGCTCAACCCAAGGAAGGGCCATCCAGCGGTGTGGCCATTGTGACAGCGCTTGTGTCCGCATTAACGGGCATCTCTGTGAAAAAACAAATGGCAATGACGGGGGAAATTACCTTGCGTGGTCGCATTTTGGCAATTGGTGGATTAAAGGAAAAATTGTTGGGCGCTTTGCGTGCCGGCATTAAAACCGTCTTCATCCCCACCGAAAATAAAAACGATTTAGAGGAATTACCTGACAACGTCAAGAAAGACCTAAATATCGTCTTTGTGTCCCGCATTGAGGAAGTTTTAAGCCAAGTTTTAACCAGACCACTTAAAGCAAAAAAATAATTGACACCCTCGGTGGATAATGCTACCCTAATATCAAAGGAATCTTTGATGAAGAAACTGGGTATTGTTTTGTTATTGCTTGCTTCAACTTCCGCTTTCGCCTTTGGTGGTGGCGGTGGTGGAGGTCGTACCCGTCGGTTTTATGAACGGCATGGCGGCGTAGATGCCATTGGCGTTCACGTTCATGGCGGCGATCAACAGCCAGACATTTTGATTTGCAATCCATGCGAAGATCCTGTGGATAATCAATGTGTCCCACGCACCTGTGACAACAACCAACATTGCGATACCGAACAAGACGCCTGTGTTTGCGATGAGGGCTTTGAAAAGGTGAATGACGGGTGTTTAGCCATTTGCCCCGAAGGATGGACACGCGATCCATCTGGCGAATGCATCAATCCGTGCGAAAGCGCTTCTTATGATACCGATTGCCAAACATGTACACCCGTTGATGGACAGCCCGATATTCAAAATCAAGATGGTACCTGTGGTGCGGATGGCAACAACCTGTGTGTTGAAGGCGTTTGTAAAGATCCATGCTCTATTGGAGAACACCCAACGGATGTTTGCACACCCAGTTGGCACCCAGAAAACGGTGAATGCAAACCAGATTATGCCACCACCTGTGGTGACAATATGATTTGCGATCAAGATCATATTTGCATCTGTCCCGCCCCATATTTTTGGAATGGAACATCATGTTTGGCCCCATGTGATACGAATTATTTCCATATCTCAACGGGCACCTGCACTTCTTGCACCGTCACTTCTCGTGTCGAGACAACTATCGCGGAATGTGAAAGATGTGGTAACAAACGCAAGCTGGTACCAATTGGCGATACGACATATTGTGCGACAACAGATTGTGGCCTTACAAAATTCCAAGATATCTATGGCGTGTGTCATGCCTGTACCATCAGCAATACATATAAAGTGGAAAGTGAAGCCGCATGTACAACCGCCTGTCCTACACGACACACGGTTATTCAATCAGACCATTCCATTTCTTGCGTCAAAGGATGTGCCGCAGGATATGAAGAGGTGGATGGACAATGTTTGCCCGCTTGCCCAAGCGGCCTTGAACGCAATACCGACAATACCTGCACCATATGCACAAACGGAAATGTGTACTTATCGTATATGAATGATCCATGTGGAACAGGCACACCAATGAATGAAACAACACAAGATTGCGTGTGTACAAGTTCCCAAGGAAAATGTATGTCCTACACCGCAACGGGCCCATATGGAGCCACAGACTGGCAAGCAATCTGCCCTAATCCAGATGCCACTCCCTGCACAAGCAACAAGGATTGTACAAGCACACAGTATTGTAATGTAGCTACTAGCTCCATGTATTTTGCTATTCCAGATACTGGAACGTGCATGGAACTGGATGGTTTTGATACCTATACCTATAACAGTAAAACATTTATATTAAGCTACAGTCATTTCAATTTTTGGGCTGCAGAAAATTGGTGCAAAGCGCATAAAAAAACTTTGGTAAAATTATCCACCCTCGGCATAGATAAAAACAACCTTGGCTCATATTTTGAAGAACATGGATTTTGTCGTTCAAATGGCGAAGAGAAATGCGAGAATGTTGACTGGACACCATTGTATCAGGTATTTGGCAATATAGGCGAGTTCTTTTATACAAGCGATCCTTATGGGTCAGATTTTGCTCGTGACGTAGATATTTCATATTCTTCAGTGAGTTATATACCCCGCTCGGATTTTGACTTAGCTCTCTGTGAATAACCTTATTTTACCAAAAATTTAGGCCTTATTTATTTTTTTCTTGACAATCCGTCAAAAATCAATAAAACAGTGGGAAAACGACCACAACAAAAGGAGTTTCAAATGGACAAGAAAAAATGGGGATTAAAACGTCAATGCCACAAATGCGGTGCTTTTTTTTATGACATGGGCAAAAAGAAATTCACATGTCCGAAATGCGGTGTAGAATACACCTTGGATACCTATGAGCAAGCCCGCGAAAAACACCTGGCCAAAATGGCCCGCAAGGCCGCTCCAAAATTGGATGACGAGGATTTGAATGACGAGGCATTATTAAACATGACCGCCCTTCAATTGACCGACGAAGATGACGAACCAAAGGAATTGGACGTGCTGGATGAAGAAGAAGATTTAAGCGCGGCCGATCCAGACTTAAACGACATTATGGACAATTTCGAAGACGATAATGGATAACACACTGCCCCCCTTTCAATCTTTTGCCGGACAATTTATGATCGCTGCGCAAAATGAGGCGGGGCAATTTTTTGATAAATCTGTTGTTTTAATTACAAAGCATTCCCAAAACGAAGGGGCGGAAGGATATATCATCAATCAACCGATGACCCTTGCACCATCTGAGATATTTAAAAAACGCGATATTGCCTATTTGGGATCTGACTTTCATTTGATGCGAGGTGGACCTGTGGATATGGATCACGGTGCTGTTTTGCACTCGGATGACTATCGGGCGTTGGACACCAAGCCGTTGATGAACAAGTTAGCGATCACAGAAACTCAGCAAGCGTTGGATGATATTGCCGATCACGCTGGACCTAAATATTTCTTGGTACTGGTGGGCAAAGCCGTCTGGGCACCAGGCCAACTGGAAGAAGAAATTATGGGCAACATGTGGATTCCCGCGCCCTATTCCTTTGATATTATATTCAACACACCAGATAACAAAAAGTGGCAAGAAGCCCTTGCCACTTTAAAGATTGATGCGAATTTGTTAACAAATCAAGCTGGAAAAGCTTAACCTTTCGCACGTTCCACATAAGAATTATCTTCTGTGGATACAACAATTTTTTCACCCTGAGCAATAAATGGCGGAACGGTTGTCCGAATGCCATTTTCCAATGTGGCAGACTTGAATGAAGTCGTCACTGTGGCACCCTTGATACATGGTTCTGTTTCTGTCACAGTCAATGTCACATGTGGTGGCAAGTTCACGGAAACTGGCTTACCTTCAATGAAGTTCACCGTCACAGCCATATTGTCCTGCAAGAACAAAGCGCGATCGCCCATCATTTCGGCTGGAATTTCAAATTGGTCATATGTTTCGGCATTCATAAAGCACAAATTGTCGCCATCACGATACAAGTATGTGCAATCGAATTCTTCGCTCATCAGCTTTTCAACTGTATCGGCCGTACGCCAACGTTGTTCTGTCTTTAATCCTGTCTTCACATCGCGCATTTCGACCTGAATAAAAGCACCACCTTTACCTGGTGTAATAATATTGATTTTTGTGACCAGATATTGTTTGCCATTAAAATCAATGACCCAACCTGGACGCATTTGGTTTGCTTGTTGTTTCATATTTTTAATCCTTTCCTTGAAAAAATTGAATAAATAGAGTATACTAAATTCAGAAAGGAAAGTCAAGATGAATTGGTGGAAGCCAGACTTATATATGAAAAATGCGCCCTATCGTGCCGTGCGTCGCAAGGTGATTCATACCATCCGCACCCACTTTGATTCGGTGGGATTGAACGAGGTAGATGTGCCAGCTTTACAAGTAGCCCCCAGCGATGAAGTCCACTTAAAATGCTTTCAAACGGGTGATATGTATTTGCACACCAGCCCAGAATTGGCCATGAAAAAATTATTGGTGGCGGGTGAAACGGCCATCTATACCCTGTGCCACGCCTATCGGGATGAACCCGTATCCGACACCCATGCCCCTGAATTTTTGATGCTGGAATGGTATCGAACTGGCACAGATTATCACGCCATGATGCAGGACACAATTGACCTTGTGCGGGCGTGTTGCACCGCCTGCAAGGTGAAAGAATTAAAACACAATGGCCGCAGCGCAGATCCATTTCAAGAATGGGAAATTTTAACCGTTGAAGAGGCCTTTAAACGTTATGCCAACGTGAATTTATGGGCAAACGATTTGAAAGCGGAAGCCGAAGCCAATGGCATTTTTTGTGGCGAAAACGACACATGGGAAGATATCTTTTTCCGCATTATGTTGAACAAAGTGGAAGACCATTTGGGTGATGGAAAACCAACCATCTTGTGCGAATATCCAACACAACTTGGTGCCCTTGCCCGTAAAAAGCCAGACGATCCAAAGGTATGCGAACGCTTTGAAGCATATGTATGCCGCGTGGAACTTTGCAACGCTTTTTCCGAGCTCACAGATGCCAAGGAGCAACGCGAACGCTTTAACGCCAACTATGCCGAACGAAAACGTTTGTATGGATGGAATGATCCCATGGATGAAGATTTCTTATCCGCTTTGGAATATGGTATGCCAAACGCCAGCGGAAATGCTTTGGGTGTGGATCGCTTGATTATGCTGATTACTGGGGCCGAAAAACTGGCCGATACCGTGTGGGTTCCCGTAAAATAAATCTTGACACCGTCCCCCGAAAATGCTATAATGCTCGCATTCGCTTGGGGATATAGCTCAGTTGGTAGAGCGACGCGTTCGCAATGCGTAGGTCAGGGGTTCGAATCCCCTTATCTCCACCAATTTTCATTAGCATCTTGATTTTCAATGTGTTTTTTTAATGCCCTAATGCTGATTTTAGCGGAACAATAAAACATTCAAACACAATGACTTGACAAAAGGAATTTGTTTTGTTAGATTTAGTTCAATTCAGGAGGATTACATGATTAAGCACTTAAAAAGATATTTGTTATTGGTTGCGGTGTTAATGTACGGAATAGCTTTTGAAGCTCATGCCGAATATAAAACAACACCCTTAAACGCAGAAATAAAAGACTATGTTTCAAAAAAGTACAAGACCGTTGGAAGCAAGAAATTGGTTTTATATGATGAACAATTAGCCCAGGTAAATTGTCCTCACGCTGCGGCGTTTTCAAAGATTTTCAACAAACAACGTCAGAGAAATGATTTCAGGGCAGCATATTCATTTCAAAAACAAAACCACCCCACTTCCTCGGACACATTAACGCCTTATAATTTTGCTAAATTATGCGGTGTTGTGTGTGTAGTCAGTCTCAAAAACAACTGGATTTATTCAATTGGTAATTCGTTTGCAGAAGAAAAAGCCACAGAATTATCCAAAGCATTATCTGCTCTGAAATCGAAAGAATAACCACTTTTTTCCTATTAAAACAAATCAAAATGCCGAGGAAGAAAACACACAAAACTGAAAGCGGCACTATGCGGTGGATTATGCTCTGAAGAGTTTTGGATTGCAAGAAGAAATCGAACGAAATAAAGGCATTTATCAAGCGATAATGTTGGGGATACGCGTGTGAAAAATTGGAGGAAGACTGGTTTTAATTTTATGAAGCAGCCATTTGATCCCCTCAGATATTTGAAAGATCTATAATTTGCTTTTTTTTTATTTCTTCGCCCTTGACAATCAAAACATAAAGGCATATGCTGAAAGAGTTATGAAAGTAACATTCAACAATAACGAAAGGATCAAAAATGAAGAAAGTAATTATGATGGCTGTTGCTGTGGCAGCAATGTTGTCTTTGTCCGCTTGCATGGGTGTCCGTGGTTACCATGGTGGTCAACGTGTTTGCGAAAACGAAGCCTTCTTGGGCATTTCTATTATCGAAATCGTGTCCCCTTGCAAATAAGTTAAACTAGAAAGGAGTATAACATGAAGAAAGTAATTATGATGGCTGTGGCAGTGGCCGCGATGTTGTCTCTGTCCGCTTGTATGGGTGTCCGTGGTTACCATGGTAGCCAACGTGTTTGTGAAAACCAAACGTTCTTAGGCATTTCCATTATCGAAATCGTATCCCCATGCAAATAAGCGAGGATACTTGATATCGAAAAGCCCATCTTCGGATGGGCTTTTTAATTGTCTGTGTGACACAACGCATGAAAGGTATGACCACCCAATTTATCTGATTCCCCTTCGCGTGTAAACAAAAACTCTTCTGTAAAGGATTTCAACCACACTGCCCCATCTGGCGCAAAAAAGGTCCACATATCCAACGTTGAACACAAAGCGCTTAAATCTTCATCTGCCGTTTCAATTTCATCAAGCGCAGGGACATGCATCCCCAGACGGGAACAAAGTTGCTGCACCGTGGCCAAATCATAACCATCTGCCCCAGAACAAAACCACTTATGTTCCGAACGCTTGGCACAAACACCTGATTTTTCTTCAATTTGACGCAAAGGAAAACAAACTTCGTTTTCACCGCAATCTGTATTTTCTTTGCAAAAATGATTTTTCCCTTCATGCAAGCATTTACCATCCGACACAACTCCGCCACAGGCAACACATATCTCAGGATCACGAATATCTGATAAAGGCGGACACAACACAGATTTGTTCACCAACTGATCTGGCAACGTATAGCGGCTGCGTCCACACACAGATCCTTTATTGCTGTGCGCGATACGAACTGCTGTCGGTGTGTTGCAGGCATAACAATTTCCCAAAATATCTCTTAAAGGATGATGTTTTGGACAAGCGGTCGCACTGATTGAAACCGGTGGAATTTCAAGCTCTTCATCTTGCTCTGTTTTATCCATACATTGCCATGCAGGAAACAAACCTTCCTCCACATAATATGGCGTTTTGTTTTCACAAGGACAATTTTCCCGATATCCAATGGGCCAAGCCCCCTCGGTATCACACACAATACATTTTTCCCCACGATAAAATAAACACTTAGCTCGTTGTTCTTGAATCCACTTATCATAAACTTGATAAGCCAACAAACCAATCAAAATACCGCCAAACAACCACATTGATTTCATGTGCGTTTCCTTTTTTGAATCATGGCAACACCCAACTCAAAAGTTTTGGATCGCAAGGCATCATCTTCAATTCCATCCACTTTTTTCAATAGCTCTTGCACTTCCTCATCTCCCAATGGCCATTCAACCTCTTCTGGTTCTGGCTTTGGCAACTTAATTGCCCCTTGTACAATCCGAATATCAGTAATTGCTGGATACCCAAAATAAGTATTGACGCGTTCAATCACGCGTGTTTTTTGATGTTCAAACAATAAAGCAAAGGCACCACCCGCCGCACGCACATGCAAGACACCATTCGAGCGTTGCTTTTGCGGAAAGGTTAAACGCACAGGCAATACCCCTTGGGAAATTTCTTCCCCAACAATATCGGTCCAATTTGTAATTAAGTCGACACCCACAAAACCTCTTTCCCCAAAGATACCCTTGGTCAATTCATTTACATCCTTGGTAAGTGGGGCCAAGCCTTCATATTTACGAGATCTAGGTTCAACTTTAAAATTTTCGCTCATCCTTGTATCTCTCCAAAAAAGATTGATAAAAGGCCTCAAAACGATTTTCCTCAATCGCCTGGCGAATTTGTTTCATTAAATTTTCATAAAAATGGATATTATGCCACGTCAAAAGCATTGCCCCCAAAATCTCGCCCGCCATAAACAAATGATGAATATAACCACGCGTATAATTTTGACAGGCTGGACACGTACATTCTGCATCCAACGGACTGTGATCATCCGTATGGCATGCATTACGCATATTCAAGACACCATGACTTGTAAACGCTTGCCCTGTCCGACCAGAACGTGATGGCATCACACAATCAAACATATCAACACCGCGTGCCACCGCACCAACAATATCACTTGGTCTGCCAACTCCCATCAAATAACGAGGCTTATCATCTGGCAATGCACAAGCGGTGTAATCTAACACTTTAAACATTTCCTCTTGTCCTTCACCAACGGCCAGCCCACCAATGGCATATCCATCAAAACCAATCTTAGTCAGGGCTTTTATGGATTCTTCGCGTAAATCTTGATAAGTACCACCTTGCACAATGCCAAACAGGCCATACCCCTTGCGATCCTTAAAAGCTTCTTTGGAACGTTTTGCCCAACGCATAGAAAGCCGCATAGATTCCTGCACTTTTTTATGTGGTGCTGGCAATTTTACACACTCATCAAACGCCATTGTAATATCAGAATCCAATAGATGTTGGATTTCCATAGAACGTTCTGGTGACAAGAAAAACTTTTCACCCGACAAATGCGATTGAAATGTCACACCCTCTTCTGTGATCTTACGCAATCCAGACAAACTCATCACTTGAAAGCCACCGCTATCCGTCAAAATTGGTTTTGGCCAATTCATAAATTTATGCAACCCACCAAAGGCCGCCACACGTTCCGCCGTTGGACGCAACATCAGATGATATGTATTACCAAGCAAAATTTCCGCACCAGTTGATGCCACCGCCTCTGGAGTCATTGCTTTAACAGTTCCCACGGTACCAACTGGCATAAAAGCAGGTGTATTAACATCCCCATGGGCTGTTTGCAAAACGCCCCGTCTGGCTTTTCCTTCTGTTTTTAACACCTTATATTTCAGCATGAATTTTCAGCCTTATCTATGCGCGCAACACCTTAGCAACTTTATCTAAAACAGCATTGGCAATTTTAACTTCTGCTCCATCATAAAAAGAACGAGCCAAATCAACATATTCATTAATAATGATTGGCACATCCAAGTCTGGATTAACATAAAATTCGGCCACACCGACCTTTAACAAAGCAGCAAGGACAGAATCCAACTCGGTCTTTTTTAAATTATCTGATAAGGCCGCATGAATTGTTTCTTGAAGGTTTGCTTCATTATCGCGCACATATTGCACCAAAGCAGCAAATAATTCCTTATCTGCGGGCTCCAAAGCAACAACCTGTTCTTCCTTACCATCCCCAACAATCACATTTCCACCCATTTCTTCCAACAAGAAACGGCTGATCAATTTATTCCAATCTTCCTCAGATTGGGCATGGGCATATACGGCTTGAACCGCCATCAAACGTGCATTGGTGTATTTTAAAGTATTATTTGCCATCGTCTTTCTTTTCCGTTAAATGAGCCACAAAATCTTCAAAATCCTCGGTTGAGGAAAAATTTTTATATACAGAAGCATAGCGTATATACGCAACTTTGTCAAGTTTTAAAAGCGCATCCATAACGAAAGAACCAATTTCAGCCGATTGAATTTCTGATTCCCCCAATCCTTCCATCTGCCGCACAATTTGGTTAACAAGTGTGCTGATTTTACTTGGATCTACGTTGCGTTTACGCGTAGCCAAGGCGATGGAATATTCCAACTTATCCCGCTCAAATGGAACCTTCGTGCCATCCTTTTTAACAACAGTTAAATCGCGCAACTGCACATGTTCCACCGTTGAAAAACGCGCATGACATTTCGGGCATCCGCGCCGACGACGAATACTTGTTCCATCATCGCTTGGACGAGAATCCTTTACTTGAGTATCAGCATAACCGCAAAACGGACACTTCATTAAACGCCTCCTTCATAAATAGGGAATCGATGACACAATTCGGTGGCTTTTTTCTTGATTGAATCGATGGTTGCAGCCAATGTGTCTTTACCCATTGCATCCACAATATCAGCAATCCAATGGCCAACCTGTTTGAACTCGGCTTCTTTGAACCCACGTGTTGTACCAGCAGGTGTTCCTACACGCAAACCAGACGTAATACTTGGTTTTTGAGGATCATTTGGCACAGCATTTTTGTTGCAAATGATATGTGCTGCGGCCAAAGCATCACAAACTTCGTTGCCCTTTAAACCTTGTTTGCGCAAATCAATCAGCAACAAATGCGTGTCCGTTCCGCCAGATACCATATCAATACCCCGCTCTTTAAATGCTTCTTCCAAGGCCTTCGCATTTTTAATAACTTGGGCAGCATATTCTTGGAATTCTGGTTTCAACGCTTCCCCAAAAGCAACGGCCTTGCCCGCAATCACATGCATCAATGGACCACCTTGAAGACCCGGGAAAATAGCAGAATTGAATTTTTTAGCTAACTCTTCGTTATTGGTTAAAATCACTCCCCCACGAGGACCCCGTAACGTTTTATGTGTTGTGGAAGTCACCACGTCGGCATACTCAAGTGGGTTTGGAATTTGCTTGCCCGCCACCAAACCAGCAAAATGGGCCATATCTACCATCAAATAGGCGCCAACCGAATCGGCAATTTCACGAAAGCGTTTAAAATCAATCAAACGTGCATAGGCAGATCCGCCTGTGATAATCAATTTGGGTTTGTGTTCGGTTGCCAACGCTTGAACGGCATCATAATCAATTAAACCTTCATCATTCACACCATATTGAATGGCATTATAATACTTGCCCGAGGACGAAACTTTTGCTCCGTGCGTCAAGTGACCACCTGCATCCAAACTGAGTCCCATTACTGTGTCACCTGGTTGTAATAAGGCCATATAAACAGCCGCATTGGCTTGGGATCCAGAGTGTGGTTGGACATTCACAAACGCTGCCCCAAACATCTTTTTTAAGCGTTCTCTGGCCAAATCTTCCACCCCATCTGCAAATTCACAACCATGATAATAACGTTTGCCGGGATAACCTTCTGCATATTTATTTGTTAAAACAGATCCCATAGCTTGCAAAACCGCTTTAGAAACAATATTTTCAGAGGCAATCAATTCGATATGATCTTGTTGACGCGTCAATTCTTGATCAATTAAGTTGGCGATTTCTGGATCCGCTTGTTTTAAAGAGTTTTCAAAAAAAGTATTCATTATTTCATCCTTTCAAGTGCTTTTACGCGGGCACAGTGGCGACCGCCTTCAAACGCTGTTGTTAAAAATTCATCGACACAATCTTTTGCCATTTTCGGTTTGATATAATTTGCGCCAAACACCAAAACGTTGGCATCATTATGAGATCTCGACATATGGGCCAATTCTTTGTTGGAAACCAATGCCGCCCGAATGAACGGATAACGATTGGCCGCGATACTCATACCAATGCCGGACGTACAAATTAAAATCCCGCGCTTGGCTTTTTTAGACTTAATTCCTTTAACCAATGCGCGGGCGTAATCTGGATAATTGACTGATTCTGTTGAATCTGTACCATAATCCACCACATCAAAACCTTTTTTTTGAAGATATGTCTTAAGTGTTTCTTTTAACTTAAAGCCACCATGGTCCGAGGCAATCAGTATCTTTTTTTCTTGCATTGTGGCTCCTTTCCTGTTAAAATATGACTTGTTGTTATTCTACTTGAAATCGTTTTTTAGTGCAAGGAAATTTTATGGAAAAAAATTTTTTGGGAATTGATTATGGAACAAAACGGATTGGCTTGGCCTTGGCCGGCGAAAAAGAACGTTTGCCCAGAGCCTTTAAAATTATCCACAAATTGAACGAGTTAGATGACATTGTGCCAGCCAAAAATATCTGCGCTTTTGTTGTGGGATTGCCCTTGCAACCCGACGGCACCGAAGGTGATACAGCCGCAAATGCACGATTATTTGCCGCTCGATTGGAAGAAAAATATGGCCTGCCCGTTTATTGGCAAGACGAACGCAAAACCTCCACCACCGCAGAAAGTTATTTAAAGGAAACCCTTTATATGCGCCCAGACAAGCGTAAAGAAATTTTGGATGCCGAGAGCGCTTGTGTCATTTTGGAACGCTGGTTGAAAAACAACTAATTTTTCTTGACATCTTACCACGTACATGATACAAATGCACAACAGGGGTTTAGCCATGAAAAGGGATAATGTTGTGCACGCCTCCGACAGGCAACGCAATAACTTAATTTCACTTGCTTATTTTGAGTCCGGCCGATCAATGGTGGAGATGCTGGGTGTTTTGGCTATCATGGGCGTGTTAACCTATGGTGTTGTCAGTGGCCTTCGATCTGCCTTCGATAAACACAGAGCCAATTCTATCATCCAAGCCCTTTCACGTCGCGCAACAGTTTTGTCAGCGGAAAAATCTTCTGGTTCCAGCTTTACCGATAACGCTTCATTTGGAACAGATACAAATTACACAATCACATGCTTAGATTCTTCTTCCAGTCCATTCTTTACCTGTACTGTTGCTAACGTCGAGCAACGTGTTTGTCAAAAGATCCTGAGCATGAACTGGGAAGTTCCTTATTACCTTACTCCAAAAGAATGTGCCCCTACAAACACTTTAACGGTCTACTTCAAATCTGATTTAGGAAATGACAGTGTTACAGCATGTCCCAGTGGACTTTTTTTATATAACGGAAGTTGCGTTCCTCCCGATACTCCATTGGAAAATGGTTGCACCGCAAACGCACCAATATTAAACGGAAATGAATCTGCCTCAGGAGCAACAACATGTCGTCCGTGTACGGCCAACCAAGAAATTCCTTCTCGCTGGAAAACAGATTCTGGTTATCGAGAGAATCACAATCTATGTTCCGAGGTCTGTCCAAATAGACACTGGGTACAATTGTCTTGTAATGGTCATGATATAAGAAAATGCATTTTGACAACGGCTCCCAACCCAGATACTCAACCACTTTTAACCTGTTCTGGCACGTGGAGTGCTTGTCCATCCGGAAACAATTCTGTTAAATCAGTAGGTTATAATTTTGAAACACAATCAACATATTCGCTGGGTAATATCTATGTCACGGATATTCCAAGTGGAAAACGTTATCTAATAGCTGGATGGGCTCGTCCCGCTTCTGTATCCTGTGTTACATATTGTTCACATACGTGGGCATCCAGAAGTAATTGTTTTGATTGCAATCGCACAGCTTTAGAATATACTGCAAATGAAGACTTTTGCATTCATAATTGTAATAACCGGTATTGGGACAGAACAACTTGTAAAAATGATACGGCAACGATGAATGGCCCGCTGGCAAGTTTACCCGATAACGCAGAATTGCTCTGCGCATGTAGATTATGTCCTTCGGGACAAAGACGAAATACGGCTGGTAATGGTTGTGAATAACCCCATGAGATAGAATCCTGTGGAACTGCCGAGAGCGCTTGTGTCATTTTGGAACGCTGGTTGAAAAACAACTAATTTTTCTTGACATCTTACCATGTACGTGATACAAGTATATAAAAGGGGTTTTACCATGGAAAACGATAATATGGAAAATAATAATATTGTGCATTCCTCCGACAGGCAGCACAAGAACTTGATTTTAACTTATTTTGAATTTGGTCGATCCATGGTGGAGATGCTGGGTGTTTTGGCCATCATGGGTGTGTTGACCTATGGTGTCGTCAGCGGCCTTAAATCTGCCTTCGACAAACACAAAGCCAATTCTATCATCCAAGCCATTTCTCGTCGTGCAACAGTTTTATCAGCAGATAAGGCCTTGGGCTCGTCATTTTCCTCAGACGATTCTTTTGGTTCAGATACATCTTATACCATCTCTTGTTTCAATACCGAGGGACCATCAACCTTTTATTGCACCGTATACGCTGTTGGCCAAAACGTTTGTAACAAAGTCTTAGCTATGAATTGGAAGCAACCAACCGCTATTGCGCCAACAACATGCTCAGACAAAACAAATATGACATTTTTGTTTGGTGAAACATTTAATGGTGCTGGCACAATTTGCAACACAGACGACGATTGTGATAAAGATTGTTTCAAATGCGACACACAAAAACATACATGTAGCAAAACGAATTGCAAAAACAACGAAAAATGTGCCATTGATGTTTCGGGTAATGTATGGAACAACGCCCTTGCCTTTAAAAATCGTTGTTGCCCGCCCAATCAACAGGTAAACGGACACTGCTGTGACTCTGTCGGCACATTACCAGATGGCACAAAAACGTGTTGTTGGCCATCCTCTTCTGGATGCTGTCCTATTGGTCAATTCTGGGGAGCAAATGCTTGCTACAGTTGTAATGATCCTCAAAGACGATCTGACTCTCGCACTGCATCTTTAATCGGCCAAGGACGTCCCTGTGCCATTTGTCCAAACCGATTACGTGCTGGTGTTTACTGTTATCTGAACACAACACCAGATAACCCCTCCGACAGCTGTCCCGATCCCGACAGTTCTGTCATAAACAACCAATGTGTTTGTCCCGAAGATAAACCCATGCAAGATTGGGATGGATATTGCTATACTTGTGAAGATGCAGTAGGTAAAAAAATTCGTGGTCGTGTGGAGGCACTCTCTGGCACAAAACAAGTTGCCATCTGCGAAGCTTGCAATTGGGCCTATGACATAGATACATGTACCCAATGCACGGCTGGACAAGTATCCGTGTTCCAAACATGGACTTTGCCAGACAACAGCACATTTCAACGCCGTGAAAGCGGATCAGACACCTTACCAGATGGCCAAGTCATCTCGGCACATACATCACGCGGACGCTGCATACATTGTGCAAACATAAAAATTCAAACAATCCCAAACAAAAATCAATGTGAAAGCTGTGATCACACAAAATGGACAGGCACCAGTGAAACAGAAGGCAGTTGTGATTGTGATACGGGATACACCTACGTTGTCCACGAAAATGGAACGGGCGAGTGCCAACCCAATTAATTCTTGACATTTTGCGTGATTTATCGTAAAATATAGCCTGTTGCCCAGGTGGCGAAATTGGTAGACGCGCCAGCTTCAGGTGCTGGTTCTGTCAAAGGAGTGGGGGTTCGAGTCCCTTCCTGGGCACCATTTATCAGGAGAAAATATGTCAAAGAAAAATCAAAAGAAAACCGTCGTTTCCGAATGGGAAGACGTAGTCCCACA
>Ga0310690_10003754_pt1 | contig 22375 bp, 7 predicted proteins | sample AusTroGonzalo_MG_2_FD_207661 | JGI IMG/M metagenome (GOLD analysis project Ga0310690, IMG submission 207661) | Bovine rumen microbial communities from tropical cattle in Woodstock, Queensland, Australia - Gonzalo_04 (v2) (version 2) | ecosystem: Host-associated > Mammals > Digestive system >... | reverse complement strand
CAACCTCCTTTTCTTTCTTGAAGTTGAAATTCTTGTCGAGCTCGCACATCATCAGGCGATTGATGCCACAAACGATGTACACCTTATCATTATCAAACAGCATACCTGGGTCGTAATAGTTGCGCGACAGACGCTTCACGTCCCATTGCCCCTCAGGATTGGCAGCAGACAGCAACCAAGCCTTGTCGCTATTACCATTAATCAGGATATAGAACTTGCCATCATGATACTTCATTGAGCAAGCCCACATACCTGATGCATAGGCATTCTTATCATTCTCCAACTTATAGTTGGCATTGTTCAGCAACTGCTTCAGAGGTTGTGCGCAGTATTCCCAGTTGACCAAGTCCTGTGACTTCAGGATGGTGGCACCAGGGAAGTGATGCATCGTGGTAGAAACCATATAATAGGTGTCGCCCACACGGATGACATCGGGATCGGGGAAGTCAGCACGAACGATAGGATTCTGATACTGCTTGCCAAAGTCGCTTACAGGAACGCTGGTAAAGTCGGCCTTCGGATAGTTCTGGTTGTAATATTCAGCATACCACTCCATGCAGGCTGCGCCACAAGCTTCAGGCTCACCGCCAAAAGCGGGCACCACCTTATTCTTGTCAATCAACGTATCGATATCAAGGAGGCATGCTGTGCCCGAAAGGGTCATCGAGATGTTTCCGTAATGATCATACACATTCTTTGTAATCTGTCCCCATACAGAGGTACGACCCGTTGCCCATGTACCGAGGTTGCCATCGACCTGCTCGCCGTGCTCATTCTCGTGTCCTGCGACATCACTCTTCTTGGGACTCCAGTCAATCTCGGTGATAATGACAGGGTTGGTATCCACCACGGGAACCTGGTTATGGAACTGAGTAATCTTGGCCTGTGTAGCAGAAGCCACAGTACTTGCGGAATTTTTCTTGTCCTCACAACCATACCAGCCATCATAGTCATGAACAGCATAACCAATGTTATAACCTAAGATAGGATAAGTCTTATAGTCGGCATAACTAGCCTGCCATCCTGCGCCAGGCACCCAAATAATACCAGTAAAGCCATTGGCACGGATCTTATCGACCACAGGCTGGAAGAAATCACGGAGCGCCATTTTGCTGTCAGCACCCTGAGAGTTCTTCACGCTCACAGGCTCGTTGGCCAGCTCGATGCTAATCTGTCCTGCATACTTGCGGATAGAATCGTTCGTGGTGAAAATATCCCAAACCTGCATCAGGTATTTCTGATAGTAGTCGCTCACCTGAATCTCACCAGGACACACACCGGGAGGGCGAACCACCACGTACATGCCATGTTTCATGGCTTTCTGCATCAAGGGAAAATAAAGCGTATTCAAATAGGTCTTCAAGCGTGTAGGATTGAAATGCTTAATGTTAGCTTCGCCAGTCCACTTATCATCCTGATTCACGGCTGTCTGATAGGTATAGTTATTGTCATTGGTCCAAGCGGGCTCCAAGTGAAGACGGAACACATTACATTTGGCTTTCTCCAGACCTGCGAACAACTTTTCGAAGTAGTTGAGGCAACGCTGACGACCTGCATCGTCATAGCTCCAGCCCCATCGGCCATCATTAAACCATGCACTGGGCGTATCCATCACACCATGCAACACTACGTGATTTCCATGTGAATCTACGAGCCATTTGCCTTCCACATGGAGAGAAGGCAGTGGCTTTACGCCTTGTGCCCACATTCCCATGGAGGCACAGGCAACAATAATCATAGTCAGTAATTTTCTCATGTTTTGTTAGGTTTTTAAAAAACTGGTGCAAAGATACGAAAAAATTGTAGATTATACACAAATCCTACGTCTCATTTGTTTTTCTATATGTAAAATGCAGGTGGGCAAACATACCTACGTATGCCTGCCCACCCAATTGATATTTGAAAAGAAAGAGTTATTTCTTAACTACCTTTTCGATACGTACGGTACCATCGCTCATGTACTTCTTCACGATTTGGATACCCTTATTAGCGCTAACGATACGACGTCCGTTCAGGTCGAAGAGCTCTACGCCACGAACACGAACCTCACGAGTGTTATCAACACCAGTTTCAATCTGACCAACTACTTCATTGTAAGCAGCGGCGTAATCGAAGTCGGTCTTGTTAGCCAGCAACAGACGAACATCGTTGAAGAAGGTGTGAGAGTCCTGACCAGCGTTCACACCAATGGTGAGCTGACCGTCAACAACTACGACATCCTCAATTACAAGTCCACCATTACCGTTTGCATATGGGAAGTTCTGTCCAATAATCTCTGCACCAACAGTAGCATAGAAGTTCAGGTCACGATCCTCCTCATTGGGATCTTCTCCTTCCTCTACGGGTTCTACTTCAGGAGTCTCAGAGGTCTTCACATAAGCGAAGGAGTTGTCAACAGAAGCGTCGTCATTGCGCTCACCGAAACCACACTTGATGGTGTAAACACCAGCAGGCAGATCGGTAATAGTCTGCTCAACACGGTAAGCAGGACCCCAAGTCTGGAACATACAGTCCTCTGCGATCTCATCTGTACCTTGTGATGCATTTGCCCAACCAAATGACAATCCCGGACGGTTGAAGCCTGCAGGAACAGTCCAACCAGGAACAGACGCGTCAGTAAATTCATTCTTAGCACTCAGTCTGTAAACATTCGGATTCTTAACGAATACGGTCATATCATAAGAAGGAATAACCTCTTCCTCTGTTATCTCATCGATAGTAGTAGCAAACAACTTGCTATCAGCATTCTTCAGATCTGAATAGAGCAGCTTCTTGATGTTCAGCTTAACAGCCTCAGCCAGACCATCGTCATCGATAAGAGCCTTGTTAACGTCAGCAACGAATGCGCTATCAACAGTTACATCCAGAGCCTTAGCCAGAGCATCCAAAGAAGCGAGACCCAAACGCAGGCGCTCGAAGAGAACCTTCACACCAGTATCGGCTGTCTTTGATTCACCTTCTGTGAAGAGCAGAGCTGCCACTTTAGCCACCTCGGTCAGTTCCTTGATAGCGTTGGTCAGGTCACCATTATCAGTCAGCTCGTCGAAGCTATAGACAAGCACATCATTCTCAACCTCGGGGTCCTCAGGATCAGCCACCTTAGTCCACTCAGATTTGCCATGATACTTAGCGTTAACAGCCTTCACATCATTATAGAGAGCAGTAGAAGAGAACTTATTGTTTGAATTCTGACGCTCAACATCGATAGACTTCTTAATCTGAGTATCGTAGTTGTCGCAGAGTGAACGGTGATCCTTCAGAGCAGCAGTCAGAGCGTCCAGAGTCTCGGCAGCAGCCTTGAACTTAGAAGGACCTGTGTAGCCAGCCTTCTCCCCCTCGTACTTGGTAACAGCAGCGCTCAGAGCCTCGTAGTCAACACCAGCATAGCGCTCAGCAGCGTTAGCCTCAAGAGCAGCCTTAGCATTAGCCAGAGCTGTGTTCAGCAACTGAGTCTCCTCAACACCAATCGTATTGGGGATGTACTTCATAGCTACATTAGCCAGGATGACCTCATTAAAGCCACCAACACTCCAACGCAACAGATAGTAATCAGTCTTCTCAGGAACGAAGTCAATAGAAGTAGCTGTAGAACCAGTTACAGCGTTCTGACTACCATTCACATTAGGCGTATTATTGATGGTCTGAGTGAGATAAACCTCTTCCTCATCACCAGGATTCATAATAGAGAAGGTCATCTGAGAACCATTATCCTTCCACATAGCAGAGTTGAAGGAGATTCTATACTTCTTGCCACCCTCGAGCTGGAGGTTGTAACCCTCTACAGCACCATACTGTGCATAGCCCTCACGGAAGTAGAGACCCTTAGTGAAGTCACCACCCTCAGCGAAGTCGAACATACGTGAACCAGAGCCATAAGAAGACTCAGAAGTACGGATTTCCTCACCGAACTTCACCTCATAGCCAACAGGGATACCACCTGCAGAACACTTAGCAAAGCTATTTTCAATAACATCCTTGATAGTATCGTTGGGGTTAACCTCAACCTCACCGATATAGAAAGAGTATTCGAAGTTAGCAAAGATAAGATCAGAAAGACGAGCCTCGGGATATACCTTATTAATCTTAATAGTATAAGTACCTGTAGCCAAATCCTCATCACCACTGCGAGTCAGGATAATGTTTTCAGCGCACTGCACCTTCTGGCCCTGGCCAACGGTCATTTCAACAGGATTAATAGGAGTTACTGTCAGGGGCTTGCCATTCAGAGTAGCTATCATGTTGGTGCAATCAGCAAGCTTATCGAAGGTAACTTTGAACTCTTTCAGGTTGTTAGGAAGGTTGAATGAACCATTCTCAGGTTCAGACTCGAGGATTGAAGGATTCTCATAGATAAATGCATGAGCATCGGGATCCATTGCTACATCTTCGTTGCAAGCAGCAACGCCTTCGAAGTTGGCAACATCCTGACCAGCAACAGCTGCTGAGGTGTAAACCAAGTGATAAGCCTTGTCTGCAGGGTTGATGAACTTCACCTCAACCACAGCATCGTCTTCAATCATATCCTCCAAGAACACATAGAAACGGCCATCAGCATAGCCTTCTACAGAAGTGATATCGCCCTCTTCCAGAACGACAGTTTCCTTTTCATTGCCATCAGTGGTGGTTACAGTAATCTTCACACAATCCGTGGGGAACATCAGACGGGGCTTACGTGAAGCCTTTACCAGATCAGGAAGATTGGTATCGAAACCAAAGTCAATCTTAATAACATCCTGAGCGAACTCAGCAAGAGTACCGAGTTTGTAGACCTCGAACTTGATGTTATCAAAGTAGTACTTATTGGCATCAGCATACTCATTCAGATTGAATGCAACAGAGATGAACTTTTTGTCGTCCTTAGATTGATCAGTAGTTACAGTACCCTCCTTCTCGAAGGTCTGCCAATCACCAGTGAAGTTGATATTACCAAACAGATCATAGTGAATATAGTCACCGGGTTCAGCGTGTGCCTGGGTAGACGCTGAAGCATCAGCATCGGCACGATAATCAAAAGATACACGATACTTGGTACCTGCAGGTACGGGCTCGTTAAAGCGGAACCAGAACTGGTTGTCCCATGCATCTGCAGTCTTGGCACCAGTCTCAACCACGATACCACGGCTCTCGTTAACACCAATACCATCGACAATTTCAGAGTTCAACACTGTGCCAGCATTATCACCATAGTTAACTTTAGTGAAGAAACTGCTGTTGTCATCACCTTCCATGTCGCTGTTGTTAATCAGGTTGTTCCAACCTACGGTCACAGCATTCTCAGCCTTCTCGAGCTCCATGCTGGTCACAGTAACATCCTGCCAGTTAGCGCCCTTGATACAGTGCAGATGACAGAAGCCTTTGTCCTTAACGATAGCCTTCAGGTCGACAACATAAGTATTGTCACCCTCTGTAGAGAAATACTTAGCAGACCAACCGTTCTTGGTATTGTCGATCAGGTGAGATTCTGCTTCGTTCTCATTCCACTGTCCCTCGTCAACATCGCGGTTGAGGAGGAAACGAGGAGAGCCCCCAGTCACCGTAACTGTCAACTTGGTGTAAGCTGATAGGTCAGCATAATTGATCACATTGCCATCGCCATAAGGCAAACCCGTAGGCTCGTCTAAGACCCAAGCACAATCGACTGTACCTGTGCTCTTAGCATCTGCGGTCCAGCCATCCCATGAACAGAAAGGTACATCTTGCAGAGATACCTTTGCTGCACTTGCATTTGTCACGCCAAGCATCAACAGCATCAGCGCAAGCATCATGCGGAAAGTTTTTTTCATGTACAATAAGTTTTAGTTAAGTTAAAGATAATAAATTGATTTTCTCGGCTGCAAAGATAGAATGTTTGTTTCAATTACACTTTTTACATCGTTTCATTGTGTTTCATTTTTGTACAAAAGGCAAAACGCAACAAATACAAAAGATAACGAGACAAAAGCAACGTAACTACCAATTACGCAACATTCAGAAAAAGAATAGGCAGGAAAAGTATAGTCCGACGCTTGCGGACTGTCAGTCCGAAGGCGTCGGACGAACAGTCCGCACACGACGGACCAATAGTTTGCATTAATACGGATTATGACTAACTCATGAAAGAAGGATCAGCCATTCGTGTTGATCTACTTCTTTGCTTCTCCCTCCTGATCCGCATATTCTGATGGAGAAATACCAAAATGCTTGCGGAAGATGGTAGAGAAGTGGGCCAAATTCGAGAAGCCAACAGTATAGGCCACCTGAGTCACATTGACTTTTTGTTCACGCAATAGGCGGGCAGCCTGCTCCAAACGAATGTTTCGGATGAACTCGCTGGTAGAGATACCTGTCAGTTCCTTCATCTTGCGATGCAACTGAGCACGACTGATACCAACTTCCTGAGTGAGCATATCGACATTGAAATCACTATTCGACAGGTTTCTGTTCACCGACTTCATGATACGCTCCATCAACAACTCATCATTGCCCTTGACCTCAGGCGAAGCCACCTTGTCGGCTTGTTGCTGAGCGCCACTATACTTGCCCTTCAGACGCTGACGGCTTTGAATCAGGTTTTCAATCACCATATGAAGTTCTTCCAAATCGAACGGCTTAGCCAGATAAGCATCTGCGCCTCGCTCCAATCCCTCCAAGCGATGAGCCACATCAGACATTGACGTCAGCATGACAACAGGAACATGCGATACCTTCACGCTACTCTTAATCATGCGCAGCATCGTGAAGCCATCCATCTCGGGCATCATCACATCGCTCACCACCACATCGTAGTCACCGATTAGCAATTCCTTGATACCTTCCTTACCATTAGAGCAAACGGTGAACTTGAAGTAACGTCCCAATTCGCTTGAGATATAACGCCCAATCTCCACATCATCATCAACGATAAGCACACGATGTTTGGCACTTGTCGTCTTGGTTGATGGTGTTGCCGAGGTCACTACCTCTTGGATCTCAGGTTCAACAGGTGTCTCATCTATCTCGCTGGCAGACAAGTGAGCGTTGCCCAAAGGCAGGCACACCTCAAAGACTGCGCCATTTTCACCTTTACGATTATGAGCCTCAATAGTGCCGTGATGCATATCAACAATCATCTTACAGAGGTTCAAGCCAATACCTGTGCCTGAGATATGGAGGCGGCGAGAATTGCCTCCCTGATAGAAACGCTCGAAGATATGTTTTAGATTATCGCCATCGAGTCCTACCCCATTGTCAATCACCTGCAGAACAGCTTTCTTATCTGTATGGGTAAGCCGTATTTCCACACTACCGCCGTCATAGCTGTACTTAAAGGCATTGGACAACAAGTTCGTGATAACCTTATCAAACTGACTGCGATCAATCCATATATCCAGGCTATCGACATCATGATTAAACGTGAATGTGATATTGCGCTCGCAGGCACTATACTCAAACATCTTATAAATGCCTTGTGTAAAAGTCACGAGATCGGTCTGCTGACAATGCAATTGCATCTGCTGCTTGTCTATCTTACGAACATCAAGAATCTGGTTCACCAAGTTCAAGATACGCTTGGCATTGCGATCAATCGTATCGATATCGCGCTGAGCATCAGGCTGATCAGCCGAGATATGACGTTTCAAGTTGGCCAATGGACTCATGATAAGGGTAAGCGGAGAGCGAATATCATGTGTCGCATTGATGAGAAACTTCATTTTATCTTCATTCAACTGCTCATGAGCATGTCGACGATAGGTGAGGAACACAAAGACAGCCAATGCCAGCAAAGCCACAAAATAGATTATGTAAGCCAGCGTCGTGCGATACCAAGGCGCACGAATAGTAACGACTACCAACTTCTCGGGCGTATACTCATTTCCCTGTTGCGCGCGAACCTCTATATTATAGGTGCCAGGTTGCAGGTGACTCAGCGTAAAGTCGTTGACGCCCGCCGTATTGCGAATCCACTCGCCACCATTGACACGATACTCGAAGGTGACATTCATTGGATTATCGAAGTTCATCTGAGAGAAGCAGAGAGTAATGGTATGGTCGAGATAACTCAAAGTAAAATGATCGCTTTGGAACACAGGTTCCTCAGTGATACGCACACCATTCAGCACAGTACGAGTGTTAACCCCCTGGCCACTCACAAGAAATGCTGTAAGCTGAAGGGGAGCCAACGATGGATTGGCAGCATTAACGTTCTTAGGCTGGAAAACCGTCAAACCATCATTGTGACCAAAGTACACCACGTCATCATCTGTATGCATGCCGACACCATAGAGGAATTCCTTTTGCACCAATCCATTACCATTAATATGGCCTAGGAAATTATGACTGGTTTGATGATATTGCCATATGCCCTGAGAAGTAGAGCACCACAAGTCACCATTATTTGACTGGACGACATAGCACACGGCTTTGTTTGCCAGCTGTTCGCTACCAGGGAATCGCTCTACACGACGTGTCTGTCTGTCATAGAGATATAGTCCTTGTTCTGTACCAATAGCGATACATCCATCCAAGGAACGACCATCAGCCAAGTTTCCTCTGTGCAATTCGCACACATCGAAACACACCACACCATCAAGTTGAGTATTCCAACCCTGAGAACGGAAACTGTCATGACGAGGGTCGTAGCAGGAAACACCTGATGACGTAGCCATCCAAATATATCCTTTACTATCGCTTGACATGCCCATCACCCAGTTGTTACACAACCATCCGCGCACTGAATCGCGTTCAGAGAAATTTCGGTTGAGCAAACTGCCTGTCTGGGGATCATAGATGCAGAAACCTCGCGAGAAGGTAGATATATATATTCGACCCTGTTCATCACTGGTCATATCATTGAATCGATCACAATCAAATGTAACCTTCAACTGAGAACGTCCTGTGTTTGGATCATAAGCAAAAAGGCCATCATCAGTACCTACCCAGAAGCGCTTTTGTCTATCACGGAAAATAAACTCCACAGCCTCAGGTGCTGCAGGATGTGAAACCACATGACCATGATTATTAAATCCATAGATGCCCACTCCCTGAACAGTACACCACACGATTCCATTATCTCCCTCACAAACAGATGAGATGGTGGAGCCCAAACTGATGCCTTGCGACTGAAAACTCCAGTTATTGAAATCAACAGGACGCAGAGGAACCATTAGAAGTCCCTTGCGATGGCAGCCCAACCAAAGATTGCCACCACGATCACTCATCACACAAGTCACCTTGGCAGTATTGGCATCAACGCCTGCGGCATCAATCTCCACATGCTCTAGACGACGGGAAGCATTCATAGCCAACCGATAAAGACCTTGTCCGCGCGTACCTATATATATAGAGCCATCACCCGTCATTGTCGCATGATTAAACACAGCATCTTTTTTGGCAGCAGCACCCAAATCTATATTGGCTACAGCCATCTGACCATTATGGTAAGACATCAAACCATGCAAACAAACGACCAGGAGTTCGTCTCCATATTCCACAAACGATTGCGGATTACCTACTGAAGAACGAAACACCTTTCTACTCTTACCATCATACATCACGATAGTATCATCGAAGCCGCTCTTCCACAGACGTCCACGCGAATCCTCAAAGAGTCGGCTGAAGAACTGATCCGTAGGATTCAAAGGCACCTCTTTCATCTTACCATCGGAGCCAACAGAGAATGCGCCATAGCCGGCAGTACCTACGACAATAGAACCATCCTGTCGCTGTATGATACTCGACACTCTAGGATGCAAGTTCTTGGGGAAAGGATAATGCACAAACGACTCAGTGGCATCATCAAAGCGATCCAAGCCACGATTTGTGCCCACCCAAAGGCGTCCCTCTTTGTCACAAAACAAAGTCACCACCACATTAACCGTGATAGACGATGGATCCTTGTCGTCATGAAGATAATAGGCAAAGCGATAGCCATCAAACTTATTCAATCCATAGTCTGTGGCCACCCAAACAGACCCCATCCGGTCTTGACACAAATCGGAGACAAGACTACTTGAAAAACGGTCAGAAGGAATGAACTGACCAGCCTGTCCCATCATAACAGCCGCAAAGAACACGGTTGAAAGGAGTAATAATATAGCACGTTTCATTATCGGTATGGCAAATCTTTTATAATTTTGCGGCAAAATTAATAAAAAAACTAATAGGTTAAGCCATTTGTTAAGTTTAATTAGGTTTTCTTTATGTCTCAGCGTAACAAAAAATGAGACACATACGAAAATACACACAAAAAGACACTCAAAAACACAAAAAAGCACAGCATATCTAAAAATCCCACACAGAATGACACAAAAACAAAAAAAACAGCTGCCTATATTCTCATACGGGCAGCTGCTTTCATTAGTTTACCATAACTAATATACTACAAAACTAAAATCCAACTACTAACTATAACTATAAAATGAATCACTACTAATTTTTTGTTTCTTAATCACGATGCAAAGTTACGCACTTTTTGTGTAATTCACTATTTCGTATGTTTCGTTTCTTTTCACTTTTGGATTATATTGCACAAAAATAGGACTTTTTTGCCACTTTCCATTAAGGAAGAGGCAAAAACCAGTTATTTTTGTCCATCAGTTTTGTGTGAAGGGACACATCCAGGCTTCCACCTCGACGAGCAACACGATCAGCCAGATAAGCAGCATCACGACCAGGACGAGAAGCCACACGAAGCAAATCATAGAAACGATTACCTTCAAATGCTCCCTCCAAAGCCAATTCATCAACAATCATGTCTTCGACAAGTGGTATCTGATAAGCAATGGTATCCTGTAGGCTACTCAGCGCGGCTTCAGGCACAGGAAGAACGTAATGCGCATTACAATCACTATCACCAGAACCTCTTGAATGAATGCCTCTCGTGTTTTTGTAAGTAAACACAGCTGTAGAGAATTTAATGAGGTCACCTGCCCTTGTCTGTTCTTCTGCATCAACTGCCTGTGCCAAATTGTCCTGGCAGAGACCATACTTCAAAACAGCGAAGGCCGATTGTGGATATCCCGCGCGGTTCAAGGCCTCAGCATAATGGAGATAGACCATCGGACTGCGATAGGTCATCACACGCATGCCGTTATGTTTGTAGATAGACTGATAAAGAGACGATCTCTCTGAATAGGGATCTTGCCCACTCAGAGATGCCTCATAATAGTTTGACACCAAACGAAGGTCACCAACATAGAGTTCCTGGAACAATCCCGTACGAGGAGCATAGATAGTATCAACAGTTGTAGAAGACTCAGCCTGATACTTCATGCAATAAATCTGAGCAGCAGACAACTGACGCATACTCTTTGAAGGAGTCAATTGAAAATAATAGCTGTTTTGTGTCGTTGAATTAAATACATTATTGAGCTCACTTATATGTCCATCAAAGGCCTGCTTCTCCATGGGAATATAGCTCAACACCTCATCACCACTCCAAATGGCGTAAGCATCGCTGATATTAGAAGCATCAAACGATGAAATAGATTTCCAAGTGATACGATTGCTGTATTCCATCAGAACTGGTTTTTCTCGGTCATTCAAATAATCATGATACCAACGAGCAGCATCCTCATACTTTTCAGCCCACAGGCAGAGATCGCCCAACAAAGCCTTCATAGGAATGAAGAAGTAATCAGGGTCTGTGTTTGCGATAGTTCCGAAATGAGGAAGATCAACATTTGCATAGGGAGTCAAGTCATCAATCAAAGCATTACATACAGCCTTGATGTCGCTATACTCACTTTCCAAAGCCTCACGCGCCTCACGTTCAGTCATCATTGGCGTAAACACCAAAGGAACTTTTCCATAAGCCTTAACCAACTGCAAGTAAGTCCAAGCACGAAAAGCTTTCACAGCAGCATATTCTTCCTTGAACACCTGGCGACCACGACGCTGCATAGCTGTATCGACATGAGCAATATAATAATTACAGTTATTGATGACCGCATAATAATCACTCACCTGGTTATAGACATTGTCTTGTGAGAGTTCAAAGTTTGCCAATCGCTTCAAGTCTGCCGATGCTGCTTCAGTAGTAACGACCAAGTCACCACGAGTTTCACCAAGCAGCACTGTCCGGTCAGCGATGACCTGAATCTTGTTGATGATACCCAATACGCTATAAACTGAGTCTGTGGGATGATTCAGCGTATTATCTTTCTCATATTCCACGAGCTCTGAGTCTGTTTCCAACATGTCGGCACAAGCTGAGAAGCAGCAGAGAAAACAGACAGCGCATAAGAAATGATATATCTTTTTCATAAAGCCTTGTTTGTTTAGAGGTTAATATTAACACCAAGTGAGAACGAACGACCTGATGAGAGAAGACCACAATCAATGCCTTGAGTAAGCACACCCGAACCCATTGCACAATCCGGATTGCTTCCCAGATAACGTGTAATAGTAAAGAGGTTATTAGCATTGCCCCAAATGGTAATACCCTGCAGATAGGTGCTCTGAATAGGCAGATAGTAACTCAAAGTGACATTACTAAGACGCAGGTATGAGCCATCCTCAATCCAACGGTCACTAAAGCGCGAATTACCCATTTCATCGAGATAACTCACACGAGGAATATCTGTCTGTTGACCTTCTGTGGTCCAACGATTCTTCATTGCGGTAGTCTGGTTGAGGAAGTAACAGCCGCCCTCAATCAATGAGCGCTGATAATTATATACATCATTACCCAACGAGTAGTTCATCACAGCCTGCAGTTTAAAGCGCTTATAGGTAAGCGTCGTACTGATGTTTCCATAGATATCAGGATTGGGATCTCCTATTACGGTGCGATCATTGTCATCAATGCACTTGTTATCGTCCAGATTAACGAAGCGCATATCACCCCCCTCGAAATATGACTTATTACCATTCTCTGTCAAGACATAATAGCCATCAGTCTGAGCATCGGCAGTTGTGGCATACACTCCGTTTGTCTTAAGTCCATAGAACAAGCCAACGGGCTGCCCCACCTCAGTCAGGATGGTGGCACCATAGATGTCAGTCAGAATTGAACGATTGTTGTCAGGAAGAGCCGTCACCTTATTCTTATAATGACCAACCGAGGCACCTAGTTCCCAAGTAAAGTCTTTCATTGCCAATACCTTCCAGCCTAAATGCGCATCAAAGCCAATATTCTCAAGTTTTCCATCGTTACTCCAGTTCTCATCCAAACCACTGGTCCAAGCCAGCTGACGCAGAGAAAGAAGATTTGAAGTCCAACTCTTAAACACATTGAACCGCACATTCAAACGGTTATTAAAAAGGTTGCTTTCCAATCCAGCTGTCAATCGTCGGGTTGTTTCCCACTGCAAGTCGGTATTGCCGATATTTCCAATAATCTTACCTGTTGCACCATCCTCACCCAGCATACGCTTCGAGATAAAATATGAACGTGAGGCAGTATAGTCAATATCGTCATTTCCCGTCACATCGAAGCCAACATTCAGACGCAGATAATCAATGCCTTTGATACCCGCAAGCCACTTTTCATTACTTGCGACCCAAGCAGCCTCAACACTGGGGAAGACTCCCCAGACAGTATTAAACAGTTTCAGTCCATTGGCATCTTTACCAAAACGAGAAGATGCTTGTGCAGATAGACCAGCATTCACATAATAGCAATCAGAAAAACTATAGTCTGCCAATGCATACCACGTGATCTCACGAGTCTGATCATCAGCACCACTTGTACCCTTCAAACGCAATGACGTAGCCATATTTGGTTTCTTGTCATTCGGAGAGTTATAACCACTTTGGGCGGTACGTGTATAGTCATTACTCAGATAGCGGACACCACCTCTCAAACTAATATCATGAGCATCATAGCAGTTCTGCCATGCTACACGAGTATCACTTTGAATACTTGTTTCACGAGCCGTCATGCTCTGGGCAATGTTGTTCAGGGTTGTCTCCTCACTGAGTCCATCCACAACAAAGGACGGAACACCCTGGATAGGCAAGTAATAATTTTCATTGGTATTAACAAGTCCCAAAACGAAGTGTTCACTTACAGACAGGTTCTTATTGATCTGATACTTCGGAGTGATGGCGAATGTAACCAAGCGATTACCAAAGGAGTTTCGGTTCTTACCATCACCATTCTCGAGGATACTGAGTGGGTTTGCCAATCGACCACGGCCTTGAAACATATAAACGTCACCATTCATCAGGTAATCATCTGCTTCGGCCAAATAATGACTGGGACGACCACTCACATCGAAAGCATAAGGCGAGAGGAAAGGCGACTTCACCAAGCCCAAGAAACCAGGAGAAGTAATCACAGTACCAAGAGGATTCTCTGGAGCGCCATCATCACGCAAATCACGATCTACGTCACTATAAGAGGCATCGAAACGAACATCCAGCCCCTTGGCTATAGTGATATCAGAATTCAGTCGCATGTTGAAGCGCGAATAACCATTATTTTTCAATGTACTATTACCCAAAGAATAGCCCACAGAAAGATTATAAGAAGCCACATCATCACCACCTTGCACATTAATACCATAGTTCTGCGAGAAGGCATTCTCATAGACTTCATCAGTCCAGTCAGTCTGATTGTGATACTGGTTATAATAATAATAGGTGGGCTCATTGTTGAGGAACCTCATCTTACCCATCAAACTTGGGTTAACCCTACCCGACAACAACTCTGTAGCATAAAGACGATAAGATTCCGCATCCATCATCTTTGGCAAGCGAGGCACCAATTCATAACGGCCATTAATGGTCACATCGATCTTAGTAGCCATAGACTTGTTGCGCTTGGTTTTGATAAGGATAACACCATTAGCCCCCTTAGCGCCATAAAGAGCCGTACCGTTTTTAAGAACCTGAACCGTTTCGATATCATTGACATTCAGATTGGCCAGCAAATTATTGAAATAACCTTCATGGAGCAGTTCGCGAGAATATTGCATATCCATCAGGATATCATCAATAACAATCAATGGAAGAGCATTCGCATTCAAAGAATTAATTCCTTCTATCAGCATGGTATTTCCCATTCCAGGAATTCCACTACGACTAGAAGTACGAATATCTCCACCCAAACGCTGAGCGATTAGCGGGTCGATAGCAAACTCTGACGTATTCTCAAACTGGCCTGCCTCAGAACTGAGAATGGCAGTTGTATTGCGCTTATAGGTGTCACTGAAGGCGTTACTATATAGCTTTGCGTCAGCCTTTCCATCAGAAATTGCACGCTGTTGAAGGACATAACCATCAATGCGCATGATGACAGAGCGTGTAAACTCCGGCACATTCAACTCATAACAGCCGTTCTCGTCAGTCATGGTTGTCTGGCGCTGATTGCCGTAGGCTGCCACGATGACACCTGCTAACGGCTGTCCTGTAGCGGCATCAAGGACACGTCCCTTTACGACCTTAGTATTTTCTTGTGCTGCCATCGAGACTGCGGCAAGCAGCATGAATACAGATAATATATATTTCTTCATAGTTATTCGGCTTTAGGGGTTCGAGGACGAAGATAGATGCAGTCGAGATACATCTCACGGGCATACTTTGAAGTTTCCTTTGACGAAATGTAGCATTGCAGTTTCACTGTAACCTTGATATCATTCTGATTAAAGTTGCAAGCCGGGAAGTGAAAGTTTTCTGCCAGCACCACAGTATCGACCTTCTCCGGATTAGAGATAAATGTCGTTTTATTGCAATTAAATTCCTGCGCTTTACCTTTTTCATCCACATAGTTAATTGTTGCCCTGAACTTGCATGGTCTCATGTCTGGATCAACCTGATTAGACACCGTCTTAGGCAAAAGGACAGCACAAACATCATAGTCACCAGAAAGGGTATTGTTTACGCGGAAGGTAATATCCCAGTTGGCAGTACCCTGACTAGGCACAATCTGAAGATAAGAATCCTCCGAGATACTGTCAGCAACCTCACGACGGACATTGTAAGAGCACAGTTTATCTGAATACTCCGTAATCAAATCCACTTTTTCTCCTTCCGACCACAATTCCTTAAAGAATGTTTGTTCTGGAGTGAAAGGCCACTCATCAACTTGATAAAGCACTCCATTGCTACAATCCACCTTCTTGGCACCATTCAAGATTCCACCCTCTGCAAAGGGTTTGTTGAATACATGATAGATGGGCTTACCTGGCACGTAAGCAGATTTACGCCAAGAGAGATAAGGAACAGCCACCAATGAGTCTTCAACAGAACGCTGATCAGTCATATTAAAGATAGCATCCTCCATCAAAGAGCGTGCCGTCCAATACTGCTGAATAGAGTCACGCTTCAGCACTGAAGCGTCATAGGAGAAATACTTAAAAGCATTGTTCCACGCTTTCTGCCAACCTGCAGTACTAGGAGCCACCACCCAGTAAGTAGAGTCTTCTGCATTTATTAGGCCTATGTTCTGCAACATACGATTACGCTCGTAAACCACAGAGTCCACATAAACAGGAACACCCTCAACAATACCATTTGACACCGAGGCGTCAGCATCGAAGTAATCCTCATCATATTGACGAAGGATATTACCAATGCCATTCATCTCAGGCAAGTCACACAACGCCTCATAGAGATTAATCTGATAAGGCAGAGGAGCTTTCGTAATATGCAGCACACCATTCATAGCATGTTTATTGGGCTCTTTAACAATAATACCCTGAATACTATTACCACCCATCGTCACATACTTTGAATTAAGCAACAGCATGGACTGATTCTCAGCTTTCATAGAAGTGGTGGAACGAGAAATATGATTCAGCACAAAAGACTTCTCAACAATAGAGTCACCCTGATTCGTCTCCACCAACTGCAATAAAGAGTCACGATTAAAAGACCCATTCACAGGTGCTACGACAGTAAAAGACTGACCGCTATTGAGAAGATCAGCATAGCTCACAGCTGTCTTCTTGTGCATACGAAACACTTTCGTTTGCTCCAACACTTGACAAAAGTCACTCAAGTCTTGATCAGCCTTCAACTGCTGCCAGAGAGTGAGGCTGCTCCCTCCACCTGCCGAACCTTCATAGTGATCATCCCATTCTGCGCAAGCAGTAAAAGTAGCCGCTAATCCACAGCACAGCATACTCACCACGAGGAAATGTTTGAAACTTATAGTCTTCATAATGATTACTTTTCTAAGATCTAATAATTAATGTCTATCCTCGCCTTCAGGGCTTGCATAAACACTCTTCGGACACAACTCAATATAATCGAATGACCAGTAACGAGTGTTATCATCAAGACACTGACGGAAACGCAAGTGATAGGTTTTATTCTCACTCAGGTTCTTGGTTGCCAAGATACGGCGCAACGGACTCAAAGTACGCATAGAGTCATCACCGCCACCTGGATGCCAAACATCTGTCGATTTCATATAGCCACGGTTGTGCATGGCCTTATCATTCGCCATGTTTTCCTCTTCATCATCAGTATCGGCAACAGCACCAATACTGGGATCACCGCCATAGACACGCAAGTCAATGGGAATGCCGCAAGGCTCATTCTCCAAATACACCTGAACTACTCCACGCTCATCACCAGGCGTATATCCCAGACGAATCTCATAAGTACCTGACGGAACTGGAGGCAACTTAAAGGTCACATCAAACAGTCCACTGACACATACGGCATTAGCCTGATAAGAGTGCCAGTAGTCCACATCACTATGCACACCCACGAATGTTTCCTTACTAGTCACCCAATCCGTGATGTACCCATTCTTAAAACCAGTCAGAATATCCTCACCATAACGTCCACGGCCATTACAATTCATGAAGTCAGGACTCAGCACCGTGGCATCAATACGGATACGGCGGTTCAGCACCACGTCACGCACCTCAGGAGTATATGCCAGGATGTCATCCAAGTAATGGTAGACACCATTAATAGCATTCTGATCCACAGAACCAGACTCTGAGGGAGACAACACTTTGACGCCACGAACAAATACGCCACGCTCTTTTCTCTCGCCTACACCGCGGCGGTTGATGTACAAGCCCGAAGCAGGACCGGCAAAGCGCATGATAGTGCCAGGACACATCGTCTCATAATACTCCTCTGGGTCAATCAGTTTGGTATCCAGACAACGATCACGAATCGTACCAGAGACCACCCAACTATTATACTGTCCTACACGATTCAGAAGGTGATAACTCACAAAACGGTTAAGTGGATTTTTGCGATGATGCGGATCATTGTCATAAAGACCGGCATCCTCAGGATATGTCTCATCATAGATTTTCTTGGCATATTCTTTCAAGTCGTCAATGGTATAGATGCCATACCTATGATACACAGAGTCTGGCTCCACAAAAGCCGTATACTTAAAGTAGCGCTTTCCCACCCAGAAGGTTCGGGTGTATTGCTGAGAACCACTAGTACAACGTTCCATCGTACCAGTATTGACAGAATCCTCACCACAGAAATACGACTCATCGAGATTCTTCATCAGTGAGTCACACATGCCAGTCAGTTTCAAGGCCTGAGAGAACAGAGACAGGATTGAATCTTCCTCAATCTTATCAGGCAACAGCATGCTACTTGAAGAAATGGTATTATCCAACACATGAACCACACCATTGGTCACAGAATCATCACGCTCAATAATGCGTGAGTTTTTATTGATATAATAGATAATTCTATTATTGTTGTTCACGTCAGAGTCGCTCGATAGGACGATATAAGAGTCATCCATGTTCAACTCTGGCAGTGCACCCTCACTGACATCAGTTGTAAAGAACGCACCTTTCTTAATAATATGCGTGCGAACCAACGTATCACAAGTGGCGGCAGGAATATCATCAATACTGTTGTAACCCATACGATTCAAGTAATTAGCCACACCCTCATTAGTGGGAGCAAAGACCGTATACTTCAGCAGACCAGCCGAACTATATGTGCCATAGGTTGACAACATTGAGAAGTAAGGTGTACGTTTCAGCAAAGCTATGAATTCGCTAAACTGCTCAGGGCGCTCCTCCAGAAACTGGGCAGCTGTCAGCTTCGTAGACGAATAATAGTTCATAGGAACATCGTCGTCGTTGTCCACACATGACGTGAAGACTGGGGCAAGTCCGCAAAACAGCAGGACAGCCACGAAGAAATGCTTTATGCTATTGTTTATCATTGTTCTAAACTCTTTATTCTACATTTATTTTGTCAGTTCCGTATCCTCGCCATTAGTAAAGGCAGGATTCTGGTTCAGAAGAGGATTAACCTTCAATTCACTCTTGGCATAGGGGAAATAGATAATGTTGGGATCAGCCAACTTAATCTTCAAAGCATTCACATTCTCCTGGTACTTTCGTGTCACCAGATTAACCAGGCGTGTATTTTTACCATCACGACGTGCCACACGCACCAAGTCGTACCAACGCTTACCCTCAAAAAGGAACTCACGCTGACGCTCATCAAGAAGCAACTCCTCCATTGCAGCCTTTGAGTCAATGTAATCGCTCTTTTTCAGTGTACTGCTACGAGTGCCGTTAACGGCATCATTGGCACGCTTGTTTACAACATCAATTAATGCAAAAGCCTTTTCAAAGTCATCTCCCTGGCCACGTTCAATCAAAGCCTCAGCCTTGATAAGCAACATATCGCTCAGACGATAGATAATCCAATTGGCATAGGCATTCGACTCCGCACGAAGATTATCAGACAATGAAAGATCCTTTTCTGTACTGGGCGCAGGATTCGTTTTATAGGATACCCTCGTTCTCACATACTTACTAATCGTATAACGCGAGCCCGACAACTCTCCGCCCTCATAAGCACGTCCATCCGTCTTCTTAAAGAGAGAGTTATTACCCTGTGCCACATCCTTAAACAAGATATCACTGGCACTCAAGTATCCCTGCGGATTGCGGTCATTACCATAGAATTTGCTAACCATGTCATTCTTGACAGACTGAGGACTTCTGAAAGACAGTTCAAAGATGCTCTCAAACGCATTTCCTTCACCAAATATCTCAGTATAGGCATTACCACAAAGCGTAGCACCGACAGGTTTCTCCAAAATCATGGGAATACTGTCAATCAGCGCGATATTATTCAGATTACCCTTCAATTGCAGCATCTCTTCATACTGCTGGCGCTTATAGTTAATCACCAGGTCGCAATAACGAATGGCTTGATCCCAATCGCCTTTCCACAAATAGAGGTCTGCCAAAAGTGCATAGACCACCCAACGGGTAACCTTACATGAATTCTGCCAAGCATTGGGACTCTCATCCACGAAATAGCGACGAACAGCATCACCCTTAATGCTTTCCAAATCACTAATCAGCGTATCAAGCACCATATCAAAAGAAGTGGCAGGCAACACATAGTTCTGCGTATCATCGATGCTCGGGACCGTACTATAAGGCACATCGCGGAATGTACGAATCAGATAGAAATAAGCCAACGCACGAAGGGTCGTAGCCTCAGCCACATTAGCCTTCATCTCAGCTTCAGTATAGTTCGGGTCTATCTTTTGCAATTGCGGAGCATAGTAGCACACCGTATTACAGCGATTGATACATTCATAGAACTTTCCCCAACTACAATAAGGGTTCGAAGGCAGAAGACTCTCCTTCAGGATTTCGTTCAAATCATTCGGAGTACTGGCGCCAGCTTTCATATTGTCACTACGCAACTCACCCCAAGCCACCATGCGAGTGAGGGCATCATTGCTCTCAAGCGATTCATAACAGCCTGTCAACACGCTGGCAGCATCTGCTTTTTCTTTCCAGAAGTTCTCAAGCACCACTTCATTCTGGGGTTTGATATCCAAGAAGTCATTGCAGGAACTAAATAAAGGTAAAAGGGTTAGAAGGCCCAAAGGCAAGACACCTTTCGCCATCTTTCTGACCTTATTCAATATTGTCTTTTCCATATATCTATTCTTTTTTACCTTATTTATTAGAATTGAATAGTAACACCAGCAGTAAACGACTTAGCACGTGGTGTTTGGGCATTGTCAGTAGCCGTACCGCTCATACCGCCATAGTTCACCTCAGGATCGGCTCCAGAGTATTTCGTCAGACAGAAGAGGTTATTAGCAGAGACATAGAAACTCAGCTGGTTCAGACCCCACGTCTTGATAACCTTAGGATCCAAAGAATAGCTTATCTGCGAGTAGTTCAGACGGATAAACGATCCATCCTCTACGAATCGGTCTGAAGGCAAAGCATTGTATCCCTCATTATATAAAGCGCGAGGAATCTCCGTCAAGTCACCCTCCACACGCCAGCGCCAGTTCACGGCACGACTCTGGTTGCTATTATTATACATTTTCTCCACATTACGGCGAGCCTGATTAATAATCTTATTGCCATAGCGGAAGTTGAACTGGTTGTTCCACGACAGGCGTCCCCAATTCAGCTTAAATCCAAAACCACCAGTAAACTTAGGCAGTGAAGAACCCAGATAAACAATATCCAGCTCATTAATCTGTCCGTCGTGGTTGATATCCTCGTACATAGCATCACCACCACGGAACTGATAGCTTACCGTTCCTGGGAAATACATCATTGGCTTGGTCATATTATTCTCATCGAGAATCACATTACCATCCTTGTCACGAGCAACAGGCGCATTAGGACCACTCACGCCAGGAATCTCCTCGGGCGAATAGTCACTATACTGATAAACACCCTTGTAGCGGAAGCCATAGATACTACCAAAGGCCGCATTCAATTCCACGCGAGTCAGGTAAGCAGCATTATTACCTCCATTATTACCCGATGCCACATATTCTTTGTTCATGCTAGCCAGACAGGTCTCATCCATAGCCGTTATCTCGTTCTTGTTATTGGCGAACGTCACGTTGAAGTCAGCAGAGAACTTTCCAGATTTGATGATACGATTACCATTCAAGTTAAACTCCCAACCAATGTTCTTCATATCACCCACGTTCTGATTGCTAAAGGTAGAGAAACCCGAAGATGTAGGAATACCGCGGTTCTTCATCAACAGGTCTGTTGTATATTGCCAATAGACCTCCACATTACCATTAATACGGTCATTCCACAGTCCGAAGTCCAAGCCCAGATTATAGGTTTCCTTCTGCTCCCATTTCAGTTTCTTCATCTGAATATTCTGTGGAGCCACACTACCAATGCCCAGATAGCCAGCACCATCATTATAGCGGCTATAGAACAGGCCTTCGCTATCAGGTTGACGACCTACGACACCCCAACCCGGACGGAGAGACAGCATCGAAACAAAAGGCAGAGCCTTCTGGAGCCATTCCTCCTTACCGATATTCCAGCGAACCGAGAGAGCAGGGAAATTACCCCAACGTTCTTCCTCACCAAACTTGGTACTACCATCGCGGCGAACCGTCAGGTCAGCCATATATCGACCTTTATAGGCATAGTGAGCAGAATAGGTGAAATAAACGCTACGCCACTGACCACTACCAGTCGACATATTATTAATGATACCCTCA
>Ga0310690_10003753_pt1 | contig 22377 bp, 13 predicted proteins | sample AusTroGonzalo_MG_2_FD_207661 | JGI IMG/M metagenome (GOLD analysis project Ga0310690, IMG submission 207661) | Bovine rumen microbial communities from tropical cattle in Woodstock, Queensland, Australia - Gonzalo_04 (v2) (version 2) | ecosystem: Host-associated > Mammals > Digestive system >... | reverse complement strand
CCGTAGAATACTTTTGTGTATTCATCGGTAAGCTGCGGATGATCGCGGAACATATTGTCTTCGGCGTTTGAGCAAACCTCACCGATAATATCCAGTGCTCTTTTGAGCCGGTTACGATCGACCGCATTTATCAGGTTGCCTACATCGACAAAAACTCTCGTTCCGAGCGTTTTGAACAGACGCATCTCTGCGCCGGCTTTCAAATATTTTTCAATCGTTCTATTAGCTTTTGTTAACATGTTTTTTCTCCTTTTGTAGTTATATTTTGTTTTGCGTATGCTCCCATTGCAGGTAAGCATTTCGCGGGATAAATAAAGCAGTACATTGTTGTAACTCCTTGATATTTGGCAGGGTGATAATACCCTGTTTGTTTTCATATTCTTGTGTATGACACCCCACGCCGTTGTTCAGAAGATTAGTCACAGAGATTCTGACCGCCCATGGGGTGGGGAGGTAAAATCTCTACGGCTTTTCAATACGGACAGCGGCGTGGGGCTCCGTGTACATAAATAGCGTTTTCAAAGGGGTAATAGCCCTCTACTCGAAAACATCGTTCTGCCCGCTTTGTACCTTCCATTTTTGTCATTATTGTCATGTGAGATAATCATTTTCAAACTACCTTCAAACCGCTTCTAAAACCGCTTGTTTCCTGAACTTTTTCGACTTTTGTCATTTTGTCATTTTTGTCATGGCATGTGAGAATCATATCAAAAATATGGATAAAAATAATGTATATAATAATAAAGTTCTTTTTTTGATCTTCTGTGTCTTATGACAATAATGACAAAAATAACAGAGGGTTGAAAAACAAAGGTTTTATGCGGCTTCCGTCGTTTGATTTTTGTCATACCGATGTGTCATAACCGATATGACATAATGACAAAAAACATTTATGCCAGCGGGTTTACCAGATACTTCGGCATAGGCGGTCTGCCTTTACCGAAAGCCTGTCCTGAATCAATCGAGGCGATATATCCGTATTCCTCAAGGAAGTCCAGCACAGGCTGTATATCTTCGACCTTTTTTGAACGTCTGACAGTAACGCATCGCGGTTCTGCGGTTAAATTCCTTCAGCCCCTTCTCTCGTAGCATCTTCAGAACACGTGCGGCGTTTTTCAGCAAGGTGTTTTCCGGCATCGCGTTAAAGACGGTCTGCGCATGATTGAGAAAGTATTCTCCCAATCGAATCGCGTCTTTCATCGTCTGTTCGCTTACCACCAACGGCTCCGGATCATCCTTCAAAAATTCATAGCTTCTGTTGACGCCAGCGCGACAGAGCAGTCCCGCGATCCGCAACACGTTTCCTACGAGTTTTCCGCACCAGTCGGCAATCTCGGCATATTCCCTTACCAGCTTTGGTTCCAAATCCTGAGCAAAACGCTCCAGTAAAACATCCGCTTCCGGTGACAGCGTGATCACCTCAGGGGATTCCTTTTCAAAATCCTCCAGCATATTTACGATACGACGCTCATAGGCTTCGTAAAGACTGTCCGGCACCGGATCGCTCCTATACTGCCGTTCACCGACAAACGATTTCGGCATACTGTAGAGGAATCTTGCCGTCAGTCCCCTGCCCCTGAAATTATCGTTGCTCAACACAGTGGATATGACGCTGGGCTGCGCCATCAAAAGAATGGTCAACGTTGGGTGAAGAACACTCGCGCTGTCTCTGCCGATACGGTCTACCAAGATCATATCACCCGAGTAGCCTTTGAGCATCACATCAATATTGACGGCTTTGGAATAAGCGCCGGCAAGAGTATCAAAGATACCCGCCTCACTGGAGAGCAGCGCCATCCGACCGTTGTTTTCAGATAATATGGATACCAACTTCTCTGGAGTGATATCATCGGCGAATAAGCGCAGCGGCTTTTTCTCGTGGTGCTCGGCGATCTCATTGGAAATCCTATCTACATCCTCCTGAGTCGCTTTCCCTTTTGAGAAGTTTTCTTCCACAGCCTTTTGCTTCCGGTTCAGGATGCGGGTACGCATGCGGCTCGCCTCAACCGACGCGGCATTCATTATGTTATAGTTATTCTCATAGGCACTGAGTGGTTTGACGATCGCGTGCTGGATAGAGGATTTTCTCTCGGACGGCGGCGCGATCTCCGTAATATAGATGTTAAGGGGTTCAGACCAGTCCGCTTTTCCTTGAATGACATATTTACCTTGTATACATGTGGCGATTACGCTCAGCACAGCGCAGCCTGCCATATCTATAGGAGTCTGCAGACTTTCGGATAAAGCCGCTACATATTCCCGGATACCCTCAGGCAGCGCATCGATCGGAAACGGTACTACGTTATGTTTGACAAAAGGCAGCGGTTCTTCCCAAGAGGAATTGATTGCTTCAAATTCTGCCTGGGCTTCTTTGATCCGCTCGCTCTTCAGCGTTTCCTTAGTTTCTTCATCTTCTTCCGCAAACCGGCACATTTTCATAAATGAATCGTTTTCGTTATCTTCACTGAACAGATGAATCCTGACCAGATCAAAGGCGTTCAGCAATTTGCCGCAGGCAGGATCAGTCGCGTGATGACTGTACGCGAAGCAATCGTCATATAGAATAACGCCTGCGGTTCCTTCGCCTTGGATTTAGCTGTACCGACCGTCGACCGCAGCCGGCTCATAAACATCTGACAGAAATTTTTCGATAGCATTTTCAATAGTATAGGTACGGCAAAACGCGCCGACGATACCTTCCTTTGAAAGCGGATCTTCCTGTTTTTTTCCGCTGTTGATTTTGATTTCTGTTTCTCTGCTCGATTTAGGAAGCGTTGTGCAATCATTCCAACCGGGATAGTTTGCCAGAAACGCATCCGCATCGAGAAACGAGCCTTTTGTTATCCTGCAGATATATTCACCGTCCGAAGACGTCGTCGGCCAATACATCAGCTGATTGACTTTATATGAACACTCATCGAATTGATCGATCCCCCAGAGTGAAGCGAAGTATCTGGATACCGCCGCATACCGTTCCGGAGTGATCTCCCGCTCAAGCGGTACGATGATCCGAGCCCTCGGCGCATCGGGTGTATGACTGTGGGTCGTATAGATCACGGCTGCATATTTACATTCCCGCGCAAAACGATTGATGAATCCCGGTTCCGCGTGATCCGCATCAAGTGTGATCATCGAGCGGCATTCGACATGATCTATCTTTCGCCTTCCATCTTTCAAATGACCGCCGACGAATCCTCCCCTATCCTTCACGGACGATCGCGCGTCCCTGTTCATCGCTTTATACTCTTCTACGGTTTCATACGTGCGAGCCGTCGATTTAAGTCTATTACAAAGCTCCTCCCAAGTGACGCTGCAATTATCCCATACCTTTGTGTAACAACTTTTTCCGTAAGCGAGTTTTAACTCGTGCATTGTTATTTCACCTCCTTCCATCTATGGTGTCTCATTTTTATTCTTCTGTTTAGCTGTTTTTCTTCAGCCACTCCTGAAATCCATCTACCGGAATCAGGATACGAGTACCGACGCGGATGGTCGGAAAGCCCGGCTGCTTCACCAGCTCATACGCCTTGGGCAGCGAGATACCCATTTGCATAGACAGCTCCGCTACGCTCATCGTAGTTTTCTCCATAACGTTCTCCTTTCATCCATAGTATAGTTTTGCATAAGAAAACCACCCTCGTTTCCGAACAGGTGGTTAAACTTATGAATCATCTGAGCACGATCGACGCCTTGCCGTTTGTGCGAATGCGATTGACAGCGTTATAAGCGGTCAAGTCTTTCGCGCCGTAGTCGTTGCGGCGTTCGAGCATCTGCTCTCTGACTTTCTTCTTATGGTTTGCTCTTTGTCTTACCCTGTTCTTCATCGCCTACTACCTCCTTGTTATCCTTTGACCCGGACTGCCCCGGTCACAGGCAACAACTTACGTCGACATCTGCTCTTCCGAAAAGTGTTATCTCACTTTTCTAACGCAAATAATAACACTATTTGTTAGAATTGTCAATATAAAATTAACTATATGTTATGAATAATTTGTAAATTTAACAATTATTTTTAATATTGTAAAACTTTTTCTTGACAGATGGCTATATTAATAGTATTATAGTAGCATAACAAATACGGAGAGTGAGAAATATGTTTGCAGAGAGAATAAAGCAGCTCAGAAAAGAAAAAGGAATGACGCAGATCGATCTTGCCAATGCAATCGGCGTTTCCAACGGAACTGTTGCCATGTGGGAGACCGGAAGACGCAAACCGAGCTTTGAACTGCTTGAGAAGCTGTCGTACGTATTTGACCGTCGGCTCGACTATATTCTCGGCGCTTCTGATGATCCTTCACCCGCGCCGAAACCCGGTGAAGGCGAGATCCAAGTCATGGGTAACTGGATCGTGCAGGAAGAATACGAGGACGTCATGCGCAAATTCACATTGCTCGATGAATTCGGACAGAAAGCAGTCAGCGCAGTCCTGCGTGCGGAATTCGCAAGATGTCAGGAGCAGTCCACCCTCAGGAGCGGACGCGGCGTATCTGTTACTGTTAAGATACGCGAAGTACAGGACCCGATAAATGAAGATCTGCCGGACTGAATACAAAACATAATAAACAAAAAAGAACCGATAACTGCTGCATGATAGTCAGTTATCGGTTCCTTATTTTATTGTTTTCTATTATTCCTGATTTCAGTCTTATTACTTGATCCTGTTCAAACGAACGGTGACGCGCGCCTGACCGGAGTAGGTACAGGTGAACAGCGTCAGATCATATTCGCCCGAGGTCATATCTTTGACGTCGGTCGGCGACAGTGTGTCGATCAGCTCGACCTGATAGTTGATCTGTTTTGCGTGGACGTCGGTAAAGCTGACGGTATCGCCTTCATTCAGACTGTCGATGAATCCGAAGTGGCTCGAATAGTTATGTGCCGCGATAACAAAGTCGTCGGTCTCAGGCAAACCGGAATAACGGCACGGAGATACGTTCAGGTTCTCATAACTCCACTCAGCCATGACCGGCAGATTCAGCCGCAAGGCAGGGATCGATAGATAACCGATAAACTCGTACTCCTTGACCGTCAGGGTATCCATCGGGTCGTCGGTCACCTTATTTGACGCATCATCAGAGGTCTTTCCTTTATCGTCGGGCTTATTCTCTCCCCCATCCTCCTCGGGATAAGAGAGCTTTCGCAATTCGTCAACCGCTTCCTCGGCGAATTTCGCGGCGTTGTCGGAAACGACCTTATTATATATCAAAAGGGACAGTGCGGCGAGTACGCACACTATCCCCGTAATCAGCATTGTTTTAGCGAGCTTTCTTCTCATTGGAGCCCTCCTTTCGCAGAAGGGCGGAGCCGCCGAGGATCAGGAAACAGCCCAGAACCGCCATAACAGTGATCGGCCACATGAGCTGACCGGTCTGGGGCAGGGTACTGTCTGACGGGGTATTCGGCGTATGGGGATCATCCGGATTGCCCGGAGAGAAATAACTGTACTTCGGCGTGGAAACAACGTCGTAGATCACCTCGCCGTTGACTTGTTCCGGGATGAACACCAACAAGGGATCGGTGACAAAGTCTTTGTTTCGGGAATCCGTCTTGGTACGCGCCACAAGATACAGACCGATTTCCAGATCATCGAATTTCAGCTCGCCGTTTTTACCGGTGACCGCAGACGCGGTATAATAGCTGTTCTTTTCACAATAATATGCCAGCGCCTTCGCTTTCTCATTCATCTTAGACGCTGCCGTGTTCTGCCAATCACAGTCATAGTTCATGAACCGCTCCAGCGTCATGTACGTCACGGAAGAATCTGTGATCGTCGCGTCGGCGATCTTAGCCAGCGAGTATTCATCGTTAGACAGAACGCGTTCGCCGCCCTCGACGGAGAAAACGCAGCGTAGCGTAAGGCTGCCGCTTGTTTCTGCCGCCGGGACGGATAATACGCTCATGAGCATGATGCTCAAAACCACAAGGATAATCCCCGCAGCGGACAGAAGTCTATTCAGTTTTCTCTCCGTTTTCATGGTCTTCGCCATCTTCGGGGGTTCTCCTTTTCTTGTTATTTCTGATAAATATAATGATCCAATAGATGATCAGGAACGCGACAATAGCCGCCGCTCCAAAGAGCATATGACGGTATTGAGCGGGAAGTCTTGACCAGAAAGAGCTTATATCAACGACTTCGTATACAGGGATGTCCTGAGTGTCGTCGAACGGCGTGCGGACGCCGCGGACAAGCAGACGGTGAGAGTTGATACCATAAGGCGTACAGGTGACAAGAGTCACATAGTCCCTGCCCTCTTGTATCCTGAGTTCTTCCGTTTCATCGGGAAGCACCGTCAGGATCTGATCGATCGTATAGCACAGTGTGTGATCCAGCACCTTGATATAAAAGACGTCGCCTGTATCAAGCTGATCAAGATCGGTAAACAGATCAGCGGTAGGAAGTCCCCTGTGTCCCGAAAGGACAGAATGGGTAGTTTCTCCGCCGACCGGCAAAGAGGTGTTCTGCAAATGACCGATACCGACCTGCAGCGCGGATTCGTCGGTACCGTGGAGGATACGGGCGGTGACATTCAGCTTTGGGATGGTGATATAGCCCATCATCCCGTCACCGTTGATATTAAGCATCTGCCCGTAGCTGTCGGGAGAGATAGGATCTCCGTTTGAGTCTACCGGAGGCTTTTCGAGACCGGTAGATGACGCGAGAAGCCTGTTATACTCTCTCGCTTCTTCAAGCAGGGCGTCCAGCCGCGCCGCTTCGGTCTTTTCGACGGTGTCGTCATACGATGAGACGGCACGGCTGGCGTTTTGCTCAGTGAGAAATTGACTCAGCGACGGATAAACCAGTATCCCGAGTCCGATCAGTATAATGACCGCCCGGATCAGTTTCCTCACTTTGTCGTTCATATTGATCAGGCCTTAGTGCTCTTTTTCTTACGTGAGGTGAATAAGATACCGAAGATAACAACGGCTGCGCCTGCGATAGTGAGACCAATGGTACCGATGCCGCCGGTGGTGGGAAGCATGGAACCGGGACGGTTCTCGATCTTGACCTTGTTATCATTTGCATTGGTGTTCTGTGTGCCGCTGACTGTGTAATATACGCTGGCGTAGTTGTCCTCAACTGTACCGGAAGTTGCTGAATTATCAGTGCTGATAACAACGGTGACCTCGCTGGTAAGCTGATTGTAGCCGGTGGGAGCTTCGGTCTCCTTGAGGTAGTAGGTGGTATCAAGATTCAGACCGTCGATCTTGATCTTGCCGTCTGAAGGAGTTGTGACTTCAGTTACCTTGGTAACGGTTGTGTCGGCGATCTCCTGAGGAGTAGCTACGCGATAGGTGTTGGCGGCGGTCGCGATCAGCTGGATGGGAGCTCTGTTGGCTGTGTTCTCCGCTGTGTTGTAGATCTCGAACTTAGCGCCGGAAAGAGCGACTTCGTCAGCGCCGTCTCTGGAGAACTTGTTGATCTCGATCTCGTAGGTGTAGACCTTGGAAACATCGGGATTGGACTCGTCGGTCTCGGTAGCGCTCGAGGGATCGTTGCTGTACTCAACGGTAGCGCTGTTGGCATTGCCTGCAGTGCCGATCACAGCGTTCGCGTTCAGCTCTGCAAAGTAGGTCAGGGTGATGGAATCGCCTACGGCGATTTCCTTTGTGGTGTCTGCTTCGAGACCCTTAAGATCGGTGATAGCTACTACGAAGCTCTGACCGTCCTGTGTGAAGGTGTAATCGGTGTTCTCGACCAGGGTTTCGGAACCGATGGTGAGGGTCATGGGATGAGCGTTAGTCTTGTCAAGGGTCAGACCTGTGGAAAGAGTATCCTTGAACTTGAAGATGTAGGTGGTGTAGTCGCTCATCTCGGGAACTGTGGATACGAGCTGGAACTGTACATAGTCGCCTACGCTTGCTGAGGTGTCATCTGTAAAGGGAGCGTTAGCAGCGGCAGTTGCGGGCTTTACGCCTTTTTCTACCTTAGGATAAACGCTCTTCATGTCCATATCGATGTCGGTGTTGCGGATAGTGACGATCATCGCGTCTGTGCCGCGATCGGCGCTGGTGGAACCGCCCTCGGGAAGGACGAGATACATACCTGCGTTCAGATCGGTGAAGGTCGCTGTGTCGTTGGCATCAGCTTCCTGATGGGTTTCCGTGATGAAATAGGTGGGGTTCGTCGCCTTCTGCTCGACATAATACTCGCGGGCAGCTTCCGCAAGAGCGATAAGATCGGCGGAATCATCCTGCATCGCGACTACATAGCGGTAAGCCTTAGTGGAGATATCCGGGTCGTTGGACTGGATATTCAGCTCATCTGCGAAGAAAGGCTTCCACGCGTCACGGAGCACATAGTTGGGATTTGTGTCTGTCGTCTGGCTGGTATCTGAGAAGATGTTGACAACGGTTACATCTTTTCCGGCGAGGTTTTCACCGGATACGGTCAGGTCTGCCTTGTTGGTTTCCGCAAATGCGGTGAGTGTCATGGTGAGCATGATAGCGACTGCCATCAACACTGCAAAAACTCTTTTTGTCATAATGATTGATCCTTTCTTGAATAATATATTTGAAATATTTGACAAACTTGTTTGAACACGTGAACCCATAGGGGAACCACGCGGGTGTCCTCGCGGGGAGCCGCGCGTATATCCATGGGATAATCCTGTCGGATCACCTCTGGGCTGCCCCCTCGGCTGTCCTCTCGGCGGTCGGAAAGTCAAGTTTGTACTCAGTTTGGATGACGTCTTTTTCTTTCTGAACATCATCACACCGAATATGATAATTCCGACACCCAGTAATAACAACATCCAATCGCCGAAGCTGCCTGTGATCGGCAGGATCGGACGATGGGTATTCTTGACTGTAGCGGTTGCAGTCGCGCCTCTTTCGTCATCGAAGTAATAACCTGTTCCGTCATAGGTGATTTGGGTCGTATAGCCCGATACGGCTTCTTCCTCAACGTAAAAGTTATAGTAGTATATATCGCCTGATACGGGGTCTGTTGTATATACAGGCAGTCCTTCAATAACGCGCGTCCACGTTGCGGAGTCGTTCCGTCCGTGATCCGCCTCGGTGATCGTAAACCATCCGTCTGCGTCAACGTCCGGGATGATAGAAGTGTCGGTAACGAGTTCATCTGTGCCATTGATATACGAACCAAACTCATCCACCAAGAACCGCCATATCCTGACGCGTATCGACGCCGGTCTGGAACCGTCCATATTGTTCCAGTCGTCCCATATCTTCTGAATGGTAAAATCGATGGTCTCTTCGCAGGGATCCTTGCTCTCACCCGGATTCGGGATCAGGCTTTCATCGTTTGGATCAGTTGGTTTATCGAGCATCAACACCGCTTTTGCGCTGCTCGCGTAAACGTCGATCGGCGTCGCGTCAGCGCCTGCGGTGTCTGAGGCAAGAATAGCGTCCTTCCACCTCTCAAATATCTTATAGTACGGGTCGTTCGTACCCGGGGTTATCGGAGCGGCAAGGTGAGTCACATCGAAACGCTTATATGTGACCGGCGTTCCGTTATCCGTAACTGCCCTGCCTCCGATTTGCTGACCGTTACTTGTCAGTGCATATTCCAGATCGGTTTTACGATAAACAGGATACTGATTGTTCTCACCCTCAATGGAAGCAAGGGTATTAAAGCTGTAAACCGACTGTAAACTTGTATTGCCGCTGAAAGGTCCGACATACTGAGGAGCGCCTCGAACGACGTCGCAATACTCCATACTGTTGTTCAGGAGCTTGCCCTCATTGTTAAATCCGACGAAGCCGCCCGCGCTGCCCTTTACTCCGTTGCCGCTGCCGTCTTGGTCATTACCGGCGCCGCCGCCGTAAACGTCGTAGCCGATGCCGATGCCCTTGACGGAACAATCTTCAATGCAGGTCCGGTTGCCCTTGATCAGATTGACAACGACCTCGGGATTCTCATTGTTCCAGTCGATTCCGTCTTCGGAACACGGTAAAGCGACTGTTGAATCACCGATCGTGATCAGCGCGGTATCCGATACGCCGGGCTGTGTGCTCTTCACAAGAGATACGCCGATCCTCAGTCCGAGAAGATTGACATATAGCACATCTCCGTCGCTGAGAACTCTCAGTCCCAGAATATTTGATCCGGTACCGATATTGATCAGGTTGATCCTTTCGAGCTGAGGAACATACAGCGCCTTGACCAGTTCGTTCAGTATAAACAGTACAGCCTGTACCAGCGGAGAAGACGCCTCGGCTTCGATCAGATAGTGCATATCGGTCTTGCCGACGAAGCCGCCCGCAATCTCATCGCTGTAAACCTGTTTAAGTTTTTCTACCTTGCAGGATTTGATCTTGGATACGTCCGCGTATCCGACAAAGCCGCCTGCGATCGGCTCTGCGCCGCCGGAAGCCATCACGATCGCGCCGGCGTCGATACCCTGTACTTCACAATCCTCGGTATGGGTGCTGAGGATATCGAACACACCGGCTGTCAAACCGACCAGATCGCTGACCGCGTTGATATTATCGGCGTCTACTACGCCGGATTTGCCCATATGTCCGATGAATCCGCCTGTGTAATTCAGGCCGTAGACCGTGTTCAGGTTGGTGACCTTAGAGTGCTTCACCGTGCCGTTCATCATCGCGCCGCCGAAGCCGCCCGCACAGCCGGTGTGTCTGGTTTCATTTAATAAAGCCTGACTGCTTTCGCCGTGAACACGGACGATGATACCGTCGTCTACGCCGTTTGCTTCACTGTAATACACATAAGATCTGAACGCGTCGATGACGCTGACTTCTCCGGCTTCAAGCAATTCGCCTAAGATATGCGTTTCATCCGTACCGGAAACATCCGCGACGCCTGTCACATCGGCGAGTCCGAAGAAACCGCCCGCATAATAAACGGCGTCCACACTGCGCAGTCCGTTGACAACGATCCCGTTTTCGACTTCCTCGGGATCGTCAGTCAGATCGCCGATCTCCTCGCCGACGATCGTCGCTTCAAGGATTCCGGCAAAGCCGCCGGCATACCGCGGAGGCGTGCTTCCTGTTCCTTCAACGACAAAACCAAAGTCTGCGTTATCGGGATCGACCTGCGCCTGACGAATGGTCGTCACCGTTGCCTGAAGAACGTGCGCCAAGTCGCCGGGTTCTGAGACCACTGCGTTCAGCAAGCCCTGCACCAATCCGTTCGATGCGTTTGTGTTGACATTTGCCGCTGAGGCAGCGGTCGTCAGTCCCGCGTATCCGCCTGCGGCGTTATTGCCTCTGACGAATCGCAGATTGCTGACGTTACAGCCGTTGCCGGAGTTATCGTCAAACATTCGGTCGCCCCATATCTGAGCGCCGTAAGCGGAGCCGACATAGCCGCCTGCATAGCCGCATTTGTGGACGTAATCCGTACCGAAAGCGGTGACCGTCAAGCCTGACTGCCAGCCTCGTACCGAGCCGGTCCTGACCGTGGGTACAAATACCTCCGCTACGTCGACAAGCTCTCCTAAATTGAGATTGATGTTTCCGTTGAAAAGGCTGACCGTACCGAAGTTCGCCGCGCCGCCTGTCTGCATACTTCCGGCATAACCGCCGGCGCTGCGCATCGCTCTGACGATCTTTGCGTCGTATGCCTGACCGTTTGTGATCACGCCGGAACGCATCAGTCCGACGTAACCGCCTGCGTCGCCGCCCTCGCTGATCAGCGTCTGATTATGTGCCGATCTGCCGGCGACAACATTATATCCGTATATGTATTTATCAATAACAGCGTCAAGCTGTTCCTGTGTGAACACGCTGCCTAAGGCGGTAGCCATCTCTGCGCCGTATCCGCCGTATTTGCCGACGTAATTAGCCCATGTTCTCCATGTCTGTATGTCGAGCTGCTCCATCGGGCCGTAAACGGCGGTGTTTTTCTCTGTCGGATAAACGACCTCCAGCAGAGAGAGAAGATTACCTACAGAAACTAAATCATTCAGCAAGGAAATGCTGCCTAAATTCGATGTGTCCGCACTTTCCATAAATCCGGTGAAACCGCCGGCATATTCATAGCCGTAAACGGAACGGATGCGGATCGCCGCACACTCGCTTTTCTCTCCGTTGTAACGATTATTGCCGTCGTTTTCATCCTTCCACGGATCATCGTTATTGCCCCAGATATGACCGCCTTCGTTATGACCGCAATAGCCGCCGGCACATCCGCGCTGATGGCTTGCGTCAGACGCCGCCTGCGCTCGAACCGCGCCGCCGCACGGGATACAGGTGGTAACGCTGTTGCGGATCGTCGGGACAAAATCTTCGATCAAAGTCGCAAGGACAGAGTCGATATCAACAATACTGGAGAGAACGGAACCGTCGTCCAGCAAGTTGGCTACGTTGCCCGGCTCCATATTGCCGACATAGCCGCCTGCCGCCTCTTGTCCGATAATGTATGAGAAATTGTAAGAATTTGAATCCTGAGTATGACCGCCGTATATCGCGCCGGCAAAACCGCCTGCCATACCGACCTTTTGGCTGTTGTTGCCGGTACCCTCGTCACCCTCGGTGTATATCGCAACGCCTCCGGGAGCGCCGTAAACATCGGAGTGTTCAACGGTTGAGATAACGACTGATAACGCCGATAATACATTGGTCAGCTGGATATTATTGCCGAGCAGCTTCAAACCGTCTCCGAGGCTTGCCGCGGTGCCGATATCCATATTTCCGACATAGCCGCCCGCGTACCTTCCGCCGGTAACGGCATAGCTGCTGGAACCGTCAAAGTACGACGGTGCTTGTACCGCCTCCAGATCATCCGGAGGTACGACTATCGTATGCTTGAGCTTGTTGACGTCGCTGTACGAAACCTGCGCGCCGCTCGCGTAACCGATAAAGCCGCCTGCAGAACCGGACGTCGGATCATCGTCAAGCTCCGTTGCCGTAACTGTAAAGCCGTTCGGCGAATTGACGCCCGCGTATTTGATGATCGGGACATAGGCGTCGACCAGACTGACCAGATCGCTCACATTCAGGCTGAGATTCGTCATGCCGCCCAGCAGATTGAGCCCGCCGCCGGCGCTGACCAAAGCGCCTGAGTAAACCTTGCCGCCGAAGCCGCCGCCATAAGTCGAACCGGTCACATGGTCGATGTTATTGACCGCGTAAGGATCAGCCGGGATTCCGCTCGAATAAGAATAACCGTCTTCATATTCAGCAGGATCGCCGTTAGCATCCAGTGTATCGGTATTGACCTTGCCGCTCTGGAAATCTCCGGTAAAGCCGCCGGCGATATCGCCCTGCACATAACCGCCGTTCACATAAGTTACGTCACAGCCGTTATAGGAGGGTATCAGGTACGGAACCGCATTCAGGAGCTGACCGAGCTGAGCGACAGAAAGGGTCGTTGTTCCGTCCTCTATCACACCGGCGAGTCCACCCGCTGCGGAGCGGGCAACAAAGCCGCCTGCGATACCATCCTCGCTGTTCGCGGTCACGCTCAATAAGTTATATACATGGCAGTCGTCTACGGTGACGCTGTTCGCCTCAGCCGCAAAACCGCCCGCTGTGTAAATCGTTGTATCATTTCCGGTGCGTCTGCCGCTTTCACTGACAGTGAAGCCGTCGTCAACGCCGGTAACATTTGCTCTTTCATAGGTGGTACGAACGCCCGATACTACCGACAGCAGATTGTCGATACTCAGCAGCGATATACCGAGCAGCGTCAGATCAAGTCCTTCGCCGCTGACCAGATCGCCCGGTCCCGTCGCGCCGACAAATCCCGCCGCGCGATTATTTGCCGTCACAGAAAGCAGTTCTTCCAGCTCCGTGTCACGCACATCGCCGCCGACTGCCCAGCCGATACCGCCGCCGGCACAATCGCCATCAGCGCTGACGGTATAGCCGCCGTCTGTTCCGTGAACGGTCGTATCGGCAACCGTAAAGCCGAGATACTGACCGAGTCCGAGGGTGCTGCCCAACAGACCGCCGACATTGGCAGAAGTCAGATATCCCGCGATACCGCCGGCATAATCGCCGCCTGCAGTTACGCTCACCAGATCGGCGACGTAGTTATCGCGCGCTTCGGCTGCTGTGATCGGCAAAGCAGTTCTGCCGCGCTTGTATTTGGACAGCAGCATCAGATTATCCTGAGAGGACGAGGTGAGATATACACCTTCGCCCTTACCGATGATGCCGCCTACATAGCTGCCGCCGGAAGAGACCGTCAGTTCTCCCAAGAGCTGACATCCCATCACAGCGGACGGTGCGACACCGCCCAGATCGAGCAGCGCCTGATCGCTGCCGGTGCCGAGCAAGCCGGTGACCAATCCTGTCACCGTACTGAGAAGTGAAGAACTGTCGACCAGATATTCGCCCATGTCGAATAAGGAACCGAGCTGCGCACGTCCTACAAAACCGCCGACGCAGTCGCCCGACTCATCCGTTCCGTCATCGATTCCCGTGACGGTAACGATACTGTCGGCATCTATATCATCATTGATGGCGTAGCTGTTTGCGAGAGAACCCACAAAGCCGCCGAGGTATTTCTTTCCTGTAACCGTTATATGACTGTTTTCGATCGAACAGCCGATCAATTCACTCTGCGGGTGAAGCGATTCGGCGATGTCGATACTCAGACCGCTCAGCGTACCCTTGATGATACCGTCGCGCGATACGCCGGCAAAACCGCCGCCGAATTCCTCAGCGTTGATGATCATATCATTCTGAGCGGTACCGCAGTTTTTAACGGTACAGTCTGTGATGACCGTTCCGCAGGTGCTTCCCGCAAAGCCGCCGACGCCGTATTTGCCGTCCTCCGTGGACAGCGTAAAGTTGTTCACGGTACAATCCGTAATTGCCGGCGAGGTATAACCGGTCGGGATAAGATTCCCAAGCGGAAGCGCGTTATCCAGCAGTACGGTGATCAGATCACCGAGTCCGAGGCCGGGGATAACATTGAGAAGCGTACTGAGCGCAGTGCCTACCGCTCCCAAAGTGTTGCTCAAACCGGAATAGGTCGTCTCGCCCTCGGTATGACCGACAAAGCCGCCCTTTCCGACGATCTTGCCGTTTTGCTCGTAGGTCGTTTGTACAGTGGTGACGGTGATGCCTTCGACCTCACAGTCCTCAACCGTCGAGTTAGACATCACGCGTCCGGCAAAAGCGCCGGTAGCAAGTGAAGTGGGATCCTGCGCTCTGGCGTTCAGAAGTCCTTCGAGCATACTTCCTACGCCGATAGTCGACCCGTTGCCGATCAGACCTCGCAGTACCGGATCAAGTACCGCTCCGAGTACTCTCGCAAGAGTTGTCAAGGTTCCGTTGATCAAAGTCTGGTCATAGCCTGCTTCTACCGCAGGATTGTTGACCGTGCCGTTTTTCAGCTTGATATTCTTGACGATGACCGGATCGCTGATCAAGGTCGAAGAATCAAAATTGCCCTGCAGGGTTCCGAAGAAGCCGACGCCGGTCTGCTCGGTGATATCGAGCTTCAGCTTACCGTTCTGCGTCAGCGTCGCGGGAACTACCGCGATATTTGATATTTCAGGCTTTATTGCTGTATTGATTACAATATCCGTCTTACCGTTAGTCCAAAGGGTAGATACGGGATCAGTGGTCGGATCAGTGTCTTCCGCCTCCGCCTTGGCTCCGTACATAGTACCGGAGAACATCAGCGGCTGCCAGTTTTTATCCTGTTTATCCGTTTTCAGCATATTGATATCGCGGAAAACGATATAGTTAGCGTCCTTGGTATAACGCTGGGTTCCTCTGTTTGCGGTACTTGTCGTCGCACGGACGTCAAAACCGCCGCTGCCGTCAGACGCACAATAAACAACACGTTCGGTTGATGAAACGCGTTCTGTTCCGAGCGAGTGATAAGCAGAAGTGCTGAATAACGGAGATTCGGAGAAATCCTGCACATCTGATCCGTCGGGATTCATCGCTACATTCGCAATCAGATCCGCGTCGCCCGGATATACGAGCGAGATACCGCTCGAGTCGATCTGCCACGCGTCGGTGATACTGCTTCTGCGCTGTGTCACGGCATAAACGGGATCGTAAACATATTTGTCGGTACCGATCGCGTCCAGCTGCTGGCGGTCGCCGATCAGGATATAGGTCGTGCCGTCTATCTCAACTGTCGTCTGTCCGAACCAGTCGCGGCCGTCGATATGATCGGTGTTGGCGATCTTCCCCAGCGCGGTCGTAGAGACCTGATCTACTCGTTCATTGGAGAAGGTTCTTGATAAAATATATGAGTTTCCGAGATTCGTCGTCTTTTCATAAGTCAGATAGCTTGAGAGATTCGTCAGATAGATCGGCGTGCCCGCACCGAAATACGCGGGATCATAGTCCTGATCGAGCACAGGCTCTTCGCTGCGGACGGAGTCTGACAGGCCGAGCATCTCGAGCTGATAGATATTCTGGATATAGACGTCCGCGCCGGTGGTATGACTGTCATACAGCCGCGTTTTATCACTGTCCTTGTTCGTCGGATCACAGGTAAAGCTGCCGCTGAAATCGGCGGGGAGCTGCCAGCCGTCGTCGGCAAGCGTGATATCATTGTTGAGGTAGTAGACCGCGTCGGAGGGATAATTAACCGTCTGTGTACGCGTGATGCCGTTGATCGTATCGGTCTTAAGCGTACTCTCGCCCAAGCCGACGAGCTTGAGTTGGTCATAGTTACGGATGACGATAGCCTGATAGCTTTCGTTATGATCGTTTGTCAGCGTGATATACTCTGTGACGTCATAGGTCGTCTTTGCAGTGAAATTCTCAGCGAGAACATATTCGTTAGTATTGTAATAGAAATGAAGGGCAACCAAGCTGCCGTTTTCATAATCCATTAAATTATAATCTTGATTATGGATCCCCGCTCCCGCGTTCTCTGCCATCTGGAATACATTGTGGAAAAAGATCCTGTCCTTCGTGATCGAAACAGATTCGTACAGACGCGTATCCGACGCGTGCAGTACGATGTTGTCCTCACCGTCTGCGTCCTCGCCGGTAAACTTTCCGGTAAAGCCGGCGGGAACCGACCACGCGGTCCTGCTCGGCAGAGCGATATCATTCGTCAGATAATATACCGAGTCGTTGGTATAGGCAAGATAAACATACGGATCTTCCGTAGTGCCGGAGCCGGAAAGGACGATCTGATTGCCCGTGCCTACCGAACCGGACGTCGTATCGGCGTCCGTTACGATCGTATTAGTTCCGATCAGCGCCAACTGATCATAATTGGAGATATAGATGACGCCGTCGTCGGCGTTATATACACTCGAGCCATCCCATGCAGACGCCGATACAGGAGCGAGATCATCATCGCTATCGCGCAGGAACAAATTGCTGTAATCCTCATCCTCGGGCGTCTGTTCATCGGTATATGTGAGCTCAGGCGCATTATCAGACGAAGTTTCGGCAACATCAACACTCTCGGCAAATGTCTGCAAAGGCATGATCGACGCAATCAGCAGCATCACCAAAAGGAGAGCCAGCATTCTGAACGGTATTATTCTTATTCTTTTCATCGGAACACTTTCCCTCCTTTCAAAATGATCAATAAAACACAAAAAGCACAGGCGCAGTTATAGACTACGTCTGTGCTTACTAATATATTCAGTATACGACAAAGATAGAATTATCCTGTCTGTCTGTCTGTCTGTCTGTCTGTCTGTCTGTCTGTCTGTCTGTCTGTCTGTCTGTCTGTCTGTCTGTCAGGATCATATCTCGGGTCTCCGTTTCTGTCAAGTACTTAGATAGAAAACAATTATAGTTTATTATATCATACATAATATTAGAAAACAATCGAATATATTCCTGCCGAGAATATTTATTCAATTTCTCCAAAACGCACGAATACTTTAATATTCTGTACCGACTCATTGTGGATAATTAACAAAATACGGTTATGCACTTCGGATTAATTAGTATATTGATATCGAGATACTGGGAAAGCAGCGGAAACAAAGTCGCCGAGACGCCGGAGGGTGCATTTTCCTCTCAGAGGGTGCATCAGGGTGCATTATTCGCTTTTGAGGGTGCATAAGGGTGCATTGTATCAATCATTCGGTCTAATGCCACGACGGAAAGGTCGACATTTTGTAGAAATGCAAGATGCCGACCTTTTCATTTTTGCCTTATCCATGCGATTTCTTTTTGTTTTCGCCACACTCAAAAAAGTCGACAATGTCGAAATATTACAAGTTTGTCTACCCTCTTGACTTTCGTACATATATTCGATAGAATATACATGAGGTGAAAACATGGATTATACAAAGACCGTCAGGGCGTTCTGCCTGAAGAATCAGGATCAATTATTTGACGTTTCCTATATGGCAACCAACTACTTTGCAGTCATTCCACGCAAGACCCTGTTGAAGATCCTTTCACGGCTTACCGATGAGGGGCTTCTGCTCCCCGTGTCAAAAGGCGTGTTCTATATTCAAGGCGACAGACCCTTCGATTTAGACAGAGCGGTCGAGGAGTATTACATCAACGGCGAACATGGAATGTTTGTCGGGTACAAAATGTATAATGATCTGGAGGTCAGCGATTACACGAACGACATCGTTGAGATATACACCAATCGGATCGGAGCCGCCCACAAGAGTATCGGGAAATATCATTTGACCTAATACATCTGTATTACAGCACAGCCTGTCGGTGAAAATCGGCAGGTTTTTTGTTTTTCAAACAATCTTCATACAAGTTTCACACTGTGTTCACATAGCACGGGGGTTATTTAAGGTTCGTATTACTGCTTTCTTTGCCTTGATCTTATCAACGATGATGTTCAGCAGAATACACAGAGCGAGGCATACGACGCCCAGTATAAGGCTCTGCAGAACAACATTGCGCGAAACGGGCTGCTCGAATTTCAGCTCAAAACCGGTGAAGATGCTGATGAGCCATGCAAAGAACATATGGAACAGGTAGATCAGCAGAGAATGCGATCCAAGCCAGCTGAGTTCTTTCACACGGATACCGGAAGTCTCTATCAATCTGCAGATATTGCCGAGTCCCCAGATAAACAGAAGCGAACAAGCGATCGTCAGCAGCATCGAAACAACCTCATCCTCAGGAAAGCTGCCGCGGAAAATGGTCGAGATCGGTTCCTTTGATAAAGCGATCGCGACGCCCGCCGCCAGAGCGATCAGCGAGATGATCCATCCTTTTGCGCCGGAGATCAGCTTCAGTTCAAACGCGCCGGTATGATTCGCTAATGATCCGAGCAGCATGAACGCGGCCCAGAACGGAACGATCTGTAAATTATACGGCAGGCTGACTGCAAACGCTCTGAGTACGCCGGTCACCGCGAACAGAACGACCGTCGCGGTGAGTGTCTTCCACCTTGAAGGCAGCACGAACTTCGCCAAAAGGAAGAACAGCACGCTGGCAAGGAACAAGGCGAGCAAAAACCAGAAATCCGCAAGGAACATATACCGCTTGCCGAGCGAGTGATAATCCCACTGAAACCAATCCTGGATCACTCTGTTCCAGATACATCCGGCATAAAAGTTTCTCAAACAGCACAGAGCATCCAGTATCGTCTCCAGACCTGCTGTGAGCAGGTAAGCGGAGCCGGCCGCCCAGAAGATGAGCGAATACTTGATAAAGGGAACCATCGTACCCTTGAACCGGATCCGGATGTTCTCGCCGATCGTACGCTTTCCGACCTTATAAAAGTATCCGGATAAGAAGAAGAACCCGATCACAAAACATTCTGTAATGTGCTCCAGTACGGACTTGAAGCCGCACGGAGCTGTCAGATGAAAGAACACAACCGCAAGGATCGCGAGTCCCTTCATCATGTCGACATATTGCAGTCTTCTTTTATCATTAGCCATAGTATTTATCCTTATCTACTCGATGTTTTACGCGAAGGCTTCCTCTTCCTTCTTCTTTCTCAGCTTCGGGAGCATCACGAGGGTGGTGCCGAGGATGCCCAGAGCGAGACCGCCGATACCGGCGAGCGCGAGGTTGCCCGCGCTGAAGGTGGAGGCAGTGAGCGCGTTTTCATCGCCCTTCCAGTAAAGGAAAAGACCCCTGTCGCTATCGTTGCCGGAATATTTTATATCGTCGATCTTCAACGGGTTTTTAGACCCGAACATATGGAGGAAGGCGTTGCAGTTAGCGGGCGTATCAGGCGTTTTTCCGAAGTCTTCTTCTTTCTCGTTCCTTACGAGCGTGATCGAATCGGCGAGTATCGGATTACCCTTTGTCGAGGAGCGGTTCACATACATCGCAAGCCACTGCATACCGACATCGCCGTTCAGGTCGGCAGCGTCGCCGCAGCCCCATTTCTCGTATTCCTTAACGCCTTTCTGCGCGCCGCTGTAGACGCCGACATCCTGACGGTTGCATCTGACGACCTCATAATACAGGAACTGGTTGAAGTCTATGTTCTTGATAACCATTTCCCCGGTTTTTTCATCTTTTTCTTCTTCGACGATATCCGCTCTGTCGACGATCATCATCGGGATCATTGTCATTTCAGCCTGACTTGATACTACCATCTGATAGATCATGAGAGCTGCCGACGCTATCATCAGCGCGGCGCCGATGCCGGCGAGCCATTTGCCGGCGGTGGCAAGCTTTGCTTCCGCAGAACCGGGAGTCAATTCCGCTTTCACATTATTGAGTATAGCATCATTCCCCAGATCAGCATCACCAAACCCGGGAGTAGTAAGATCGGAAGCAGTATCGGAAATAGCCTCGGCAGCTCTGGCGTTGCCGGCATCTATATGCATTTGAGCGATATCCCGCATACGTGTCGCTCTACTGTACATGGCGAAACCGGCGAAAGTTGTAATCGTAAATACTCCGACGCCGACAATGGAAGATATCTGGACGATGCCTCCGTTGCCCCAGATCTTTTCATAGGGATCCTTGCCCATGCTCTTCTCCTGCAGCGCCTTGCTTGTCAGCGCGACGCCCTTGCGGAAGATGGCGCGGTTGATACCGGTGTAGATAGAGACGCTCTGAACCTCATTGCCTTCACCATCCGAGAACAACTCGCTTGCGGAGGGGAAGTCGGATTCTGTGACCGAATCGCTGTCCATAGCGACCTTCAGCATGGTGCGAAGGTCGATGAACTCCAGCGCCACGCGCTGACCGTCGGAAAGCGACGCCGCCAGAGGAGCGAACTTATCGTAGTCTTCGGAGTAATCCGCCTCTTCATCCTCGGGACGGAAGAACTCGAAGAGCGTTTCGCCCCATTCGCCTTCATAGGTGACTTCCTTGATCTTATTATAATAGAGATAAACGTTGTAGAAACGGTCGAACTCTTCATTGAAGCGGCTCTCGTCATTTTCTTTCATGGAGGTGAAATATTCCAGAGTTTTATCGACATCGAGCTCGGCGTTCTCTTTATCGCTCCAAAGCTCGTTTTCATCGCAGTACTGCTCGAACCAGAGGATGTCGGAACGCACGCCCTTCCACTGCTCGGCGAGCCTCTTGGAATAGTCCTCAAAGTGCGACGCCAAAAGGTTCATCGCCGCGGAGGGAGCGAGATTCCGACCTTCAGCCTCGGGCACGTACTTCTCGATATTATCCGTCAGCTCTGAGTCGGTCATACCGTTCAGACGGTCGAGCCAGGAATCCTCTGCGGTATCGGTCGCGAGCGCGAGCGCCCTCTTGACGATCAGGACGGCGGGACCGGAGCTCTCGAGGATGATCTGCTGGAAGTCGGCGGTGTTCTGCTTTTCTTCGGCAGAAAGGTTTTTATACGCTTCTTCACCCAGCTCGGTGCTGGTTTTGTTCAGCAGCAGATCGCCCAGAGGCTTGCCGGTATCGTTCACGGCATATTTGTCGTTGGGATCGCCGTCATAGAACTTGTTGAGGATATCGTGCGCCATCTGCGCGCGCTTCTGTCCGCCCTCGCTGCCCTCGCCGTTGTAATTTGCACGGTATTCATTGAGCGCGGGGAGGAAGGTGTTGATGAACTCGGTGATGTCCGCCTTCTTCTTCTTGACGAGGTCTTCGTACTCGTCAAAGCTGTAGCCGCCCTTCATATCCATCGCCGCGATGTCGGTGATGGCTTCTTTCGGGTTTGAGGTGCGCTTGATGCCCATGACCGCGACGGTGCTGTCGCTCTTGCCCTTGTTGAGGTTGCCGATGACATCCCAGCCGTTGTTTTCCAGCCATTTTTTGGCTTCATCCTCGCTTGTGCCGGTGGCGATATAGACGTCCTTAAGATACTTTCCGGTGGTTTTCTCCGCCGCGGCGCTTACGGCTACGGTACACATGGTGTACATCATGACCAGCGTTAAAATAATGGATAATAGCCTGATGGGGATATTTCGTTTCATTTCGATTTCTCCTTTTTATTTAAGATGTCATTGCGAGGCTCCCTCACGGACTTAGAAATGTTGTCGTAGGGCGGGGGCTTGCTCCCGCCGATTTCTCTCCGATTAATACCGTTATCAGGAGAAGCGATACATACGTAAGAAAGGCTTCGCATATTCAATTGATATCAACAAACGCTTT
>Ga0310690_10003752_pt1 | contig 22377 bp, 25 predicted proteins | sample AusTroGonzalo_MG_2_FD_207661 | JGI IMG/M metagenome (GOLD analysis project Ga0310690, IMG submission 207661) | Bovine rumen microbial communities from tropical cattle in Woodstock, Queensland, Australia - Gonzalo_04 (v2) (version 2) | ecosystem: Host-associated > Mammals > Digestive system >... | reverse complement strand
GTATTCATATCATTCGTCTTTTTTGTCATTCTGAGCGAAGAGAAGAATCTAAATCTGTCCACCAAGAATTGACGGATCGTCCCCGTCCTTAAGCTTGTTCAGTTTGACAATGAGCCCCCATCCCATGATGGCCGTAATAACGGAAGAAATGGTGTCAGAAATAGGGAAGCTGTACCATACTCCCTCAACGCTGCCAATAAGGCCGGGCAGGATGTAGATGCACGGCAGAAGGAATAGCAACTGCCTGGAAAGCGACAGGAATATGCTCTTTTTCACCATTCCAAGGCACTGGAACAGGTTGGTGGTAACCATCTGGAAACCCACGATGGGGAATGCCAGGGCTGTGAGGCGGAATCCGTGCGCGGCCATTTCCTCAAGAACCGGATCATTGGAAAAGATAGAAGCCACCGGTTTTGAGAAGAGCATTGCAATCAGGAAACCGGCCACAAAAACTATCGTCCCCCACATGGCAGTCCTCAAATACACCTCCTTAACCCTTGCATACTGCCTTGCGCCGTAATTATAACCGGCAATCGGCTGCATTCCCTGGTTGAATCCCATCACCACCATTATGAAAAGGAATCCCACGCGGTTAACTATGCCAAAAGCTCCAAGGGCCATGTCTCCTCCCCAGTGCACAAGCTGCTGGTTTATAAACAGTACCACGATACAGCTGGCAAGGTTCATGAGGAAAGGTCCAAGGCCAATTGCAAGGGAATCCTTGGCTATTCTCCAGTCCACCCTGAAAATCTTGCGGCTGCGGGGAAGATGCAGGAACTTTTCCTGATCAAGGAAATACCAGAGGGTGTAGCAAAGGGACATTGTCTGGCACAGAATGGTTGCCAGCGCCGCTCCCCGTATCCCAAGCCCCAGGACAAAGATGAAAATGGGGTCGATGATGGCGTTGGAAATAACCGTGAAAAGCGTCAGTCCCATAGCCAGTTTGGGATTGCCTGACGACCTCACAATAGCGTTGAGACCAAAATACAGGTGAGTTACGCCATTGCCGATGGCGATGTAGAACATGTAGTCCCTGGCGTAAGGCAGGGAGGCCTCCGTTGCCCCGAAAAAGCGCAGGATGGGATCCATCCACACAAGGGTAACCAGAGTGAAGAGCAGGCCGGTGATAAGGTTCAGCGTAACATCGTTGCAGAGAACCTTTTCCGCCGCCTTGTAATTCTTCTGGCCCAGCAGGACCGATATCATGGTTGCCGCGCCCACGCCGACGAGTGTGCCGATGGCGGTAGAGATGTTCATCAGGGGGAAGGTGACAGCCAGGCCGGCCATGGACAGCGATCCCACCTGAGGTATATGGCCGATGTAAATGCTGTCCACCATGTTGTACAGGGAAGACGCCGTCATGGCGATGATTCCCGGTACGGCATACTGGCGCAGGAGCTGGGCTACGGGCTTGGTTCCCAGTTCTGTAGGGACTGATGTTCCGGCCATCGGTTACAGCTTTACCAGTTCAAGGTCAAAGACGAGGGGACAATAGCCGGGAATGGTATCCCCGCTTCCCGAAGTGCCGTATCCGTGGGTGGAAGTAAAGATTACAGTGGCTTTCTGGCCCGCCCACCACATCATGGAGAGTGCGGCTATGAATCCGTCGATATAGGTCGATGAATTAACCTTGATTTCCGACCAGGTCTCAGAGTAGGAGATCGTTTCAGGCGAGTATGTGCGTGCGCTGCTCCAGACATCGTTGTCGATGGCGACCTTTTCGATGCTGGTGTCGAAGATGGTGCCGTCAAGGCGGCGCCCGGTGTAATTAACGCTGAGGGAGGTCTCTGTAGAGGATCGCTTGTTTTCCTCACTGAATCCTGTTTCGTCGGTTATTAACCAGAATGTACCGTCATCGGTTTCCAGGTCAGGGAACATTGTGCTCTGCTGGCCTGGGAAATTGGCGTTAATATAGTTCTGGATCTGCTGCTTCTCCCATTCCGTGGAATCGTCAAACTGCTCCACGGGAGAGAATGTATAGATGTAGTGCGATGTTCCGGTGCAGTTTTCAAGATACTCATCCAGGGTGTCGTATCTGGATGTCGTGAGCAGCCAGGCGGGGATCACGACTGTGCGGGTGCCGCCCAGCTGCATGCCTTTTAGGGCCTCGTCCACTCCGGCGTAGCTTACTCCGCTGCCGGTCCCAAAGACCTTGGGGCCATAGTAGTTGGCCTCTGCATAGGTGCCAATCTGCTTGGCCAGGTTTGCGTCACTGGTGGCCTGAATTGTTCCTGACAGGGCGCGGATGGTAACGGAAGCGGTAGTGTAGGGATGGTCTGCAGACCATGTGGCGGCATTGGCCGGCCCGGGGATGTCTTCAAGAATGTACACACCCAGGTCTGTGGGCTTGACACTCTTTCCGTTTTCAGTATTCCAGTGGTCCATCCAGATTTCCAGGTATTCCTGGGCCTGCTGGCCTGTGGTGGGGGTGTTGTCCGTGATGCATCCTGCTGCCAGGATGCCGGCAAGTGATATTATGAGGTATTTTTTCATTGTTCTATTGTGTCGATCCAAACGTGATAGACCAGGGCACTCTTTGCAGGAATCGTGCCTTGCTCGTGGTTTCCGTAACCATATTTTCCGGTAAAGAGGATATATGCCTCGTCCGACGGCTGAACTCCGTAAAGGCCCATCTTGAGGCCTTCAAGGATATCGTCCGTCATCTTGATGGTTACGGGCTGGAACTGGGTTTCGTCCGACAGCTTCCAGCCGGCTCCCTCCGCAATGCTCCTGCGGTTGGTGCTCACCAGGTTGGAGGAGCTTACGCTGCTGCCGGAAAGGATGTAGAGGGCGTAGTCCAGCGTGACGCTGCCGTTCCATCCAAGGGAATCCCTTGTGGGGTCAAGCGTGTCATTCAGGGTGACGCGGTAGGCGCCTCCGGTGCGGGTGAGGGTTGCGGTTTCATCGGCCTTCATCTGGGCGGAAACAAAACTTTCGATGGTGGTGGCCTGTTTGTCGTACGTTGACTGAAGCGCCTGCTTCATGCAGGAGCACAGGAGCGCCGCGGCAATTATGAGGACTGCGCAGTTTTTCATCCCAGATACTTTTTCAATGCAGATTCAACATATTCTTCCGCAGCGGATGCGTCCGGGATGTCCACCCCGAAGAAAAGCTGCCCGCCGGCCGCGTTCTCATGGCCTCCGCCGTTGAAATATAGCATTGCCAGTTCCCTTGCAGAAGTCCCGATCTTTGAGCGTATGGACACACGCATCCGGTCATCGTGCTCGGTGAGGAGGATGCTCAGACGCACTTTCCCTATTGCGAGGGGAACGTTCACCAGCCCTTCAGTTTCCCCTTCCTGGTAGCCGAACTGCCGCTGGAGCTCCTTTGTGAGGATCATCCTTGCGGAGCCGTTGTCCATTATTTTCATCTCCCGGCTCTGCATCCAGCCCATGAGGCGGATGCGGTTTTCGCGGTACTGGTTGTAAATCCTGCTTATGATGGCGTTCCTGTCTGTCCCGGAGGCGATGAGTTCGGACGCCATTGCAAAGGTTGAAGGAAATACGGAGTTGGAGAAGTTGTTGGTGTCTGTGGTCATGCCGGCGCAGAGGGCGTTCCTGGCTTCTGCAGGGATACTCTCAGTGGATCCGGTAAGGCTTTTCAGCATCCAGTAAACCAGCTCGCTTGCCGATGATATGTCCGGCGTGGAGAAAACCAGGTTGAAAGCCTCTTCCTCCGGACCAAGGTGATGGTCGATTAGGATTTTCGGGGCCGATGCCTGCCTGAGGCAGGCTTCAAGAGGCTCCGTCCTGGCGGGCTTGTTCAGGTCCACCACAATAATGAGGTCGCTTGAAAGAATCCGTTTTTCTGCCTCTTCGCGAGCTTTGTCTGCAAAGATATAACGGACAGTGTCCGGTATGATGAAGGATATGCTTGCCGGGGGAGTGTCCGGCAGGACGCATACGGTATCCTTGCTCAGGGTTGTGCGCAGGTAGGCGCCCATTGCTGCGGATGACCCCAGTGCGTCACCGTCCGGGTGCATGTGGGAGATGACGGTCACCGAAGCGGCGCCGTCCACAAGGGCCTTGAAGCTTTGCAATTTACTCTGTGTGAGGCAAGGAATCATTATCCCGACAATTTGCAACGGCAAATTTACAAAAGATATTGCTTTTGAGAAATCATTTTTTTAACTTTGTCGGAAAGTTTGAAATAAATTAAACACTAAAATAATGAACAAGACTGTAAAAGTACTTATCGAGGTTCTTCTTGGCCTGCTGATCGCATTCCTTGCATGGCGTTTCGTAGCCAGCATCCAGAAGCCTGTGAAGTTCAACGAAGAGGTTGCAACGCGCTCCAAGGTGGGTATCCAGCGTCTTAAGGACATCCGCACCCTCCAGGAGGCTTTCAAGAGCGTCAACGGCCGTTTCAGCCCCACTGTGGACTCCCTCAAGATGTTCTATGAGGAAGGCAAGATGGACATCGTCATGCAGATCGGCTCCAACGATGACTCCCTCGCAGTTGTCAACACAGAGGCCATCAAGAAGGCCAACAGGCGCCTCAAGGGAGATGCTCTCACCGCCAAGCTCCAGGAAGCCTATGAAAACGGCGTAAAGGTTGTGTTCTCCACCGTTACCAAAATTAACGTGAAAGACACCCTCTTCACTCATCGCCCGGACTTCGTGGTAGACTCCCTTAAGTACATCCCGTTCTCCGGTGGTCAGGAAGTGGAGATGGAATCCACAATCAAGAAGGTGTCCGGTGTGCAGGTTCCCCTGTTTGAGGCCCGCATGCCTTACAAGGCCCTCCTCAAGGGAATGGACAATCAGCTCCGCATCAACCTTGATGCAGACTGCCGTGACCGCAACCGTTACGAAGGCCTTCAGGTAGGTAGCATTTCCGCTCCTAACAACAACGCCGGTAACTGGGAATAGTACATGGACGCAGTCCAGTCACAGAATTCGGGAATATCCATTCAAGTTTCCTTGAGTGGATATTCTTTTAAGATGCTGTCCGCAGGCTCGGAGTCGTCGGGCTGGATGGGCTCAGAGCAGCTTTTCACCACTCCGGAATTCCAGAAGAGATATCCCGTTGTGGAGATATCGCTCCTTACACCCAAGGTGGCTTTGGTGCCGGAGTCGTTCTTTGACGCGGCATCGGCACGTTCTGCATTGGCGGAAGTCGTTTCCCTTGGGGACGATGACGCCGTAGAATGGATTCAGGTACCGGATTTGGGCGCCGTTCTGGTTTATTCCCTAAATATGGGGGAGTCCCTGTCAAAGGTACTTTCGCAGACTGTGCTTCCTTTGTCTGGAGAGCCTGTCCGGGTGTTGCCGGAGATGTATTATCTTTTGCGCTCACTTGGTAGTATAGCAGATTATAACAAGATTGCCGCCTCATGGCGTGACGGCTGGCTTCACCTTGCCATAGCCCAGGGCAAGAGCCTTCGCCTTGCAAATGTGTTCCAAGCTCCGGACTTCACCACCGCCCAGTACTTCATGTTCCTAGCCATGAAGCAGCTCCAGCTCAACCCGGAGGTCTCCACCGTCTGCTTCCGCACCCCTCTGGACATGGATTCCAACATGTCCCTCTACCGCTACTTCAAAGCAGTGGTGCAACTCTAGTTGTCATTCTGACCGCAGTCGAAGAATCTATGCGTATTATTGGGGGAAGATTAAAGGGAAAGGTGATTCTGCCACCCGCAGGGTACAAAGCCCGTCCCACCACGGACTTTGCAAAGGAAGGCCTGTTCAACATCCTTGACAACGAGTACGAGTTCCAGGACCTGAAGGTTCTGGACTTGTTCGGCGGCACCGGTTCCATAGCATTTGAGTTTGCCTCGCGTGGCGCATCGCGCGTGTACTGTGTGGAAATGGCGCGTGAGAACGCATCGTTCATTAAACTGGAAGCCGCCCGTCTGGGACTTGACAACGTAACCATGGTCCGAGACAACGTCTTTGACTTCCTCACCGTGTGCCGAGAGAAGTTCGACATTATCTTTGCGGACCCGCCCTACGCCCTTGAAGGCATAGAAACCCTCCCGGACAGGGTTTTTGCGCTGGGACTTCTGCACCCGGAATGCTACTTCATCCTTGAGCATGGCTCTGAGCATTCCTTCAAGGATCACCCCCATTTTGTTAAGGAACGCTCCTACGGGCGTGTACACTTCACCTTCTTCGCATGATTCCCAATACGCTCATTCTCAGTCATTTACTTCCGGTACCCGGGTACCCTGGTACCTGGGTACCCGGCGTAAGCTCTTGATATACAGGTAGTTGTATACTACGGTTTCATTGCATCATTAATTATCAGGATATGTTCTCATTTGTAATCAGTATAGTTGCCCTTATTTTGGGGTATCTGCTTTACGGAAGGTTCGTGGAAAAGGTCTTCGGGCCTGATCCGTCCAGGCCGACTCCGGCAATCAGCAAGGCGGACGGTGTGGACTACATCGCCCTGCCCACATGGAAAGTGTTCATGATTCAGTTCCTGAACATTGCGGGAACCGGCCCCATCTTCGGTGCTATCATGGGTGCAAAATTCGGCCCTGCAAGCTATCTGTGGATTGTTTTCGGCTGTATCTTTGCCGGTGCGGTTCACGACTACCTGTCCGGTATGCTGTCCATCAGGCACGGCGGTGCCAACTACCCGGACATCGTGGGCCATTACCTGGGGAAGACCACAAAGACTGTGATGCTGGTGTTCTCCATGTTCCTCCTGATTATGGTGGGAGCGGTGTTTGTATATTCCCCGGCTATCATTCTGGGAGGAATGACGGGCGGCGGAAGCACATCGTCCATGCTCATCTGGTGCGGAGTCATATTCATATATTATATTATAGCGACGCTGCTGCCTATCGACAAAATAATCGGCAGGATTTATCCCGTCTTTGCCGTGGCGCTTCTGTTTATGGCGGCGGCGCTGTTCGTGGGGCTTCTTGTCAAGTGGCCTTCCATGCCTGAGCTTTGGAACGGACTTGGCGGCTGGACGGAGAAGGCGGGAATTGTGGGCCAGCCCATCTTCCCTTGCCTCTTCATCACAATCGCCTGCGGCGCAGTTTCCGGTTTCCACGCAACCCAGAGCCCTCTTATGGCCCGATGCATCAAGAACGAAAAGCTGGGACGCCCCATCTTCTACGGCGCCATGATTACCGAGGGCCTCGTAGCCCTTGTATGGGCGGCCATATCGTCCTGGTTCTTCTTTGACGGCGGCTATGCAGAGGTTGGCGGAACAGCTACCACCGCTGCCCCCGCAGTTGTCACACTGGTGTCCAAGGGCTGGCTTGGAGTGTTCGGTGGAATCCTGGCTATGCTTGGCGTGGTGGCAGCCCCCATCACTTCCGGCGACACCGCCTTCCGCAGTGCCAGGCTCATCCTGTCGGACTTCCTTCACGTGAAGCAGGAAAAGATGGGTAACCGCCTTGCCATTGCAATACCTCTCTTCTTGGTGAGCGGCCTACTTCTTTGGTTCAACATTGCCGATGAAAACGGCTTCAACACCATCTGGCGCTACTTCGGCTGGGCCAATCAGACCCTGTCCGTGTTCATGTTCTGGACAGCCACAGCATTCCTTGCCGGCCGGGGCGGGCTCAGCTATCTTATCACGCTGATACCGGGTGTGTTCATGACCGCCGTTTGCGTCACGTTCATCCTTGTTGATAAGACCGGCTTCGGCCTCAATGCCGCCCTTGCTCCATGGATTGGATGCGGCACCGCTGTGGTAGCTTTGGTAGTGTTCTTCCTTCTGAAAAAGAAGGCGCAAATCTAACTACTTAATACATAATGATTTATATGTTTACACCCCGGCAGTTTTGCCGGGGTGTAGTTGTTTAAAATGCAGATAATCAGGCTGTTATGATTGCGCGAACCTGGAGTGCATGGCGCGTTCCAGCATTTCCCGGTCATCTGGATGTGCTATAGAAATTAGCAGCCGTGCTCTTTCCTGAAGGGATTTGCCGTAAAGATTGACGGCTCCGTATTCGGTGACCACCCACTGGACATCGGCCCGGGGGGTGACTACGCCGGCGCCGGGTTTGAGCACCGGGACAATCTTGGGCAGGCCCTTTGTGGTGCGGGAGGCCATGGCGATGATGGCTTTGCCGCCCTTGGAAAGCTTTGCGCCGCGTACAAAGTCCAGTTGGCCGCCGGTGCCGGAGTAGATGCGCTCTCCGATGGAATCGGCACAAACCTGGCCGGTGAGGTCTATTTCGATGGCGGAATTAACGGAGACCATGCCGGGGTTCCGGGCTATTATGCGCGGATCGTTTGTGTAGGCTATTTCCTTCATTAGGACAGCGGGGTTGCGGTCAATGAAATCGTACACCTTCTGGGAGCCAAGCAGGAACGAGGCTACAACCTTGCCGCGGTCAATCTCCTTTGCTTCCCCGTCAATCACCCCACTCTGTATGAGCTTCAGTGCGCCGTCGCTGAACATTTCCGTATGGAGGCCAAGGTGTTTGTGGCCCTTCAAGGCGGCACAAATAGCGTTTGGCATTGCGCCGATTCCCATCTGCAGGCAGGCTCCGTCGGGAATAAGCTCCGCGCAGTGACGTCCAATCTTAAGATCTATGGCCGATGGTTCCGCGTACTCCTTGGTAATGAGGGGACGATTATCATGCACGATGGCAGTGAATCGCTCCAAAGGGACAGATTCCCCGTAAGAGAAAGGGACGTTGGGATTCACAACCGCAATTCGGTCACGGGCCACTTCCAGGGCTGCAATGGAGCAGTCCACGGATGTACCCAGGGAGACCATGCCGTCCACGGGCTCGGAGACTTGAACCATTGCAACGTCACAGGGCAAGGCCCCGTTACGATACATGAGCTGGGTCTCAAAAAGGTTTACAGGAAGGTAGTCCGCAAGGCCTTTTTGCACGTTTGCACGCACGTTAGGGCCAACAAAGAACCCCTGGTCCAGGAAGGCGCCGCCCTCAGCGTAAGGAGCTGGTCCTTCAGTATGGAAATGATGGAAATGAACGTCGTGGAGCTCACCTCCGCGTTTTGCCAATGCTTCAATCAGTATCAGAGGCACGCTGGCAATGCTGGAAAGATGAACGTGGTCACCGCTCCGTACGCACTTGACTGCCTCCTCTGCATAAACTGTAGACATCTGGTAGTTAATAATTTATAAAAAGTACCCGGGTACCTTGGTACCTGGGTACCTGAGATAAATAACTAGTAATCAGTAGGTTACAAATTAAGTTCTACTCGTGGGATGCAAAGCGCTGCTCTGCAAGAGCGGCCCACTTTGTGCCGGGACGGCCGTAATTGGCGTAGGGGTAGATTGAGATGCCGCCACGGGGAGTGAAGAAGCCGGTGACCTCGATGTACTTGGGGTCCATGAGTTTCACAAGGTCCTTCATGATGGTGTTTACGCAGTCCTCGTGGAAATCTCCGTTGGATCGGAAGCTGAAAAGATACAGCTTAAGGCTCTTACTCTCCACCATGCGAACGTCAGGAACATAAGAAATCCTGATTTCCGCAAAGTCCGGCTGGCCGGTGATGGGGCAGAGGGTGGTGAATTCCGGGCAGTTGAACCGTACCCAGTAGTCATTGTCCTGGTGCTGGTTCTCAAAGGTCTCAAGCACCTCGGGTGCGTACTTCTGGCTGTAAACACTCTCGTGTCCAAGAGCCTTCAGGGTTTTTGGGTCGCGTGCCATATTATTCTTCTCCTGCTTCTTTGAGACGCTCTGCATTTTCTGCAATCTGCAGCTGGTCGATGCATTCCTGGATGTCGCCGTCCATGAAAACTGGGAGGTTGTACATGCTCCAGCCAATGCGGTGGTCCGTAACACGGCCCTGAGGGTAGTTGTAGGTGCGGATCTTGGCGCTGCGGTCTCCGGTGCTCACCATAGTCTTGCGTTTTGCGGCAATGCCGTCAAGATATTTCTGGTGCTCCATGTTGTAGAGACGGGTACGGAGCTCTTCCATTGCCCTGTCAAGGTTCTTGAGCTGGGAGCGTTCCTCCTGGCACTGGACCACAATGCCGGAAGGAATATGGGTGAGGCGCACGGCCGAGTAGGTGGTGTTAACACCCTGACCGCCAGGGCCGCTGGCGCAGAAAAGGTCCTTGCGGATATCGGCAGGATTAAGTTCGATATCAAACTCACCGGCTTCCGGGAAAACGGCCACGGAGGCGGCTGAAGTCTGGATTCTGCCCTGGGTTTCCGTCTGGGGCACACGCTGGACGCGGTGGACGCCGGACTCATACTTCATTACGCCGTAAACGCCATCGACAGAAGAGGAGAGTTTGAAAACTATCTGCTTGTAACCGCCGCTAGTGCCGGGAGCCTGGTCTGTGACCTCCAATTTCCAGCCCCTGCGCTCTGCAAAGTGCTGATACATGCGGAAAAGGTCTCCGGCAAAGATGGCGGCTTCGTCGCCGCCGGTGCCGCCGCGGATTTCCACCATGGCGTTCTTGCTGTCGTCCGGATCGGCAGGGATGAGGAGGAGCTTGATGTTCTGCTCCATGTCCGGGAGCTTGGGCTCTATCTCTGCAATCTCGTCACGGGCCATTTCTTTAAGGTCCTCGTCCTTTTCGTTCATGAGGATGTCCTTTGCCTGGGCAAGTTCATCCGTCAGGCGCTTGTATTCAAGTCCTGCGGTTATGATGGGCTGCAGCTCCTTGTAGTCCTTGTTAAGCTGGACGAATTTCTTCATGTCCGCTATAACCTCGGGGTCTGCAAGCTGCTCTTCCAGTTTCTTGTATTTGTCCTGAAGGCTCAGTACCTTGTCCAGGAGGGAATTCTCTGCCATAAGCGTTTGATTTAGCCCGCAAAGATAGTAAAAAAATCTTACATTCCCGTTGCCTTTGCCTGGTCCCAGATGGCGTCCATTTCCTCAAGGGTGAGGTCGGTGAGTTTGCGGCCCTGGGAGCGGGCGTGGTTTTCGATGAAGGTAAAGCGGGAGCGGAACTTTTCGCAGGTGTGGTTAAGGGCGGCCTCGGGGTCTACGCCGTAGAGGCGTGCGGCGTTGATAACGGAGAAGAGAAGGTCGCCGAACTCGCCCTCAATGTCCGTCTGCTTACCAGAAAGGCAGGCATCGGCCACTTCTCCCACCTCTTCCTGGACCTTGGCCCAGACGTCCTCCTTTTTCTTCCAGTCGAAGCCGCAGCCGCGGGCCTTTTCCTGCATGGAAAGAGCCTTCAGAAGTGCCGGCATGGTCTTGGGGATTCCGTCCATAACTCTCTTGTTTCCGCCCTTCTCCTTGGCCTTCACCAGCTCCCAAGTATCGGCAATCTCTTTGGCCGATGTCTCCTTCCCGGCTTCCGGCCCAAAGACGTGGGGGTGGCGGAATTCCATCTTGTCGCATACCTTGTTGATACTGTCCGCTATGTCAAAGGCGCCCTCCTCCTGGCCCATCCTGGCGTAGAATACCAGGTGGTACATCAAGTCTCCAATCTCCTTGGCGGTTGCCTGGCGGTCTCCCTCTATTATGGAGTCGCTAAGCTCGTACACCTCCTCTTCTGTAAGGCGGCGGATGGAATCAAAAGTCTGTTCTGCATTCCACGGGCATTGTTCCCGCAGAGTGTCCATTATATTCAGCAGCCGCTCAAATGCGGCAAGTTTTTCCTGTTTTGTATGCATATTATAGCGCCAGTCTGAATCCTATAGTACTCTTGAATTTAGCCGCGTAATTCTCTCCGCGGTTGCTCACGCGGCAGGCCTTCCATTTTGCGTTGGCCGACCCTCCGCGCATAACCCTCAGGTCAAGGCAGTCACGGGCCTCCGAAGGGCCAACCGGATTAACCTGAGCCTCTCCGGTGTACTTGCCCGAGCGGTCAAGAACCCATTCCCATGCATTGCCGGACATGTCGTATATGTCAAGTTCGTTGGCTATGAGTTTGGCCACAGGGTGGGTTTTACCGTCTTTCTGGTCGGACCAGGAAACGTACGATGAGCTGTTGGATCCTGAGAAGCAACAGTCGTGGCCCTTGTTTCCACCTTTGGCCGCATACTCCCATTCAGCCTCAGTGGGAAGCCTGAATTTACGGCCGGTAAGCTGGTTTAGTTTAACGATGAAAAGCTGCGCATCGTACCAGCTGACGTTGCAGACTGGGTAATCGCCGCCCTGAAGATATGGAGGCAGTGAGCCCATGACGGCCTGCCAAAGGTCACATGTAACCTCCGTCCGGCCAATTTTGAAGTTGTCCAGCGTTACGTCGTGAACGGGAAATTCGTCATCAAAGGCTGCGTTTGAATTTACTATTGCGGTGGCGCCCATCCGGAAGGTTCCGCCCTCTACGGGCAGCATTTTGAACGATACTCCGTTCACTTTGAAGGTCTCTGCCTTGAGGTCACTTTGCTCCCGTTCCACCTTGCTTTCATTGATGAGATCCCGCCAATATGCCGGTGCCTCCTCCCCAGTGGAAACGGCCAACCTGAAGCCTAAGGCTGATGATTTTGTGTATGGGGCAAGGCCTTGGCGCGTGGCCGGGTTGCTTTTTTTGCCGCCCTTCATTACTTTCTGGACACCATCGTCCCATGTGTCCTGGCACAGCTCCGCATAGCGTCCGCACATGGAAGCATCCTGCCTGGCAGCATACTCCCACTCGGCCTCTGAGGGCAGCCGGAAAGGTATTCCGGTTTGCTTCCTGATTTTTTTTACATACTTCTGGGCATCGTCCCAGGAAAGGCCGGTTATCACTTCTGTGCCGATGGCATAACCATCCAGAATCACCCCCTGCAGCTCCGGATTCCTGGTTACCCCAAGATCCAGTGTGGGACCCATCACAAAGAAGTCCCCGTCATACTTGCGGAGCGTAATTGTCTCCCCCTTCACGGGAATAACATACCCCTCCTCCGTCTCAAAAGCCTTAAGGTTGTCCACGGAAACGTTTTTACTCTCACAAGCTATTGCGGCAAGTGATGCAATTATTAATATAGAATGTTTCATTGTTTGAAAAGGCTGTCGTATAGTTGGGAAACGGTAACAACTCTGAGGTCGGTGAATTTGTGCAGTTCTTTATCTCCGCTTACGATGATGTCACATCCGGATCTGACTGCACAGGAAAGCTGGACGGAATCCTCATAGTCTGGATTCAATGAATTGTTCGCAGCCTGAATGTCTTCCTTATTCACACTGCAAACATCTATGAATGAAGTGATTATCCCAATATTATATCGGACAATTGATAAAGGCATTCTGTTCAGTTGATTGCAGACGTATGCTGCGTCAACGATAGATTGAGTAGAGACAACGGCCTTTAAAGACTGCTCTTTAATAGCCTGCATTATTGGTTTTGTCAACTGATGATTGGGCCTGGAGTCGTCAAGAGCGTCTATCAAGGCGTTGGTGTCGATAAATACTGTCATCTCTCCAATCCCTTATTAATAATATACCGTGCCCTTTCATCCAACTCGGAAGCCCTGCTTGTGGCTCCGCTTAACATCTCGCCAAGTGAAGCAATCTCCGGGTCTGGAGTATAATCCTCCAGTTTTAACTTGGGGAAGGCTGGCTCCACGCTTTTTTCCAGGACTGATACCATAAAACTGTTGAGCGAACTGTTTGCACGGTTCGCTGCTCTTTTCAACCTCTCGTACAAGTTCTCATCCATTCGGATGATGGTCTGCCTGGGTTTTGTCTCCATAACTAGTGATAATGTTTCCATGCAAAGATAATTTAAAGTATTATCATTTCCAAACATAATGTTATCATCAGAAGCAAAATGCGCCCCAGCAAACTTATTAATACGATATGACAAATCCCAGAATCGTAAAATAGATTCTTGGAATTTTATACGAATCAGAAGATCTGTGACGAAAGCACTCAATACAGTGACGGAATGATTCTTGTTTTTACCGTTTGTAACAACTATTTTTGTAAACAATATGAGAAAAATAGCCAAAATTGCCGCCATTGTGGCGCTTATGATAATGCCTTGCTTAGCAGCGCAGGGCAAGAAACCCAAGAAAAAGAAGCCGGTTGTGACGGAAAGCGTCGCGGCCTTCAAGGCGCTGGACGATGGGACTTCCGTGGACCTCAGGGGCCTCACGGTTGCAGCGGTCTCCACCCGCAGCGTTCTGCTCACCGACGGGCAGGGCCTCATCCTGGTACCGGACCAGCAGATCGTGTCGGTCGGGGACAATATTAACGCCCTGGGCCTCAAGGCCACCGGAGACGATTTGGCCGTGCTCCAGTGCACCGGCATCAAGGTTATCGGCAGTGCCGATTCCATCGGGGAAACCCCGTGGGCAGAGATTGCCGACGATACCCCGCTGATGTCTCCCGTCAAGGTAACCGGCGTTCTGGAATCCAGAATCCGGCCGGAGGGAGCCGAAACGCGTGAGAACTTCTACGTCTATATCCCCGACGCCCGGAAAAAGACGCCATCTGCCCGTATTGTCCTGCACTATCCGGACTGGAACAGTCTCAGCGACGTGATGTCTTCCACGGTTGATTTAAAGGGCTATCTGGTTAGCATCACCAAGGGCGATATCCCCGAGTACCGGGTTATGGTGTCGTCGGTGGAGCCGGCCGCCCAGCCGCTTGTCACCGTTTCCTCCCTTGGCATGCTGGCCCCTGGCACTACCTTCCGCGTTACCGCAACGGTTACCAATGTTGCCCGTAAGATTATGACCCTGAGCGACTTCACCGGCAGCATCCAGATGAAGGTGCCGGACAAGACAAACGTCTCCCGCGGCATGAGGCTTACTGTTAAGGCAACCATCGGCAAAGATGCTCTCAAGGATCCTTCCTACAGTGTCCTCCGTGGCCTGACATACACTGGTGCGCCCAAGATTCAGCTTTCCGGTTCGGCCGGTTCATTTGAGGGAACAATGAAGCCTACGCCTGGCGGATACGTTCTCAAAAACGTCCGCCTGACCGCAGGAGACACATTCTCATTTCCCGGTGGCAAAGGCTTCCGTGAAACTGGTTTCACCGCATCGTCTCCAGCTCCTCTTCATGGAGGTAAAGTGACTGTCAGAGAGGGCCAGGGCGGCATTTATGACATCTGGTATTTCCCTGAGCCGGAGGTTGGCGTAGTGGTCCCGGCCGGCAAGAAGGCAAAGGCTTCAGCGCTGGGGGAAGTTGAATCGGAAGATGAAGATGCAGAGATTGTAGAGCCCGTTTTCAAGGCCAAAGGAGAGGACGATTTCAAAGCCTGGATTTCCCGTCAGGTCAAGTTCCCCAAGCAGCTCAGGGGCGTGCAGACCCAGGGCGTAGTTACCCTTGGTGCAACCGTTACGGCCGACGGCACCCTTGCCGATGTTCACGTAATAGACAGCACAGACCCGCTGTTTGCGGCTGAAGCATTACGTGCAGCGCGCACGTCACCCGCATGGACTCCCGCCACCCGTGACGGCGAACCAATAGACTGGGACATCACGGTGAGGGTGGTATTCTTTGCGCAATAATTCCCTGTTACCGGGGAAGGTGGGCAATACTTTGGGGGAAGGTGAGTTTTTATAGTGACCACCTTCCCCACAACTTGCATCATTTTCAGAGATAGAGCCTTAGTCCAACGGTAAGATAGACGTGAAGGAGGCTTTCGCGCTCGTCATCGGCAAGGTCATAATTGCTGGTGACGCCGTTTTCTGTGACTTCACAGCTGGTGAGGACGCCTGTGATGCCGGCAAGTTCCGCGCCCAGATACAGTTTGCCGGTAAGCCTGTAATCATAGCCGATATTTATGCTCTGGCCCAAAGTCCAGCCTTTTATGCTCATAGGGTCGATTACCATGCCGTCGTCAACGTAGCCAAGGTAGCCTATACCATAGCCGAACGCAAAAACGTGTTTCTGGTCCCAGCTCATCTTGTAACCGTTAATGACCGGTCCGATGAAAGTCATGTCAATGACGTCGCTATACATCCCAGTCCTTGAATTGCCGGCATCATCAGTAATAACTACCCTGTCCTTGGCGGAGGAGCGCATATTACTGTATTTTACACCTATCCCAAGATTCTCGGAAAAATAATACGCGGCTTCTGCTCCATAGACCAGACCTTTCTTGAGCTTCTTATTGTGGGTGTCTATGACCTCCTTACCGGTTTCTGCTACTTTTACCGGCCTGTAACCGTATCCGCCATTGATAACCATCCTGAATTTTGGGCTCTGTGCTTCTGCGATTCCTGCGGACAGCAGAAGAAGGGCGCCAATTATGGAAAAGACGTGTTTGTTTCTCATAAAAAAGGGGATTATGCATTTAACATTTCGAACACCTTCACGGTACGGACGGTTTCCGCCACGTCGTGGACGCGAAGCCAGGTGGCACCGCCTTCCAGGGCCTTGAAATTGAGGACCTGGGTGGCGGGAAGGGCCTCTTCCGGAGTAATCTCAAGGGGCTTGTACGCCATGCTTTTGCGGGACATGCCGGCAAGGATGGGGCGGCCAAGGTCCTTAAGCTCTGACAATCGGGCCAGAAGCTCATAATTCTGCTTCACGGTTTTTGCAAAGCCAAAGCCCGGGTCAAGGATCCAGTCCTTTATTCCGGCGTCTTCCGCCTTGGCCGAAAACTCCCAGAAATAGCCCTTGACAGCCGTTACGACGTCATCGTAGGTGGCCATTGCCATCATGGTACGGGGAGTTCCCCTCATGTGCATGGCAATATACTCCAGCCCAAGCTTTCCCACCGTGGGAATCATGTCCTTGTCCAGCGCTCCGGCACTGATGTCGTTGACCATCACCGGGCCGATGGTATCGTATGCCCTGCGGATAGTCCCGGAATTATATGTGTCGATGGAAATCTTTGCATCCGGGAATGCCTTTCTGATACCTTTAAGTGCGTCTTCCAGCCTTTTCCATTCTTCCCGCTCAGTCAAAAGACCGGCTCCGGGGCGTGTGCTTGCGGCACCTATGTCAAGATAGTCTGCGCCTTCGGAAAGGAGTTGTGCCGCACGGAGCACTGCGCCGTCCGCAGTGGTTCGGGACGCCGGATAGAAGGAGTCCTCGTTGACGTTGATTATGCCCAGGATTTTAATCATTCTGCAATGTAAACATCGTCCCCGGGGGCGGCGAAATGGTATCTTTCACGGGCAAAGGCTTCCACTGAGTCCCTGTTGTTTGTAAGGGCGTCTATTCGGGCGTCCATTGCGTCGATGTCCAGCTGGAGGGTGGCCATTTCCTTTTCCTGGCTCTTGACTTCCGCTCCCGCCTTGATCCACGACAGTACGCTGTTGTGGGCAAAGAAGAGCAGCCACAGCGCAACCACCGCCGTGACAACTATCACGAAGGGAATAAAGTAATTGTGCTCCTTTTGTTTGAGCCATTCCGGCCTGAAACCCATACCCGAGTATATTTTGCTTATTGCTGCGAAATTACTAAATTTGTAGGACAATAGAAAATGTAATTTTAACCTAGTATAATATGAAACCCACACTTTTGGTTCTTGCAGCTGGAATGGGCAGCCGTTACGGCGGCCTCAAGCAGATGGACGGCCTTGGCCCAAACGGTGAAACCATCATCGATTATTCCATTCACGATGCAGTGGAAGCCGGATTCGGCAAAGTCGTTTACATCGTCCGTGAATTCTTCAAGGAAGATATGAAAAAGCGCGTGGAGGAAAAGTACGCCGGCGTCACCTGCATTGACGGTGCACCGCTGGAGTTCGTATTCGTGAGCCAGGAACTGGACAAGATTCCCGCTCCGTTCACTGTCCCGGAAGACCGCGTAAAGCCCTGGGGCACCGCCCATGCCCTCCTCATGGCAAAGGACGTCATCCATGAGCCCTTCGCCGTCATCAACGGTGACGATTTCTACGGCAAGGAATCCTTCAAGATCCTTGGCGACTGGTGCCGTGCACAGGAGAATGCGGAAGGCAAGTTCTGCATCGTAGGTTTTGAACTTGAGAACACCCTGTCGGAGAATGGCAGCGTGTCCCGCGGTATCTGCTTCTATAATGACAAGAACATCCTCACCGGCATAGCAGAGCATCTTGACATTGCAAAGGCAGAGGACGGCAACGTTTATGGAGACAACTCCGTAACCGGAGAAAAGCATGTCCTCCTGGATGCAAAGGCACTTTGCTCCATGAACATGTGGGGATTCACTCCGGATTATTTCAAAAAGAGCGAAAGTTCGTTCGTCACTTTCCTCAAGGAGCACATCACAGAGCCCAAGAAGGAATTCTACATCCCTTACGCTGTAGACGTAATCGTCAAGGAAGGTAAGGCAGAGTGCGAAGTCCTTTCCACCCCTTGCCACTGGTTCGGCGTCACCTACAAGGAAGACCGTCCCGGTGTTGTGGCCAAGTTTGCGGACCTGGTAGCCAAAGGTGTTTATCCCAGCCCCCTGTATTGATATGGGAATACACGCAAGAAGAGTCAATAATTACGACTTGTTCGCCTCTCACGCCTGGTATGTTCCGGGCGTGAAAGGTATGTTCGCCCTTCTGGGCTGGTTCCTTGTGGGCATGATTCTGGGCGTCTTGATTCAGGCGCTTTTAATTCCCTTTGTCCCGCAGAGGATCATCCTGGACTACGGTATGATAATAACTTACCCCGTCCAGTTCCTGCCTGCAATGCTGTATGTTGCCCGCAAGAGTCAGATGAACAGCCTGTTCGAGCCCGGCTATAAACTGAACAGCAAGAATTTCGGCCCTTATTCATGGTGGCTGGTGGCCCTGGTTACAGTTGTAACCACCCTGGCCATGATGATCTCCGCAGACCTTCCCAACTACTGGAATTTCAAGCTTACCACATCCGTTCCTTTCCTGAAAAGGTTTTATGACATTCTGAGCGAAACCATGCTTGCCATGATGGGCGGTCCCTTCTGGAGCTCCTTCCTTGTGGTTGCAATCTTTGCTCCTATCTTTGAGGAATGGCTTTGCCGCGGTATGGTCCTCAGGGGTCTTCTGACCAAGATGAAGCCCGGCTGGGCAATCGTCATAAGCGCACTTTTCTTTGCCGTAATCCACATGAACCCGTGGCAGGCCCTCAATGCTTTCATCATCGGCCTGGTGATGGGTTATGTGTATTACAGGACAGGCAACCTTTGGCTTACCATGCTCATCCACTTTGTGAACAACGGCATCGGCGTGGTCCTGGCCCACATCCCTTCACTTGAAAATGTGGATTTCTGGATTGACATCCTTGGAAAGCAGACTTATTTGATTGCGTATGTCCTTGGCGTTGCCGCCCTGATAGGATGCTATTTCTTCTTCAAACGCATCCCGCTGCAGCAGGAGCGCGGTAATGTGGACGAGGTAACAATTCAGGCGGAGTAGCATGTGGCAGAGGATTCAGACGCTGTACCTTCTGATATCGGCAGGCCTTTGCGCCGCGCTGCTCTTTGGTACGGCATATAAGGTTGCAGATCCGTCCGGGATGCTGGAGGTGAGTTACTTCCAGCTTCAGAAGCCGTTCTTTGCCATTTTGCTGTGCATCCTTTCATTCCTGGTGGTGCTGGCCCTTGTCGTTTACAAGTCCCGCATACTCCAGATGAGGCTTGCCGTTCTGTCCGGAGTTATAGCTCTGGGCATGCAAATCTGGCTTGCATGGATGTATTTCAGCTTCGAAGGTGCGGTTTTCCGCTGGACTGTAATCCTTCCGCTTGTAATATGCGTTTGCAATTTCCTGGCGGCCAGGGGCTGCTTCCAGGACCAGCTTGTGGTTGAGAGCGCTTTCCGCGTGCGCGAGCGCAGACGCAAAAAGAGAAAATAATTTTGTATCTTTGCGGCCCCGATGCGAACGAAGATATGTGACATATTGGGCATAGAGAAGCCGGTTTTCCAGGGCGGAATGGCCTGGATTGCCGATTCCCGCCTTGCCGCAGCGGTCTCGGAGGCCGGCGGACTGGGCCTGATATCGTCCATAAACGGAGGAGTTGAGGCGGTGCGCGCAGAGATACGCAAAGCCCGGGAGCTTACCCGTAAGCCCTTCGGCGTGAACATAATGCTGGCCTCTCCGGATGCCGCCCAGGTTGCAGACCTTGTAGTAGAGGAGGGAATAGGCATAGTGACCACGGGTGCCGGTTCCCCTGCGCCTTACATGGAAAAGTGGAAGGCGTCGGGAATCAAGGTGATTCCGGTTGTGGCATCGGTGGCATATGCCGTCAAGATGCAGGAATTGGGCGCTGTGGCTGTGGTTGCAGAGGGCGCGGAATCGGGCGGACATGTGGGAGATACCCACACCCTTGCCCTGCTGCCCCAGATAATCGACGCGGTGGACATCCCGGTAATTGCGGCCGGCGGAATATTTGACGGAAGGGCCGCTGCGGCCATGTTCATCATGGGAGCGGCCGGCGTTCAGGTGGGAACCCGCTTCCTCCTTGCGCATGAATGCAGGGTCCACCCCGTGTACAAGGAGCGCCTCATAAAGGCATCGGACATAGGGACGATGGTTACCGGCAAATCCCTTGGGGACGCCGTCCGGAGCCTCAAAACGCCATTCTCCAAGAAGTTCGCAAAGATGGAGGCCGATGCTACGGTAAGTGACGATGAGCTCCGCGCCTTTGGCACCGGTTCCCTTCGCAAGGCCGTCTTTGACGGGGACCTTGCACAGGGCAGTTTCCTTGCCGGGGAGGTTGCAGGCCTTGCCCGCAGGGAAGAAAGTGCGGAAGAGATTGTAAACGATATTATATACGGTGCGGAAGCATTATTGAAGTCCGCCCCTGAGATGATTTATGGAAAACAACAATAAACCAAGACGTGTAGTTATAACTGGCATGGGCGTAGTTTCCTCCGTGGGAAACAACGTAGAGACCTTCTGGAAAAACCTCGTTGACGGAGTCTGCGGCATAGACTACGTAGAGGAGTTCAAGGACGTGCCCGTTACCTTCGCCGGGAAGGTGAAGGATTTCAACCCGGAAGAGTACGGCATGGACAAGCCGTTCATCCGCAAGCAGGACAATTTCACCCTGTATGCAATGGCAGCCGCCTGGCAGGCCATGCAGCAGAGCGGCCTCAGGACCGAGGGCGACGACGCCAACATCGACCCCTTCAAACTTGGAGTCTATGTGGGCAGCGGTATCGGCGGATTCGAGGTCCAGTACCGTGAGACGCAGAAAATGATTGAGGACCCCACCGGACAGTGGATTTCCCCGCTTTTCATTGCTACGATGATTTCCAATATCGCAGCCGGCCATGTTGCCATCAAGCATCACGCGGAGGGCCCCTGCCTGGATATCGTCACCGCCTGTGCAACATCGTCCCACTGTATTGGAGAGGCTTTCAGGGCAGTGCGTCACGGTTATGCCGATGCCATAATCACCGGTGGAACAGAACACGCTTCTATCCCTTTCGGAATTGCCAGTTTCTACAATGCAAAGGCCCTCACCCGTTCAACGGATCCCAAATACGCATCTCTGCCTTTCAACGCCAACAGGCAGGGTTTTGTTATGGGAGACGGTGCGGCTGTGCTGGTCCTGGAGTCCCTGGAGCACGCCCTTGAGCGCGGCGCCACCATCTACGGAGAAATGGTCGGCTATGGCAATACCTGCGACGCCTATCACTCCACGGCACCCCGCCCGGACGGCAGCACACAGGCTCAGTCCATAAAGGACGCCCTTGTGGAGGCCGGATTCGACCCTTCAAAGGACAACCTCTATATCAACGCCCACGGTACCGGCACCCATCTCAATGATATTGCCGAAACCCTGGCCTGCAAGGTTGCACTTGGAGATTTTGCATACAAGGCACACATCTCTTCCACAAAGTCCATGACCGGACATATGTTCGGTGCGGCCGGTGCGGCAGAGGCAATCGCCACCGTCCTTGCACTTAAGGAAGGCGTTTGCCCTCCTACCATCAATCTGGACACTCCGGATCCGGAATGCGATCTTGACTATACGCCCAACAAGGCTGTGAAGACAGACCTCACCTTAGGCATTTCAAACTCCTTCGGATTTGGTGGTCACAACGCATGCATAGCTTTCAGGCCTTATAAAGGATAATACCATGCAGGCAGAGAACAAGTTCATGCAGATGGCCATTGACGAGGCCAGGGAAGGTATCCGCAACCATCACGGCGGACCTTTCGGAACTGTTATAGTCAAGGACGGAAAGGTGATAGCAGGCGGGCACAACAAGGTGCTCCTTACCAATGACGCCACCTGCCACGGAGAGGTTGACGCCATCCGCAAGGCCGGTCAGGTGCTTGGCACCTTTGACCTTTCCGGCTGCGAACTCTACACCACCGGCGAGCCCTGCCACATGTGCCTTTGCGCATGCATGTGGGCCAATATCGACAAGATTTATTACGGATGCACCATCGAGGACAACGGCCTCATCGGCTTCCGTGACGACAAGTTCGACGCCATCTTCGGCGGCCGGGACAAACTCCCCGGCTTCATGACCAGGCTTGACCGTATGGCCTGCCTTGAGCTCTTCAAGGAATACGCCGACGGCAATCACCAGAGCTACTAGATGGAACGCCCGGAGATCATGGATTACCTTCCACACAGGGAGCCGATGCTCCTTGTGGATAAGGTTGACCTTGATCAGGAGGGCGTTTGCCATGCCCGGTACAGGATTCCGGAAGACCCGTTTTACTGCCAGAGACATTTC
>Ga0310690_10003751_pt1 | contig 22390 bp, 30 predicted proteins | sample AusTroGonzalo_MG_2_FD_207661 | JGI IMG/M metagenome (GOLD analysis project Ga0310690, IMG submission 207661) | Bovine rumen microbial communities from tropical cattle in Woodstock, Queensland, Australia - Gonzalo_04 (v2) (version 2) | ecosystem: Host-associated > Mammals > Digestive system >... | reverse complement strand
TGGAACTGGCGCAAAAACTATTTATTATGATGATGCGCCAATCGCGGCAGATAGCCTCACAATACATCGTATTTATACATTTGTCTACGATGGAGCACATTGGGTAGTTATTGGAGATATTGAAAATAAGAATATAGTGATTGGTACTACAGAATATTGGCAATAGCATAATACATATATTGCTCCCACTGGGACAATTATTATTTATACAAATCGTGGAACCTATACATCCAATAATAGTACAATTACTGTTCCTGGAATTAAAATTAGTGATGGATTAGCATATGCTATTGATTTACCTTTTGTTGGTGATGATGTTGCCGCGGCAATTCGTAGTGAATTAAATGAACATATAAATGATAATATAAGACATATAACAAGTGCAGAGCGCACTTTTTGGAATAATAAATTAAATTGCACCATCGATGGTGAAAATTTACAATTTAATAGATAGTAAGGAAGTGATATAAATGCCAGATATTTCTCAAATTACATTACCATCAGGTACTACGTATGATATTAAAGATGCGGCTGCAAGAGCAGCAATTAATGGGACTTTTACTATTGCGTGGAATGGTACTAGTACTCCAGTAGTTGAAGATATTCCTGCAGGAGTAACTGTCAAATATAATTCAACTAACTATACAGGAACTAAGGTTGCTGATGGTACAACTTTAGGTTCATTTTATTTAGTTAAAGCACCAAGCCAAGGAGATAATTAGGAAACATTAGATATATATGATGAATATGTTACAGTTAAAAATGGAAATAATTATTTCTGGGAAAAAATTGGTGATACACAAATTAAATTAACTGCAGTTCTTACAGATGTCACTTTAGATAAAAAAACTGCCAATGTTATTGGCGCGAGTTCTACATTTAGTATTACTTAGCCAGCATTTAAAGTCACTCCTTCTTCTACCTATATTAAAACTACTACTTCTAAAGAAACTGTATTAAAAGGAGTTACAAAAAGTCGTTCTAAATTATAGACAGGAACTGTTATAGGCGTTAAATCTAATACGACTACAGCCTCTAAAGCAACTGAATCTACCAGTTAGACCACAGTTAAAGGATTAAAGGCTTCTACTAGTAATGCAGATTTATTAGCTAATTGTAGTGTTACTGGAGAGGTTTTAACTATTGGTGCAAAATAGCTTGATACATAGACCACTACATAGTTTACATTTTCTGATGTTACAGTACCAATTAAAAATGATAGTGCTAGTACATTTGCTAATGGTTCTTTAGTTTCAGAATCAGTAACAACAAATGTAGGAGATATAGTTGTTGCAGATGTATCAACTCCAAATACAGATAAAATTAGTATGGTAAGTGGAGTTGGCTTAACTACAGATGCAACTAGTGGAGATGGAAAAGTATAGGTTGCTACTAATGATTAGATTACTCCTACTCTTACAACATAGGTTAGTATAGGATGGGATTCTAAGGATTAGCAGACAGTTTTAATGAATACAACTGATGTAGTCAAGTCTCGTCCAAGTTAAGGAGGTGAAATAAATGGCTGATCAATATATTAGCTCTATATAGCTTCCGAATGAATAGATATACATATTAAAAGATACTAATGCTGTAAAAAAATCTGGAGATACCATGACGGGCACTCTAAAATTTAGTGGCAATAATAGTCGTGCAATAGTTTGGGAAGATGGTACATGGTGGTAGCGTATTCTAACTACAGATGATAGTACAGCAAATACTGCCGTATTTACTTTTTAGCAAACAAGTAATAGCGGTGGAGCATGGACAGATTTATTTACAATTCAAGATAATGGTACTGTTATTGCTACTAAGTTTAGTGGAAATGGTTCATTATTAACAAATTTAAATGCTTCTAATATTAGTAGTGGAACGGTTCCATTTGCTAATTTACCAACTGGTACTGGTGCGAGTCAAGTAGCAATTGGAAATCATGGACATGGAAATATTACTACTGATGGCAAGATTGGTACTGCAGGTAAAAAGAAAATAGTGATTGTTGGTACTGATAATATTGTAACTACTGGTGCTGAAATGGATACTTCAACTACTAATTAGTGGTTAAATAAAAAGGGAGAATGGAGTACTCCTACGGCGGCTTAGGTTGGTGCAGCAACTAGTGGCCATAATCATGATACAACTTATTTGAAGTTAGATGGTACAAATAATATGTCCGGAGCATTACATATATTAGGTAATCAAAGTAGTGCATGGAATGATAAGGGTATATTATTTACAAATGGTTCGCGTATTGGTGAGAATACCACGGGTGGATTTGGTATATATGCTAAAGAAAAGCTTTATATTAAACCAAATTCAGGAACCGCAAGTAGTACTGCTGATGGTATTATAATTGATGGAGATGGCTTATATCCATTAGTAAATAATACAGAAAATTTAGGATTATCTGACCATAAATGGAGTACAGTATATGCCACTACATTTGATGGAGCAGTCTTAAAATTGCATCAAGGAACTGCCGTAAATCCATCTGTCTCTAGTAATGCTCGTATTGAATTTGATTATAGTAATGGATAGCCGGTTTATATTGCATATACTCCAAATGATAGTTATCGAGTTCCTGCTGGATTAAAAATTATGGGTAATGGGGTTAGTACTGGTTCAAATATCTCTTCTCCAGCTTGGTTAGAGGTTGAAGGAGATATTTATGGTGCTAATTTACACGGTACATTAGCTACTACTAATTTAAGTAATATAGTTACTACAACCGCTAAGAAATTTTTAAAAGATACAGGTGATTGGACATAGGTAGATTGGGGAGATTTAACAAATGTACCAACTACTTTTACTCCAAGTAATCATAGTACAGATAAACTAACAAGTGGTACATTAGGTACTGCTCATGGTGGTACTGGTAATAATTCTTATACTGCTAATAGACTAGTATGGACTGAAACCGCAACTAAGTTTGTAGCAAGTTATCATTATGCTAGTGCTAGTAAAATTGGCGTGAATTATACTAGTGAACCAACACAAAACCTGTATGTAAATGGTTCATTTAAAATTGGTACTGTACAATAGGCTATTACTGGTAACGGCACAACCGCAAGTGATGCAGGTTCTGGTAACAATAGATATAAACCAGCATTATGGAAATTCAATTTATCAATTGCCACACCCACAGATGGCGATATAATTACTATAAAAATACCATGTGCTGGTCATAGTTATGGTGTATTTATTTCTACTGATGATGGTACTACTTATTATCCAGTATCAGTCGGAACTGGTACATCTCGTCTAACAACACATTATGCTAATGGTAATATTATTAAACTATTCTTTAGTAGTAGCGGTTCAACCGCGGATGTATTCCCAGTGGCAGGCTCAACATCACGTACCACTGTTACTGGAGGATGTTGGCGTGTACTGAATTTCTATGATGATGCTCCTTATGGTATGCGTGTTTATAGATAGACATCTGGATATAATGGAGATTATCCATTATTAGTAAGTCGTACTGCCGCGAGTAGTATTGGTACTGCTGATAGTAATAGTAGTTATACTAATAATATATATGGTGTTATGTGGAATGACACTACTAAAGTTCCAACATTAAATCCATCTACTGGTGAAATTAAAGCAGTTAAGTTTACTGGTACTTTCAATGGCAATGCTTCAACTGCAACAAAGTTCAATTCTACACGAAAAATTGAATTAACTGGTGCTGTTACTGGAAGTGCTACTACAGATGGAAGTAGCGGATGGTCAATTAGTACGACAGTTAATCACGGACATGGTGATATTACTAGCGATGGTAAAATTGGTTCTACTGCAGATTTAGCAGTATATACTACTACTGATGGAAAACTTACTGCAGGTACTTTAAAATATGATGGGCCAAGTACTAGTGGAAATGCAACTGCATTTATCACTGGAGTAACATAGGATAGTAAAGGTAAAATCAGCGCAACTAAAGCAAATTTAAATACCAGTGGAACCTGGAGTGGTAATGCTATTACTGCAGGCCATCGTTGGAATGCTATTACAAAAGGACAAAAATGGAGTAGAATTTGTTTAATTACTCCTACTACTAATGTAGTTGGTTCAAGTGGTATTTTAAGTGTATCTTGCACTCGAAATTCAGTGGTTAATAATGCTACTTTCTTAATAACAGCAAGTCATGCTACTAAATGTTATATTACTGTATTAGGTTCTACAAATTATACTGCAACACGTATTCGTGCAGTAGTTAATTCAGGTGGTACTGTATATATTGAATTATATGATAGCGCCCAGTCTATTGCTTCAGGAACTGCTTAGACTTGGCAATGTGTTTATTTACCATTATTAAGTAGTACAGTTACAACATATACAGAATTTACAGACGGCAGCACAGTTCCTAGTAATTATACTGCTACAAATGATTTTACTGCACCATAGGGTGATGATGCATCTCCAATTGTAAAAATAGAGAGAAGTGGAACAACATTTACTGCTACACGCGCAAATGGTTCAACTACAACTTTTACATAGCAAGATAGTAATACAACCTCATTTACTATTACTGCAAATGCAACTGATGGTTTATGGGATTTAACTGGTACTAATGGTACTAATGCAGTTACTTATGCAGTTGGAGCCTATGAATCTAAAGGTTCAAGTGCTAGTTTCTACACAGAAGCTAAAAACCCATCGTTAACCACTCGTTTAAATTATGATGGATATTTATATGCTACTAAATTATATAGTGGTGGAAGTGAAGTATTAACATCTCATCGTACTTATACTACTTTTACAGGAAAACCTACAGCCAATCAAACACCAGGATTTGGTAGTACTTTTACAATACAACAAATTAGTTAGTCTACTACTGGACAAGTTAGTGGTACTGATAGAACAGTTACTATTCCAGATACTTCTGCAAGTGCAAGCGCAGCAGGTCTAGTTGATACTTCCGCATAGGAATTTGCTGGAGTTAAAACATTTAGAAATGGCATTGAAATAAAAGGTCATATAGCGGGAGATGGTAATACTACCGGACATGGACTTTATTCTGGTGGCGGTTATCATAATGCTTATAATAATATTATATTACATGGTGATGCTAGTACCGGTAGTTCTGGTATTGCATTTGTTAGTGATAAAGTTGCCGCAAATGGTACGGTTACTAATGTTAATCAACCATCTGATAGAGCATTTATTCAATATCATGCTTGTGGAATTACTACATTAACAGCAGAAGGAACTGCTCCTACTTTAACTACTTCTACTGAAGCCGGACGATTAGTTATAGGTGTAGGTAATGATTCTGGTAAAGGTACACCAGGAGACTAGTTTTATCTACAAACAAGAGGCACAACTGACTTATTACACCTAGTTGTAAGTGCTACTCCTAAAGTAGGTGTTATTCCTGATACTGGAGAAACAAGCGGTTCAGTTGGTGGTAAAAATAGCCCAGTATATATATCTAGTGGTGTTATTACAGCAGGTGATGCACCTGTATATACTATCGCATGGGATCCAACTAATAAAAAATTAACTAAAACAATAGGTACAACTACAACCGACGTTGTAACAGCCGCAACATTAAAAAGTGCAATTAATGTTACTGCAAGTGATTTAGGTTTATCAAATGCTTTGCATTTTATTGGAATTACTTCTACAACCCTATCTGATGGTTCTACTACTTCTACTTTAGTAGCTAAATCAACTAATAGTTTAAGTAAAACTACAGACTTTGTAGATGGCGATGTAGTTATGGATGGAGATTAGTTACGTGAATATGTTTGGGTTGGAGAAAAATGGAAACTGTTAGGTATTACAACTTCAGAAGCATATTCTAAAACTGCAACAGGTAATTCTTGGATTGCTTCGGTTTCATAGGGAACAGATGGAAAAATTACTGCAACAACAGGTTCATTAGTTACTACTGGTGAATGGAGTGGTAATGCAGGAAGTTCCACTTTTGCTAGGTCTTTAATGAATCGTGGAGCTAATACAGTAAGTATCATAGATGATACTTGGTGGGGTGCACAAGTAACTCCTTCAGGTCATGCAAATAAGGAAGTAGTATGGCATTAGAGATGGAAACAAAGTGGATTAAAATATACAACTACTTCAAATGGAACTACTACTGAACATGATGTTACTGATTCTGGTGATATAACATTATGGTTATCTCATAAGACTGCAGATAGTAATGTATTGCAAGTTAATATGTAGATTGACGGCATGATATATGCAGCAGGTGGTTTTAAGGGTAGCTTATCTGGCACTGCATCTAATGCAACAACAACAAAAGATGATACAAATTCATTATATCTAACTGGAGTTACAAGTTCTGCAACTTCTACATTAAAGCATACTACTAAAGTTACTGCTCAAAATGGCGCATTAAGTGCAACAACATACAATGGTTTAACTTTAACCGCCGCAACTACTGGTTTTACAGTTAATGGTGGTTCAACTACTGCTAAAACATTAACAGTAAATGAAAGTATTACTTTAGCAGCAGGCAATGCTTCTAAACTTGCATGGTATAGTTCGGCTAATACAATTAGTGGTGCACGAAATGCATATTTAATTGATGAATCTGGAACTAGTGTTGCTAATAAGAGAAATGAATTGGTTTTAGGGAATAATACTAATAAAAATACCAATGGTAGTTCTTTTGGTAGATTAGCTCTATATAGTGCTGGTACTACGGGTACATATTTAATAAGTGCAGAGAGTTCTAATGGATGGTTTACTGCAACTTTGCCAGCTGCCACTGGCGTGTTAGCCATGATTCAAAGTGGTACGGCTAAAGGTAGCAATACAAAACCCATAAAGATTGCTTCAACCGGTTTAATAACCGAATGTAGTACTTATGCAGGAGGAACTGCTGTCACATTAAATGGTTCTTCTTGTGAAGCTTCTACTGCTGATTTTTATGCCGCTACTTCAAGTGGTACTGCAGGACAATATTTAAAATCAAATGGTGAAAATACTGCTCCTACTTGGATAAATCCACCAGTCTGGTGGGGAAAATGTGACACTGCGGCAGCAGCAAAAACAGTTACATGTTCTGATTTTACATTATCAGATGGTGCTGTTATTTTAGTATATTTTACTGTAACTAATACTGGAGCTGTCGGCAGTTTAACTTTAAATGTTAATAATACTGGAGCAAAATCGATTAAATATTTATATAATGGTAATGATCCAGCAAACATTCCTGATGTAGGGTATTTACGGGCGGGAAATACATATGTATTCCATTATTATCATGTTGGTAGTACAGAATATTGGGTAGTAAGATTACATTATAATTCCAATAGTACTTATTATTTTGAGTCATGCTATAGTGATACTGCAGCAGATACAGCGGCAAAAATTGGTATCGCAAGTTCTTATACACTACCATCTACAGGTGGACATTTTGCATTTTGGTTACGATTAAGTAATACTTCAAAAAATAAATTAACATTAGCAATTAAAAATGGTAGTACCGCTGGTACTGCTAAAGATGTATATATTAATGGAGCAGTTACATCATCTACTAATTATACTTGGCCATCTGGTTTTTATATTGGATATTATGATGGAACTAACTATCACTTTAGAACTGATGGAAAACTGCCAGGAGATCTTAGCGGAAATGCAACGACTGCAACCACCGCGACGAATCTTGCTAATAAACCAGTTTTAGCCGCGGGAACATCTGATACTAATAAGATTACAGTTAAGGCGGGAGAAAAAACGAGTGATGAATTTACTGTACCATATGCAACTAAAACAACAATTACTGAACGTGTAGACATAGGCGCTGTTGTTGTACAAACTGGAAGTAGTAAATTAAGTCATATTACATTAGATACGTTATTAACTTGGTTAATTACTACTAAAAAATATATTCCTTCTAAAGTATGGTGCCATAGAAGACTTAAAACCTCTTGGGCATATGCTGATAATGATTATTTAAAAATTTATTGTAATGATGTTAATTATGAATTTTAGTTAGCTGGTTGTTTAATTGAATGGGATGGATATGCTGGTGATAACTTCTTAACGGATAATAGTTCTTGGTATAGATTGCGTATTCATACTGCTCCTGCCCAAAATAGTTGGGATGCATCAAGTGGATATACTAAAGCTCCATTAAGTGCCGTATTTGAATATTTCTTTAATGGTAATAGTTGGAGTAAAACTTGGCGCTGTCTTACTCATTTTAATTGGAATAATATTGTTACAGGCAAACCAACTACATTAAGTGGCTATGGCATTACAGACGCAGCTGCAAGTGGTCATGTACATGGAAATATTTTAAATGGTGGCACTATGACTGCTACAGATACAATTGCGAATGGTTATAGATTAGTAATTACAGATGCTACTACGAACGCTAATGCAATTACGCGTTCTAGTATTACATTCGATGGTTCTACTAAAACATAGGCATTAACACCAGCGGGTACATGGGAAACATTTAATAATTATAGTCATCCAAATACTGCTGGTAATAAACATATTCCTACTGGTGGTTCTACTGATCAATTTCTAAAATATGGTGGCTCTTCTGGAACTGCTACTTGGTCTGCATTGCCAACCGCTTCTACTTCTGCCGCAGGTATTATTTAGATTGGATCAAATTCTGACCAAGCAATGGCAGGTAATACTAATGTTAATAATGTATATTAGAAAGCAATTACTTATACCGATTATACAAATTGGAGACCATTAATTTGGGGTAATTCTAATAGTGGAACCGAAGGTTTTACTCCTGCAGATAGTACAGCTAATGTATTTACCGCAGCAAGTTTAACTTGTTAGCCTTCTACTGGTACTGTCAGATTAATCAACTTAAAATTTGTAGGAACAAGTTGTGGTATTAGCTATAAAGGAACAAAAGCTCAATATACTATGATTCAATTCATAGATAATACTGCAGATGCCAATGGTAATGGTATTAAAATTGGCGGCGGCGGTGTTACTATTATTGGCGGCGGTGAAGCCGCGAGTAATTTTACTCCAGCTTCTGCTGGTACTGAATAGTTATATTTATTATCTGATTAGAATATTTATTTAGGAGCACATTGTCAAGATGGTGTAGTAAATAGAGTAGGATTATAGATAGATACTAGTGGTAATTTAGTACCATTTAAATCTGATACAACTACTGTAAGTACTAGTGTAGCTAATAGTAATGCATAGAGTATTGGCACAAGCAGTAATTCATGGTCAGCAGTATATATAGGTTCTTCAGCTTCATATGGCGGTGTGAATACTACTCCAATTTATTGGAATGCTGGTGTTCCTACTGTTATGAATAATATTTCATTAGGAATTACTACAAATGATGATGTAACAACTAGAGGAGTAGAAGTTAAAAATTCAAAAGGTGCAATTAAACTTTACACCGCTGCTTCAGGTAATCATGGATTACATGAAGGAAGTAATTGGGTTATACATTAGTTAGCAAATAAAAGTGCAACTTATGTATATAATTGGAAATCAAAAGGCAGTGCAACTAGTCCAGTATACTTTACTAGTGATGGTGAGCCAGCAGCCTGCACTATAATAAAATCTGGAAGTTGGAAATCAGGACTTGCTACAGCATTTGACGCTAATGGTTATGGAGAAATTGGTCGTGGCTTAGATTGGCATACAACTGATAGTACTAATGACTATGATGTTAGATTAGCATTAGATACTACTAATAAACGTTTATGTATACAAGGTGTTGGAACTGGTTGGAATAATGCATTCGCTGCAACAACTTTCTATGGAACTTTAAGTGGAAATGCAACTAGTGCAACAAAAATAGCTGCAAAATTAGCTACAACTACAAAAACATTCTTACTTGGTACTTCTACAACTATTACAGCTACTGCAGCAAATGTAGATTTAATTGGCGATACTGGTGTATACTTAACTACAACCGCTGGACAATTAAGTGCAAAATCATATTACATAAATGATGGAACCAATGAAAAAGTTCGTATGGAATGGAACTCAACCGATTCCTCCCTCGATTTCGTATTTGCCTAACACTTGACTTTTCTCAACTTTCATGTTATAATATCAATGTCAAACAGGACGGCAGCCTCGCGCCCGCGGTTGTTTGACCACAGTAAGGGGTTGCGTAATAAGCACCCCTTATTTTTTTATACCTATCTAAAATAAAATACTATATTTTTAAATTATTTCCCCTACCTTTCAATAGGGAATGTCCCGAATTAAATAAATAAGGAGTGATGAAAATGGCATATGCAATGACAAAACGCGGCTCATAGGATAATTGCATAACATATGAGTTTATATGTGATACAATTGCCGATATGAACGCTATTGAAAATAAATATCGTACCATTGGTACAGTTGCCATTGTGCTTTCCGGCGAAAGTGAGGGATTGGAAGTATACATTGCTGGTTCTAATAGAGAATGGAACTCACTTAGTAGTGCTGGTGGAAGTACTGGCGGCGGCAGTGCAAGCCTACAAATTTACATATGCAGCCAAAATGAAGTTGATTAGGGACTTCCGGATGTGGATGAACCTGATGAAACCACTATTTACCTTGTTCCCGCGGGTAATACTAGTGGGAATTTATATGAAGAGTATATATATGTAGATAATGCGTGGGAGAAGTTTGGTGCTGGAACTGTTAATGTTGATTTGAGTAATTATGTGACTCAATCAGATATTAATGGTAAAGCTAATAGTGCAGATTTAGCTGCTGTAGCAACTACTGGTAGTTATAATGATTTAAGCAATAAACCAACTATTCCAGATGTATCTGGTTTTTATACCAAACCAAACAGTGGTATTCCTGCGAGTGATTTGGCCGCGGATGCAAAGAATCTATGGAATAATTTAACATATAGTTCTGGAACATTTTCAACTGATGCTAATTCATTTGTATTAGGAGGTAGTAATCAATCTCCAACATAGATTACTGGATGTTTAGTTACTCCTACTCCTGCACCTAATGTAATACCTAAATATGATTATACTGGTAGTTTAAATTCTACTACACCAGAAGCTAATGATAATAGTACAAAAGTCGCGACTACCGCATATGTTGATAATGCTTTCTTAGCGTGGGATAATGGCGATTATGCCATGTTAGAAGACATACCAACAAATGTAAGTACACTGACAAATGATGCTGGGTATTTAACATAGCATTAGGATATAAGTGGATTGGCGCCAAAAGCAAATCCGGTGTTTACTGGAAATATTACATTAGGCACTAGAGCTAATGGTAGTCTTAGTGGAACCAATTCTCTTACAGTAGGTGAGAATTGTAGAGCTACTAGTCTCTCTGCAGTGGCTATCGGTGATCGAGCGAGATCAGAAGGAAGAAACTCAATAGCGGTTGGACTTTAGACTATTTCACAACAACCTTATCAGATCACTTTAGGAAAATATAATTATTATCATACAGGAACCGATAATACTGTAATACGCGTTGGAAATGGAGCATCAGATAGTGTACGCTCTGATGCCTTTACCCTTGATTGGGATGGTAATGGATACTTTGCTGGCGACGTATATGTAGGATGTAATGCTAATAGTACTGGTGGTACCAAATTAGCAAAACTAACCGACTTACCCGATACATCCAACTTTATAACGGTTAATAGCCAAGTTTATACGGCTTTAATAAATAGAATAGAGGCGCTCGAAGCGCGCGTGTCTGACCTTGAAGACTTATTGCATGTAACTGATGCAATGGCTGAAGGCGAAGACGGAAGACCAGTTACCGATGAAAATGGTAACACAATAGATTTTGATAGATAATAGGAGGGGTTTATATGAAAATAAGTGAACTCAATCAAAAATCATTCTTGGGCGGCGCTGGTGCGGCTCAGAAATCATATGTATTGATTAACTATGAGGATGATAACACAAGTAAGCCTGTAACTTATCGTGCTTCGTTAGATGAGTTAGGAAAGGCAATTGCAAATAATTTGCATTTATATAAGGAAACTGTAAATGGTGCAGTTACCACTAATGTAAGTCAAGGTGCTTATGTTGATGGGACTGCGAAATAGTTAGTAACTGCGGCGGAAAAGACTAAGATTGCTAACGCCGCAAGTGCAGGTGCAATTACGGCGGCTACTACTGGATTAGCTAGTACTGGATATGTCACAGATGCAATTACTTATGCTATAAACGCATTCGCAAGTGAGGATTTAGCAAGTGCAATTTCTGGATTTGTTAGTACTGGATATGTTACTGAAGCAACGGCTGGATTCGCTAGTTTGGGTGACTTAAATGGTTTAACTTCAGAAGGATATATTACTAATGCTATTAGTGGGCTAGCATCTACTGGATATGTAACGAACGCAGTTGATGGACAAGTGCTTATACATGAATCAGATTTAAATCATACTTATCCATATTTAGCTGATAATAATGGTCATGTAATAGATGTTGACATGATTAGTGGAGCAGCTTCTACTGGCGCAGTAACTGCTGCGGTAAATGGACTTGCATCTACTGTAACAGATGCAATAAGTGGACTAGCTTCTACTGGTTATGTAACATCACATGCAGGTCCTAGTATGGGAGATATTGCAGCAGAAGTACATAGTTCTTTAACTACTTTACATTCTTATATTCAAGCTATTGCTAGTACAAAGGCAACTGCATTAGTTGCTAATAAAGCATCTACTGGTGCAGTAACCGCGGCGGTAAATGGATTAGCTAGTACGGGGTATGTTACTAATGCAATTAGTGGATTGGCGAGTACGGGATATGTTACTAGCGCAATAAATGAATTTGCTGGTGGCGATTTAGTAAGTACAATTTAGGAAGCTACAGATGGATTAGCAAGTACGGGATATGTTGATACCGCCGTATCTACAGCAACTGAATACATTAATACTATGGTTACTGGATTAGCATCTACTGGAGATGTAACCAATGCAATTAGTGGTTTAGCAAGCACGGGTTATGTAACTAATGCTATCAGTGATTTGGCTTCTACCGGTTATGTGACTAGTACTGTTTCTACCGCTGCCACTAGAATGGGTAATGTAAAATATACAGATTCTTATCTTAAATATTATGATAGTGTTGGTGGGTTAAATAATATTACGCCAGCTATGATTAATGGTGCTGCTTCTACAGGATATGTAACTAGTGCTATTGGAAACGCTACTGCTGGATTAGCGTCTACTGGATATGTAACTAGTGCTGTTGCTAATGCTGGTGGTGGCGGATTTGATCCAGCTGAATCTATTTCATGTCCACTAGGACATTATACAGTGAATGGTTCATTTGCATTAGATGGAGCGACGGGCTCTTTATATCCAGTAATGATGATGCTTGATTCTGATAATTACTTATATGTAAAAAGTTCTAATGGTAATGGTTTTTGTAATATAGGGGGTCTAATTACTACTTTTGATTTAGCTACTGTTAGTAGTTTAGCATATATATCAACAAGTGATAACAAACCATGTATTCGTGATTATAATGATACTTTCCAAGGCTTCCTATCCACAACCTAATAAAAACCAAAAGGAGATAAAAGGAGTATATGAGCAAACTACAAATCTTAATCCCTCAATACAATGAGGACGAAAATAAAATCAAACCCCTACTGGATAGCATCGCTATCCAGTAGGACATTGACTTCAATGACATCGAAGTTTTTATAGGAAACGACGGCTCTGATACCAGGTTATCCGTCGATTTCCTCAAACAATATAAATACAGAATCCAATACCATTTCTTCGAACATGGACGTCTTGCGGCTACACGCAAAAAATTATTTGAATTAGTAACCGCACCATATGTAATGTGGTGTGATGCAGATGATTGCTTTATTAGCACTATTGCGTTAAGCACTATTTTACTTAGTATAGAGGTTGGCTTCGACTCACTCAACTGTGAGTTCATAGAGTAGAACGCATTTCCAAATGGAAAACTAATATATATCCCACACAAAAACGATAGCGTTTTTGTACATGGTAAAGTCTATCGAGCAGACTTCTTGCGCGAAAACCATATAGAATGGCATCCAGAACTACATGAACATCAGGATAGTGCATTCAATGTTCTCGCCCTAACTTGCGCTAAAGATAGGAAAGTCTGTAGCCTACCAATCTATATGTGGTGTAATAACAAAGATTCAATCAGCCGCAAGAATGGCATCTATCACCTACCAAATACATGGCCTCATATGCTTGATTCATATCAAGCACTCATTGATGACTTTAAAGATAGGGGATATGGTGGCCACGCTTGCTACTATGCAAAATACGCTCTTTATGCCTCTTACTATGAACTCTCCCATCAAGCATGGAAGCTTAAAGATATTGAAGAGCAGAAAACCGCGACATATAAACGCATTTGTGAGTTCTATTACAAAAACGAACTCCTAATCAAACATTGCGATGAAAAGGCAACTGAACAAATAATAAAAGTCAATGAGTCAATTGCCAAGCGTAAAGGCCCCATGAATGAGATGCCACCATTTGAAGAATGGCTCAATTCTATTATAACAATTTGGAGGAATGTATGAAGAATATATTAATAGTAGGATGCGGCAATATCGGTAGTAAAATCTACGAAGAGTATAAAAAACTCTCTCCCGACCGCTATGACCCATATAAAAACTTATTAGAAAAGCGTGATATTACATATGATATCGCCTTCATATGTGTAGACACTCCTATGAAAGAGAATGGTGAATGTGACCTATCTCAAGTAGAAACTGCAATTAGTGAAACCAATGCTTCAATAATTGTTCTTCGCTCTACCATCCCTCCAACAACAACAGATACTTTAGTAGCAAAAACAAATAGACATATCATTTTCTCACCAGAGTTTTATGGTACAACTCAACATTGCGACCATAATACATTCAATTTCAACTTTACAATTCTCGGCGGCAATAAGGAAGATTGTGATAAGGTAGTCCAAGTATTACAAGATGTATATGATGGACGCCATCGCTTTATCATTACCGACGCCAAGACTGCTGAATTAGCAAAGTATATGGAGAATACATTCCTCGCGGCGCGAGTATCCTTATGTATCCAATTCTGGGAGATAGCTAACCAATATGGCATTAGTTATCCCGAATTGCGTGAAGTATTCCTAAATGATGAGCGCTTCAATCGCGCCCATACCTTTGTATATTCAGATCATCCGTGGTGGGAAAGTCATTGTTTTGATAAGGATTTACAAGCCTTAACACAATTTGCTGATGCCCCACTAATTGAAAATATCATTAACTATAATCAAAAATGTAAAGATAAATATAAGGAAGGTGAGGAAAATGGCAACTAAAATGACAAAACGCGGCCAAGCCGATAATGAAGTCACATACGAGTTTGTATGCGATACTGCCGCGGACCTCAATAAAATCGATCCACGCTATGCCACAATGGGTTCAGTTGCTACTGTAATAAGTGGTGAGAGTGGCTTTGAGGTATATATGGCTAATAGCCAAGGACAATGGATTAATTTAAATGGCGGTTCGTCCGCCGAGGAGGATGAACCATAATGGATATAATTGATGTAATGCTTGCAAAAGCAATGACCCCACAAGGAAAGACCGATGCTTATGTAGCAAAAGCAAATAAAGCAGCTCAAAAAGCCGCGAAAGCTTAGGAAGATGCTGAAGCAGCAATTGCCACTGTAACCGCTGCGGCAGAAAATATTGAAGAAACACAAACTGCAATTGCACAAATGTTAGAAGACGCATAGGATGCATTAGATGCAGCTTAGGCAGCGCAAGGTAATGCCGCGGCTTTACCAGAATCATATACTACAACAGGCCAAAATGAAGATGGATATATGACACAAAAGGCTGTTACAGATGCATTAAATACTAAAGCTAATACTACGGCTCTAGATAGTTATGCTACTAAACAATATGTTAATAGTGCTATTTCATCTATTCCATCAAGCGGCGGCTCTAGTGGAGTTTCAAATTTAGGCGCAGATAAGAAAGGACATATTGTTGTAGTAGGAGATAACGGTGCTATTACTGCAGGAGATACTACAGAAAATCAAATTATTGAATCACTTTTACGCGCGGGTATTTATCAAGCAAAGAACGCATTAGGCTTAGAAATAAATTATCAAGATAAAAGCTTTATTAGAACACAAGATGCTAATTCTTTAACAATGGGTAGTGATTTTGACCAATACTCAATGTACGGCGGCAGAGTTCGTTGTAATGTTGGTGATGATGGATACATTAATGCATTCTACGGAGAAGCAGGATATAAAGATGATGGTTCTAATGGTCAGGTTATGATTTATCAGCCAAAATTCTATTATCAACGCACTTTATTAAAAGTAAGTACCGCAACAAAAGGACAAATAATTCGTCATGAATCTATTATGATTTCTCCAGATAAACAATCTGGTTTCAAACTTCATCCTATATTTGATGCAGGTAATGGAGAAGAATATGATTATGTTTTATTCTCAGCATATGAAGGTTCTATCAGAGCAGATAAACTTGCATCTGTTGCTGGTGTATAGCCAGTAAATCATATTACTATTGAAGAAGCCGAATCTTATGCTAATGCTCGCGGCAACGGCTGGCATATTATGAATATGGCGGCTGAGAGCGCGAATCAAATGCTAGAAATAATAGAATTTGGTTCTTTAAATGGACAAACTTCATTAGAATCTGGTGTCTCTGATTTAACTTCTACTGCAAATCAAAACTGTTCAGCAATTATTGGTTCTACCGCCGCATTAGGAAATGCTTCTGGACATGCGATTACAACTATTAATTTGAATAATAATACAGAGATTGAAAATACAACTGCAGGCTCGCGCGCTATTTCTTATCGTGGAATGGAAAATCCATGGGGTAATATGTGGCGTATGATTGGTGGTATTAATGTTAAGGGTGATGGTCAATCATTAGGTGGCGCGCCTTATATTTGTACAAACTTTAATTATACTGCCGATACAATTGGAGAAAATTATGAATATATTGGATTCAATCTACCATCTACATATGGTTGGATTAGTGCATTGGGCTATGGTAATGAAAAATATGATTGGGTTTTCTTACCAATAGAATGTGCCAATACTGCTAATAGCTTAGTACCAGTTGGTGATAATTTATGGACTGTTGCTAATGTAAATGAAAATAAAATTATAGCAGTTGGTGGTAGCTATACTTACAAAGATAATAATGGGCCATTCTATTATGCCTGTGACCGCAATGCCGCAGATACTGATAGAAACAATTATAGTGCTCGTTTAATGTATATTCCTACTAAAAATTCAACATACGAATCTAATATCACTAAATGGAGAGCATATACAGGAGGTTGATGATTATGGAACGTTATACTAAAGTGCATAGCACAATTCGTCCACAAGAGATTGAGATAACCCCAACTGAAGTTTATATTGCTCAAAATATTACACCCTATGAAGAAATATTAGATAATGGTATTATATCTGGCTTTGAATATGATTCTATCAAATATACTAAAGATGAATATCTTATTAAATTAGCAGAAGAAAATAGTAATTTGCGTCAAGAACTAACTGATACTCAAATTGCGCTTTGTGATATCTACGAAGCGTTAGAGGGAGGGGATTTCGATGGTTAAAGTCTATGCTTCACTCGTATATCGTGGTATCAAAACATTAGAAGAAGTTCCAGCCAAATTAAGAATGGCAGTTGAAATGGAAGTAGAAAGAATGAGATAGTCAGATATTTGACAATTTTTAAAATTTCATGTATAATATTTATAGAACGAGAGGGAAAAGGTCAGGAACTCTTCCCTCCTTTCTAAATAAATTTTTCATAACATAAGGAGGTTATGAGTATGGCACTTAAATATTATAGTGACAAAACAAATAAGTTCTATGATACTCCTGAAGAAGCAAATCGTGCGGAGTTTGAACTTAAAGAAAAGGAGAACTTAGAAAAAATTAAGAAAGAGCGTGAACTCGCTCTCGCCAAAGAACAGAAGGAAAAGGCACTTGCTGAACGCAAAGCCGCGGCCGAAAAGGTTGATGCTGCACGGAAAGCTTATCTGGATGCACAGAAAGCATATCGTACAGAACTAGAAGGATTCTGCAAGCAGTATGGCACATACCATTACTCTACAAGCAATGCAGATGAAATTCCTTCTCTCTTTGATTGGTTTGGGAATATTTTCAAGTTCTAAGGCTTTGGACTGAGCCTATCAGTCCTTTTATATAGCCCCTTAGTTGAATGGTACAACAGCTGACTCTAAATCAGTAAGCGTGGCTGACACCGCGGGTGAAGGTTCGAATCCTTCAGGGGTTGCCATATTTCGGCGCAAGCAGCAATTTATTTATTGTCACCATTTTATTGATAGCAGACAAACTATCCTGCGCCGAGATCTGCGCCATGCGTATGATGGCTAGTACTTCTGCCTTCCAAGCAGACAGAATGGGTTCAATTCCCATATGGCGCTCTTCGGTTCTCTTTCTCACCGACCATGGCAAGAAGAAAGACGGTGCGGTCGCCGTATAGGGACCAACAGGAGTCATAACCCTGTGAGCTTATCCTAGGTGAGCAGAACTGAGTACATCCAATAGGTACCAAAGTTATATTGGCAGTACGAGTATGCACTGAGAGCATCTCTGTGTATGTTTCGCACATTGAATGAAACCGTAAGGCGACACGAGATATCGCCAGTGAGAATAAGAATTGCGAACTTATTCTTACACTTCCCGCAATTCAGAATTTCATCGCAAATGACTTAGTATGAATTGCGGGAATTTTAATACTTGACTTTAATTAAAATTATGTTATAATTATATTGTAAGAAAGAGAAAAGGAGAAATAAAAATGGAACGAATTAAATTTGTGTACGAGCGTAGTGATGAGTTTAATACTGATGTAGAAGAAATGGATTTGTGTATGCAAATGATAGACAAAAATGAAGAGGGATTGCACGATGATGATATATGTTCAATGTTCGTACAGTTTATGAATGCGTGTGGTTTTTCGCAGGAGAATATTCTTAAATATTTCATCGGTGATGATTATTGCGAGGATACTTGTTGTAAGAAATAATTTGTGGGCAGCAGCTTAGAAGGTTCAAGCACCTGTCTTATAAACAGGCGATGCTGGGTTCGAGTCCCAGGTGCCCGACGTATATAGGCACGCACAGCAAATTTACTTATTGGTTTTATAAAGAAGTTATAAAGTGAAAGTGCCTAGGTTATATAGCCCGAAAACCGCTGGGAGGGAAATTGTCTTTGCTCTCGCCTGACCCGGGATAGCAGGAAACACGCATCAGGATAGCTTAGCGTAGCGGCGCACCGATATGAAGTTCGGAGTAGGGCAATTTTATATGTGGCTATGGTGTAGTGGTAACACGTCTCCCCGCCACGGAGGAATCGGCAGTTCAAATCTGCTTAGCCACTCTTTAGACTGGTCAGCAACTGTTCTTTGCATAGGGAGCACGTACAATATTGGTTCAAATCCAATCCCGGGCACATGCCCGTGGTAGCCCAATGGTAGAGGCGCGTTTATAGTCAGTCTAGTTTTGGCTGTATCGTATAGAGGTTATTACATCCGGCTGTCTACCGGAAAACTAGGGTTCGATTCCCTATATAGTCGCTTTAGACTCTAACAGCAACAATTCCATGTGTCGCAAGTTCAAGTCTTGTCTTACGCGTAGCGTATGTAGCTCAGTTGGTAGAGCAATGTGATGATGGAGTCTAGTTTATATCGCACGGTCGTCTAAAGGTTTAGGACTTTTGGCTCATAACCAAATAATATGGGTTCGATTCCCATCTGTGCAATTTATGGCTCCTTAGCTCAGTTGGCAGAGCACTTGGCTGTTAACCAGGGTGTCGAAGGTTCGAGCCCTTCAGGAGCCGCAATGTCGTACGGCAGCCGACAATAAATAATCTGGCACAAAACCGTTACATGGATTTGGCAGTTCAACTACCATCGACCTTAAAAGTACAATAAGGGTATGTGGCTTGTGGAAACGGTATACAAGAAGCAAAGCAAACTGCCGCTGAATAAATTATAGTGAGGTATAACATATGAACGAACCTAGACTAAAAATTTTACCCCCTTGGACCATTACAATTCGTAAACTTGAAGCACTGTTTGATGGCGACCCACTAATCGCCTTTAATGTCGATTATTCCAAACCTGAAGTAGTTATTGCTTGCGGTAATGGCGATAAGACCGCCGCACTAATGCAGATTCTACCAGATGAAATTTCCTTTGGAAATGTTAAGATGAAAGTAGTTGTAGATGGAACTCCATCCAATCGTGCTTTTACAAGTAAAGTAGAACTATTCGATACTGCTTTTAAGGGCAATCCCGCATATGCTTATGCTGTATGTCCTGCAGAAGAAGGCTACCAGTGGATTGGTACTACTTATGTTGTATTCAAGAATTGTGTAGTACAGTTTGCTGCAGACAATCTAAATGATTGCCACGGTATTATTAGCACTCTATATCAGAATATTGCTGATGAACTTCTAACAGGTCCAGCAACAGAAGGTGTATTCTGGAATACTGATGTAGAACGTGCAGGCTTGGGTATGCCCCTCGGAGAATGGCCGTAATTAATATTTGACATATATTATAATTTACGATATAATATATATGTAATAGATACCTGCAGCAAATAAACTCATATACAGTATGATCTATGATATGGTATCTAGTCTTTTATGATAGTGTATGTCATCGTCAAGACAATTCAGAGAAGGTAAGTTCGAATCTTCCTGTGCCGGCATGTGCTGGCGCATAGCTTAGAGAAGGATAAAGCGCTATATTGTTTTAGATTCTATCAAATGAGATGACGCGTGCTGGGCGAAGTGATAATGGAACGCACGTTAAACACGGGATTTATCACAGGATTGTGTTTAATGAGCACGATCTTGGAGCAATGCGGTAATACCGATGCATCGGTAGCAAAGTTACCCTGCCATCTCCAGTATGAGTAAAAACTACCGTTTGGGCTGGCTGAAAGGCCCGGGTCCACCCCTACGCCGGACACCGCTGAGACGTGCAGCAACCGCGCCGTAGATGAGTTTCTCTTGACTCTGGGAAGTTCCCTAAACAAGAAAATTCTATAATGGATATAAGACATGAACGGGAACGAGGCTGTAAAAGGTAAGTCTATCTATGCCCCATACGAGGTAGGTCATGATGAAAGGTGGCCTAATAATCAAGTGAAATGACGTCTCACACCTCGTGATTCAGTGATTAGTAACTGATATATCTATTGACGCAAAATATAATTGCGATGGACCGCAAAGAGCACGCGGTATATAAAGAGAATGCTCTCGGCCGCAGTTCTGAAAAGGAACGCGGCACCTGCCCGAGTGGCGTAAAGGCAGCCGCAGTGGACTTAAAATCCACTGGCCGTAAGGCCGTGCCGGTTCAAGTCCGGCCTCGGGCACCACCTTCATAGGAATTCGACCTGTGGTACTCAATGTCGTAAAACTTATAGACTAAACGCTCTATCTTGGAGCATCGAGGGTAATCATCGGATACCCTCTTATTTTAACTATAATTTGGAGGTTTATATATGAAGAAACTTATTGCTCTAATCCTATGTATTCTTATGGTAATTCCTACGTTTGCATTTGGAGCACCATCTCCCACTCTACAGAGTTTGAGACCAACAACTAATCCTGAGATTATGTTTGTATATGCTTCAAAGTTACCAGAATGGGAAGAAATTCTAAAACGAATTGAACTTATCCCAGAAGTAACAGAAGGATTTACTATGGTAGAAGCTTTGCAAATCTGTCTTGACAAATCTTATAAAGAAGTAACATGGACTCTTGCGGCAAAGTTTACCAGTAAATATGAACCATTTATGCTAATGATTAATGACGAAGCAATTGAAAAGCGAGATGTTAGTATAGACAGCGATGGCGCACTGGTTACAGACTTTAGCGAGTTTGAACCTGGTATCTATATTTTATGTTTTTATGTGAAAGAAGGCGTCAAGTGACGCCTTTATTTTTTTAAGGAGGGATATGTATGAAACTTATAGCATTTATCTTGGTGTTTATTTTCTGCTTCGTTGGTGGTGCTATAAGTGAAAATGTAGCCACTCCAACCGACTTAGATGAAGTTTTAGTTGAAATTGAAGATGACGATTGGGGAGAAATTGAGATTCAATTTGAACGGCGAGTCTTTATTTCAACTGATAAAGAACCACAATATTTAGGCGATGAAATGATATTAGTGGCAACACTAATAGATTTTCAGCCAGAAGATAGATATACAATAACTTGGCAATATAGCGAAGATACTGAGAATTGGATAGATATAGAAAATGAACATCAACAAACTATTACTATTATTATGGACACGATTAACTGTCACTATTGGTGGCGTGTTGTAGTAACATTGGAGGAATGATATATGAAGAAAATAGTATCAATACTAATAGTGTTTATATTAGTATTTGCATGTGTTGGCGTAG
>Ga0310690_10003750_pt1 | contig 22392 bp, 17 predicted proteins | sample AusTroGonzalo_MG_2_FD_207661 | JGI IMG/M metagenome (GOLD analysis project Ga0310690, IMG submission 207661) | Bovine rumen microbial communities from tropical cattle in Woodstock, Queensland, Australia - Gonzalo_04 (v2) (version 2) | ecosystem: Host-associated > Mammals > Digestive system >... | reverse complement strand
AAGCACAGCCTTGGCTGATGCCTCTGCTGAATTCTGGGCGACGTTGTGCCATCGGGGCAGGAAGTCGCGGATGGCTCCACAGTCGCTGGTGATGAGACCCTCGAATCCCCATTCGTCGCGCAGGATCTGTTGCTCATAACGGGTCTGGGCGCAACAGGCCTGACCGTCGATGCGCTGGTAGGCGCACATGACTTCCGCCACCTGACCTTCCTGTACCAGAGCCTTGAATGCGGGGAGATAGGTTTCCCAGAGGTCGCGCTCGGGCAGATTCTCGACATTGAAGGTATGGCGGTTCCATTCCGGACCGCTATGAACTGCGAAATGTTTGGCGCAGGCGAGGAGTTTTTGGTAGCCGTTACCCAATTGTTCACCGTCGTAGGTATAGCCCTGCAACCCTCTAACTACGGCGAGTCCCATCTTCGAGGTCAGGTAGGGATCCTCGCCGTATGTCTCCTGACCGCGTCCCCAGCGCGGGTCGCGGAAGATATTGATATTGGGAGTCCAAAACGACAGGCTCTGATAACGCTTGATGTCACCCGAACGTTTGGCCTGTTGAGCCTTGGCACGGGCTTCGTCACTGACCGCGGTGAATACCTGATGCAAGAGGGCATCGTCCCATGATGCCGCCATACCCATGGTAATAGGAAAGACTGTAGCGAAACCGTTGCGGCCTACGCCGTGCAGGGCTTCGTTCCACCATTGGAATTGTGGGATGCCCAGTCGCTCAATGGCGGGCGAGGTATCCATCATCAACTTGACTTTCTCATCGAGAGTCAGTCTGCCGAGTAAATCGTCAGCCCGTTCCTGAGCCGACAGGTTGGGGTTCTGATAGGGCAGTGTCTGAGCACTGGCAATAACAGAACAGAATCCCCCCAAAAGGGTCACAAATAATTTCTTAGTCATTGTTAGTTTTTGTATTTGGTTTTATGTAGTGATTACTGGGTAGCCATGATGGTATTGACAATCCAAATGATGTCTGCAATATTCACGATACTATCGCTCTTAGTGTCAGCCAGTTTCTCCTTGTAGGCGGATGATGGCTGACCAGTCATGGCATTCACTATTTCTACGATGTCGGCGGATTCTCTCTTGCCATTGTTGTTGGCATCGCCTTTGAGAGGTGGATTGTAGTTCAGTACAACAGGATTGGCGGGTTCACCTGCGATGCCATCGGACTGGAAGGTAACCGATTTGGAGACAGTGGGGACATATTCTTCCTCAGACAAATAGTTGTAGATTTTGAAGGTGACGGGCTGTGCCGAAGTGTCGTTGCTCTTAACGCGGATGATACCGTAGCCTTCCTCTGAGAAGACGGAATAGCCCATACATACGTCATTGATGAATGCACCTACGATGATGTCGTTGTAGTCTGTGAGTCTGACATCATTGGCACTGACAGCCACATATACCGACATGTCGTACTGACAGTCTTTTGTCTTGACCTGCCAGGGTACTTGATGGATATTGAAGGTGCCGCCATCAAGGGTCTTGTTGCCATCGACAGTACAGCCAATAGCCTCGCTACCCAACACGGTGACGTTCACATCGCCGTCTGTCTGCAGCAGGTCCGCATCAACGCTGATGGCGACACACTTAGTGGTTCCTGACTCAGTGGCCAGATTACCACCAGTGCATTGGACAGAGAGTTTGCCACCGCTGATGTTGAGATAACCGCCATTGAGTACGTTGTCTTCGTCACGTTTTGCCTTGATGCCTTTCGTACCGTCACCCTCTGCAATGATGGTGGTCTTGCCTCCAAGGATATTAACGGTATGGTTGGCACGTATGCCCTTGCTATCATTGCCTATGACAGATATGTTGACTGCACCGTCTTTGATGTTGACAGTACTGTCGGCTTTGAGGCCCGTCGCATCGTTTCCGATGTTTAGGCTGATGGCACCACCTTCGATGCTGATGACACCGAAGTCATCGCTATCCACACCGTCGCCACCCACGTTGATGACATTGATAATGCCGCCCTTCATCCGGAAGTAGTTGTTTTCATTTTGTTTTTGGCCCTTGCCGCAGTGGATACCATCGCTGACGGCTCCCAGTACGTTGATGGTTCCTGTGGAACTTTTCAGTTCTATGTATTCCTTGGCACTGATGGCATGTTTCATCTTTCCCGTCACGTTGAGCGTTCCACCACCTTTGAACTCAGCATGCCCCTTGAAATAGAAGGCTGCCTTCTGCCCACCAAGGGCTGCATCACTTAACGTGTTAACGGTGCCGTCAACCAATTCTACGGCAATGCGTTTGCCACACTCCACATCGATGGCGGCACCACCGTGGGCATTGGTCAGCGATACACCAGCCAACTGTAGCGTCAGTTTGTAACTGCCATTGATAGTGAGAGAACCGTCTGTAGAAGTACCCTTGACTTGGTAAATATATTCCTTGTCAGTGGCGTTGGAGTTGATGATGACGTTGGCACTGTTGCCATTTGTTGATGTGACATCTGTATTGCCGCTTGGAATATTGACTGTAGCCTCAGAGCCGTTGAATACAATCTCAATGACATCCTGAGCCAACATGTGGGTCGTGACCCACAATGACAATAGAACTATACTCGTTATCTTTTTCATATTCTGTTCTTTGTTCTATTTAACGATGATTTTCTTATATGAGCCATTCTTGTATTTCACAAGGTAGATGCCGTGGCGGTTTGTCGTGGCAGATACGCGTGTACCATCAAGGTTGTAGTAGCCTACAATATCAGATGATGGGGTGGCGGGAATATTGTCGATAGCATTTACCTCGCCAGTCTTTTCGCCAATCGTGAATATACATGGTTGGCCGACACTGCCAGTCACACCTTCGGTGAATGACATGGTTTCACGGATGTTATAAACTGTTCCATCCCACTGATCGATGGCACGATAGGTGAGAGGCTCGCCGCCTTTGCCGTAGAGGGTCAGCCAAGCGAGTCCATTGATCCATTTGCCTTCTCCGCGGCATTCGTCATTGGGATCGTAGGCGAATAGAGTGAAGCGGTCGTTCTCTGCCTTCTCATGGTTTTTCCATACTTCAGCGATGACACCCATCACGTTGGGGTAGGCATTCTTGGATACAGACTGGAAGGGTGAACGGGTGCGGCTGCGTGAAGCACGATTGTGTGATGCACGGTGCAGGCGACCGAAGTTGACCTTTACCGATGGTGATTTGAATGTCAGAGTCTTGGCTTGTTTCGTATAGAACATGTAACCCATGCCTGTCTCTAACGAAGTGAGTGAACCCTGCCAGGCACCATTTTCATAGGTGGCCATAGCACTCTGACCGTGACTGATAATCTTGTCGCCATCTTCAGCCATAAAGTCGGATAGGGCAGCGCTGAGTGTCTGAGCACCATTGACAGTGTAGCCGATCCAGTTCCAACCTGGCTGTAGCATGATGGGTCTGCTATCTTCGCAGAACTGACCCTTGCTGGTGTAGGTATCTGCCTGCTGCATCTGTACCTTATACAGATTTCCTGTTTCTAACTCTTTCAATATTCCAATCATACCAGACTTCTGGTCACGGATGGCTTCGCTGTCGCTACCGACGATTCGGTTTGTATAGTCTGACAATTTAGAGGTGGCGATGGGATTTTCCATCGGATGTGACATCCAGTTCCAGCCCTCCGCCAATGCCAGCGTGAACTCGCCATTATTGAGATCTGTCAGACCAGTATCCTCACCTAAATACGAGTCGGCACTTGTATAAGCATTGGAACGTTCAATGGTTGGCAAATACATCTTGTATAACGATGTTCCGCCATCCGGATATCGGCCTATGGTCTGATCACCACTGTGTGCCATATAGGTAATACCGTCAGCGAAGGATTTCATCTCCGGATGTTTCTCGAAGAAGGCCGCATTGTTGGCGACGAACTCATCGCTGCTGCAAATCAGTACCATTTGGTCGTCATCATTCTTAAGTTTGAAGTTGGTGTGCAGTTGTGTGATGGGCTCCATCTCGTCGGCCCAGATGATGCGGTGTCCACCGGCAGGGATAATGGTGGGTATCACACCATTGCTGGCGGGAATCTGATATTTCAATGGGTTGTTTTCGTCGTCGCTGAGATAGAGGCCTGCTATGTCAAGGTCGGTGTCAGTGGTGTTGTATATCTCAAACCAGTCGTTGTGCTTGAAACTTTCATTGACGTAGATACTGTTGTCAGCACTAACTTCATTGACGCGCAGTGGGGAAATGGATTGTGCTACGATTTCTTCTTCTGACAGTTTTGTGAAGGTGGCGGTGAGACTTACTGTAGAGCCTGTTGGCAGATCCATGACAGGTTCTGTCGAGACAAAGCCTTCTGATGCGGTACCTACGGAAGTATATAGTTCAGCGGCCCAGAACAGGTCACTGGAGGTGGCACTGATATTGTGGACTTCTACGGCAATGATGTTGTTGCCGCTGTTGAAATATGAAGGCGACAAGTCAAGACTTCCCTTCTGCGGGGTGTCCTCAGCATAGGTCGATGAGAAATTATCATAACCGATGTTTCCGTCGGGCATATTGATACGGCCTGCTTCCTTGCCGTTGACATAGACAATGAAACCATCATCAATTTGATAGTTAAACAGGAACCGGTCGTTGCTTGAGGGCGTAGAGTCAAGATTGAAAGACTTACGGAAATAAGTGGTCGGATTTTTATTGTTGGAGTCGGAACCATAATCGACAGTTGTTGTTACCCCTGTCATCTTATATCCTAATGGAGCCTGACCCGAGGCCCAAGTGTTGTCACTGAAACTGTTTGTATTCCAGTTGGATGCAGGTTCACCTTTGTCGAAATATTTCCAGGTGTCGGTATTGGAAATGAGACAGTTTGAAGCGGTGCCCGCCCCAGCAGTCCATCCAGTAAAGCGATATCCAGCAGGTGCCTTGGCCTCCAGTTTGATGGGTTGGAAGAGGTAGCCCTTGAAGTCGGCGTAAGGTATATCGATGCCGTTGATAGTGATGTGGGCACCTGGGGCGTCAGCACTCAGCGTGACGGTTTGTTTCTGGAGCCCACCAATTTGTGCAGGCTCATATTCTTCCAGTTGGTTCAATGCCTCATCAAAGCGCGTCTGCATTACCTCCTTTATTTCGTTGGCACTGCCATCGGGGGAACGACCTTCGAGTTCTAGCATTGGCCGCATGGCGTCAGCAATTTCGTCAACCATTTCCGTGACGCGGTCACCCTTGAAGACACTACCACCTATGATGCAGAACGTGTCGATGAATTTCTTGCGATATTCTTCGTTGCGGAGGAGGTTTCTAAACAATGTCACCAAGGGCTCATCATAAAATTGCGTATCAAGGGTTGAAATCCTTTTCATATCACAATAGTAGTTGAAGATCTGGTCCAGATCAAAGAGGATGAAGCGGAAACGACCATCCTTTTGGCTGCGATAACCTTTCACGTTGTTGTTTGGCCAGTCACTGTTACCAAGATACAACTCGATGGCCATGTAATTGGTAAACTCGTCAACATCTAACAACGTCTTTACCTCGTCATAGACACCGTTGTCGTTGATGTGTTCGCTCAATTCCACGAGGTGATTCCACACCTCACTAGTGCCATTGCTGAATTTAAAATTCTCAAAATAATCGATCTCTTCGTCATCGTAGCCCCAGTTGGCATAGATGAATTTGTCGTTGTTCGTCTCGCGCAGGTTCATCACACCTCGGAACTCACCGTTGATGTACTCAGCCACCTGTAACGTGCTTTGTACATCAATGTCGATGCCAGAGCGGTAGACGATGGTGGTCATTGCGGGATCCTTAAAGCGGCACCAATCGTTACCGCCGTTACGCACAAGCAGGGCTTTACTACGGATGTATGGTTTCTCTGGGAAGAAAGCATAATCCAGGTGGTTCAGACCGTCGAAGATTTTGTTTGACTTCAGTTTGAACGAACGTGGGCTATCCTTTCGCGACCAGCCGCCAGAAACGTTGGTCATCACGTCTTGGTTGAACAGCATTTCACCTTCTGGACTGATGAAACTGAAATTGACGGGACGGTCCCATGGCAGATTCCAGTTTACGGCGTCGTCACGACCATTGCCGGGAATACCATTTGATCCCTCGACATCGATGCCCCACATCGGGTCATTATAATACTTGTCGTCACCAACAATGGAAACAATAGGTATGGTAAAATTTTTGTCTTTTTTAATATAACTGCGTGTCACAGGCACGCTGGGCAGGTAGCCGTCCTTAAACAGGCGGAACACATAGTTCGTCGTTTTACTAATTGTAAATCTTCCGGTCGTACTCTCTTTGCCAGGATTATCCCTGACGACGATTTCATATTTTTCGTTTGAATTACCTCCTTCAAACGACTCCCACACGATATCATCGAAATAGTAGTTGTTCTCTTCCGCACTTTCGTTTAGTTGGAAGGCTATGGTCTGAAGAGGGCATATTTCCCCGCTTCCGTTTGCACGTACCTGCTCTTCAGTTATGGTTCCCTCATACTTGATTTCCTTCCAATCGGTAGTGATGTTATAGCCACCCTCAAGCATAATCCAGTAAATGTAATCACCTGGTTTTTTCTGTGTCTGTACGGAGATATAGGCGGGCTTGTCGGCGCGCACCTTCATGCGGAAGCAATATTTCTCGCCAGCCTGCCACACATGATCTGGCGTATATACGAAGAACTGTGTGTCCCATGTATTCACTGGGTTATCAACGGAGTGGATCTTGATGCCACGCGAGCCGTCAACACCCACACCGTCGGTAATTGCATTATACATATTTTCGGGATCATCACCGTCCTTACAAACGAAGCAGGTGGCATCGTCACCCTCACAGTCACTGTTTGTTATCCAGTTTGTCCAAGAGTCTGTCTCCTCCTCGGCAAAAACTTCCCACGATAGGTTGTCAAAATAGAACGTATTTTCCTCTGACACATTGTTCAGTGTAAATGCGATGGTTTGCAAATTTATATTGCCAAGACCCTCGTTGTAGGTTTGTTCGGAACGGACAGTACCAATATACTCTATATCCTGCCAATTCTCATCCACGCCATAATTGCCAGCAAGCATAGGCCCGTTAATATAGTTACCAGGAGTAGAGTGACATTCCACAGAGAACGTTGTCGGTTTGTCAGCACGTATACTCATACGGAAGCGATATTTCTCGCCGGTCTGCCACACATGACCTGGGGTATAGACGAAGAATTGTGTGTCCCAAGGATTAGTCGGGTTGTTAACGGAGTGGATCTTGATGCCACGCGAGCCGTTGACACCCACACCGTCGGTAATTGCATTATACATATTTTCAGGATCATCACCGTCCTTAACAATAAAGCAGGTTGCATCGTTACCCTCACAGTCACCGTTTATTATCCAGTTTGTCCATGTCGGCTCGTTGCTCTCATCATCACCTGTTTCATTCTGTGATGTCGTTGCTTGCGGTGGTGTCGGCACGCTACCGTCTGTGGTGTACATCAATTTGGCTCCAGCGGGGATCTCGACGTTTATCTGCATAGATCCTGTGAAGAGTTTGCTACCTACGCTAACAACAGGTGCATCAAGCCGCTCTGAGGCAAAGACTGAGGTGGCATTTGTTGCACCAGGCGTGGGAGAGGCAGTCCAACTCCATTCGCTGCCTCCATCAGTTTCGCGGGCCCAAGCAGTGCGGCTCATGGCCTTTGGATAATTCTGACTGACGATTAGTTTTCCGTTTGCGTCACTAACATAGATATTACCTCCGTCGCAGTCGAGTTTGAAGGGGGCTTGATTGTTCTTGATGTCATCAGAGCCTAGCCATACCACGAGGAATCCCTTGGCCGGGATTGTTCCGATATCGGCGGGCATCTGCCAACGAGTAAGGTTGTTGGCATTATCACTGAGATACATGCCTGCAAGATTGACAGACTCTTCTGTTGGGTTGTATAATTCAATCCAACTGTCAAAATTGTATGCCGGACTCATCACGACACCAGCGTTCGATGCCATGATTTCATTAATGACGATCGACCCTGTTGTCTGAGCCATTCCTTGTCCGGAGAACATCATCAGCCATCCAAAGGCTAATAGACGCAGTAAAGACCTACGTCTCATTGTTTTTTTGCACATAATTGATACGTTTTAATAATTTTGGTGCAAAATTACTAATATTTCCAGACAAGTCGTTGCTTTTAACAAATATTATGTGGCTCTGTTTCTTTCTTTATACGTTTTAATCTAAAAACCTATTATCTTTCGATGGCTGCGAAGAGTTTGTTGAGGGCTTCATCGGCATCCTTACTTTCACTGAGTAGCGTGACGAACTTCGAGCCGATGATGGCACCGGCGGCATTGTCTTGTGCAGCCTTAAGGGTCTGGGCGTTGCTGATACCAAAACCAATCATACGAGGATTGCGCAGGTTCATAGCGTTGATGCGACGGAAGTATTCCTGTTTGGCATCATCGAAACTTTTTTGGGCACCAGTAATGGCGGCAGAACTGACCATGTAAATGAAACCGTCGGTATTGTCATCGATGAAGCGGATGCGCTCTTCAGAAGTCTCTGGGGTGATGAGCATGATGACGCGAAGGTCGTATTTGTCTGCGATGGGTTTCACGACATCCTGATAATCCTTGAAAGGCAGGTCGGGGATAATCATGCCGGAGACACCGCTGTCGGCGCACGACTGACAGAATGCCTCGATGCCATAATGCAGGATGGGGTTGAGATAGCCCATGAGGATGAGAGGAATCTGTACCTCGTCTTTGATGGCTTTTAATTGGCCGAAGAGTGTCTTGAGATTCATGCCGTTCTTCAGGGCTTGGGTGGCTGCACTCTGGATGACAGGACCGTCAGCAAGTGGGTCACTGAAGGGAATGCCGACCTCGATGAAGTCGATGCCTCGGCGCTCCATGGCTTTTATCACGTTGCCTGTTCCTTCGAGTGTCGGACAGCCGGCGCAGAAGTAGAGACTGAGGAATTTCTTGTCGCCTCGGTTGGCGAAGAGAGTATTGATTTTATTCATTGTTGTATAGTTTTTATTAATTCTCTAAGTTTATTTACATCCTTAAGACCTGGGGTTATTTCAAAGCGGGAGTTGAGGTCAATGCCGATGCACTTGGGATGAAGAAAAGTGCAAATGCGCTCGGCATCATCGGGCCCGATACCGCCACTAAGGAGAAAATGTGTCTCGCCGTGGTAATCAGTGAGCACGCTCCAGTCAAATTTTTCTCCATTACCGCCAGGTAACTGCGCCTTTGCGTCGAAGAGGAAATAATCAACGAAACCCTCGTAGGGCTTGGTTTGCGCGAAGTCGTCAATGGTAGCGATATTGAATGCCTTGATAGTGGCAATATCGCCACATACAGAACCAAGTTGACGGATATAGTCTGGCGATTCGTGACCATGTAGTTGGATGATATTGAGAGCGTATTCTTCGGCGATGTGCTGCACCTGTTCTATGGCTTCATCGACAAACACGCCGACACGCTTGCAACTTTTGGGTAGATAGGTGGGGCATACGCTGACGTAGCGCTTGGACTTGGGCCAGAAGATAAAGCCCATCATATCGATGCCCAGTGCCTCGACCTCACGGATGTTTTCCGCATCGCGCATGCCACAAACCTTGATCATTGGACAATTTGACGATTTCACTATTTCACATTTTTCAATTTAGCGATGAACTCGTTCAGAGCATTTCCTGGGTCGGGTGTCTTCATGAAGTTCTCGCCAATGAGGAAGCCGCGGAATCCAGCAGCGCGTAGAGCGCGGACAGTGTCGGGATTCGAGATGCCGCTCTCGCTGACCTTCACTGCATCTTTAGGAAGCAATTCTGCGAGACGGAAGGAGTTCTGGACATCGGTCACAAACGAGCCGAGGTTGCGGTTGTTGATGCCGCACATGTCAGGTTCCAACTCGGCATATTCTAACTCAGGTTCCGAGTGCATTTCGAGCAGTACCTCAAGCCCTAACTCATGAGCAGTACTGAGTAATGACTTGCACTCAACTTTCGTCAGGTCGGCGGCGATGAGCAATACTGCACTCGCTCCGCAGAGACGAGCCTGGAAGAGTTGGTACTCGTCGATGACGAAATTCTTGTAGAGCACAGGGATTGTCACGCCAGAGGTCCGCGCCGTGCGGATGAAGTCGTCGCAGCCGCCGAAGTATTTCTCGTCGGTAAGGATGCTCAGCGCGGCAGCACCGTTCTGTTGGTAGGAGAGAGGGATGACATCTGCTTTTCCCTCTTCCTTGATCCAACCCTTGGACGGTGACTTACGCTTGAACTCGGCGATGATGCCGGAGTCGGAAGTCGTCAGCGCCTGTGCCATTGAGACTACAGCGGATTCGAGCAGAGACTCTACGAGACGGTGAATCTCCCGTTCGCTGAGTTGCTCCTTGAAACGCTCCACCTCTATCCGTTTGTGGGCTACGATTTCTTCTAAGATATCTCTCATGGGGAAAATGGGTTTATGAGTTCAGTTCGACGAACTTCTTAAAGGTGCGGAGGGCAGCACCGCTGTCGATAGACTCTCGGGCGATGGCAATGCACTCTTCGATGGTCTTTTCCCCCTTCTCAAGCACCTGGATGCCGAAAGCGGCATTAGCCAGCACAATATTCTTTTGGGCGGGCAGGGCACGATTCTCGAGTACTGAGTCAAAGATGGCAGCAGCCTCTTCCTCGGTGGCACCACCGACGAGTTCCTCGGGTTTGGCAATCTCGAAGCCGAGGTCGCGAGGACTGAAGATGCGTTCATAGTTCTTGGTGGTGACCTTGAAGTCGCCTGTCAGAGAAATCTCGTCGTAGCCATCGATGGAGTTCACGATGCCGTAGTCGATACCGATCTTCTGATAGACCTGATGGTAGAGGCGCATCTGGTCGAGATTGGCGACTCCCAGCAGTTGACAACTCGGTTGACTAGGATTGACTAGTGGGCCTAGTAAATTAAATATTGTGGGGAATTGCAGTGCCTTGCGGATAGGTCCTACAAATTTCATGGCCTTGGCGAAAAGTTGGGCATGGAGATACACGATGCCAGCCTCGTTGAGCGAACGGTTCAGTTTGTCGATATCGTCGGTGAATTTAATACCATGATGAGCAATCACGTTGGATGCACCGCTGACGCTGGTGGCGGCGTAGTTGCCATGTTTGGCGACTTTGTAGCCAGCACCTGCTATGACAAAGCATGAAGTTGTTGAAATATTGAATGTGTTCTTTCGGTCGCCACCAGTACCAACCACGTCGATGTAGCGGTCGGCATCGAGGATGGCGGGAACACCCGTCTCTAAGATGCCATCACGGAAACCAAGGAGTTCATCTACGGTGACGCCGCGCATCTGCAGGGCTGTTAATAACGCTGTGATCTGTTCTGTCGGATACTCGCTTTGGGTAATACCAATCAGAATATTCTTCATTTCTTCACGAGAGAGTTCCTCGTGGTTCAGCATCCTGTTCAGGATGTCTTTCATTGTCTGTGCCATATATTTTAATTGATAATTGACAATTGATAATTGATAATTAAAGGAACATCCAGTTTTGTAGCATCTTACGTCCGTCGGGGGTGAGAACGCTCTCGGGGTGGAACTGGATTCCGCGTATGTTCATGGTCTTGTGACGCAAGGCCATAATCTGTCCTTCGTCGCTCTCTGCGGTGATTTCGAGACAGTCGGGGAAGTTTTCTTTCGAGACCACCCACGAGTGGTAGCGCCCTATGGTAATGTCAGAAGGCAGACCGCTGAACAGCGGGTCGTCGCTGACGATATGGGCAGGTGTAGCCACTCCGTGGAATACATCGGAGAGATTCTCCAATTTGCCACCGAAGGCTTCGCCGATTGCCTGATGACCGAGACAAACACCGAGGATGGGTTTCTTGCCAGCGTAGGTACGGATGACATCGAGCAGCAGTCCTGCCTCAGAAGGAATACCAGGACCAGGCGAGAGGATAATCTTACTGAATGGCTCTAGTTGCGACAACTCGAACTGATCGTTACGATAGACCGTCACCTCTGCGCCCAGTTCCTTTACCAAATGACTCAGATTGTATGTGAATGAGTCGTAATTATCTATGATGACTATTTTCATAATGGGATTAATGGGTCTAATGGGTTTGATGGGGGTTACATTTTTTCGGCCATCAGGATGGCTCGACGCAGTGCTCCCAGTTTATTATTCACTTCCTGCAACTCGTATTCCTCGTTGCTCTTGGCCACGATGCCACCGCCTGCCTGGAACCAGAGTTCGCCGTTACGACTGACGAAGGTGCGGATGGTAATGGCTTGGTTGAGTGAGCCGTCAAGACCGATATAACCGATGCAACCACCGTAGGCACCGCGGTTGTGTGGTTCATATTCGGAGATAAGTTGCATGGCGCGAACCTTCGGTGCTCCACTCAGTGTACCAGCAGGGAAGGTGTCGATAAAGGCCTTGATGGGATCCGCACCCTCATCGAGTTCACCACTGACGCGAGATACGAGATGGATGACGTGTGAGTAATATTGCAGATCTTTATAGAAGTCAACCTTAACTCCGTGACAGTTGCGGCTCAAGTCATTACGGGCCAGGTCCACGAGCATCACATGCTCAGCGTTCTCCTTCGGATCGTTCCTCAGATATTCGGCTCCCTTACGATCAGCCTCGGCATCACCCGTACGCTTGGTTGTTCCTGCGATGGGGTCGATATAAGCACGTCGGCCCTCTATACGACAGTGTGTCTCTGGCGAGGATCCGAAGATGCGGAAGCCGCCAAAATCGAAATAGAACAGGTAGGGTGAGGGGTTAATGCTCCGCAGGGCACGGTAGAGTTTGAAGTCATCGCCCTCGTACTTCTGGATGAATCGGCGCGAGAGCACAATCTGGAATACATCGCCACGCAGACAGTGTTTGATGCCGCGACGGATATTTGCCTTGTGCTCCTCGTCGGTAAGCGTAGAGCGCACATCGCCCACAGGGTGGAATTCGTACGCTTTCACGTTGGCTTTGTTCATGGCACGGAAGATGTCATCGAGTTCCTTGGCATCACCTAATGTCACCACCTTCAGCGTGTTGTTGAAATGATCGAACACAATCACCACCTTATATAATATATATAGGAGGTCGGGTGCGTCATTACGTTCCTGCGTCTCGTCCTTCACGGCGATGTCCTCAAAGTAGCGTACGGCATTGAAACTCGTATAGCCGTAGAGTCCGCACACGTTAGCATCCTCACCCGTCACCTCAATGCGGTCTATCAGGGCGTGGATGGCTTTGTCTGATCGGTAGTCCTTGTTTACCTCGTGGCTCTCTGTGCTGCCGTCGGGGAATGTGATGGTGGCTTTACCATGTCCTATGGCTACACTCGCCATGGGGTTGATGCCGATAAACGAGCGGGAGTTGTCCTTCTCGTGATAGTCAGAGCTTTCCATCAGCGCACTCTGCGGATAGATATCCCTCAGTCGCATATACACACCTACCGGCGTATATAGGTCTGCCAGAATGGTCTTACTATTTGTCCGATATTGATAGGTAATCATAATTTCTAATTCCTAATTCCTCATTAAAAATTCCCGTATTCCTTTGCCATTTCTTTGTTCTTCAAATAGGTTTCTACGTCCTTGTCACCGCGTCCGCTGACAGTCAGCACCACCACGTCGCTGGGCTTGAACGTGAGTTTCTTTAGGGCAGCGATGGCGTGGGCCGATTCGATGGCGGGGATGATACCCTCCATACGGGTCAGTTCATAACCGCCGTAGATAGCCTCGTCGTCGTTGATACTCAGCACCTGCGTACGTCCTTTCTTTGCCATATTACAGTGCATAGGGCCTACGCCTGGATAGTCGAGCCCGGCGCTGATAGTGAAAGCCTCCTGAATCTGTCCGTCCTCGTTCTGCATCACCAGCATCTTGGCGCCGTGCAGGATACCGACAGTACCTCTGTGGATGGTGGCAGCCGTATAATCCGTATCCCAACCATGTCCACCTGCCTCGGCCAGTACAATCTTTACCCGTTCATCATCGACATAGTGGTAGATGGTGCCGGCAGCATTAGAGCCACCTCCGATACAGGCGATGAGATAATCAGGATAGTCGCGTCCGATCTTTTCCTCCAACTGCCATTTGATCTCCTCGGAGATAACGCTCTGCATACGAGCCACAAGGTCAGGGTAGGGGTGAGGACCCATCGTCGATCCGACGATATAGAAAGTATCTGCGGGATGACAGCACCAGTCGCGGATGGCTTCCGAACATGCATCGCTAAGTGTCATGTTACCTGTACGGACGGGATGCACCTCTGCGCCCAACATCTTCATGCGCTCCACGTTGGTGTGCTGACGTTCCACATCAGTGGCTCCCATAAACACCTCACATTTCATGTTCATCAGCGCGCATACCGTTGCTGTAGCCACGCCGTGCTGTCCGGCTCCCGTTTCCGCAATGATACGGGTCTTTCCCATCTTCTTCGCCAACAGGATCTGTCCGATAGTGTTGTTGATCTTATGGGCACCCGTGTGGTTCAGGTCTTCGCGCTTCAGATACATCTGACAACCGTACTTCTCGCTCATGCGCTTGGCATAATAGAGTGGTGACGGACGTCCCACGTAGTCTTTCAGAAGAGCATGATACTCCTTCTTGAATTCTTCCGACTCAATGATGGGCAGGTATGCATCCTGCAGGTCGTGTACGCACTTGTAGAGTATCTCTGGCACGTAGGCACCGCCGAACTCTCCGTAAAAACCTCTTTCATCTACAAAATAACTTTCTTTCATTTTTATATTGATGTTTTTGTGTAATCCTTAACTAAAAAAAGACTCGCCGCAGTCGCGACGAGCCTTCTTCTATCTCTGGTGATAACATACGGCTGTGAGCCTCGCGACTGTATTAATCTCGAGAGCGCCACCACCAAATGTTATACATATACTTCATTTCTTATCGTTTTTGTATCAAACTGGGTGCAAAAGTACACATAATTATTCTTTTCTGCAAATTTTTGGCTGTCTTTTTTAATAAATTGAAAGAAAAAGTGCATTTTTTTGCCTAAAAATTTGCAAAAGATGTAAATAAGCCGTATATTTGCCCCCGATAAGATTCTTATCAGCCATTTGCTGATTCACCTTATCAATTATAGTAAGAGGTTGGTAGCGTCCTGCACCAACCTCATTTTTTAGCCACAGATTTCACAGAAACCTACTGGATCTCCCAACCGATGGCAGAGGCTCCGAGTACGGCTGCCGAGGCTCCGTCGAGACCACTCACTAAGAACTGTGCCTTGTTCTTAAATATCTTCAGTACGTGATTATTGTAGGCTTCCTGAATAGGTTTCATGATCAGGTCGCCAGCCTTGACCATACCACCGAAGAAGATGAATGCCTCAGGACTGCTGAAGGCGGCGAAGTCTGCGCAGGCCTCACCCAGCATCTTGCCAGTGAACTCATAGATTTCCTTGGCCAGTTCATCGCCCTTGCCAGCAGCGATAGACACGTCGAGGGATGTGATCTTCTCCGGATCCATCTCGCGCAGCAACGACGGACGGTCTGTCTTGGCCAGAAGTTCGCGAGCCGTGCGGGCCACACCCGTTGCTGAGCAATAGGCCTCCAGGCAACCAGTACGTCCACAACCGCACGAACGGCCTTCTGCACCGCGTACCATCGTCACGTGACCTAACTCACCAGCAAAGCCGTCGTGTCCGTAAAGCAATTGCCCGTTCACCACGATGCCAGAACCTACGCCTGTACCAAGTGTGATGACGATGAAGTTCTTCATGCCACGAGCCACGCCATAGACCATCTCACCGATGGCAGCGGCGTTGGCGTCATTCGTCAGGGCGACGGGAATGTTGTTGAGTCGCTCACTGAACATTTTAGCCAGGGGTACTACGCCGTTATGTGCCCAAGGCAGGTTCGGGGCAAACTCTATGGTGCCGCTATAATAGTTGCCGTTGGGAGCACCGATACCCATCGCCTTGATCTTCTCGATACCGCCCACCTGATCGATGATGACCTGCAGGGCTTCCACACAGGCATCAACATAATCCTCTACTTTGTCATAGCCGCCAGTCTTGATGGCTGTTGTGGCTTTGATGTCACCACGTGCATCAACAATACCGAATACGGAGTTTGTTCCTCCTAAGTCCAAGCCGATGACATACGGCTTGATTGCTACATTTTGTTCGTTCATAATCTTTATGGTTTTAATTAATTATTCAATATCACGTCACAAAGGTAATCAAAATCTCGCTGACTCCATCAATTTTTAAGGAAATTAACCATCCTTTTGAATAAAGTTTTTCAAAAATATGAAGATTTTGTTTTGTGTTTGGATTTTTTTTGTATCTTTGCACCGTCTATATAATATATAAAGGTACATGCGAGGGCTTACTAGGCTAATATGGTGTGTTATGCTTATTTCATTCGTTGCGGTATTTGTTTCATGCGATAGCGTAGCGAACAAAAGATTGGCTTTGAGAGCCAGCAAGGCCGATAGTGTCATTTTTGATGCAGGTACCCTCAAGGATTATGATCGTGTGCGGGCTTTGGCTGACAGTTTTGAGACGGCGGGTGTCATCTCTCCGCTCAATGCGAACCGTTGGCGTGGTGTGGCCTACTACCATGAGGGCCATTATCGTATGTCTGAGATGTATTATAGAAAAGCCGTCGAGTGTGAAGTCAAGAACACTGAGGATCAGTTGAGTTATAACAAGTGCGCCCGCCGCCTCTCAGAGTTGTTACTTGTGAAGGGTGACTATGAGGGTGCTCTCATGGTGGCTATTCCTGCTGTGAAGAAGATGGAAGAGTCGGGTATTGGCTCCGACATCGACTATGCCATTTTGCTCAACAACATTGGCTGTTGCCAGTTGAACCTCGGACAAGACAAGGAAGCCAACGAGAGTTTCCTGACTGCTCGTGGACACTATGCCAACCGTTGGCAGTCAGACTCTACGAGCCGTGGATTCCAGGAGGCGGTGATTGGAACGGTCTATACGAGTCTGGCCTATATTAACACAAGACGCTATGCCGAGTCGATTTATTGGATTGACCGCACGGAGATGTTGCTGAACAAGTATCGCCAGAGGCCCGATGCAAGATCGGAATACTTCGATGAATACCAGGGTCGTATTGAGATCATGCGTGCAGTGGCCATGCAGGGCCTGGATAAGCCAGATGAGGCAGCCAAGGCCTATCAGGCATTTCTGAAGACAGACTATTCGAAGACAGGCCCTGGCCATATTAATGCTAATGATTATCTGGTGGCCGCCCATCGTTATAAGGAAGCCTCAGACAATTACCGTTATTTGGATCAGACAATGGCTCACTGGGGTATGGAACCCTCGCTCGATAACATACAACTCTATATGTTACCCAAATACCGTGCCAACGCGGAGGCAGGCCGTAAGGACTCGGCCAGAGTAATGGGAGAGCGTATCCTCATGCTACTCGACTCGGCTATCACGGGTCAGAAGAACAGTGCCACTGCCGAGTTGGCCACAATCTATGACACACAAGGCAAGGAAGCCGAGATAGCCAACCAGCAAGCCGTCCTCTCGCGCCAGCGTCTTTTGGCTACAGGCGTCGCTCTGGTACTGATTATCGTCTTCTTCATTATCTATACGCTTCATCGGCGCAATGCTACCCAACGTCTGACGGCAGCCCATGAGAAGTTGCAAGTGGCGTACGACCAGTTGGAGGAAGCAACGGCTCACAGGGAGCGTATCGAGAGCGAACTGCGCATTGCAAGGGATATCCAGATGTCGATGGTACCCAGCATGTCGCCCGATCGCGAAGGTCTCGACCTCTATGCCTCCATGACGCCTGCCAAGGAGGTAGGTGGCGACCTGTATGGCTATCTTCTGATAGGCGACAACCTCTATTTCTGCGTGGGCGACGTGAGTGGCAAGGGTGTACCTGCTTCGCTCTTCATGGCTCAGGCCACCCGTCTCTTCCGCACATTGGCATCTCAGGGCATGAAACCTGCTGAGATTGCCACCCGCATGAATGCGGCGCTCGCTGTTGACAACGAGCAGGGAATGTTTGTCACGATGTTCCTGGGTTTGGCCGACCTGAACACAGGTTCATTGGAATATTGCAATGCTGGTCATAACCCGCCAGTCATCCTTCCGCAGGCAGAGTTCTTAGAGATGCTCCCCAATGCACCCATTGGCTTGTGGCCCGACTTGGAGTTTGAAGGCGAACGTCTGGATAATATCAAAAATCATGGCATCTTCATCTATACCGATGGTCTGAATGAGGCAGAGAACCCCAAGCAGGAACAGTTTGGTGATGATCGTCTGCTGGATACGCTCAAGAATACAAAGTTCGAGAATGCCCGTCAGGCCGTTGAGTCCCTGAAGGCCGATATAGAAGCCTTCCGCGACGGTGCCGAACCCAATGACGACTTGACGATGCTCGGCCTGAAGATAGTATGAGAACAATTTATCGAGTTTTATTAGTCTTGTTGTTTGGGATTCTAACACAAGCGACATCGTGTGAAGGAGATTATCCTGAGCAGAACTATATTATGTCTGAAGATAATGTGCCACAAGAGCCTTATTTAACCACTATATCAGCGGACTATTTCCAGGCCAACATAGTCCAGCACGGATGGAAATGGAAGGAATTATGGCGAATAGATGAAAAAGGTGTTGGTGTGCGCTATGATGCATCAAATTTGTCGGACTATATCCCCAATGACCTGTATTTTGGGGCAGACTCCATGACTGTGTTTATGTATAAAGAGGCCAGCAACGAACGGCGGACAGACAGTTACTTTTATGATGCGACAAACAATCGCATTTTTAGCCAGGCAATCGTCTATATGCAACTGACTTATGCCGATTCTGTTAACATCTCATTCATTGAGCAACTTGGCAATCATTATTACAAAAGTTATTATGAGCGGATGTTGCCCTATGAACTGAATGCACGGTGGAACGGTTCTAAACCCGAAAAACCATGAAAACACGCCTGGCAGTAATATTACTGTTCTTTACTCTATTCGTATATCATGCCTGGGGGCAAAAGATGGATCCATTCGTCAAAGGGGGAGTAACCATTGGTCTTTTTGACGGAACTGCTGCCAGCGACGAGGATGTGGGGCATATTGGCTTTAACATAGGAGCAGGCCTCAGGTTGCCTGTCAACAAATCACGCAAAACATTCCTGGAGCCTGCTCTTGAACTCATTTCCAAGGGAAATGTCTATGATGTCAGCAAAAGCGGTGGCAGGGTATCCTTCAGTCTTTGGTATCTTGAAGCGCAAATGGATATCGTCTATCGATGGAAGATAGGAAAGCATTGGACAATCCCCATTGGAACTGGTTTGTATGGCGCATACGGTATCAACAGTAAAATTTCAACCACAAATGGTGTAACATGGTTTAGGGGAATTCCTGTCGGGGAGTCACCCTCCATGTTCGACAGCGTGGTTGGGGCTAATCGCTGGGATGCAGGTTGGCGAGTGTGGACGGTTGGTGTGGAGTATGGCAAGTTTATGTTCTGTTGGGATTTCGAAATTGGTTTCTTCTCACAATTTCATAACAGGATGCCCTATGGATTAGAGGAAGGTAAAAAGTATCATGGAAACAATTGGGCCATGTCACTGAACGTCGGCTATTGTTTCTAAAACCAGATTATCTGATATTTGCCCTGAGGGGAGTTTTGAGTGAGGTGTAGGGCACATTCAGTACTTCCCTCTTAATTTCTCCCCCCAAATGGTATGCCAGATGTTGGGGGGCTTAATGGCTTTACATCGAAATATTTAGATTTTAATAATTTGATTATTTTTTAATTCTGAAAAATTATCATTTTATTAATTTGTTAATATTTCCATCTTGATTTATTAACTTTTTAATAACTTGTTAATATTTTGATTTTGAAAAATAATCATTTTATTAATTTGTTAATATTCTCATCTCGAAAAATAATCATTTTAATAATTTGATTATATTTCGACTTCAAAAAGTTTTCCATCATTTTTAAGGGAAAACATTTCCAGGGTGCAATGATGCAAAAGAACCTGCACCCATGATTACATCAAATGTGATTATTTTGCGGAAAAAGTGTTAAGTGTCGTTTATTTTTTGTACCTTTGCACCCGATATGCCGTTTCACGTACCTATTAATATTTTAGATTTCATCTTCAAGGGGATGATGATCGGGGTGATAGCCAGTGCTCCGATGGGGCCTGTCGGTATCCTTTGTGTGCAGCGCACGCTGAACAAAGGGCGCTGGTACGGTTTGGCTACGGGCATCGGTGCCGCTGCGAGTGATATTATTTATGCAGGCTTTGCGGGCTTCGGTATGTCGTTTGTGATGGACTTTATCACCAACGACCAGAATCGTTATTATCTCCAGATTGCTGGTAGTATCATGTTGCTCTGTTTCGGATTCTATACCTATCGCACAGATCCGACGCGCAAGATGCACCTGTCGGGTCAGCAGAAGGGTACGCTCTGGTATAATATATGGACGGCCTTCCTGGTGACGTTCTCGAATCCGCTGATTATCTTCCTTTTCCTCGCTATGTACGCCCAGTTTGCCTTTGTGCTGCCCAACCATCCGTTTGAGATGCTGGTGGGCTTTGCCAGTATCGTAGGTGGTGCGCTGCTGTGGTGGTGGGGCCTGACGTGGCTCGTGGATCAGATTCGGACGAAGTTTGATACGAACGGCATCAAGATTATCAACCAGGTGATAGGCGCAGCGGTGATCATCGGCTCGATTATTATGCTGTTGGGAACGACGACGAACCTGTTGAGATTCTTTTAGCCACAGATGACACGGATTTACACAGACTGACGAACACAGAAAGATGTTTATAGCCAACGAATTAAGAAAGAAGAATATTGCCGAATATCTGCTGTATATGTGGCAGATGGAGGACACGATACGGGCGTTTGACTGCTCGCTGACAAGGATCAAGCGGGAGTACGTGGAACGCTTCGACTATACCGACGAACAGAAGGAGGAGGAAATCGACTGGTTTGGCAACCTGATCCGCATGATGAACCAGGAGGGTTGTCGAGAGAAGGGTCACCTACAGATTAATAAGGTGACGATGCAGACACTCATCGAACTCAACGACCAGTTGCTGCAATCGACAAAGTTCCCCTTTTACAATGCGGAGTACTACAAGGTGCTGCCGTTTATAGTGGAACTGCGCAACCGTGGGGCCAACAAGGAGGAGAATGAGATTGAGACCTGTTTCAATTCGCTCTATGGCGTGATGTTGTTGCGCCTGCGAAAGGCGACCATCTCGCCCGACACCGCCCATGCCGTCAAGGAGATATCAACCTTTATCGGTATGCTTAGCGACTACTATAAAAAGGATAAGGAAGAAGGATTGAAATTTGAGTGATATGAAGATATTGATTACAGGCTGTAATGGCCAATTGGGAAATGAAATGCAGTTGCTGGAGAAGGTCAATCCCCAGCATACCTATTTTAATACGGATGTGGCTGAGTTGGATATTACTGATCAGAAAGCCATATAGGATTTCGTTGCAACCAACGAGATCGATGGTATCGTGAACTGCGCCGCCTATACCGCTGTGGATAAGGCGGAGGACAATAAGGAATTCTGTACGACGCTGAACACGGTGGCACCTGCCTATCTGGCAGCGGCTATTGAGAAGCGTGGCGGTTGGATCATTCAAATCAGTACCGACTACGTGTTTGACGGTACGAAACATACGCCATACGTGGAGACGGACACGCCCTGTCCTGACAGCGTCTATGGTTCAACGAAGTTGGCGGGCGAGTTGGGCGTGACGAAGTTCTGCAAGAAAGCGATGATCATCCGCACGGCGTGGTTGTACTCCACCTTCGGCAACAACTTTGTGAAGACGATGATCCGTCTGGGCAAGGAGAAACCGGAACTGGGCGTCATTTTCGACCAGATCGGTACGCCGACATACGCCCGCGACCTGGCAGTGGCCATCTTTGCAGCCATCAATCAGGGGGTGCAGCCAGGGGTGTATCACTTCTCGAACGAGGGTGTCATCTCATGGTATGATTTCACGAAGGCCATCCACCGCATCGCAGGCATCACGACCTGTCATGTGCGGCCGCTGCATACAGCGGAGTATCCTACACCCGCCAACCGTCCGCACTACTCTGTGCTCGACAAGACAAAGATTAAACAGACATACGGTATCGAGGTGCCCTATTGGGAGGAGAGCCTCGAAGAATGTATTGGAAAATTGAAGAGTTGAAAAATTGAAGAATTGAAGTATTGAAGGATTGATGAATCAAGAGATAGAAAGAAGAAGGACATTTGCCATTATCTCGCACCCTGATGCGGGTAAGACGACACTGACGGAGAAGTTCCTGTTGTTTGGTGGACAGATACAGGTGGCTGGAGCCGTCAAGAATAATAAGATTAAGACAACCGCCACCTCCGACTGGATGGACATCGAGAAACAGCGTGGTATCTCGGTGAGTACCTCCGTGATGGAGTTTGACTATACGCCCGAGGGCAAGGACGTGGAATATAAGGTGAACATCCTGGATAC
>Ga0310690_10003749_pt1 | contig 22393 bp, 17 predicted proteins | sample AusTroGonzalo_MG_2_FD_207661 | JGI IMG/M metagenome (GOLD analysis project Ga0310690, IMG submission 207661) | Bovine rumen microbial communities from tropical cattle in Woodstock, Queensland, Australia - Gonzalo_04 (v2) (version 2) | ecosystem: Host-associated > Mammals > Digestive system >... | reverse complement strand
CTGAAAGGAGAGGATAGCGATGAGCAAGAATCTTGATAGAATACAAAGTGTGGCTGTCTATTGCGGTTCCAGAACCCCGATGGATAAGGCATACGAGGAGGCGGCAGTCGGGCTGGCGAAATTCATCGCTGCCCACGGCATGACGCTTGTGTTCGGTGCCTCCAATGTCGGGACGATGAAAACGGTTGCGGATGCCGCCCTCGCCGCCGGGGGCAAGGTCGTGGGGGTGTTCACGACGAACCTTCCAATGTCGCTTGCGCATCCAGGGCTGACGGAACTTGTCGTAACGCACTCACTTGCGGAGCGCAAGAGGGAAATGATCGAACGCGCCGACGCGCTCGTGGCGCTTCCCGGCGGGCTTGGGACGCTTGACGAGTTGTTCGACGCGCTGGCGCTGCGCCGGGTCAAGAACGGCGGACACAAGAAGCCCGTCGGCGTCTTGAATGTAAACGGCTACTACGACCCGCTTCTTGATTTCATCATCCAGACACGCAACGCGGGCTTTTCGTCGGGTTCCGCTGCACAGACCTTGGTTTCGGGTCGAACGCCGGAGGAGCTTTTCGACCGGCTTGTCGGCTCGTTGCCTCCTGTGATCAGCGACGAAGCGAAAAAGGACGACTTGAAGACCCTCTGGCGGGAGATGTCGCGCAACAAGGCGAAGTACGGGAATCCAGGAGGTTCTCCGTTCGCAAATGCGTTCTATGATGTGGCGCGATACTATCCGCTCGCCTCGTGGCGCAAGGCCGGACGCGAAATCGCCTATCAGATGCTAATGTGGGTTGAAGATCTAGACAATGAGATTTCGGAGAATCTCGATTGTTCGTCGTTTAACGAATTCGATTGGGCGGAGCTTTTTATGATGCGTCCACTCCTGCTTGGGCATCCGCAATGCCCCAAGGATTTGCATCCGCTCGACGTGCTTTATTGCATAAACAACGACATTCGCAGCCTCTCGTATGTTGACGTGGACAAGTTTGTTTCGGAACTGCTCCCGGAATATGCGGCTGAATATACATGGTCGCATAAGGATGTGGATCAGGCGCGAGAAATGGGCGCTGGGGCGTTCGCCGACTGGCTGGAGCGGTATGCGTTCAATCGTAAAGAGGAGTTCCCCGACAAGAATTAAGACACCTTGCCCCCGATTTCGTCGAAACTCTTGATATGTTTGAGCATTGCATAGGAGATGTATGGAGGTTTGGGCGCCGCGCTTGACCCAAAACGCGGCGTTGTGGTATAATCTGCCCCATGAAAAAGTGGAATGTTGCCTCTGTAAGGGCGGCGAAGGGCGTCGAGAAGCTTGGGTGCTGCACGGCGTACGACGCGTGCTTCGCCCGCCTTGCCGACGAAGCCGGCGTGCCGATAATACTTGTCGGCGACTCGCTTGGCATGACGATGCTCGGTTTTGACACGACGCTTCCGGTGAACATGTCCGACACGCTTGCCGCGGTAGGCGCAGTTTCTCGCTCCGTCAAGAACGCGATGGTCGTCGGCGACATGCCGTTCGGCTCGTATCAGTGCGGCGAGGACGAAGCCGTCCGAAACGCGATTGCGATAGTAAAGGCCGGCGCCGACGCCGTGAAGCTCGAGGGCGGCGCGTCGGTATGCGGGCTCATAAGGCGGCTTGTGACGGCGGGGATACCCGTACTGGCGCACGTCGGGATGATGCCGCAGAGCGTCAATGAGTACGGAGGCTTCAAGAAGCAGGGCAAGACGCGCGAGGCCGCAGAGAAGGTGCTGGCCGACGCGAAGGCGGTGGAGGCGGCGGGCGCTTTCGCGGTGACGCTCGAGTGCATCCCCTCAGAGCTCGCTGCCGAGATCACCGCCGCGCTAAAGATCGTCACGATCGGCATCGGTGCGGGGCCAGTCTGCGACGCGCAGTGGCTCGTCATGCACGACCTCCTCGGGCTCAACGAGCGCACGCCGTCCTTCGTGAAGAAGTACGCCGACCTCGCGACGGTTGCGCGGAGGGCATTTTCGTCATACGTAGACGAGGTAAGGAAAGGAGAGTTCCCGAAATGAAGAGACTACTTGCAATCGCAACGATGTCCGTGGCGGCCGCGGCGCTTTCAGGCTGCAGCACGCTCCCGCCGGTCGACACGCGTGTCACGGTCGCGGCGGACGTCGCCGGCGACGTGGTGATCAGCGACATCCGCTGCCCGAGGAACCAGGCCGGCTTCCTTACGTTCCAGGCGAACGTCGTGAACCTCCGTTCCGGGGAGCGCGGCGTGGAGTGGAAGGTAGTGTGGCTTGACGCCGACGGCGTCGAGATAGAGACACTCCTGTCTAGCTGGAACAAGGCCATGCTCGCCCCGAACGAGATCAAGAGCCTCAGGGCCACCGCGCCGCGCCCCGACGCGGTCGACATGCGCTTCTACATAAGGCGCCTGCGCTAGCCCTCCCGCTGAATGCGATTTCATTTCATGTCAAAAAAGAAAGGAAAGTCCAAATGAAGAGAGTACTGATTCCCGTAATGGCCGTAGCGCTCATCGCAGCGGCAGGCTGCACGACCCAGACCCGCAGGTACGCCGCAGGGGAGACGCGCCAGACCGTGGCCGGATTCTCCGAGGAGGACATCGACGACACGATCTCCCGCGCGGTGCAGAACATCCTTGCGCTCGACCGCATCAAGGTCCCCCAGGGCGCCGGCCACGCCATCGTCATAGTGAAGAACGTCGTCAACGACACGAACAGCCGCGGCCGCGACGCGTCTGCACTTGCGGAGGCGCTCGGGCAGTCGCTGCGCGAGGAGCTTACGAACAGCGGAAAGGTCATTGTGTACAACGAGGAGACCGCCCCCAACGCCAAGGTGAAGGTCGAGCCGCAGTACAGGCTTTCGGGCCGTCTCACGGAGCGCAACCTGCGGCAGGACGACGGCGACTTCCAGAAGGAGTACAACCTGAATCTGACGCTCGTCGAGCTCGCGACGGGACTCGAGTTCTGGCAGAAGCGCATCCACGTCGGCAAGCTCGTCGACAAGAAGAACGTGATGAACTGAGGAAAGGGACGATGCGATGAGCAGAGTTTCCGCATTTCTTGCATGTGTCGCATGCCTCGCCCTTGTCGCGCGTGCGGACCGGTTCGAAGCCGGAAAGGGCGTTGCCAACGAACGTGCGACCGGCGCAGGGCCCAATGACGTGACGTTCGTCTCGCGCGGCGTGGACGGCCCCTACGGATACGGCGTGGGCAGCCAGTACGTTACGCCGCTCGGCCTCACCATACTGCCGTGGAGCATCCCCAATGAAATCAGCCTTGTCTACGGGCTGCGCGCCAACTTCGGCTTCGGCCGCTACGAGCGCACGTACGGAATCGACGCGGGCGCGTGGTCAACGAGCGGAGAGTTCGGCGGTGTCGCCGCAAACCTCGTGGGGAACTACGTCGAGCGCAACGCGATGGGCCTGCAGGTCGGTGTCGTCAACCTTGTGGACGGCGAGATGTCCGGAGTCCAGATCGGCGTGGTCAATGCCGCACGCCGCCTAAGGGGAATGCAGATAGGCCTTGCGAACTTCAACGAGGCCGGCATCTTCTTCCCGATTCTTAATTTCGGCTTCTGAAGGCGATGAGGACGGCCATCCCAGTCGTGGCGGCGGTGGCATGCCTTGTCGTCGCCGGTTGCCGTACGAACAAGGACATACTGGACGACTACGAGAAGGCGCTTCTTGCGGGTGACTTCGAGAAGCCCGTCGCCGAGATAGAGGGGAAGGCAGACGACGGCGGGGTTGACGAGCTGCTGTGGCGCCTGCACGCCGGAGGCTCCCGCTACCTGATGAACGACTTCCCGCCGTCTGTCGACCAGTTCGACAAGGCCGAGGACGTATTCATCAGGAACGACCAGACGAGCGTTTTCCAGCAGGGCGCGACGGGCGCGTTCGCGATGATTTCGAACGACCGGGCGTTTCCGTATTCCGGTGGCGGCGAGGACCGCATCTTCACCTGCTTCTACAAGGCCGTAGACTACGCCCGCAACGGGCAGATGGACGCTATGCGCACGGAGCTCAACCGCGCCGCGCAGCACCAGGACAACTGGCTTTGGGAGCGCAAGAGGGAAATCGCCGCGGCGGCCGAGAAGCTCAAGTCCGATGCTGACGCCTATTCGAAGAAGGAGGGCGGCTCGTCCATGTCCGGCGGCGCGGATGCCGCGAAGTCGGACAAGGCGGTGGGCGCCGCGTTCTCCAACGACGGCTTCATGTCGCAGGTAAAGGAGAAGTGCGACTTCGACATGGCGTCCGACGGGAGCGTCGAGACAATTGCGCGCAAGGACTGGCTGAACCGCTACGTGCAGCACGCCACGGGTATCACGAGGATGCTTCTTGGCGAGTCGGACGGCTCGAACTACATCCGCGAGGTGGCCGAGATAGACCCGGGGAATTCGCTCGTAAAGGCTGACTTGCATTTGGCGACATCTGGTGCGAAGCCGAAGAACCAGGTGTGGATATTCGTCGAGGACGGGCTCGGCCCGATCCGCGAGGAGTGGCGGCTGGATCTTCCGACCGTTATAATCCCGTACCTGAACCGCTACGTGCTGTACGCCGGGATGGCGCTTCCGTATCTGCGGTATCGGGGCGCGGCGTTTGCGTCGTATTCCGCCGCGGCCGGCGGCAAGGTCGCCCCGCTCGTAGTTCTGCAGGACGTCGACGCGCTCCTCAAGACCGACTTCGACGTCTATTTCCGCGCCGCGCTCGTGCGCGAGATCACGCGAACGGTAGTGAAGATCGGCGTGCAGGTTGCGCTCGGCGTCGTTGCGGACAACGTGGACGACAACTACACGAAAATGGCGCTTAAGGGCTCGCAGGTCGCGGCTGCCGTTTGGGCGGCGTCGGTGACGCAGGCCGACCTCAGAAGCTGGACGGGGCTTCCAAAGAGGGTGCTTGCCGTCCGCGTAGACCGACCGGCGGATGGACGTGTGATTCTTGCCGGCGACGGCGGCGCGCCAGTCGCGGAGATACAGGTTCCCGAGGGCAACTCGCTTGTATTCGTGCGCAAGACCTCGTCGGCCGCTCCCGCCGTCGTCAAGACCGTGACGTTCCCCAATGCTTGACTTCAAGAACATATCGGTACACTACGGCCACCAGAACGTCCTGACGGACGTCACGTTCCGCGTGAACAAGGGTGACCGCGTCGGCGTCGTCGGTCCTAACGGGTCGGGCAAGTCCACCATCTTCAAGATAATCCTAGGCGAGATGTCGACAGACACCGGCGAGCTCGTGATAGAGTGCTCGCCGCGCATCGGATTTACGCGGCAGAACCCAGCGCCCGACACGCCCGACGAGACGCTTCTCGAGTACTCCATGCGCGGCATACCGGGGCTCTCCGAGATGGAGGCCGAGATGGCCGAGCTCGAGGCAGACCTCGCCGACCCGCAGAAGATGAAGCGGTACGGCGAGCTGCAGACGCAGTTCGAGCACCTCGGAGGCTACGACATCGAGACGCGCGTCAAGGTCGCGCTCGGCGGCCTTGGCTTCACGACGGAGGAGTTCCAGAAGCCTTTCGCGTCGTTCTCCGGCGGGTGGCGCATGCGCGCGGAACTGTCCCGCGTACTCGCGTCGAAGCCCGACCTGCTGCTTCTCGACGAGCCGTCCAACTACCTAGACCTGCCCGCCGTCGACTGGCTGCAGAAGTTCCTCAAGGCGTACGACGGGACGCTCATGCTGATCTCGCACGACCGCTACCTGCTGCGAACGCTCACGAACATCATCGTCGAGGTCGATGCCGGCACGGCGACGCGCTACGAGGGCGACCTCGACTGGTACTTACGCGAGCGCGAGGTCAGGTACGAGCACCTGAAGGCCGCGAAGGAGAACCAGGACCACCACCGCGAGCAGCTCCAGCGTTTCGTCGACCGCTTCCGCGCGCAGGCGACAAAGGCCGCTCAGGCGCAGTCGCGGCAGAAGATCATCGACAAGATCGACGCCGAGCGCATAGTGCTTCCCAAAAGGTACACCAACTCCGGTCGCCTCCGCCTAGCCGAGCCGCCGCCATCGGGTATAGAGATGTTCCGCTGCGAGAACCTCGGGTTCAGCTACGAGGCAGGGACTGTCGAGAACCCTCGCTTCGTGTTCAGGGGGCTTGAGTTCAACGTCTCTCGCGGCGACAAGGTGGCGCTCATCGGCTACAACGGCCTCGGCAAGACGACGCTTATGCGCATCATCGCAGGAACGCGCCAGCCGACGGAGGGCAAGGCCGTCATCGGGCACAACGTCGCGACAGGCTACCTGAGCCAGGAGTTTGCAGAGACTATCCCGCCCGACCTCTCCGTCTACCGCAACGCGAAGAACGCGTGGGACGCGCACGGCGGCGGACCCGAGAAGGTGTTCCGCAACCAGCTCGGCGCGTTTGGCTTCGACGAGAACGACGTAGAGAAGCCTGCGGGTGTCCTTTCCGGCGGCGAGAAGATACGCCTTGCGTTCCTGCGGCTTTTCCTGACGGCGCCGAACTTCCTCCTGCTCGACGAGCCGACTACGCACCTCGACCTTGACGGGCGCCGTCTGCTGCAGGACGCACTGCAGAAGTATTCCGGCACGATCCTTCTTGTCTCGCACGACATCGACTTCGTGCGCGCCGTCGCGACGAGCGTCCTCGAGATAACGCGCGAGGGCATACGGCAGTATCCGGGTGGCTACGACTACTACTGCGAGAAGAAGGCGGAACTCGGAGCCGCGGCACAACCGACAAACCACTTGACCGCCAAACCGTCAAACCACCAAACCGCCCAATTCTCGAAGAAGGAGCTTCGCCAGCAGAGGGCGGCGGAACGGGCGAAGATCGCGCCGAAGGTGAAGGAGCTAAAGAAACGCGTCGAGGCGGCGGAGAAGAAGATCGACGAGCTGCAGAAGTATCTCGACGAGGCGTCCGCCGAGCTCTTCAACCCGACGCCGACCACCGACTTCGCCGAGGTCAACCGCAAGGTGCGCACGCTCCAGTTCGAGATCGACCGCTACACGGCCGAGTGGGAAGAGGCGGCGACCGAGCTCGAGGGCCTGTCCTAGAGACTGGCGTTAGAAAACAAGAAGTTGGCGAGTTTGCCATATTTTTATCCAATCAAATATGCCCATTGTGGTATATTTGTTCAAGAAGGAGTGTCTTTAGCATTTGGCATCGATAGTCGAAGAAATACGAAAGGATCGAGAAAAGGGCGCGAAATTGCTCGAAAACGAGTATAAAACGGGCCTTATGTCTCTTGCTCGCCGTTTTTGCGCTGACGAATCAGATGCCGAAGAGCTTGTAAACCGTACATTTGCCATTGTAGTTGACCGAATCGACAGCTATCTTGAGCAGTCGGCCTTCTTCGCCTGGATGTCGCGCATTCTAATCAATTGCTATTCCAAGGACGTTCGCCGCAAATCCAATGAAATGGAGTTCTGCGACGCGGAACTTCCCGAGGACGCGCAGGACGAGGATGCGAGCGCTCGTGTTTTCCGGGAAGTCGACGCTTCGATATTGCGCGATGCAATCGACAGGCTTCCGAAAGACATGAAGCAGACTCTTCTTTTGCATTATTTCATGGACATGCCGGTTCGGGAGGTCGCAAAGGTTCTGTCAGTGCCGTCCGGCACCATAATGTGGCGGCTTCACTATGCCCGCAAGATTCTCGGTGCAAAGCTTGGCGCGAGCCTCAAGAAGCCGGTTGTTGCTCTTGCCGCCGCCGCGCTGTTCCTGATGGCCGGGGTGGCTGCCGTCGTGGGCGTTGTTGCGGAGATAGTGGAAGATGGTGAGACGGAAGCGCCGTCCGCGATGGCGGAGCCCGCGAGTCAGGACGTGGTGCCTGCAAGTACGGGCATGGAGTCGGCGGGCAAGGATGTCGGCGACGGTGCGTTAGGGATAATGCGCCCTACCAAAGATGACGAACAGCCAATGACAACTTCAACTCAAAAGGAGGAAACGACCATGCAAACTACATCCGTTGGCGGATTGTTCCGCAACGCATTGATAAGTCTTGCGGCCAGTGCCGCGACAGTGGCCTTCGCCGTTCCGTCAATGGCGTCTACGACCGAATGGACGGGTGGAGGCGCGAACGCGCTCAACTCCACCGCGTACGTGAAGGTGATGGAGAATTCAGGGCCGCTTGCGGGAACGTGGTCGCTTGTTGGCATAACCGCCTGGAATGGAGCGGCGCAAGTCGCGTTCTCGGTAGTCTCGAACCGTCCGTACGCCTCAGGCACGCTGAATTCTGGCGATGCCAGATTGGGCGCAATGCCGGCTGGGAACTACGTCCACCAGCTTTCGGTGTTCAACCAGTGGGACGGCTCGCGCACGCACTCGTACCGCGTCCAGCTCGCGCAGCCGGTCGGCGGCAACGACATCTACGCTCGCGTCACGGCGGTGACCGTTTCGCAGGAGGGAGTCAACCTTGTTGACTATCCCGACATTCGCGACTTGGAGAACGATACCACGAAGATTGCGGCGTCATACACGGCGGTGGCCGACATCGAAAACTTCCCGGTCACGAAACTCGTGTTCAAGAAGCATAGCGGCTATGTGGCGTCGAACGGCGATGGCGGAATGAGCGTGAACACGGGAGTCTTTACGGGGCCCAACACCAGAATCGAACTGGATTTCCAGTTCACGGAAATTGAAAATGGACGCCATCTCTTTGGTTTCTGGGGTAATGACACGTCAAGCCCCTGCTGCGATTGCTACATTGGAACTGATGCTGCCGGCAACAGGTATTTTACCCTTATCTGCTCAAAGGCAGCGATGGATGGAACCCAGCAGGCATTCAATCTCGCGGAAGCCGATCTTGGACGGCATTGCGTTGTGGTGGACTTCTCCGAAGGAAAGCGCGTGGTCGAGGTGTGGACGGATGGCGTTCTCGACGGCGGTTTTCCGCTCTCCGCGCCGTCTACGCTGAAAAGCCTCTATCCGTTGACGTTCTTCCAGCGGAACTACCAGACGAACGGTCTTCTTGCGGACGGCCATACGCCAAAGATGAGAGTGTACGGGTTCAGGGTCTACGAGTCCGGTACGCTTGTGAAGAACTTCGAGCCATGCGTAAAGGGAGGTGTTGCGGGCTTTAGGGAAACGTGCTCGGGGGCGTTCCACACTGGCGAAAACGCCAGGGCCAGCGTGGCAGGTGGTGGAATCGCGGAGGCAATGGACGATCCCTACCTCTCGACAATCGCGAACTCCAACGGCATCTACGCGGCATCGGGTTACGTCGTGGGCGAGAGCCTTATCCTAAATACAGGGTACTATGTAAAGCAGAACTCCCGCATAGAACTCGACTACGCGCTTCTGACGCCGGACTGGACGACTGACAGACTCCATGGTGGCTTACTGTATTTGCTGCATGCATACGGCCCTGGTGGACAAATCTATGCGACCACGTACGGCAGCTCGGCTTCCAAGGGCGGATTCTACTGCACAGTCGGATCGGACGGATGGGATCAAACCGACTTGCGGCTTGAACATGCATACGGTGTACGCCGTACCCTCGTCGCCACGTCTAACATGATGGCGTTCGTGACGGCGGGCTACACCAACATAGCGCACATCGTCTCGGCGGGCAAGGAGGTGAGCGGCGACCTCTCGTGGTACACGCTTCACATCGGCAGCCATTGTACTGGCAAAAAGCAGTTTCTGCCAATGAAGATTTACGGACTCAAGATCTACGAAGGCGATGCCGGTGCGCCAGTCAAGGATTTCCGGCCAACGGTCGTCGATGGCGTTCCTGTGCTGGTCGATGTGGTCGGTGGCGAAACGCTCGTGCCCAAAACTTATGACGGAGGCGAGAGCGACAATAGCAGCAGCGAATTTAGAAGTCGTATCGCCGAAGCGGGTGGATCCATTGCCTGTGCCGACGGCTCTGACGAGGCGTATCTCGAATTCCCCGGCACGGAGACGGGGCGGCTTGACACGGGCTATACGCTCACGGCAAATTCTTGCGTCGAGGCAGATTTCTCGATCTGGAACACGTACGCACTTGCCTCGCTCTCACCTATTCTGTTGTATCAGACCGCTGGTACTTACCTCTATTTCAGTGCCGTTGGCGGCGGCAACAACAATTACTGGTGGCAGTACTGCGACAGTTACGGAGGCACAGTAGGAACTGGCAGTACGAAGGTATCAAACGAGCGCAGGCAGTACATTTTCGACAGTGCGAATGGGCGGACGACGTTCAAGCGCGGCGATACCGTGCTCTACGATGCAGAAATGACAGGAACCCGCACTCGTTCGGACGGTACGGGGACGCTTCTGGTTGGATACAAATACTCCCCCATGCGCCTCTATGGCCTTAAGATTTCCGAGTCTGGCACGGAGGTGCGCGACTACGTGCCGTGCGTGACGAACGGCGTTGCGGGACTTTACGAGAAGTATACAAAGGCGTTCATTCCGCTCTCGGGAGGCAAGGTGAGCGGCATGACCGCTGCAGGCGCGGACGAATTCGTCACGAGGCCGCAGCCGGCGCAAATCGAGATTAACGGAGCCGGTACGCTCTCGTGCTTCTCCGCCGCCGCGAAGTCGTACGACTGGTATGTTGACGGCGAGAAGATTGACGGAGAGACGGGGGAAACGCTGACCATCGACTGGATTCGCCAGAAGCCGCATGTGCGCACATATTCCGTAGTGCCTGTCTACGAGGTGTTCGGCGAGGCCGTCAGGGGCAAGGCGGCCGATGCGGTGGTCGAGTTCAAGACCAACGGTATGACCGTGATTGTTCGATAGGAAAAGGTTCATGACTAGGCTTGTTGTTGCAGCAGCCGCGACGCTTGTCATGGCGGTGCGGTGCGACGCGATCAATTTGTCGAAGGAAAACTGGACTGTTCCCAACTGGACGACCATCGTAACGGAGCATGGCGCGATACAGGAGCAGTATGGAAAGACGAAGAAGTGGTGCGGGCACGTCCAGGGCATGTGCGTAAGCTCGAACGCAATCTACTTCTCGTTCCATGACCAGATCGTTAAGACTGACTGGTACGGACGTCTTCTTGGGCGTACTCCGGCCGATCCGCACGGCGGCGACATCTGCATCTGGAACGGCAAACTCTATACGGGTGTGTGGCTCGCGCCGGACAAGAAGAAGGGCGAGAGGGCGTGCGGCGCCATCTACATGTACGATGCCGAGACGCTGGAGCTTCTCGAAGCCCGGAAGGTCAAGTCAAAGGACGCGGGCGTTGACGGCATAACGGCCCTTGACGGTATCATCTACCTTGCAATGGGCTCGACTGGCAATTACGACCCTGCGACAAAGAGCGGTCGGAAGTGCTGGTACTGTAAATTCAAGGCCGAGACGCTTGAACAGCTCGGCGAGCCGTTTTTTGTGGACCATGGCGATGATTCCATCTGCGGCTCCCAGAACATGACGACCGACGGCAGGTACATCTACGCCAGCCACTATACCGACGACGAGGCAGCGAGAACGCCGAACGTGGTCGTTCACGACAAGGACACCTTCAAGGTCGTCGCCAAGTATAGGTTCGGGTGGAATCACGGAATCGACGTTGTGCCTGGCGGTAAAAACGGCGCGGTGCGCTTTGCATGGGTGTTCACTCCAAACTGGATAGGCAGGCTCTGCAAGAAACAGAAGCTTCCGATCTATGGTATCGTCCAGTTCGTCGAGGTCAAGGACGGGCAGGCTTACGACTTTACATGGCATGGCGCAGGATTTAGAAAAGAAATCGAGCGCTGACGGAGCCAATTCCCTGCTTAAGACTTGCCGCCGCTGCGGTAGTTGCGCATGGATGTGCCGACCTCTCGGCGAAAGACGTTTTTCAGGTGATTTGTATTTGAGATGCCGACTTTGCCGGAGATTGCCGAAATAGGCATGTCCGTGTCCTTGAGAAGTCGCTTGACCTCCGCCATTCTTCTCTCCTGAATGCAGTCAAGGATTGTCCGCCCAATCGTTTCACGGAAGCGGAGATCCGCCAGCCGCCGCGACACATGGATATGGGTGACGACATCGTTGACTGATATCCCGTCGCAAGCATGAGCATCTATGAACGCGAGGGCGCTTCTGACCAGCTTAAAGGCGGGCGACGAGGACATTGAGGATCCACGGAACGCAATTCCGCTGGTGCCGTATTTGATTGTGTGTGTGTTGACGGCCTTTTTGCCCATCAGCTTGTCAAGCGCGTCTGCCGCCATCTTTCCTGCCCCAATGAAGTCGATTGCGATTGAATCTATGCCGAGCTTGTCGCAGAATTTCGTGTCGTTGTCTATGCCCAGCAGCGCCAGGTCCGTGGGTATGTTCATGTTCAGCTTTCTGGCTGTCTTTATGACGCATGCGGCTGTCGCGTCGTTGGCGGCGAGAACAGCAGCCGGCTTCTTGAGGGCTCGAAGCCAGGGCGTTAGTAGATGTTGTGCGGGATGACACGAAGAAAACTCGATGCCTTGAGCCTTGAGCGCGTCTCCAAACGCCGCTTCGCGGTCGATGGACCACTTGTTTCCCGCCGCCGCCTGCACGAATCCGAAACTGCGGAAGACATGCTGGCCCGTAAAGTGGTCGACTGCTGCCCGCACCAGTTCCTGGTCGTCAAGATTGATGTGGATTACGTTGCCGTCATGGCCTGATGTGTCATTCGCGCCTTCGATGACGGCTGGCATCCCCGACTCGATAATTTGCCGCACGATTGCTCTACGTGGAAAGTTGAGCAGTATCAGGCCGTCGATGCCCATCCTGTTCGCGTACTCCATGGTCTCCGATGTGAAGTCTTCGTCTGCAGGAAGGAGCGTGATTATCCAGTGCCTGTCTGCGCCCAGGCTGTCAAGTATTCCTTCCAGCTTGCGCTTGCCAGCAAAGCCGGTCATGTCCATGGTGATTATGATATGTCGCTTTCTAATCTTGTGTTGCATGGGTGAATTATATCATATTGGCATAGGCTTGTGCTTGATTCGTGATATTGTTGCCTAAAAAAGAGGATTGGCAGTGGATGTGGGATATGGTAGAATTACCGCGTCATGAAGCTTGGTAGCTGAATGATTTCGCAAAGTGGTAAAACAAAGAACGTTCGGATGTGGCTATGAGAAATCCAAGTTGGTGTGAGAATTCAAGCCGTCATGAGGCAACAAAAATGATGAAGCTACTCATAATGCTAGTCGCGGTCACTATGGCGATGTGCCTGGACAAGGCTGTCGCTGCGACGCCTGCTTCGTCCTCTGTGTTCACCTTGGTGTCCGCGAAGAGTGGCTGCGTAGCCAATGACAGAGGCACGGTTGCCGTTCTGCACCGCAGAGAGCGTCCAGGAATCATCCTTATGGTCTGGTGAGAAACTGAGGTCAATACATCATGAACAAACTCGTTGCATCTGTTTTCGCGGCGTTCGGACTTGTCCAGTGCGCTTCGGCATCTGCTCCGTCTGTTTCCAATGTGATTGTGGCGGAAAGCCCGGATTGGGCAAAACTTGAAGTGTCGTATGTGCTTTCTGGCGCACCGGCCATCGTAACGGTTGACGTTCTCACGAACGGCGTATCGATCGGGGGCGAGCATCTTTGGACGCTATCCGGCGATGTCAATAAGGTCGTCGAGGCGGACGTGGCGCCAAAGAGGGTGACGTGGGATGTTGCCGGAGAATGGCCTGGACCGAAGCTTGAGAATGGCATCGTTTCAGCCGTCGTCACGGCGTGGCCTACGAATGCCCCGCCGGATTACATGGTCGTCGATCTGCGCAATGACGAGGACAGGGGCGGAATGGAGCGCATCCGCTATTTCACATCCACGAACTTCCTCCCAGGCGGACTTCTCTCGACAAACTACTACCGCACGGAGGCGATTGTCCTTAGACGCATCCGCGCGGCCAACAGACACTTCACTGCCGGGCAGTCGCCGTGGGAGAGCGGGTACGCCTCTAGCTGGGGGAAGTTCGACGCCGTTCTTTCCAACGACTACTACATCGGCGTGTTTCCGGTGACGCAGTCGCAATGGGCGCTTGTGCAGTCCAATGCAGGGAAGACCTCGGATTCGGACCTGTGGCCAAGTGGCTTCTCCAATCCTGCGTATCGTGACATGCGTCCGGTCGAGAAGGTTTCGCGCAATGACATTCGCAATACGGACTGGCCGAGCTCGCCTGACGCAAACTCGTTTCTCGGCCGGATGCGCAGCCAGACGGATGTTGCGTTCGACCTGCCAGGCGATGTCCAGTGGGAATTTGCGTGCAAGGGCGACGTCCTTGACGGTTTCTGGAACGACGGTTCGCCAATGTCAAAGGCTGGAGCGGAATCGGCGTTTGCGACATGCGTGAACCTTCCGGGGCGTTACAGTGGAAACGTCGGAGGCGACAGTTCCAACGCAAATTGCGACGCAGATTCCGGTACAGCAATCGTCGGCTCGTATTCTCCAAGCACTTGGGGTCTTTACGATATGCACGGGAACGTGATGGAGTGGACACTTGATCGCAGGTATGACAACGCCGCCACCAGAAAGACTTTGCGAGGGGCGATAAATGCCAGTAGTTCGGACAACCGTTACGTGATGCACGGCGGATGCTACAACCGCGCGGCCTATCAGGCCGTCAGGTCGCACATCAACACCGAATGGCGTAATAACCGGTTCGACGTCATCGGTTTTCGCGTGGTTGTCAATCTTCCGTAGCCAGAAAGGAAATCAAGACAATGAAATTCGGCATCTTGACTCTGTCGGCCACAATCGCGACGGCGACGGCCATTGCAGTTCCTTCCGTGACGGTGACGGATGTTCGCCAGGACGACGCATCTGGCCTCGTCACGGTATCTTACGCCTTGTCAGGCGCTCCGGCAATCGTGACTGCGAATATCAGGCAAGGCGGCGTGTCGTTGCCCGCTAAGGCGCTTGGTGCCATGGCTGGCGACATACACAAGAAGATCGATGTGGACGGTTCGTATTCGTTCACATGGCGGCCAGACCGCGAGGACGGTTCGGATATCGTGGTCTCCGATCTGTCGTTTGTGGTTGACGCATGGACGGACGATGCGCCGCCGGACTACATGGTCGTCGGACTTGCAGAGACGAACAGGACGTTCTACTATGCGACTACGAACGCGTTTCCCGGCGGTCTGCTGGATAACCCGATCTACCGCACGGACATGCTGGTGCTTCGCTACATCGAGGCGAAGAACAAGACGTTCAAGATGGGCGCGTGGGATGTCGAAAGGAACGCGTCGTTGGAGAACGGCGCGAGGAGTGCGGAGCCTCAGTATGATGCAACCCTCACGAACGACTTCTGGATTGGCGTGTTCGAAATGACCCAGGCACAGGGCGCGCTCATCAACGGCAATGGGGCTGGTTCCAACTGGATGGGCTGGCCAAGCGCATTCTCCAATGTCCTCTACAGGCAGATGCGTCCGTTGGAGAACATTTCCTACAACAATGTCAGGGACGGCAACGCAGTCGCAAACTTCTACCCATATGCGCCGGCTGCGGATTCGTACCTTGGCAAACTGCGCAAGATGACGGGGCTTCCGTTCGATCTTCCGCATGACGCGCAGTGGGAGTATGCCTGCCGTGCAGGGAACGGTGTAGGTTATTGGGGCAACGGAGAGGCGATGAAACCAGTAGGCGGGACGCCGGTGGAACATTATTCGTATCAGGCCAATTCCAGCGCAAACGTTCCAGGGAGATGGGCGAAAAACGGCGGCATGAAGTCGTACACTTCAGCGACTTCATCCACAGTCTGGGACAATCAGTATGAACTCGACTCTGAACATGGCTCGGCGGTCTGCGGCTCATATCCGCCGAATTCATGGGGAATTTACGACATGCACGGCAATGTCTTTGAGTTCGTTGCCGACTGGGTGCCGGCAAGTGCTTCGACCTGGAGTGAACTAGCCGGACGTCCAAACGTCAGTTTTTCAGATCCTTCAAAGCAGGCGAACGGAGATGCGCCGACATACGAGTCGAACTATCGAAACAAATACTACAGGGGGTTACGCGGAGGATGCTGGCAGAGAGGCGCGAGCGAAGAGCGTTCCGCCTATCGCACTAGGCAGGTTGCCGACGGCAAATACGGTTCGGTCGGCTTACGCGTTGTTGTGAACATCGAACCATGACGTGCAGGGTGGAATGAAGTTCCCCGGTGCATTGTTGTTGTCGTCATTTGCTGCGGCTTCGGTGCTTGCGGCAGAATGTCCCATCCTTCAGTGGACTGCGACTTCTCCGTCTGTCATCGTAAAGGACGGCTATGTGACGGTTGACGGAAGCTCCGGTGTCGCGGCGGCGAAACTCGACCTTGCCCCTTATTTGAACGATGCGATAATGGTGTCCGTACGCGGCGAAGCCCGCGACGTGTCCGCGCCGCCGAATATTTGGAACGGCGTAAAGGTCATGTTGAGCTACACTGAGAGGTCGACGAACAGAATATACCGCCAGGCAATGAACGGCCGCATGGGGACGTCCGGCGTGGAGACGTTCCACATCTACGCCGACTTCAGGGGGAAGGGTGTCAAGGAGGCGACTCTTTCGCTGGGGCTTGAAAGCGTCACTGGCTATGCGAGGTTCGATCTTTCGACCCTGCGTATCGACAAGATTGATCAATGCGCATATTCGAAGCGCGTTGCGTCAATGCCGCAGTTGAAAGGCTTTATGCTGCCGCATAAAAGGGCGCCGACAGAGGAGGACTTTGCGACGCTTGAAAAATGGGGCGCGAAGCTGGCAAGGTTCCAGATGGTGCGCGATGTCGTGAACGAGAAGCGCAAATGCGACTTGATGGACTTCGACCGCTGGCTTGAGGAGCGCATGGACTGGCTAGACGCGGCGCTGGATATTGGGCGTAGGCATGGCATGCAGTTGATTGTTGATATGCACTCTACACCAGGCGGTGGGTCTGGCGCTTCAGGAAACCATCGCATATTCGAGCCTGGTCCGTGGGCGGAGCATTACCTTGATGCGTGGCGGAAGATCGCGACGCGCTTCAGAGGCAGAAAGGGCATTTATGCGTTCGATCTTGTGAACGAGCCGCACAACCCGACGCCGCGCACGGAGGACTGCTGGAACCTTCAGTACAAGGCAGCGCAAATCGTTCGCGCCATAGATCCGGAAACGCCTATATCCATCGAATCGGAGTGGGGCGATCTTCCGAAGCCGTTCGACTGGCTTTGCCCGCTGCCAATGACGAATGTCATCTATCAGGTTCACATGTACGCGCCGTCTCGCTTTACCCACCAGCGTGTCAACGCGGCGCATGGCAAGGACGCACCGCTGCCGTATCCCGGCAAAGGGGAGAATGGCGAATTATGGAACAAGGACTATCTCAGATGGCAGTTGCAGCCTGTGCGAGACTTTCAGTTGCGATATGGTGCGAGGATTCTCGTCGGAGAGTTCTCCGCCGCCGTCTGGGCGGATGGAGCGGACAGGTGGCTCAAGGATGTGATTTCGATATTCAATGAATACGGTTGGGACTGGACGTATCATGCGTTTCGCGAGGCTAGGTGCTGGAGTCTTGAATATGAAGGGACTTCCTGGGATGACATACATCCATCTGCCGACAATACGCGCAAGCGCGTGGTGCTTGACGGGCTGCGCGCAGAGGGAAAGGGGAGACGATGAATTTCAGCAGACGCGATTTCATTGTTGCCGGCGCAAGCGCCGGCATGATGGCGGCGGGCAATGCCGCCTTCGGAGAAGTGTTGGGACCTGAAGTGCGAAAGCTGAAGGGTTTTGCGCCGCTTAACGTGAAAAGGATTTCCGTCGAGGTCGGCGCAGAGCGTCCGTTCAAGGTCGTGCATCTTTCCGATACGCACATCGTCCGTGCGGTGAAGTCTGACGGAGACGCAAAGATTCGTCTGGCGGCAGCGAGATACGGGCAGATGGGCTATGGCGAGCATTATTTGTGGGAAGCGGTTGCAATGGCTCGGGCGGATGGCGCGATGCTCGTCCACACGGGGGACATGATAGACTTCGTTTCCAAGGCGAACCTTGATTTTGCCGCTCTTGTCTACGGCACGGATGACTGGTTCGTGTCGGCGGGGAACCATGAATACTCGCGCTTCGTGGGAGAGGCGAGGGAGGATGCCGAATACAAGGTCGGGAGCTATGACAGGGTTTCCGTGCACTATCCAAACGACCTGACGTTTGCGTCTCGGATAGTCAACGGGGTGAACTTCGTCGCGGCGGACGATGTCTATTACAACTTCACGGAAGAGCAATTGCGGCTTATGAAGAAGGAGGTCGAGAAGGGGCTTCCAATCGTCTTCCTCTGTCATGTGCCGCTGCATGTTCCGAAACACTATGAGCACATGATGCAGGTTACGCATGGACTATGCGCATACGAAACGGGGGTGCCGGATGATTTGGTCAAAACCTGGAAGGGCGGCGTGGTCGATCCGTCCAATTGGCGGGATCGCAGGGTGCAGCAGCGGACGGACGGGCCGACGGCGGAGTTCATCGCCTATCTGAAGTCGCAACCTCTTGTAAAGGCAGTCCTCTGCGGACATTGCCATGAGTTCTGGGAAGAGCGGTTTTCTCCGACGGCGATGATGTACGTGGCAGATGCGACCTATCATGGCGGATGCACGGAAATTAAGTTTACTTGATCGGTAGGGTTCTTTTTGATGCCATGAAAGCGGGCTGGCCTTTTCTGACGCTTCTGCCTTGCCTGTGCTTTGGTGCGGGCTGGTCGATAGACGGCGACAGGGGCATAGCCATGGAATCGCCGCGTGGCATGGGAGACCACTTCGAGATGTCTGCACGCGGAATTGACGCCGTCGTCAGATGGAAGGTTTCGGAAAGCGGCGTCTGGCAGCGTGAAGGAGAGATGCGGTTTCCGACGCTGCGCGATGAAAAGGACGATACCTACGGAAGCTGGCGTGTCCGTTTCCCCGATGACGTCGCTTCTGAGGTCAGGGTGAACGGTCGAGGCTTTTCGCCTGGTTCGGTCGTGTGCGTTCGGATAGGCGCGAGTCTTGTCGCAGAAATAGACCATGGAGACGAAGGCATCCGCGAGATGCGGACGATCTTCCCCGCGCTGTCGGCTCCGGCACTGCTAGAAGAGGTCGTATTGACCAACGAATCGGATGCGGTGAAGACGGTCGAGGTCGTCGCACTGTCGAGACGCGAGGAAGGTACAGGCGTCTTCGGACGGACGGTCTGTGACGGATTTTCCGTGGGCAGCGGATGCTTCCGGCTTGCGCCGGGCGCGTCCCTGCGCTACGCGCGCTGCGTTGCAGGCCGTGCGGCGAACGATCCGTACTACTATCCAGACGTCGAGGCCGAACGTGCGGCGCGCCTGACGCTGTGGCGCGAAGCGTCGGACACGCTCGTCCTGGAAACACCGTCGCCCGAGATTGACGCGCTCTTTCGCTTCGCGAAGTTCAGGACGCTGGAAAGCCTTTACGCGACACGCGCAGGCCTTGTCCACTCGCCAGGGGGCGTGCACTATCTCGCGGCGATTTGGGCGAACGACCAGGCGGAGTACGCCTGTCCGCTACTTGCGTATCTGGGCCATCCTTCGGCCAAGGAGGCCACTAAGACGTGTCTGCGCTGGTTTGCGCAGCGAATGAACGACGGCTACCGTCCGATTCCGAGTTCGATCATCGCGGAGAATAGGTCGTTCTGGAACGGTGCGGGCGATCGGGGCGATCAGGCGATGATGGCACATGGCGCGGCGCGTACCGCATTGTCTTTGGGCGATGCGGCGTTCGCGGAGGAGATGACTCCGTTCGTGTTGTGGTGCCTAGAGTTCGGACGCCGCAAGACTGGCGTGGACGGTGTGGTGGCATCCGACAGCGACGAGCTTGAAGGGCGTCTCCCGGCTGGTCGTGCGAACCTCTGCACCAGTTCTCTTCAGTACGACGCGCTCCTTCGGGCTGCGGATCTTACCGGAAACGCGCAACTGCGTGACGAGGCGCGTGCGTTGGAGGAGTCGATCGAGCGCCATTTTGGCGCACGGGTCGAGGGGTTCGACACGTATCGTTATTATGAGGGAAACGATAGGCTTCGTAGCTGGATTGCGATTCCACTCTGTTTTGGCATAGACCGCCGCGTCGATGGAACGGCGGCGGCTGTATTCTCCAAACGGCTTTGGGATGGCGTCGGGCTGAGATCCGTCTCTGGTCAGTCCGGCTATTGGGACCGCTCGACGCTCTATGCGTTTCGCGGCCTGGCTTTTTGTGGAAAGGCCGATATGGTTCTGCCTCGTGTCGAGGCATATGCGCGTGCGCGGCTTCTGGGACGGCATGTTCCCTATCCTGTCGAGGCGTTCCCGGAAGGCGGCGGTCGCCATCTCGCGGCTGAGAGCGCGCTCTTTGCCCGCGTCTTCACTGAGGGAGTCTTTGGGTTGACGCCGACCGGCCTGCATGGCTTCAGTGCCAAGCCGAATATGCCGAGCGTCTGGGATCGGGCGGCGTTGAGGAACGTGCGCGCGCACGGAGCAGAGTTCGACGTCTTGCTTGAGCGACGTTGCGGCAAGATTCGCGTCCGCGTTACGGAAGGCCGCCCTGTCCAATGCATCTTCGAATGTGTGATTGAAGACGGCGGTGCGGCTTTTGTTGATGTGTTTTTCAAAGACTGAAGGTACGCTCTTGACTTCGTACGGCGCACTATCATATAATACAGCCGAATAAGGGAAATTGGCCAAGATGATTTATTTCGATTTGGCGAGCCCGTTTGCGCACGGGGGCGCGATTTGGTATACTATCGACCAAACGGATGGAGGAAGAAGATGTCATACCCTTTTCTGACACTTGATGACAATACGGAGATAACTCATTCGGAGGTGCTTCCAGACGGAAGCGTCAAAGTGTTTGTTGAGCGCCCCGTATTTCGCGGTTTTCATTCCGCGACATGCATGCTGCCTTCGTATGAATGGCGAGACGTAGTGGGTTTCTCCGATGAAGAGCTTGATGGATTCCGCAAGATGATCGGGGACTCCGCGCATCTCATAATTCGTTACGCGAAAAGAGGTGGATTTCTCAATGCCGCGGGTTTTTAGAGTAGGTCCTTATCTCGTTTACTTCTGGACGAACGAGAACAACCCTCCTGAGCCCGTTCATGTGCACGTGACGGACGGGACTCCTTCGAAGGATGACACTAAGGTATGGATAACGCAAGCTGGCGGTGCATTGGTTTGCCACAATAAAGGTGACATTCCAGAACATAGGCTTAATGATATCCTTGACGTCGTAGCGTCGCAAAGTGCATATGTCGTCGAATGCTGGAGACGGGTGTTTGGCGAAGCAAGGTTCTATTGCTGATCCTGCGTATCGGAAAGATCGATCAATGCGTTTATTCGAAGCGCATGGCGTCGATGCCGTTTCGCGAGGCCAGATGCTGGAGTCTTGAATATGAAGGGACTTCCTGGAGTGACATACATCCATCTGACGACAATCCGCAAAAGTTGAAAGGTTTCGCGCCGCTTAACGTGAAAAGGATTTCCGTTTCAAGGCAAACAAGAGGCATTACATTAGACGATGATAAAAGGCATAGACTTATGAAGAGAGCGATTCTGATTGCTTGTGGGCTGATTGTCGGCACGGCGTTTGCCGGTGCGCCGGTGGAGCTGAACAACGCCGGATTCCACGAAACGGACGGCAAGGGCGGCGCCGTCGGATGGAGCCACCATCAGAACTGGCATGCGGAGAAGGCCGGGCACAACGGTTCTGGCGGAATGGTGTGGGAGTGCGCGGAGGAGTCGGCGTTCAAGCGGGGCGGTCCTGGCCAGCGCGTGACGCTAAAGCCCGGCAGGCGATACGACTTTTCCGCGCTCGTGAAGGCGGACGGCGTTGTTACACAGCGCAAGTCGGTCTACCAGGGTTTGACCATTTGCGTGGAATGCTACGACGCCAATGGCAAGATGATGTTCTACGACATGGCGCGTCCTACGATGAACGGCACGTCGGACTGGACGAAGATGTCCGGCTCGACCCGCGAGATTCCAGGCGGCGTGGCGGAGTCGTATTTCAGGGCGATAGCGAAGCAGTGCATCTCGGGGCGCGGCGTCGTCGACAACATGTACCTTGCCGAACACGACACGCCGGCTGTGGAACGCGTCGTTCCCCACGTCTACCGCCGCGAATCGATCGGCGGGCCGGTGCGGTTCTCGGCGTCCATAAATGCGGACATCCACGAAAACAGGCTGGAGGACTATTCGGCGACGTTTACGTATGCACACGGCGCGTTGGGGACAACGCGCCCTACCACTGTAACAGGCGAGGTGCTATCGGCCGTTGAGGCAGCGGCTACGCTTGACACTTCGCTCTTCGCCTTCGGCACGAACGACGTCGTCTGCACGCTCTTCCACAAGGGCATGGAAGTTGGCTCGGCATCCGTTCCATTTGCGCGTCTCGCAAGGCCGACGCCGCGTCGCGTGTACATTGACCGCCACCTTCGCACCATCGTAGACGGCAAGCCGTTTTTTCCGCTCGGCATGTGCTACTGGTGCGATGTCACGAAGGAGAATCTGGAGCGGTATGCGGAAGGCCCGTTCAACTGCCTGAACACCGACTGGAAAATGCCGCGCGAGCAGCTGGATCTCTGCCGCGACAAGGGGCTTCT
>Ga0310690_10003746_pt1 | contig 22425 bp, 30 predicted proteins | sample AusTroGonzalo_MG_2_FD_207661 | JGI IMG/M metagenome (GOLD analysis project Ga0310690, IMG submission 207661) | Bovine rumen microbial communities from tropical cattle in Woodstock, Queensland, Australia - Gonzalo_04 (v2) (version 2) | ecosystem: Host-associated > Mammals > Digestive system >... | reverse complement strand
TGTGTTAATATACTAACAGAAACTTTTGTTTTCTTATGATAGCACAAAAAGCTCTTCTTGTCAACACAAGACAGAAGATTTTTTGGAGGAATTAAAATGAAATTCAATGATAGGCTTAAAGCGCTTAGAAACCAAGCATCTATGACACAGAAGGAACTTAGCGAAAAGCTGAACGTATCTGTTGTTACAATAAGGAACTGGGAACTTGGCAACAAAAGCCCTTCTATGTCGGCTATTATATCATTGGCAGAAACTTTTCACGTAGCCACCGATTATATGCTCGGCGTTATATCTAACCCAGCATTAGACTACGCTTTATTAAACAATAGCGAAAAAGCCCTGCTATCAAATTACAGAGCTTTAGATAGGCACGGACGAAAAGCCGTGGATACAATTTGTCTTCTTGAAAAAAGGCGCGTCGCAGAAGAAACCGTTGTTCAATCGTCTGGATGTTCGACTCAGAGGGCAAGCAGATACATTCCACGATACGCCACACCATCTGCTGCAGGGTTTTCCGTGCCATTAGACGGCGACGATTTTGAAATGATACTCGTTGATGATAGCGTGCCGGGCGACGCTGATTTTGCCGTAGGAATTCAAGGTAATAGTATGTCCCCCTACATACACGACGGAGATACAGTATACGTAAAGAAAAACGCAGAACTATCCATTGGGGACGTTGGAATCTTTAGCGTTGACGGAGCAATGTATTGCAAACAGTATTTCATTGATGAAGCTGGAAACCTTACTCTGGTCTCGGCTAATCCGCGCCTTAAATACACAAATGTTTATGTTAGCACTGAAAGCGGAGCAGACGTCCGGTGTTACGGCAAGGTTTTACTCGGCACTAAAATTCCTTTGCCAGATTATTTTGTGAAAAGCGGGTTGTAACCCCGCTTTACCACATTCGTGCTTTGTTTTTATCTTCGTTCCAGAAAAGTTGATGCTCAAAAATCATACTCTTGCCGCACGGGTTCCATCTTGACGGGTCGCTTGTGGCTCCTGGCTTTAATACAAGTTTTAATCCTGTTCTCGCAGCCTGCAAATTCTTCTCGATTTGCCGACATATCTTTAGATTGACTTCCACTTCTGACTCTCTGCCTAATGGATATCCCGACGCATATTCATAATTACCAACTTTTCCCTTTTTGGAGAGTAGAAGCTGCTTAGCCCAATACCCGTTGCTAACATCGAAAGATGTTCTTGTAAAAGTATTAAACGGAGAAATTATGAAATCCATACGATAATTCTCTCCGAAAATCACGCGTAAATTGTCGGCAATCATATCATATACCGCATCAATCTCGTCATAGTTGTTGATAATATCCTCAACCTCTTTTTCGAGACTGCATGAAGCTCTTACACGCTCTCCGAGTATCCGATTGAACTCGATATGTTCTGAGCTTTTTTTCTCAAACGCTATGTTTTCAGAACGCTCTTTAGATAATTTGCTTGCATAATACGTTCCTCCAAACAGGGCAAGAAAAAATTCCAACATACAAAACCTCCGGTTATTCTGACGCTTCCTCGATACAAGTTTTAGCGCCATCTATATTTTCGATTGCCTCTTCAAGCTTTTCTATTGCAGTTTCCATTTTTTCATATCGCTCACTGCTTTCAAGATTCTCTGGGAGGTTGTCAAGGCAATCTTGCTCCTGGTCGAGAGCGGAACTGACATACGACGATGCTGTTTCAAGTGCAGAAATTGCACGTTTAAGTAGGTCTCGGCGAGCTTTATTCATTCAATCGCCTCCACTCAATAGGCTCTCTCCCAAATCCCCGGGAAAACAAAATCAAGTTGAATGCCAGAATCATCGGTGGATTTGCTTACCGAAAACCTTTTTGTGTCACGCAGTACATCATAAAGCTTATGATTCTGGCTATCGACAATCAGCTCACCGCACACAAGGGAAACTTTAATATCCATTGTGATGTCGTCGATATCCACTTCAAAAGACACGCCGTTAAACTCCTCTGCGAGCGAGTCGATTGCAAGGCAATCTTTTTTCAAAACCCGCTCTCTTTCCTTGTCTACGCGCCAAGCAACTCCGAACTGCTCGCTCGCTTCCTCAGCAACCATTGACACGACATCAAAACATTTTGCAAAACTCATTTTCAAAACCTCCGTTTATTCGATTGGCAAAGTAAGACCATGAAATGTAAAATTCATCTGAACAGTACCATCTGTTTTCGGATAAACCTCAATATTTGAAGCGTACTCTGCAATTTTCAGGAACCACTCTGGATGATTAAAAGAAATGTCTTCACCAACCACACTTACAAACCCGACACTGTTAAACGGTTCGTGAAGCTTATAGGACACTTTGGCGTTTGAGCCATTTGTCATGTAACGTAAGGCTTTATATGTGAATTCAATTTGCCTCAGCTTAATTGGATTGATGATTGAGGTTCTGCTTTCATCTTCTTTGACGCTTTCCCCAACCGTTACGACGATAGAGTCAATCATTTCTTCGACCTCTTCGTCGGACATAAAGTCCGTGTCGAAATCAATATTGTCGTTCATCTTGCACCTAACCTTTCTGAACATTTAATCATAGCACATAATTGTTAATATTTCAAGTATTTTCGCGTCTCATACGCTCTCTCACCTTAAATTTTTCTTCAAGCTCCGTAGGAGAACGCGCCTTGCCAAGTTTGTTAAGCTCTCCTGTAGGTAAAACTTCATACAGAAAGTAGAAATCGCGGGTCGATTTGCTCGTCAAGATGCAAACCGGCTCGCCTTTTGAGTTTTGATAGGAAACCCACACCGTTTCATTCTTTGGATACTTGATATTCATCTTCGCAAAAACCTCACGCTTTCGGCAATAATTGTTGCCGCCGCTTCGACTTCATCCTCTGTGTTATATTTGGAAAACGAAACTCTGATTGAGCCCCTCGCTGCGTCTGGACTAATTCCCATTGCGGTTAGAACGTGACTTGGTTCCGACTCTCTGCTTCTACACGCAGAGCCCGACGAAACACATACGCCCTTCCTGTCAAGTAATAACAGGAGTGTTTCTCCGTCTATTCCGTCAAAGCGTATATTGATTGTCTTCCCGTGTTTGATTACTAAGTCCCCGTTGATGTGAACAATATGGCGCAACCCAAATTCCTCAAGCCTACTTTCAAGTGCTGTATAAAAAATTTGTTTCAACGCAGATGTGTGGATGTCTACGTCTCGGAGTTGTTCCTTCATTATCTCACACGCTTTCCCGAATCCAACTATCGCGGCGACGTTTTCGGTACCACCACGCAAACCAAACTCTTGTGAAATCCCGCCGTAAATGGTTGGCGTCATTATTTCTGGCTGAGCAAACAAAGCGCCGCAGCCCTTTGCTCCGTGTATCTTATGAGAAGATAACGAAAGGAAACTACATCCGATTTTGTTTACGTCAATATCACAACACCCTGCGGCTTGAACACAATCCGTATGGAAGTAGACACCCTTTGCTTTGCAGATTGCAGCAAGCTCATCAACGTCGTTCTCGGAACCAGTCTCATTATTCATATACATAATTGAAACCAGACCCGTGTCTTCCGTAATCATAGACGCGAGCTCGTTTGGATTAACGCAACCGCGCTCATCTACGCCTAAATATGATTTATAAAAGTCGTGTTTTATACACACTGCTTTTGCGGCTTTCAAAACCGAGTCGTGCTCCACAGAGCTTACAATCAAATGCCGTTTACCCTGACGTTTTAAGTATTCAACCGTTGAGAAGAAAACCATATTATTCGCTTCAGTTCCGCCAGAAGTAAAAATGATTTGCTGTGGTTCTGCTCCGATAAAATCCGCTACTTGCTCACGAGCCTTCTCTACCGCACGCTTCGCATTTCTTCCAAGCTCATACAGCGTGCCTGGGTTCCCGTATTGCTCTTGCAGATACGGCATCATCGCTTCAAGAACCTTCGGGTCTACCGGCGTTGTTGACGCGTTATCAAGATAAATCACAAGCAACACTCCTTTCCTTACATTTTTCACACCCAATGAGTGTGTTGCTGTGGCACTTTTCATATTGTTTGCGGTGCCATTTGTCACCAAGCCATCAACAAAAAGTGCCAATGTTTATTATTATCGACATTTAGCGGTGTTTTGTTCATTATAATGAACACCTTCACCGAGACGGTGAAACCGAATGCACTGTTGAATGTCCTGTTTCATAGCTCAAAGTCCTGTTTCTTTGTTGCAATGACTCATTTTTGCTTTTCAAAAATGTTAATGATTTCTGTAAGGTTTTTTGGCGTATAATCCATTCCAGGAACCATACACCCTACATTGAACATACGACACGGTTTGTCGTACAATGCACTCATTTCATATTGCACCTGTTTCATCATATTCCACTCAAAACTGACGTGTACATGACCGTATAGGTGCACCCAGTTGTAATAGTGATGATTGAAACAGGGTATGGGGTAGTGGCATAGAATGATTCCGGTGTTGTCCTCAAGCTGAATTTCCTTATAATCAACAATTTCTACGAACAGATTCTGAACGTCCTTGTTCCTTAAAAGTTTCTTGTCGTGATTGCCAACACAGAGGTGTTTTGTTCCGTTGAGCTTTTTGAAAATCTCTATAGTCTTCGTCGCCGGGTACCAACTTATATCTCCAAGAATCCAAACATCGTCGTCCATCCCGACTGCGGAATTCCACCTATCAATTAGAGCCTTGTCGTGTTCCTCTATGCTCTGAAACTCTCTATTATCGTATGACAAACAATTCTTGTGACCGAAATGTAGGTCGGCAATAAAAAATGTACTCAAATTTATTTACCCCTTTGTGATTGTATATACTTAATCAGGTCTGGTTTCGCATTCTGCAAAGTCCCGTCTAACACAGCAGACAGCGCCATATTTAATAGCTTTCCGACCGTCCTACCCTCCGGTACGCCGAGTGCCATTATATCGTTACCGTTTATAGCAAGGTCTTTAAGAGAAAAGCATTGATTTGACGCCACGATTTCTTCTGCAATATTAAGAACCTGATTTCTGCTAACAATTCTCGACTCCTGAGTCCCTTCTGCGTGGGCTAAAATATCAGCCATCCTAATATCTAACAACCTACGTAACTGCTCAACCCCAACTTTATTAAGCCACCTACGAACGACTTTATAAGTAGGTTCAATTATAGCGTCATGGTAGAGAACCAGCTCTGCAATTTCCTTTTGGCTTTTGTTGTCAAATTTCAACCTTTCTAATACGGTTTTTGCTATTTCCTCTCCCGGAATACCGTGTCCATAAAAATGACCACCATTTTCGTCTTCTGTGTAACACCTTGGCTTGCCGATATCGTGTAGCAGAAGAGCAACATTTACACAGTTATCATTTCCGTGATAATTAGCAACTGCGTGTGCAATATGGTCGTATACAGTATATTGATGAAAACGATTGTTTTGCTCAAACCCTATGCACGGACTAAGTTCTGGGACGATTTCTGTCACTATGTCTTTATAATCCAATAACACGTTGAGAACACCTCTTCCAGCCAAAAGCTTGCAAAATTCAGCACATATGCGCTCTTTCGCAATATTATCCAGCAGAGACACATTACGATGTATCGCCGCCGCCGTTTCTGCTGAGATGGAAAACCCGTATACAGATGCAAATCTAAGAGCTCTAAGTATCCGTAGTCCGTCCTCATTAAATCTATCATCCGGGTTCCCAACGCAAGAGATAAGCCCTGCCTTTATTGCATCAACGCCACCAAAGAGGTCAATCAGTCCAGTGTTTGCGTTATACGCCATTGCATTTATGCTGAAATCCCTACGCTCCAAATCATATTTAACATCTGAAACAAAAGTTACATTATCCGGGTGCCTATTATCTGAGTACGCACCATCCACTCTAAACGTAGTAACCTCATAAAAACCATCGTCCATGCATAGTGTAACCGTGCCATGTTTTAACCCAGTTTCTATAACGCGCCTACCATTAAAGCACTCAATGATTTCTTGTGGCTTTGCAGATGTACAAATATCCCAGTCTTTTGGGCAAATGCCGAGGAGACTATCACGCACGCACCCACCAACGATGTATGAGTCAAAACCGTTGTTAAGTAGCGTTTGAAGTATGCTATGAGCCCCGTTCGGCATTTTGATTTCAAGCATTTAGAGACCTCCTATTAACACTCATTACAAATTCTTCCACAGCCTTCATGTTTGGATGTTTTGGGAGGCTTGTATTTTTCTTCGCGTAATCCAGCCTTGCTTCAAACTCAGAAACCATATCAAAAAATTCGCTGCGATACGTCCCGTCTTCGTTTTGGAACACGCCACTTCTAATACTAAGAAGTAACTCTCTATCATCCGAGCGATAGGTGTTTATCTCTTCTTTTTCAAGGATGTCCAGACACATCAGATATAGTCTGATTAAATGCATTGCGTGTTTGTTAAGATGCGCATCGTCTTTCTTGTGGTTCCTATGATTGAGCTTCTCGTAATTACCAATAACAGATGAGAGGGTATTAAGCATAGAAGCAAAATCTCTTGCCGGGTAGTTCTTAAGGTTAATGTCACAGAAAACCTCAGACTCTAACCCCTCTCTCTGGCTTTTAGCGGTAAATAGACGAACCGAACTTTCATCAAACTCGGTATACTTATCCTCAAAAGCACGCAAAGACCTTTCTAACGCACCTTTAATATGCTCTTCTGCCATCGGCTGGCTCAGTCTGTCTCGCGCTAACGCATTTTCGAGCCTCCTCAACTGTTGCGTTGCGTAACCACCAAACGAAGCCACGGCTCTTTGTGATAAAAAAAGTTTGCGGTTTGATATCATCTCAGACCCGATGTCAGACATTACAAAATAGTGCTCTGGCTTGCAACCCAACATCTCTATAGTGTTTGGATTGCAGTTAAGTAGTAATCCGATGAGTTTATTGAAGCTATATATGGTTGTATCTGTCGCTTCATTCACTACCTGTTCAAAAGAAGAAAGACCGATAATATCAGACTGACTATTCAGAGCGCATCCTCTTACATCGACATCCGACGTTTCAATATTCGTACCATATGCATAGCTACCGCCGAGCGTGAGGAAGATTATCTTATTTTTTAGGTGCGGATTTGTTCTTAAAAAATCATAATCGACACCAGAAACCATATTCTTGATTTCCTCAATCGTCATACATCACACCTCCTTAAAGCCATTTTGTTACGAACTCTCTGTCTTTCGTAAAAACTGGTATGTCTTTATCAACGTGCCATTTGTTTCTTAACACAAATATTGTTTGCTCGGGGTCTTTTGGGTCTGGAACTTCTACGCGCTCCGGTATTCGGTAACAGGCTGAGCCACGCTTAAAATCAGTATCGTAGTCATTCCAGTTAATACCCTTTTCCTGAAAAAGCATTTCTTGAATCGTGTTACAATTCTTTTTGAATAATTGTTTATCACTAAAGTACGCACGTCCCGCCGATTCAATGCTGTTTCTTGTGGCATCCTGCTGCCTCCAGATTAAGCAGTTGCACACTTCTTCCTTTGGCATCGTAAAAGCTCTCGAATCAAACAGCGCACCTTTCTCAATAGCCCTAACGAGTGTGTCCGCATATCTGTCTTCCTCTTCGCTTGTGTGCCAACACTCACGTAAATCGGCGAGAAACACATCCGCTCGTTCGGCGAACTCTTTGTTAAAAATCATAGTAGCCATACTTGCAGAGATACTGGACATCTTCTGTAGATTGTATCCAAACCATCCGCTCGTTGTTGGCTTATCATAATCCGTGAGAACTAAAGTTATCTCGTCTGACTGCGTATAACCAAATACACAGCCCTGTATATTTGCACAGAGCCCGAGCATCGTACCCTGCATAGCTTCCATCAGGATTTTATCAAAAGGCTTTTTCATACCCCTGGTAAAGGTATGAAATGCCTTACCATCCACCCGAATGACAACGGGGATTTTGTGTGGCAGATATATACGCGATACGTTCTCATACTCCTTCATTCTATCCCCGAGAGAATCGTTACTCATTTTCCGCACCAACTTTATCCAGGTCTCCACTCCAGAAAAGCCAGCGAGGATTTTCCACGAAGCTAATCATATTCTCTCGTTCAATATGAACCGTGAAAACCACACCTTCGCTCTCAGAAACGAACTCTTTGTAGGCATCAGCCATTCGGTCATAATTCTTACGATTCTTAATTCTTTCAATGTTCAGAGTGACTTTATCGCCCTCTTCAAATTTCTTCGGAGGAGCTGTCTCTCCTGCGCCGCCGGTTCTGATTGCATCTGCATTGCTGAGGATTTCTGCGTATGCCTTCGCTTCTTTTTCTGTGGCGCCGCGCTTTCGGGCAGCCTTTTCAACCGTTCGTCTTTGTTTCCTATTCATTGATACTGTTCTCCTTTGCAAGTCGATAAATACTGGATATCTTTGCGCTTGACGGAGGAATGAATCCCTTTTCAATGAAACTGATTTCAGTTTGCGTACTGCCTATCAAGAAAGCGAGTTCGCGCTGCGAAATTTTCAGCTTCTGACGAAGCGCATAGCAAACATCTTTAAGTTCCTGCTTGTTTTCAGCCTTAATTGTTAAGGTTTTATGAGGTAGAACCACGTTGCTACCTGTGGTAGGCGGGCTTGGAATTGTTGCCGACCTCTTTGGTTGGTATCCGTTTCGCATTTTTGTGCCTCCTATTCCTCAATGATGTTCGTCCAGGACGTAACATATTTGCTATCCCAGTCAACATTAACCGGGTTCTTATCGAAGTACGGCGTCCGCCCTAAAACCCTCGTCGGGTCGCACACAGACACGTCTCCGATGTGCTGAATCAGGGCGGGGAGGGTGGTAAGTATTTTAATTCTCTGTTTTGTAGCCCACACCTGTATGCTCGTATCGTCTCCCTTTGCGTCTGGGTGCCAGCTATCAATGCACGGCTCAACCCATTCGGTTCGCATAATAATTCCACACCCAGAAAGCGTCTTGGTTAAGACATACGGGGATTTAGTAGGAAGTCTGCTTCCGGGTACCGGTTTGATGAACTGGAACGGGAAGAGGGAGATGATACTTCTTGGGTGTGCTTTAACAACGCGCTCACAATACGACATAAAGTCGTCGCATAACTCCGCATCATCAGCCAACACCATCGTGAATGGCTTGTCTGTCTTCTTTAACCACGTTCTTTTTGCTGTCGGCGCACATCCGATATGGTCGTAATCGATAAATACATTCTCGTCTGGCAGATTAAGGATAGCTTTGTTCTTCTCAATCCAATCCATTCGCTCTGGCACGCCGAAAATCCTGACATCAATGTTTCCCATTGCCTTACTCCTTTATTAAGTACACGTCTGCATACTGTACTCCAAACTCGCAGGCGTCTTGGTGTGACGCAAAGTATACGTCAATCCTATTACCCTTAATGCCACCGCCGCAGTCTGCGGCTTCATACTCGTGCCCGTTAATAAGAACGTGAGAACCATAAGGAATAACGCTTGGGTCAACGGCAATGCTGTGATTTGGATATAAAACCCGTCCGCTTGCCCCGTAAACAATATCGTTTCCGTTTTCGTCTTTCGGTCTATTGAGTGCATACTGACCGCAGCACTGCTCGCAGGAACAGTACGCCGTGAGGCGGAACTCGCCAAGGTAAATCTCTGTCGGCTCAGGGTCTTCCGTCGTCTCTTCTGAGTCAACCTCTCTGGTGGTAACGTAGCTAACCTGAATTACGACGGGTTCACTGTCTAACGGCATAGCTTCTGAAGCTACTGTATCGTCATTTAACTTGTTGTCCTCATATGTCTCTTCCAAGTTTGTGGATGCTTGCGTAGCGTTACTTCCTGCACTTATTGCAAAACCGCAAACGCATCCGGCGCAAATAAGCACAGCGACAAGATATGTAATCGCTTTAATGTTCATTGAAAATCACCTGCTCTCCTTCTTTTAACGTCCAGCAACCTCCGTCTGTAATCGCACATTCGGTGCAGTTGCCGCCGCACTCTTTGGCTCCTTTGTACGCCGTCGTTGTGCCATCTCTGTATCTGACGTGCGCCTCCGGTAACAAATATGGGTTGTCCCAATGCAACCCACGCCACACGCTAAACACAATGTGCAGATTTTTCGGAAACTCTCCGCCATAATCCAAAAAATCATTTACGATGTCATACTTCTTTGTGAAACACAAAATCTCGCAGTGTTGATTACGCTCAGCAATCTCAACCATATGAGCGAGGTAAATGTAGTCCGGTATGTCACCGGATACGTGGAATCTAAAAAATCGAGACATCATTATCGACGCCTCGACTTCTCTCCAATATGTATTGGGCTCGTTTTGTAATACATTGTAGTTGTTCTTGTAAGCATCTCTCACAGACGGTCGTCTGCGCTCAAGGCGCTTTGCGTAGCACTTCGTGCGGCACTCGCAATCATTTCTGCACGTCAAGCCAGACGGGAGGGAGACGCTTGGGATTGCTCCCATTTTGTCATTTCCTTTGGATATTTTAACATTCATACTATCCTCACAATCTGGTCGTACAGCATTATGAAGTCGCTCATAATCTGTCTATCGTCGTGATAGTGACCGAAGAACCATTTTCTGAACTGAATTGTCTTGGCAACCGTGTCAAAATACGTGGTTAGGATATCGGGTTTATAGAAACCTGAAATTGCAGCAATTTCCTGCGGGCAGCAGTGGGTGACTACGAAATCAACTTTGTTACCGTTCTCTCTTAGTGTCTGTAACCCGAAATCCATCTCTGCTTCGGACGGAAGTTCCTGTTTCCACCAGGACAGGTGGTTAATTCGGAACAACTTATTCGCCTTGTGCATCGCAGTTGCCTTTGCAATTAACTCTTTATAGGAGCTAAAATCTTTTTCGTCCAAAACCCCGTCATCAATGTCGTGGCTGCTCGCCCCTCCAAAAGCAAAAAATTTCTTGCCTTCCAGGACGAACACATACCCACGCATCAAGTGGTAAATGTTGTCACGAATTTTGTGTGCTTTTCCTCCGTGAAAATCAACGACATCAAACTCGTCGCCGTACAGCCGGTCAAAGTTTTCGTGGTTTCCATCAACATAAAGAATGGTGAACGGCTTTTCAGACAGCCATTTTAGCCACCACCGTTCCGTCTTATCATCAAAGAAAACACCGCCGAAATCACCACAGACAATCACGTAGTCTTCTCGTGTCATTTCTTTCTGCTCCGGGAAGGCATCTGTAGAGAACTTGTGAAAGCGTGCGTGGCAATCTCCTGTAATGTAAATCATCGTGCCCTCGCTATCGCCGAGTGCATATTCTCATATTTTGCAGCAATCAGCGGCGCAAAAAGCCTGTCTTCCGCCTCTCGCCGCGCCTTTACCGCGTCATCGAGCTTACTAAACTTACCGAGAGCAAATCTCTTACGGTGTACCGTTATATAAGCTTCATATACACCTCGTGCGGCGTTGAACCAAACGCCCTTATATCCGCTTTTGTTGTTCTTTGGGAGCGACTCGTTTTCGATTACCTGGAAATTCGTATTGTACTCCATATTGGTTGCGATTCGATTAACAGAGTTGTCACGAATCGTCCTTCTGCCAATGGCGCTAACGATTTCTTTGCGTAAACATCCGCAAGAACGGGTGGGCTGCTTCGCTTTTGTTAAGCTCGTCGCTCTAATTACCGCCGTGTTCCCGCAATCGCACTTACAGACAACATATCCCGGTCTGGACATTTCCTTTTTCACAACGGTTAATCTTCCAAATCTCTTACCTGTAATGTTCATCGAGAAACCTCCTTTGTTGCATTAAAATAGACGGCTCCATCGCAACAATGGAAACCGTCTCCGTATTCTTTCAATCCTTAATAGTCTTCGCAGGCGCAAGGAGAAAAGCATTCGTATCTATCTTCGTCATCCCACTCATCTACCGGCGCAAGTTCCTGACCGAAACTGTTGTACATTTTCCCGCACTCCGGGCATTCGTTTGTGAAGCTGTCTACGTAGACCGTAGTCCCGCAGTCACAAGTAATGAAGCGACTATTAAATACGTCCGTGCTACCGCATTTGGGGCACTCATATTCACTATGCTCTGTCCTGCCTTCAAAACCGCATTCGCGGCAATACAATTCGTTGCCTACTTCTTTCATTTTTTATCCTCTCATTCCAAGAATTGTTTACCAACATCCGTTGCATAAAACATCTTACGCAGCGTACAAATGTCTTTCGGCAAAGTCTCTTTGTCTTCCACTTCGTGAAGCGCCTTAGCCCACGAATAAAATTGATTTGCAAGAGGGGTGGTGAGGGACGATGCGGTACGCGGGTCGAGGCTACCACTTCTGATAGCGCGGTGTGCAATACCACGCATAAACTTCCAGAAGTTATAGTAAGTAAGTTTAAGCTTCACCATATACCCGTTAGCGCCCTCAACGACAAACCCCTCAATGTGTCTGCCGTTGTATTTATAATCTTCGTCCGTAACTTCGTAATACCAATCAAAGAACTCCTGCCAAGAATCAATCTCGTAAGCCTTCTCTTTGTGGGTTAAGCCGAACCCCTCTGCAACCTCGCACATCTTAACAAAATCGTACTTCTTAAATTCCATATCGTTATAAACGATATCGAGCAGGTAAAGTCTGCTCTCCGGGTACTCAATGATGTGTGGGTCATTCTTCATATCAACGCACTCGAACACAAACGAAACATTGTTATCCCGTGCGTATTCTTTCATCTTTTCAAGTGTTTCTGCCGGGATTTTCGATTCAAGCATTTCGCGAAGCCACACAGCGTAGTCTCCATCCGGGCAGGATTTCGTTGTTACAAACAGCGAATCATCCTCCTCGTTGTAAGAAACGATACCGAGGAAACCGTTTTCTTTCACATATGCCGTCACGGGGAACTCTAACTTGTACTGCAACATATCGAGCTTTGTTTCTGGACGTTCGTTCACGTTGAAGAACTTATTGTAAGCCCTGGCTACAACCTTCTGCTTTGGAATGTTGATGTATAATCCGCGTGCTTTAGTCGTCTGGTCGTCCCAAACTTTGTCATAAAACGCTGTTTTGGTGAAGTTGAAAGAAGAAATGTTTCCGTACTTCTTTTCCTGAATAAACCTGTTGTTGCGGAGTTCCAAAATCACATCTCCGACAGACTTTGCCGTGGACGAATCAACTTCCACCTTAGTATCTGGCTCCTTAAAGACGGTGTTTGTGGTTTCGACAACAACCTGAGAACCGTCTGGAAGGAGCTGGACACAACGAAGTTCTCCTCCAAACTCAACACGCCCCTCTAAATTGAAGCAGCGGTCGTTCATCTTTGTAGGAAGGTGTTTTGTGTTTCTGTGTCCGTGAATCTGATAATAATTCTGAGGGGTATTTCTAACAAACGACTCGGCAACCGCCTCAAAATCGTTGTAGTTGCCAACTCCTTTAATCATCTGCGAAGTCGCAACTAACGTCATATTCGACGGAACTTTACTCAGACCTGCGTGTGTAACTACGTATACGTTACCAGCATACTCAAAGTAAGCGCACTGCCCAAGCCGTCTGTAAAGCTGGCGCACGTCTTTCTTATTGATTTTTGCGTTCTCAAGCTCGGTTTTTGTGACGAGTTCAAACTCTTTAGACTTTGCGATGCCATCGTTTGCCCAAATCCACAACCATTTCTCGTGGTTCCCTTCAAGCAAACAAACATTTTTCTTCTCGTAGATTTCGAGGAGCTCGGAAATCATTGCGGAGTTTTCTACACCCCTATCGATGTAATCGCCAACAAAAATATAGAACTCGTCATCCTTAAAACCGCCGCACCCATCGATATATTCCTTAAACGCAGTATGGCATCCGTGAATATCCCCAATAATATGCACTTTTTTATAATCAGACAGTCCAATTCGATGCATCCACACCCTATCGAGCTCGTCTGGTTTGATGACCGTAATACCAGACGGGATTTTCTGTGTCTGAAACCTTGCATACATTTTATCTATGACTTCGTCTGGAACCTGTTTCATCTCAGGTCTTTGTTTGTTTCGTTCCTTCGTGACTTCAATAGGAATATCCGTAAAATCAACACAGTAAATCCTGTATTTATATGCCGAGCACAGGTCTTTGTACTTATTCATTTCGGATGTCTTCGAGTTTGTCGCATCAATTACAGTAAACTCTCCATTCTGCATACGAAGCTCCAAAAGTTTGAATAGCGTGCTCCAAACAACGGCGTCATTACTCTGATTGATTTCTTCTTTTCCCGACACATTTAGTACAGGACTCGAACACAACATACGAATGTCGTCGGCAGACAAGGTATACGGCTTTAACCCGTTTTGCTCAATCCAAGTAGACTTGCCGCAACCGGCGCTACCTCTGAGCAGTAAAAGAACTCTCATAAAAACCTCCGCTTTCTGTTTTATCACAATCTGTGACATCTCCAAATGTTTCACGCCGAAACTTTGGGATGTACGCTTTTAGTGCCACGAGGGTGGCTGGGGATGAGTGCGCCAACGGCGTGCTCAGCCCGACTCAGGCTTTGCCTGAGTCAAAGTTTCTCTCAGACACCCGAAGTGCAAGCACCATTGAGAAACTCCCGCTGTCAGCGAGGAGCAGTTGTCTTTGAAATATGTATTTAACAACCAACAACCAATCTTCATTGTGACGGGGTGTCTGCGGCACCCCTTATGTATAATTAGTCTCCGCTATACGCGGGAATCATAATCGTGCTTGAATCTCCAGCAACAGTATTAGGAAGAACCCCATTCCACTTTTCGATATACATCTCTCTTAAAATCTTGTCCGTGAGAGACTTCTCCAAAAGTTCATTGGCTTTAGCTTCTGCTTCTGCGGCGACAATCTTGGCTTTCGCATCTGCCTCTGCTTGAGCGACCTTTGTCTGGTTTTCATATTCTGCCTTGAGCTGTTTCTGCTCCGCAATCATCTTTTCTTCAACAGCGTTTTCAAACGCATCAGAAAAATCAATATTAGTTAAAACTACGGTTGTTACATTAACAAAATACTCATCGCCGATTGCGGTTTTGATTGCCTGTTCAACCGCAGGAGACATCGCGGCGCGGTCTGCAATAATGTTCATTGCCTTATGTGCGGACAGAACCGCCTTTGTTTTTTCAATAGCGATAGACTCGATGCGGTTTTGTAACAACTCTAAAGAACCGTACTGTCTCGCAATGTCAATAACCTTGTCGCTCATAATTTGATACTGTAAGGTCATTTGGATATCCATAGTCTGAGCATCGCTTGAATATGCGGCAGTTACAATATCCACATTCTGGACTTTTGCATCATATTTCTGGTAGGAGGTTGTTACCCAAAAATCGTAGTGAGTACCTGCCGTGCGTACTTCTTTAGCTTCTCCAAGTCGCTTTACAACAGCTACTTCGCCGGTATCAACGGTGTGAAAACTAAATGGTACAAGAATAAATACAAAGAAGAGCGCAATAGCGCATACAACTCCTACGACGCCCATCGCCGTATTGCTTTCACCGAACTGGTGGCAAGCAAAAACAACGGCTCCGATGCATAATCCGAGAAAAACGATTCCTAAAATAATTCCGATTGCCATTAAACAACATTTCTCCTTTAATTCACGACAAACCCGCTCCCGCAGAGATTAGGTTCGCTTTATTTCAAAAATCAGCACACTCAAACGAGTTCTGAATTCTGACAAGTAAACTATAGAAGACGTCTAACCAGTCTTCTTTTTGTGTTTCAGGTTCGTCTCTATGCTCATAGTCTGTTAGCGTGCGACAAACCTCGTCATACATTTTTGTTCTACGAACATCTTTGCTTTCACATTGGTGGCAAACCTGCCTGCCCTCTGGGACGTACCCGCCACAGCACACACAATAATCAGCATTCATCGTTCTCTTCACCTTTCTTTTGTAATGAAAAGCACCTTAATCTATTACAGGAAAACCTGGACACGAGATGAGCTGTATCCCGGATGCCTGAGCAACTTCAGAGAAGATTTCTTCTTGAAGATGTTGCGGGACAACCCATCGACCCTTTGAATTCTTTGATGGAGAAGTTCCTTGGATGGTCAATCCTGCGCCTGCATCTGGTGCGGGCTCCATCCGTCCTCTTACCTTCGCGGTACTCTTGCTTACAGCTAAGAGTGCTATTAGATAGCGATAACATTACAGGTGCTTAAAACATAATACAGTCGCGTACAATTCTCTTTCGTAGCGACTCGTCGTTCATTTTTGACCAAGACTCCCACTTATATTTGTTAGTTACGTCTCCGGTGATGTCGTAAACCCTACCTTTGATTTTCGTTCCGAAATGGTTCACTGTTTGGTCATACATAATCTCGGCTCCGTCTCTGATAAATCTGCCAAACAGTACCGCAGCAAACCAATAACAGCAACCGCTTGTAAATACCGTGTCAATATCTTTGTCCGAATGAAATCTGCTCAGGAAATTCTGTACATCATTCATTTTCTCCTCCTAAGACCTTGTATCTATATGTGCGGTCTTCCATTCTTTCTTCAACCTTTCGTGTTTTACCGAGCGCATCTCGCATGAGGTTCATCATGTTTTTACCCTTATCGCTTTCAATAAAAGTGATAAACGGTTCGAGAATTTCTGCTGTATCTTTAGATTCTCTACGCAACTGACGGCACCTTGATAATTTCGTGGCTACTCTCGCTCTACCCTTATAGTCGAGCCCGTCGAGTTCGAGCTGGTGCAGGTAGTCTTGAGTTAATTTATCAAGGCGATTTACCTCTTCGCGATTCCACTCATAATCACGCTGAACATCTGCTACCATTTTGCAGAAATCACTTATATATGTAGAGAATTGAGGTTGTTTTGTAATTGTACCCATATCTTTAACGCTCCTTTTCTCGTTACTTTTGTTGGAGCTGGCGACAGGAGTCGAACCTGCAACCCCGGGATTACAAATCTCGTGCTCTGCCATTGAGCCACGCCAGCATATTAAAGAGGCGGTGCAAGACCGCCTCTGTTCCAATCTATATTCACAAAAGCTCAATAGTGTATGCCCTTATAATCTGGAACGAACGAAGGCATAAGACGTAATTTGAATAGGTTTTTCTCGTGCTTCGTGTCTATTAAGTCCTTAATAGACTTGTCTTCGCAAACCCCTGTGCGAATATATTCGTTCAACTGTCTATATGTGAAGCCGAGATTGTCTTCATCGCTTTTACCACATAGACCATCAGATGGCACCTTATGAACCAAGGCGTCCGGCAGACCGCAAGCAAGCCCAACAGCGATGACCTCGTCGGTTGTTAGATTGGATAACGGGCTGAAATCTCCAACGCTATCTCCGTATCTGGTTGAGTACCCAACCCAATCTTCTGAGAGATTACAGGTGTTTGCCACCCTGCCATTGCAAGACTGTGAAACTGCGTACAGCGTTGCCATTCTTACTCTTGCTGGAAGATTTGTGGATGCTTGTTCGTTTAATGTGATATCAATCTCATCAACGTAACAGAAGTCTCCGTGCTCAATACAATATTTAATATCTTCAACAGCATCTCCAATATCACATACAATATGCTTGATACCAAGCGTTTCAACGAGCATATAAGCATAATTGATGTCGTTTTGCTTGTGGTTGGGCATCAAAACGCCGATGACTCTATCTTTCCCGAGAGCCTCAACACAGAGGGCTGCGACCACAGAGCTGTCTTTGCCGCCGGAAATTCCGACGACTGCGTTACAACCTTTCCCGTTTTCCTCAAACCAGTCCCTAATCCATTGAACAGCTTGTTCTTTTAGGGCTTCTGCGTTTAACGATGCAAGCATTTCATCATATTTACTCATCAGAACTTACCTCCGTGAAGAATATTTCGGATACAAGAGATGTCCTGTTCTCTTATCATCTTTCCGTCTTCAAACACGGGTTGTAAAAGGTTGTCATCTCGACACGCTTCTTCCCACGTGCGACCATCGGCGTATATTAAACCATTTGTGCCGTTTACTACCTCACAGCATCCTTTCTGTGATTTTTTGAAGCCACCATCTTTTGGGTTCTTGAAAATTGGTGTCGGCACACCATCAATCTCACAGTAAGTTGCCTTAATGCAAGAACTAAATGTGTCCCTTGTAAACGGTTTAAGAACACCGTCCTCTTCGATGCATTGCATCGAGAATGAACCGACACCGAGCGCAACATTGGAACAAGCAAAGCCGTTTTCCATTAAGATGCGATACACTTCCTCGCATCTCTGGACGGTGATGCTGTCGCCATAAATTGCTTTAACGTGCGGGTCAAGAACTTTATATCCTTTGCTGTTTATGTGCCCTCCGAATTCATCCCAGAGTTTGAAAACTGTTTTCGTAACAACATCAACGCAGTCTCCAGAATCGCCTCTCATCAGCATACATCCGTTATGCTCAATGATTTCCTTTTTAAGTTTTGGTAGGATATTATCGATTACATTCCAGTAATCATACGAGTCGAGGACTGCCGAGAAACTTGTGTTTGGATAAATTTCAGTAAGTAGCCTACGAAGAAGTGTTATTTCATCTCCGTCAACAGCAAAATTACTGCACATAACCGAGTGTTCTGTACTCGGAGAGCCAAACGCAACCGGCTCTTTCGTGCAATCGCAGTTGTAATACTTTTCGAGATATGGAATGGTTGGCACGGTTGCCGTATTCAAGAACGACATACACCAACCGGCTCCGGCTTTGACTGCGGACTCAAGACATTCTTCGCCTCTGAAGTCGAACGCGCCGAGTGCTTTTGCCCTCGGGATATTGTCGTCGCAGGTGAGGTCGTAATATTTATTTACTATTTCTCGATACGTGTAACCAACGGTAGCGGCAATCATCGGATGCCAACTTTCCGCCGATATAAGGCTCTCAAGAGATTGCGGAAGCCACGCAAAATCAGGGTGCGTATTGGTGATTCCGAACATTGGCACGTGCATTGGGACTCTCGTTCCCTCTGGAAGCGCGACAATCTGGATGGGAAGATAACCAAGCTTGTGAAGCTTTTCAATTTTTTCAATCTTATAAGCATCCTTGCCGAGTGTTGCGTCCATAATTCTCCTGTACTCACCGATGACCTCATCAAACGGCTTGTTGAAAAACTCGGTGTTAAAGTATTCAATGAGATATTTCTTAATAAAGCCCTGGAGACCAAACATTACGACCTTATCCCATCGTTCAATTCTGCTCATTCGAGGAGTGAAATATGAAACCGATTTCGTAATATTCTTCGGCAGCATTTCTGCGTGTACCGCCTTATAGAAATCAATAAGTAACATTGGATTTGTGTTTAACATAATGAAATCACTCCTATCTTTTCGTGTTGTTCTGTAAAAATGCTTGGCGTGGTATAAACCTGCTCTATCAAACCACTCGTCAAAACCTCACCCTGCAGGATGGTGTTTTCGCAATGGGTAACATACAGGTAAACCTTACACGCGCCGAGCTCCTTAAGTTTTTTGGCACTGAAATAGAACGTACCACCGCGACTGCTGATGTCATCAACAATCAAAATCGTCGCGTCTTTAATCAACTCGGTTGAACCGGCGACATCAAGCCCGAGAATCTGACCCGTCTTCCAGTCTCTCCTCTTAATACCGAAGACGTAGGGCTCGTTGAACATATTGGAATAACGCTTCATAGCGCCTTCGTCCGGGAAGAACAGGAGGTTCGCCGCAGAAAAATCAATCGCGGCAGAGATATACGCCCTCGGACTTTCCACGACCACGTTGTTAATTAAGGCTTCCGAAACGTAAGAGTGCGGGTCAAGCACGGTTACTTTTGAAAACCCGAGTGAGTTGATAAACTCCGCGAAGTATTTCAGAGTAAAGACATCTTCGTTCAGCTTAACCCTGTCTTGTCTCGCGTTTGGAATGTATGGTAATAGAAGTTCAATTTTATCCACGCCGTGGCTCTGCAAATGCCTTGTGATGTAAAGCAAAGCCACCATTTCTTCGTTGTTTTCAAAACGCCATTCAATTTCGTGGCGCTGTTGCTTTTCTCTTTCGGAATACGATGCTTCGTGCTTTATCAAAAGCGTCCCGTCCGGGAAGTGACCGATATCTAATACCTTACCCTCAACCTTAATCATCTATATCACTCTCCGATAATCTTTATCTGACAGCATCTCATTGTATCGAGCGCAGCCTTATGAGTTTCCGGTGTAACTCCCGCACAGCACGAGGCATCAACGCAGATTTCGCTTTCGGGATATACAGCTCTTAGAATCAGCGCGTTTGACACCACGCAAATATCTGTACAAAGTCCGATAATTTCTATTTCGTTTAACTCTTTTTCACGCGGAATAATCTTACCGCTATTGGAAATGAAATATCCCCATAAATTCCATCCGAACGTACCCTTATCGATATGCTCACACTCAGGGATATCAATATCGTTCGGTATCTGCCAACCGTCGCTATCTTTGACGCAATGTACAACCGGCAGATTTTTCCCCTCATGTGTGTTAAGATAGTCTTCAGAGTGAGTATCTCTCGTAAAAATAATCTGGTCTCCACGCTCAGCATATTCAGCGATTTTCTTCTTCACATTCGGCACAATAGCAACTGCTTCGTTTGTACCAAGCGCACCGTCGATAAAATCTTTTTGCATATCGACTACGATTAGAGTTTTCATATTTCATCTCTCCTTATAAAAAGTTGTTGTAAAAATAAACCCACAATCCGTATCTGAAATTTTAAGCTTGTTGGCTTAATTTCAGATATGCCGGAGCACTGCTCAAACGCCGAAGATTTTCATTATTTCAATTTTAACCGTTGTTAAAATTGAAATACATCAAAATCGAGGTCGTCTTGAGCACAGCACCCGTTGCGATACTCTCGCTTACAGCAAAGAGTGATTGCTGAATATGTATTACACTTAAGCGCAATCAATCTACATTGTGGGTATTCATAACATAGCTTTTGCTATGCAAGAATCGGATATTATCGCCGACTTCCGTCGGCGGATTGTTTCGGATATTGGATTAGATAATGAAAGCGGGCGCGACGCCAAAAGCATACTGCGCGGTGATATAGCAGGCGCTGCCGCCGTAGTGGACAGAGCAGAAATTGATGGAGTCGGTGTAAGAAGGTGAACGCTCCCACCAATACGCCGTCGAATTATTCAGCATCTTTACACGGCTTTTTTCGTTGTGATAATAATCGAAATGAACGTCTCCAAAGTCAATGTCTCTGTAGCTCTCGTTATATCCAAAAACCTCAGTCCTTGATTGCAGCCAGAGCTTATCGACGCTTTCATACTTTGTTCCATTGAGGATTTGTGTGATTGTTCTATCCTTAATCACCGCCACAAGCTCATCAGGAAGAAGCTTGATGATTTCACCCATATGACATCTCATCTTACTACTATACCATCCGCCTCTGTTTGTAGAAGTGTCGTTCATATAATACTCACCAATACAGTTGACGAAGCTAAAAGCCATACTGTTCTTCCAATACGGATTCTCGTGAACTGCCACAATCGAGCAATCTTCTCCGTTTTTAAGCTTAAAGGATATCTCATCTCCAACGGAGATTACTCGGTACGCATAGCCTCCATTGATTTCTTCTGCGATAGAAGACCAGGAGGCACGCTCCGTAGTTCGTCTTGTAATAGCAATGTTCGGATTTAATACTTCTTCTGCAACATCATCAGCAATTCCGAACAAATTGTTGCAATGCGGACATTTAACTGTGATACTCACACACATACCTCCCGGTTAAAAAGTTAAGAGAAATCCTCCCGCGTAAAAGCGGGAGGATGCGAAAAGGAGCGGTATGTAAGGACAACCACGAACCTACATACCTAATCAAAAAAATGAACAGAACCCGAGCAACCCCGGGTGGTCTGGGCGGAGAGAATTGAACTCCCGAACTCGTGAGCCCAGGTCACGCGCCATACCACTTGGCTACGCCCAGATGTGGTGCAGGTAGTGAGATTTGAACTCACACGCTCAAACGAACACAAGTCTCTCAAACTTGCCTGTCTGCCAATTCCAGCACACCTGCATATTGAAAATTACCACTCGAACGGGTGATTCTTTGCATAATATTTGTGGAGACACCCGCAACTCTTGGTGTTGCCAGACTTCAAATCCGAAGTACACACTACGGTTTTCTTACCACACTCACATTTACACTGCCATAACGGTTTACGATTTTTGTTCGTGCCGACACGCTTCATCACGCGTAACTTTCCGAAAACCTGTCCGGTTAAATCCTGCGCTTTTGGTCTGCGCTTAATACATCCACAACTCTTTTTGTGACCGCTTAATAAATCGTTGGAGGATGCCTCTGTTGCGCTTCCACATTCGCATTTACACACCCACATTACTCTGTCGCGATTCTTCGTGGGGGATTTTTCAATTACAGTGAGCATATTGAACTTCTGTCCAGTCAAGTCAACCTTCATTTTGCCCCTCCGATTTGTTTCACAAACTCGTCAAGCAACGCGGACATTTCTTCATCCTCAATGTAGAAAATGTCGCTCCACTTTGTATTGGTTAAAATAAAGCTTACGAAATTTGTCATCAACTGCCCAATTCTCCAGTCTGG
>Ga0310690_10003745_pt1 | contig 22425 bp, 16 predicted proteins | sample AusTroGonzalo_MG_2_FD_207661 | JGI IMG/M metagenome (GOLD analysis project Ga0310690, IMG submission 207661) | Bovine rumen microbial communities from tropical cattle in Woodstock, Queensland, Australia - Gonzalo_04 (v2) (version 2) | ecosystem: Host-associated > Mammals > Digestive system >... | reverse complement strand
GGCGACGGCGAAAACCGTTCCGTCGTGATCGCGCTCAAGGAAGAGGCCAACGCCTGATCCCGAACGCCGTTCAAAAAACGCTTTCGAAAAAGCCGCCGTTTTCAGGACGACGGCTTTTTCTTTTCCCGGAATCATGAAGTTCGGAGAAAAAGACCGGATCGTCTCTCTTGTCTGTCATGAAAATAGATGTTTTGCTGATTTGAAAACACGAATGAAAGAAGAGTGTAATTCTTTGTCTCATAATTGATTGTATCGTTTATTCTGTGATAAAACAATTCCTTTTAGAAATCATGTTCTAAAACATGTTTTTTCCTGTCTTGTTTTTTTGTCCGGGAGGGAGTGCGGGAAAAGGCGACGATGCAAATAAAAAGACGGAAAACAACAAATTTCATTTGATTTTTTTTGCTGTGCGATATATATTATATATACGCGCCACAGGTGCGCGCCCCTGCTCTCGTGAAAAAGGCAAGACAAACCCAAAAACTGAAAAGAAGCGTCACGTATGGAAATCTCCAACTTTGAGAACGACGGGATTGAGGTCATCCAGATCAAAGGTCATCTTTCCGCGGAAAACGCGGAAACGCTCCGGTCCAAATTTCTTGAACTGTTTGCTACGCAGCGCAAGTTCGTGTTTGATCTATCCGAGATGGAAAATCTGGACAGCACAGGGCTCGGCGCGCTGGTTTTCTGCCTGAAAAGCTGCACGGAATTCAACGGCACCCTGATTCTTGCGAACCTGACGCAACGCGCGAGAATGATTTTCGAGATCACCAAGGCGACCCGCATTTTCGATATTTACGACGAGCTTGACGAGGCAATTGCGGCGGCGAGGGAGGCGTAACGGATTCGCGTCCGTCCGCATACGAGCGGCGTGAACTTGGCACAGGAGGCTGAGATGAGGCTGAGCGGCCTGAAAACGACGAAGCGGAACGACGAGGACATGTCCCGGATGCGGGATTTGTCCTCATCCGGTTTTGACGCTTCCTCCGGCACGATTCGCCTGCCGGATGCGCTGTCTTCCCTCACCAGGGCCGCTGCGAAAGTCCGTACCCGTTTCATGAAAAAAATGCTGTGTTCCGGCGCGGGATTCAGCCGGATCGTCAAACGCTGGATGGACGTCTGCGGCAGTCTGGCGGCGATCATCCTGCTGTCGCCGGTTTTTCTGCTGGTCGCGCTGTGGATCAAGCTCGATTCGCCGGGGCCCCTGATTTACCGCCAGGTCCGAGTCGGCCTGTACGGCCGCCTGTTTTATTTCTACAAGTTCCGTTCCATGTACATCGATTCCGACGCTCGCCGCGCGGCCCTGGAGAAGGAAAATGAATCCAGCGACGGCGTGCTGTTCAAAATGAAGAACGACCCCCGCATCACGCGGTGCGGCCGGTTCATCCGGAAATACAGCATCGACGAGATGCCGCAGTTTTTCAACGTTCTGCTCGGCGACATGAGCCTGGTCGGGCCGCGTCCGCCGCTGCCGTCCGAGGTCGCGCAATATTCGCTGGACGACCGGAAGCGCCTGGAAATCCTGCCCGGCATCACGTGCATCTGGCAGATTTCGGGTCGGAGCGACATCCCGTTCCGGGAACAGGTCGTGCTTGACAAGGAGTACATCCGGGGGCAGAGTTTCTGGAAAGACGTGCTGATCCTCTTCAAAACGATACCCGCCGTGGTCGCAGGGAAGGGGGCGTACTGAGATGAAGGCGCTTCTGCTGTGTCCGGTCCGCGGGTCTTCCTGGCTGCGGAAATTTTTCCCGAACCATCCGGTCTATTTGCTGCCGTTTGCGAACAAACCGGCGATCGAATTTGCGCTGGATTACTGTTTCCTGAGCGGGATCCGCGAGGTCAGAATCCTGTCCGACGAGGAGTCGTCCGTTCTTCGTGGGCGGTATCGCTCCGGCGAAATGCAGGGGCTTGACATCAGTTACGGCGGCTTGTCGCCGTCGAGCCCGCTGAACGTGACGCTGAAACAGAACATGGCGTTCTGCCGCGGAAACGACGTCCTGATTATTTCCGGGCTTTTCCTGCCGGAATACGACAAGCGGAATCCCCGCGAGCTGTCCGTCGGGGCGGATGAGGTGAAGGGGCACGTCTACGGCGACGGCATTACAGCGTGGTATCTGCTCGGCCGCGACCGACTGAACGATCTGCCGTCCGACTGGAGCGGGTTCCGGGACCACTCCCCGGTCCGCGGCGCTTTCGTGCCGGGCATCCGCGACTATTATCTGCACAACATGCGTCTGGCCGGGAGCGATGTCGAGAAATACAATCTGCCCGGCTTCAGCGAGGGGAAGAACAGCTTTGTGGGGCGGAACGTCCGGATTGCCGGCTCAGCGCGCGTCCGCCCGCCCGTGATTCTCGGGAACGGCATCCGGTTCGGGCGCGGCGTCCACGCCGGTCCGAACATCATCGTGGGGGACAACTGCGTGATCGACAACGGGACGGCGATTCGCGACTCCGTGGTACTGGGCAATACGTATGTCGGGCGGCACCTGGAGATCAAAGGCAAGATTTGCTGCGGGAACTGTATCATCGATCCCGAGTCTGAAGTTGTTCTGGAAATCGGCAACGAGTCCATCATTTCCGGCATGGAACCGGACGAATACGGGAAATGTCCGCTTCATCAGCGGCTCATCGCCCTGCTTCTGCTTCTGCTTCAGACGCTGCCATACGCCCTGCTGCGGCCGTTCCTGGAGTTCCACGCCACGCTGGCCGAATGCCTGATGGGACACGGCTGGAAGCGTGTCATGGCCCTGCACGGATACGTTCTGCCCCGGGAAAGCCTCGCCGGAAAGCTGTTCCGCAGGCTGACGCTGGACAAATACCACCTGTTGCCGTTTGCTGCGAGAGGAAAGCTCCGCCTGGTGGGAAATCAGCTGCTGGAGGCGACCGAACACAACGAGCAATTCATCCGGGAACTGCCGGGCTATGCGCCGGGCGTGTTCTCCTACGGCGAATATCTCGGCCATGAAAATGAGCCGGGCCAAATGGAACTGGACGAGCAGTATTATGCGTACGCCATGAACTGCTGGTTCAACATCAAGATTCTGACTGGGATTCTGCGGCGCAATCTGAGTTCGAGCGACCGTTACCTGCAACGTAAAGGAGCAATGGTATGATTTTGTCCGACGATACGGCCTCCGCCGAGGTGCGTAACATCAACACCACAGCAGTGGATTCGGGGCAGGCCGACGAACCCGCGATCCTGCGGTTTACCCGTCTGTTTAAACGGGATATCTGGTGCTGGGTGAACGCAATTCAGAGAAAATGGTGGCTCTTTGCCATTTTCCCGCTCCTTTTCGCGACCACCACATTCTTCATCCGTTCAATGACCACATCGGACGTGTATGTGGCGAACTGCGGCCTCATCCGTCAGGAGATCACCGATACGAGGAACGGCGTTCTGCCGCCCGGTTATGTGAACGTTCAGCGGTCGATCATTATGAACCTGTTCAAAAGCCGCGCCGTGCTGGAGGAGACGATCAAGCGTCTGAGTCTGCCCTACACGGCCGAACAGCTCTACAACAACATCACCATCAATTCGGAAAAGAAATCCGACTACTACTTCGTTTCCGCGTCTTCGAAGGACCCGACGATCGCCGCCGCTCTGGCCAACACGCTGTCCGACGTCTTCATCGAGGAGTACAAGAAGCTGATCCGGCGGAATCTGGAAGACCTGAACGACAGCTATCTCCGGACCCAGAACGAACTGGAGAAACAGCTGGCCGATCAGGATGAGCGGCTGAAAAAACTGAGCGCGGAGAACAACCTGACCTCGATCGAAAACGACATCGCCTTCAACAACCAGCGTCTGCTTCAGGTCGAGGATCAGCTGACGCGCGCCGCCTCCACGCTTGATTCTTCGAAGCAGGCGTTGAACGAGCTTCAGGGCGAGCTTGCCAATACTCCCGAGGAGGTCGTTACCCGCCGCGAGAAGAGCTCTGTCGCCGAAGACGAGCTCAGACATGCGGAATCCGTGCTCAAAACCTATGAACAGCAGTATGCGAAGAGCAATCCGCTCCTGATCCAGCAGAAGGAAATCGTCAGGAAGATGCGGGCTGAACTGGAAAGGTCGCAGGCGGAGGAGGATTCCGGGGAGAACGACCTCAGCAAACTGGTCGTCGTTTCCCGCAACCCGTCCTACACGCAGATTCAGGTTGCCATCGCGTCGAAACGAGCCGAGATCACGTCGCTGACCAACGACATCAAGCTCAGCAACGAAATTGCAGTCCAGCTGCGCGCCCGCCGCGAACTTCTGGCCACGCTTCATCCGTCCATCCGTCAGCTGGAGTCTGACATCCGGCAGACCAAGGATCATATCAACAATACGAAGATGCAGATCGTCACGATCCACAACTTCCTTGACCGGTCCTTCTCCGACATCTCCATCCAGGAGCTTGCAAAAGCGCCGACCGTCCCGCTTGGACGAAAACGCGGCGTCTGGGCCGTCATCGGCTTCGTCCTGGGAACGTTTGTGTCCCTCTCGATCATCCTCGGCTGCGAGTTCTTTAACCTGACCGTCCGTTCGAACGTTGACATCGAACAGGCCCTGAAGCTCAAGATGCTGGGCATGATTCCGGTGTTGGAGCAGTCCTACCGCGCCAACTACTACAGCGCGCTTCAGACCATGATCAGCAACGGGGAGCAGTACTTCTCGAAGGCCTCCCCGGAGAATCCGCTTCTAGTCGTGTTCGCCCCGAACCGCCGGACCGATCTGGACGAGAAGACGAAGGAGGAGTTCTGCGAGACCTTGAAGATCCGTCTGGGATACAAGTACGTGATGGTGTCCCCCCTGACGGAGGAGGAGTTCTCCACGAAGCAGACGCCCCTTCTGATCAACGACTACCTGTACCAGTTCACGGACGATGCTCCGAAGCTGGGAAAGGACCGCAACGTTTTCTTCAAGCTCGACGACCTTTCGTTCATTTCCCCGCTGACGGACGATCAGATCCAGCGGATCAAGACCGCCTACAAGAACGTGTCCCTCATCGTGTGGGACCTCTTCGACTTCGAACTTCACAGGCAGCTGTTTGCGGAAATCGCCCGCAACGCCGACCTGACCGTCATTCCGATGAAATACGCCCAGACCTCGAAACTGACCATTTACAGAAATCTTCAGTTCCTGAAGTCGTTCAATGTCCGCAACATCGTCGGATTCCTCTACAATGTCAACAATAAGCATTACAACAAGGTGACGTTATGACTTTCAAAAGCCGCCGGATGCTGTATCTCTTCATCCCTGTTCTTTCCCTTGTTCTTTCCGCATGCAATAACCAGCCGTTTGCAGGGATCGCGGTCCCCGGCATGACCTCCGTTATCCCGAAAACGGAAGGGGACGCCTACACCATTCAGGAGGAACTGAAGGCCCTGCATGTGATCAACCCCGCGCCGTATGAAATCCAGCCGGGCGACACGTTCCACATGTCCGTTTACAATCAGACCGCTCTGGATGCGGATATCCTGATCGCGCCGGACGGGACCACCAGCCTCCCCATGGTCGGGCTCGTGAAACTCTCGGGTCTCAACATGGAGGACGCCACCAACCTGATCGAGGAGAGACTTTCCAAATATCTGCGTTCTCCGCTCGTCACGTTGTCGCCCAAGACAGTCAGCGGCTATTACTTCACGATCGCAGGACGCGTGATGAAGCCGGGCAACTACACGGTGTCGATCGGGCAGACCAGGATGCTGGACGCGCTCGCGTTTTCCGGCGGATTCCAGGTCGGACAGTTCAACGGTGACACGGTCGAGCTTGCGGACCTGGACAACGCGTACATCAAGCGCAACGGCAAAAAGCTTCCTGTGGACTTCAAGAAGCTCGTCTATGAGGGCGACGATCTGCACAATATTCCCGTCCTGAACGGCGACTATATTTACGTGCCCTCCACCATGAGCGGTTTCATCATCTTCCTCGGCGAGGTTGGAAACAATTCCTACGTCGGGTTCCGGGAGGGAATGACCCTGATGCAGGGGCTTGCCTACGTGAAGGGGCTGAAGATGGAGTCCTACAATTCGTACGTCCGCGTCATACGCGGCGGATTGGAAAACACTGTCGTATATACGGTCAACATCGACCATATCCTGAACGGGAAGATGAAAGACTTCCCCCTGCGGGCCAACGACGTCATCTTCGTGCCGATGGACGGCCTCTCGAAATGGAACCGCGGAATCCGGAAGATTCTGCCGACGATTCAGCTCGTCAATCTGCTTGCCGGTCCGTTCGGTTCGACGGTCCTGGGGTATTTCGATCTCGGGAAGTAAAAATCATCCGTTAGATGAAAACAAGGATCAGCGCATGGACCCGACTATTAAAATTATAGTGTTCCTGTTTCTTTTCCTGTTCGTTTTGCCTATTATGACGGCAGTAGGCTGTATTTTCCCGATTTCTCGGCATCTCTATTTCGCGGGAATGCTTTTTTTCATGATCAAGGAGCAAAGCATCAATCTTGTTCCGATGCCGAGATGGATCGGGACTGCTCGCGGCTATGCGTTTTCCGCCGTGTCGCTCTTTGCTGTTCCTCTGCTGGTTAGCATGATTCTGAGCCCGAGGTTTAAGGTCAAATTCTTTCCGCCGGGGACATTCTTCTACTTTTTGTATTTTCTTGCCATCCTGCTGTCCGGCATGAATGCGCTCTACATACATCAATGGGGCTTTGAAGTCTGCAAGATGTTCTGGATGTACATCACCTTCCTGGCCGCGTTCAACTACCTGAACAACAGTAAAGACCTTACGTATTTTACGTATTTGATATCCTTCCTCCTCATCATTCTGTTCCTTGTCGGGTTAAATCAGAAATACAGGCTGGGATACTATCAGGTGCCCTCAATGTTCCCGCATCAGAATTCACTGTCGCTGTTCCTGGAAGTATACGGACTTCTTGAGCTCGGCATCCTTATGAACGAGAAGATGAACAAGCTGTTGTTATTCCTGATGCTTGCCGCGTTCGGCGGGTCCGTCCTCCTGATCATTTTCACCTACTCCCGCGGCGGTCTGGTGGTCTATTTCGGCGGGATTGCGATTGTCTGTGCCATGTCCATCCTGCTGAACGGTCTTTCCATCCGCCGTCTGACCCTTATGATGATCGGTTTGCTGGTCATGCTGAGTATTGTCGGGTACGCGCTGCCCCGCATCATCCAGCGTTTCACCAAAGCGCCGGAGGCGTCTAAAAACACGCGAATCGGTCTGGCTATCGCAGCCAAACGCATGGCGGACGATTATACGTTTGGAATTGGCGCCAACCATTTCAGCGAATACTCCGGGACAAAATACAACTACTCCACGACCGAATTCTTTACTCCCTCCGGTGAAACTTCCGGTATTGTGGAAACCATTTATCTGCTTGTCGCCGCGGAATGCGGATGGTGGGGGCTCGCTGCGCTCCTCCTCTGGTTCTTCTATTATTACCTATCCAATAATATAAGTATGTTCGTGCTCCGAAAAAAGCCATGCGACGGTTTTGTGATTGGGCTGTTCGGCGGCCTGACTTGCAACTATTGGCACTCTACGCTGGAGTGGAGCTTGAAACAACCCAACAACTTCACGGGGCAGATGATCGTATACGCATTGATCGGTGTCATCGCCGTTCACCGCAAGCAGATCGTCGCAGCATACAAGCGTTCTCATGGGCTGGATTCTCCTGCCGGCACTGCCCGCCGCGTTTCCCGTTCCGCCGCCGCCGGGACCCCGGCTCCGGCGCAGCTTCCGGCCCCCGGGGGTATTCCGGAAAGAGCATGAACAGAAGGAAACATGCATATCCTCCGCCGAACGGATAGATGCATTCCGGCGGACGCCTCCCGGGTTCCCTCGCCGCTTCCGGGAACATGGCCGCCACCAACTCAAAACCACACGGCGGGAAAGGAGCTTCCGGCATGAAAATACTTCTGGGCGGCGTGCCGTTCGGCTGCGACAACATCGGCGATGAGGCGATTCTGGCTTCCGTGATCGGCCTGGTGCGGGGGATATGTCCCGATGCCGAACTTGTCGTGAGCACGGGCGATCCCGCCGGGACGGAGCGCAAGTTCGGTCTGAAGACGGTCCCGCTGTACGGGTTCAGCCCCGACGAGCCGGCGGAACGTCTGCGCGAGTCGCTGGACGGTGTCGACTTTTACATCTGGGCGGGAGCGACGGGTCTCTCCGACTACCCGGAAATGGGCTGCACTTTGCTGGAGACCGCGCATTCGCGCGGCGTTCGGACGATCGTCTGGAGCGTTGGCATGAACGATGTGTTCAATCCGGCGTTTTTCACCCTGCACGGAAAGAGGAAGTATTTCGCGGATGCGCTTCATGCCTGTATCGGACTGGACCTGGAGAAACGCTGGATCGAACGGCGCGTCCGGTTCGTGCGAAATCGTCTGGCCGCCACGCTCGGCCGCTGTGACCTGATCGTTCTCCGCGATGCGAGGTCGCTGGCCGAACTCCGCCGCTGCGCGCCGTTCCCCGACGCCGTTTCCGGCGCCGATACCGCGATCCTCCAGAAACAATGCCCCCCGGAAATGCTTCCGTGGAGCGAATCCGAGCGGGACCTTTTCCAGAACGCCTCCGCGCGGATGGCTGTCTGCGTATCGGAACAGAACCGGATTCGCGAGCTCGATTCGTTTGTCGGCTGGCTCGATGGCATGATCGAAACGCATCCCGGGCTGCTTGTCGTGACCGTCCCCATGAATCCGAAGAAGGACTACCGCGTCATGGAGGAGATGAAAGCCCGGTCGAAGCATCCGGACCGCATTCTGTCGCTGCGCTTCCTCGAACCGGAGGAGGTGCAGACCATCGCCGCCGGGTGTTCCGTCATCGTCAGCAGCCGTCTGCACCTGCTGATCCTGGGGCTGAACAACCTCGTGCCCGGCGTCGGGATCGCCCGCGGCAGCAAGATTGAATTCTTTCTCTCCCGGTTCGGTCTCTCGACCGCCGGGACCACCGACCGGCTTGACCTGCCGCGCCTGACCGAATCCGTCGAACATGCCCTGTCGCATCAGGACGAGTTCAGACGATCCGCCTCGGCGGTCCGCGCGGAAATGCTGTCCGACCTGGACCGCGCGACCGCTCTGCTGAAGCGGGTCCTGTCGGCCCCCCTCGAACCCAATCAATAAGAATCACTGTCGCTTCCACTTTCCGGCGCGTTATGAGCATCATCGCTAAAATATTGGCATGGGTTCTGCGGAACATCCTCTCGATCGCGGTGATCACGGTTGTCCTGTGCCTGCTGGCGCCCGGGATCCGCATTGCGAAGGAAAACGCCTCCAAGCTGACTGAACAGCGCGAGGCGGTGCTGGTCAGCATCCGATCGGTTGAGGAAGAGATTCTGAAGACGGAGAAGTCGCTGGAAAACCGTCTTGGCATGCTGGAGCATTGGCGTCAGCAGCGGCGGGAATGCATGGAACAGCTCGACAATCTCCCGAGCTGGTGGCATCCTTACGACCGCATGACGGAATACACCCGGCTGACCGCCGAACAGAAACGCCTGGAGCTTCAGATCGAAACGATCGAAGCCGCGATCGCCAGATACAGGGACTCGATCGCCCAGCTCGACAAGAATCGGGAAATGCTGATTTTCCAGCTCGACAGCGTGACGCGTTCCCTCACCGAATCCATGTCGCAGGAATGGGACGCCAACGGCCTCAGGATTCTTCTCTTCGCGATTTGCTTCGTGCTGTTCACGCCGCCGCTGTGGCTCGTCTTCATGTACTACATCGTAGCTGCCGTCGTTGAGAAGTTCCCTCCCATCCGCATCAAGGCCAAAGACGGCGGAAACGTCCCCGAACCGACATTTCACCGCGCCGCCCGAAGCATTACGTTCACGATCCCCGAGGGGCGCAGTTTCTATCTGCGGGCGCAGGGCGGCGACTGGGGCAAGGAACGCCGCGACGTGACCTGCCGGACCAAGTTTCTGTGGCGCTGGGGTGCCCCGCTCGTTTCCGTCGCAGCCGACCTTGTGGAGCTCCTCTCCTACCGGAACGATCCCGCGGCCAAGACGCCCGGGCAGATCAAGCTGACCTCGCCGAGGGACGACGAGGTGTATATCCAGCAGATCGAGCTGAACGGCGGTCCGGGGCTGGTCCTGACGCCGCGCCATGTGATCGGCCTCACCGACGACGTGGAGGTCCGCACGGTCTGGAGCTTCAAGCTGCACAACATCATCTCCATGCGTCTCCGCCACATCGTGTTCTTCGGCACGGGCACCATCTTCATCATCGGCGGACGCGGCATCGACGTTCAGAAGATCGAGCCAGGCTCCTCCGCGATCCACAAGATCGAAGACGGCGTACTGATCGGTTACGTGCCCGGCGCGGCGTATTCGCTGTGCCGCACCCAGACGTTCTGGGCGTATTTCCGCGGCATGACCTCGCTGCTGGACTATAAACTCTGCGGCGGCACGTTCCTGACGCAGAACCTGGTCGGCAGACAGGAAAAGGAAGTCCTCGGAAGCGGCCTTGACCGGTTCCTCTCCGTCCTGCTGAACGGCATCGGCAAGCTCCTCGGATTCTGAGGAGAAAACGGGGCAGGGGAGGCGGCGTCTTCATCCGGTCTGGGGACAAGTCTTTCGACATCCCTCCCGAGATTCTTTTTCCCCTGCGTCCCGGCGAGTGTCAGCGGAGGAAGGATCCGTATCCGGCGAGTCCGGCGAGGATGCCGGAGACGATCTTGTTCTGATAATCGGCGGTCGTGATCTTCTTGAGTTCGGCGGTGTTGGAGAGGTAGCCGACTTCGACCAGGACGGCCGGGCAGGTCGCATTCCCGATCACGTATATGGCCTGATGGCGTGTGCCGCGGTCGGTCCCGCCCGTGGCGGCGACCATGCCCTTCTGGATTTCGTATGCCAGACGCGAGCTGTTCGCGTCGAACTCATTCGCAGTCTGCTTCTGCGTTTTGACCTTGGAGCCTTTCGTCTCTGTGCCGCCGACGGGGACCGCGCGGTAGGTCTCGATCCCGGCGGGCGTCTTGCTTGTGGCGGAGTTGCAGTGGATGGAGATGTAGAGGTCCGGCTTGTATTTCTTGCAGAGTGCGGCGCGGTCCTGCAGCGTCGGGTAGGTGTCGCCCGTGCGCGTCATGATCACGCGGAACCCGAGTTTTTCGAGCTGGGTCTGAAGGCGTTTAGCGATCTGGAGCGTGTAGACTTTCTCCTTGTGGGCGCCGTTGATCGCGCCCGGATCGGAGCCGCCGTGGCCGGCGTCGATCATGATGGTCTTCATGCCGAGCTTGACGGGCGTCTTGTAGCGGAGGAGCGGGTCGAGGCAGGTCAGGAAATCGACCTCGGAGATGTACGGTTCGTAGTTTTTCTTGAGCAGGATCGGGTACAGGAAATAGACCTGGGTGCCGTTGACCGTCCCCGCGCGGGAAGACGAGGAAAAGACGGCCTTGCGCGTCTTGTCGAAAATAGTCGCGCCGGTGATCTTGTCGGCGGTTTTCGTGTAGGCGAAGGTGAGGCCGTAGTTGACGGCGACGTCGCGCAGATGCACGTATTTGACCTTGTCCTGCGTGATCCTGCGGAGCTTCATGGTCGAGACGTCTTTATCTTTCGGCGAGGACGTCTGCGCTGCTGCGGCTGCCGCGGCTTTCTTCTTCGCTTCTTCCTCGGCGGCCTTCTGCGCCGCGATCGCCCTCTGGATGGCCTGGGCTTCCGCCAGTGCGGCCTGACGGCGTTTCAGCGCCTCCTCCGCAGCGACCGGATCGTCCTTTGCGGGCGGCGGGATGGACGCCGCGGAACCGACTGCCTTCGCGTTTTCGGCGACCTGCGCATCAGCTTCGGCCTGTGCTTTTGCCGCTGCCGCGGCGGCTTCCTGCTGACGGCGGACGAGGTCGGCTTTGTATTTTTCCAGTGCGGCGCGTTCGGCGGCCAGCGCGGCGCGCATGCGTTCCAGACGTTCGCGTTCGGCGGCGATCTCCTCTGCTGTCGGGAGCCTGTTCGCGGTCTGCGGAGCGGCCGAAGCCGTTGCCGCCGAGGAAGTCGTCGCAGCCGTTGAAGCGGCGGCCTGCGCGGGCTTTGTCTGGGCGGGAGCGTTCGTCGTGATGGGGATATCCGTGACGGTCTGGGCAAACGCGGCGGCGGAAACCAGCAGGAGTCCGGCGGCGATCATGGACTGGAACAGGGGATTCGGCATGGGGTCACTCTTCCTTTTTTTCTTTCTCAGCGGAGGGGACGGAGGTGGTCGACGGGCGGGACACGGCTGTTCTCGGCAGCGTCTTGACGGGCGGCTGGGCCAGCAGCTCCAGCAGCCCGGTCTTCAGCAGGAAAACGCGTCCGTTCGCGGTACGTTTTTCATATTCGGCGCGGGACGCGAGCTGTTTCTTGCGGTGTTCGAACGCGTCGTCCGGCTCGCCGATGAGGCGCTGTACGTTTTCCGGGTCGAACGTCACGGTCATGCGGCCGGCGTAGACGTCGGCGTCCGGGTCCTCGGCCACGGCCTGGACTTTCGCGAATTCGAGCAGGTACGCGAAGCCGTCGCCCATGACCGTCTGGAACATGTCGTTGAACGGCAGGTCGTCCGGGGGATCTTTCACGAGGTCGGCGGAGAACGGCGCGGAAAGCGCGGTGTATTTCTGCGAGAACGCCTCCATGTCGAGTTCGCCCTGCGGGAAAATGAGCTGGAACTTGTCCTTGCCGGAGTTCACGAACCAGACGATCGACGCGGTCTCCGCGCCGGGGCGTTTCCGCTGGAACCGGGCGTACACCGGGTTCTCCGGCTTCGAGAGGTAGAGCTGTTCGATCCACTGGCGCGGATTCGGTACGCATTTTTCGAACACGCGGGAAATGAGGAACACGCGGCTGGTGTTGTCCGGGTACCACACGCGGATGTAGCGGCCATCGTAGCCCTGCACGGCCAGATTGCCGATGCGGTCGGCGGCGAGGCGCGTGTGGCCGCGTCCGAGCATGATGCGGAGGAGTTCCGCGCCGTTTTTGTCTTTGAGGACGGCCAGAATGCCTTCGGAGTTCTTCAGATCAGACGGTGCGCCCGGCGCCGCGATCTCCTCCGGCGAGACCAGGTTCAGTTCCCTGTAATCGTCCATGCCGGAGACTTCCAGCTCCTTCAGAGGCGCGGCCTTCGAAAGACCTTCCAGCAGGTCGGCGACCTGCGCGGACGCCGCCTGCGCTCCGTCGCGCTCCTTCACCGCCCAGTAGCCGCCGTCCGTCATGAAATCCAGCGTGCTTTTCTGCGTGCGCCAGGAGATTTCGAGCGTGCGGACGTCTTCCGGCAGGAACGCGGGCAGGGCGAGGCGTTCGGCGGCTGCCTCGGACGATGCTTCGCGGCGGAGACGGAGCTCGGACACGACTGCGAGTGCCGTGACGAACACGAGGAACAGGATGATGACGACTCTGCGCTTTTTCATGAGATATGCCGTTTCCATTTCAGTTTGCGGGCGACGCTCCAGAGGATGCCGCAGAAGATGACGAACGCGGGGATCAGGACGATGTTGATCAGGCGGACTGTGTTGTTGATTCGGTCGAGATCCTGCCTCAGCTGGAGACGGATTTCGCGGATTTCGCGCTTCAGCGCGGCGTCTTTCTGTTCGTAAGTGTTCAGCAGGTCGCGCTGTTCATTGGTCAGACGCGCCGCGCCGCCGCTCACGATCAGCTGCTTGCGAATGGATTCCACACGCTGCTCCAGCTTCATGGACTCCTCGGCGAGGGCGAGGATGCGGTCCTTGAATGCGAGGTCGGCGCGCATCTGGCTTTCATTGATGCGCGTGAGCGGGCGGGACATGGGGATGCGGCTGCGAAGCGAGGAGAGGCGGCCGCCGCCGCAGAGGGATTCCACCACGTTCTCCATGAGCGTGATGTTGTCGTTGATGCGGACCACGATGGTCTGGCCGAACTCGTCCTTGGACTGCGCCACGCAGGCGTCGTGGAACAGCATGTCGGCGTCGCCGAAGAGGTAGACTTCGCCGGGGGCTCCGGCGTCGGCGTCCTCCGACTCGTATGCGCTCGGGAACCGGCCGGAAATGTGCATGAGCAAGTTGAGCTTCTGCCCGTCGTGCCGACCGGGCGCGGCGAAGTCCGCCAGAATCTTCTCCGGCTGGTCCGCCACGTCCGCGGGCATGGAGTAGTTTGTCGTGAAGACCAGCGGCTCGAAGGTCAGGCCCTGCGGCGGATTCCGCAGGGAGAAGAACCCGGCGTAGTTCATGCGGAGCGAGGTCAGGCCGCCCGTGACCGGGTTCCCGCGGTCGATGCCCGCCTCGGTGATGAGCAGCGCGGTCGGGATGGTCCGGCGGACACCGGATTTGTCGAGCTGGTCGTACTTGAAATTCATGTCGGCGGCGAGGCGGGCGGGGGAATATGCGATGCCCCACTTCGTGAGGAGCGGCTCCAGCGTGGAGTCGGTCATGTTCACGTAGGAATAATCCTTCTGCGCCGAAGCGAGCGCGTACGCCGACAGCGGGTCCACGAACACGGCCAGACGGCCGCCGTTCACCAGATAGGCGTCAATGGCCTCAAGCGTGCGGCGGTCGAAGTCGTGCGGATGGATCACCAGCAGAGCGTCGAGGCCGTCCGGGATCGACTTTACGTCCGTCGGCACCTCGGTCAGCGTGTAGTCCTTGTTCAGCTCAGTGAAGAGATACCACGCCGCCGCCCCGGAACTGCCCGTCTGCGGCGAAGGAGCGCGTCCGAGCACGGGGAACGGACACATCACGCCGACCACGGGGCGTTTCGGGTTCTGCGCGTGCATCACGCGGCGCAGGAGCTCGTATTCCAGCATGGATTCGTTTTTCGGGGAGAGGAACGGCACGGGCAGGCAGAGCTGGCCGGCGGAAACGGTCAGGCCGAGGAAGAATCGGTCGCCGCCGGAGTTGCGGGCCGGCTGGAGCCCTTCGATGATCGCGGCCTCCTCCTCACGCGTGTCGGGTCCGGGCGAAACGACCTCAAGCGTGACTTTGCCGCCCGCCTCCTTTGCGAATTCGCGCAGGAGCCATTTCACGCGTTCGGCGTAGCCCAGCAGATCCTTCGGCGTGTCCGCGCCCGGAGGCGAGACGTACAGGCGCACGGTCACATGGCGGTCCAGCGAACGCGCCAGCGTCCGGGCTTCCGGCGAGAGCGAATACGCGCGGTCGGCGGTGCAGTCGATGCGGATGCGGAACGCTTCGGCGGTCAGGGCGAGGCAGATGAAGACGTAGACGGCGATCACGAACGAGGCGGCCATGGAGAGGACGTTCTTCCACGTGTAGCGGTCGCGGAGCGCGCCGGGCAGGAAGAGTCCGCCGCCGCCCGAAGCCGCGTAGGCCAGCACTGTGCGTGCGAAATAGAGGAAGAGCAACGTGATCAGGACGCTGTAGGCCAGCTCGGAGGTGTCGAAGAGGCCGCGCTGGAACGCCTGATAGTGCGGCACCACGGTGCAGTAGGAAACGAGGCGGCAGAGGCTTTCCGGCAGCCACTGGTACAGGAGTCCGGTCACGCGGTCCCAGCCGGTGAACATCAGCAGCGCGCAGAGCAGGAGCGCGAGCAGGAAGCTGGCCGTCTGGCTTTTCGAAAGTGCGGAGCAGAAGCTGGAAACGGCCAGAAACGCCGAGCCTACGAGCAGGGCGCCGGCATAGCCGCAGACGATCGCGCCGATGTCGGGCTGTCCCAGCACGGCGATGGTGATCGGGACCGGCAGGGTCAGGGCGAGCGCGGCCGTCACGAGCGCCATGCCCGCGAGGTATTTGCCGAAGACGAGCTCCCAGAGCGAGATCGGGTAGGAGAGCGTGAGCTCGAACGTGCCGGTGCGGCGTTCCTCAGCCCACAGCGGCATGCCGAGCGCGGGCATCAGGAACATGAAGAGCCACGGCATCCAGTTGAAGAACGGGCTGAGCTCGGCCTGTCCGAGCGCCAGAATGTCGCTGAAGACGAACGTGCAGACGTTCGCCATCACGAGGAATATCACGAGGAAGACCCAGGCGGCGGGCGAGGCGAGGCTCGCGAAGAATTCGCGCGATGCGACGGCGAAGATGCGGCGGATCGAGGCGGTCATGAGCGTTCCCCCTCCGTCATGTTCGCGAAGAGCCCGGCGAGGTCCGTGTGGAGCGCGTCGGCCTTCGCCCGGAATTCGTCCTTCGTGCCGTCGAAGAGCGTTTTGCCGCGGCAGAGCAGGAAGACGCGCGAGCAGACGGCGTCGACTTCCTCCAGAATGTGCGTGGAAATGATGACAGCGGTCTCCTCCCGGAGTGAGAGGATCAGCTCGCGTATCTGCCGTTTCTGATTCGGATCGAGCCCGTCGGTCGGCTCGTCCATGATGAGCGCCTTCGGGTCGTGCAGGATGGACTGTGCCAGACAGACGCGCCGCTTGTAGCCTTTCGATAGGGACTCGATCTCCTGTCCTGCCGCCTCCTTCAGGGCGCAGCGTTCGATCGCGCGGTCCACGCGACGGGCGAGCTCGCGTCCGCCGAACCCGTGCAGGCGGCCCGTGTAGGCCAGAAATGCGCGGACGGTCATGGTCATGTGGAGCGGGGCATTCTCCGGCAGGAAGCCGATGCGGGATTTCGCGAGGCGGGGTTCGGCCTCGATGTCGATGCCGTCGATGCGGACGGTCCCGGCATACGGGGGCATCACGCCGCTGATCATTTTCATGGTCGTGGTCTTGCCCGCGCCGTTGGGGCCGATGAACCCGAGCACGTCGCCGACCTCCACATGGAGCGACAGATCGTTGACCACAAGCCGCGTGCCGTAACGCTTGAAGAGATGTTCCGCTTCGATCATCATGTTGGAACCGGGGTCCTTTCGGCGGTCAGCGCGTGTCGCGTGCCAGTTCACTGTCCTGGAACAGGAAGAACGCCCAGCCGATCCAGGCCGCGCAATAGAGCACGGAGTAGACGAGCGTCCAAATGAAGTACGATGCCGGGATATGGCAGCGGTTCGCCAGCGCGTCGGCCATCCAGAAGCTTTGCCAGTTCGGCACCAGCGAGGTGCAGAGCAGCGCGCCCGCGGAACCTGTGCCGAATGCCTTTGCCGCGAAGTAGTGCAGCACCATCCCGGTCAGAAAGAGCAGCAGGCAGACCATCAGGTTGCCCACGATCTCCATGCGCGTCGCCAGCGCAGAGCTGATCACGCCCATGATCCAGACGGCGAAGAACAGCAGACACAGCGCCGGGACGAGCACGTCCGCCGCCATGTAGCTTTCCGGGTCCGACTTCAGATAATCGGACAGGTCTCTTGCGCGGACGACCTGCGACACGGCGGCGAGGATCGGGAAGAGCACGGCCATCGCGACCGTCGCGTTCGAGGAAAACGATTTCTGCGAGGCGAAGTTGCGGATGCCGCCGTACAGCGCGGCGATGGCGATCGCCCCGAAGTAGAGGATGAGAAGCGGCTGGCTCAGGCGGAACTGGTCCTTCGCGATCAGGACGGACAGCCACGTGGCGGCGTTGCAGATGAACACAAAGAGCGTGAGGGAAATCAGGATGCCGCAGATCTTCGCGATCACGAAGGAAAAGCGCGAGACCGGCTTCGACATCAGCAGCAGGACCGTGCCGTTCTTCATCTCGCGGCTGATCGTGCGGGCGGAACACAGCACCGCGGCGAACAGCCCGAACAGCATGGTCGTGGCCATGGAGCTGTCGCAGACCAGGCGTATCTGCTGACGGAACACGAACATCGCGAAATACGGGAACAGCCCGATCATGATCAGCGCCGCCAGAAGCATCAGGTAGAACACGGGTTCACGCAGGCACTCCCGGCAGGCGTTCATGGAGAGGCGGAAGATCGTGAACATAAGGGCTCACTCCGCTTTGTTTTTTCCCTGATTCTGCAGGTATTCCAAATAGTGTTCGGAGACGTTCGTCTTCAGCGTCTTTCTGAAGAATTCGTCGAGGCGGACCGTGTTGACTTTCCATTCATCGCTGGCGAACTCGACCTTGCGGATGGAATCCGGCACGGCCAGACGATATACCGGGTTGATGTAGGAGTCGTCGCCCAGGATGATGACCGTCTCGGGGCGGAGGTAGGCGATGAAGCGCGAGAGCTCCACGGCCGGGAGCGCGACTTCATGCTCGCCGGAATTCTTTTTGCCGCCGCTGAAGTACACCTGGTCGTCCTTCGAGGGCTTGCCGGGATCGGACGGGAGCAGGATGTACGGGACGTCATACTCGGTGCGGAGGTATTCGGCGATCACCTTGCGCGGGATGCGGTAGTTCGCGACGATCAGCAGGACCGGGAGCGGTTTGTGCATTTTGTAGCCCCAGAAAGGCTCCTTTTTCTCCTTCTTGACCGTTTCGATTTCGGCGGGCGTGTCGAGCTTCAGGTATTTGTCCTGGATTTCGCGGAGCTGAGCCGAGTCGATCTTTCCTTCTTCGAATTCTTTCTGTGCGAGGAACAGACGTTCTTCGCGGGCGGTCTGGAGCTCCAGCATTCTGTCGGCCAGATGCGTTTCATTTTCGGGGGAGGGGACGGCCGCGAGAATGGCGGTGTACTGCGTGAGAAATTCGATTTCGGCTTCGAGCCTTTCCGCGGACGGTCCTTCGATGGTGTCGCGGGCGGAAATCTCGTCGAGCGCTTCTTCGCTCGCAATGAGGTTGGCGGACATGACGTCGATTTCGGCTTTCTTGTCTGCGGACAGATTCGCGTCGGCGATGGCTTTTGCGAGTTCGGGGAAACGCTCGTTGAACGCGTTGGCTGCTTTGGCCTCTGCGTCTTCCTTCGCTTTTTCCGCCGCAACGGCCTTGTCAGCGGCGGCCTTCGCCTCGGCTTCCGCTTTCGCCTTCTCGGCGACGGCCTTGGCTTCGGCTTCCGCTTTCGCCTTGTCAGCGGCGGCCTTCTCGGCGGCGGCCTTTGCCTCGGCGAGATTTGCTTCGGCGTCTTTCATCGCCTTGTCGGCGGCGGCCTTGTCGGCGGCGGCCTTGGCCAGCGCTTCCTTCTTTGCTTCGGCTTCCGCCTTAGCCTTGTCGGCTTTTTCCTTATCGGCGGCGGCCCTGGCCTCGGCTTCCGCTTTCGCCTTGTCGGCGGCGGCCCTGGCTTCGGCTTCAGCCTTTGCCGCTTCGGCGGCGGCCTTTGCATCGGCATCCTTTCTGGCCGCGGCGAGATTTGCTGCCGCGTCTTTCATGGCTTTGTCTGCGGCGGCCTTGTCAGCGGCGGCCTGAGCCTCGGCCTCCGCTTTCGCCTTGTCGGCGGCGGCCTTTGCCTCCGCCGCGTTTAAGTCCATTTCGGCTTCCTTCAGGGCTATTTCGGCTTTGATCCGGGCAACTTCCGCCTCATCCCTGGTCTTTTCGGCCTTGGCCTGTGCTTCCGCCTCTTTTTTCGCCTTGTCGGCGGCGGCCGCGGCTTTGGCTTCGGCTTTTGCCGCTTCATCCATCTTTTCCGCGTAATCGGCCTGTTCCGCGGCGGGGACTGCGGCAGGGGCCTTGTCGGCGGCGAAAGAGGAAGCCGCAAGGGCGCAGAGGATCATGCAGAGCGGTGCGGAGGCGTATTTCGGAAGTTTCATGTCGGTGCTCCTATGGAAATATGAGAATAAAACCAAAAAAAACGGTGAAACGATTTGCGAAACGAAAATCGCAGTTTATATTTTAAACACAAAATCGTAAAAATCAAATGAAAGAACGCCATGTCATCCACTTTTTTTCAAACTTTTCCGGAAAAACCGGCCGCGGCCGTGTTTTTGAGCGGAACCGGGACGAACGCCGCCAAGCTCCTTGAGGGGTGGCGTTCGGGCGCATTCGACGGGTGGACCCCGCGTGTGCTGGTGACCGACAAACCCGAAACGAGCCGCGCCCGTGCATTGGCGGACCAGTACGGTCTGCCGCTGGTCGAGCACGACATCGCGAAGTTCTATCGCGAGCGCGGCCTCGAAAAGATCGCGCTGACCTCGGAACGCGCCCTGCAGGTCCGCGAGGAATGGACCGGCGCCCTGATCCGTCTGCTCATGCCCTACGGCGTCCAGTTCGGCATCCTCGCCGGATTCGTGCCTCTCTCCAACATCACGTGCGTCCTGCCGTGCCTGAACGTGCACCCCGGCGACCTGACGCTGGAGGAGGACGGACGGCGTTATCTGGCCGGGCTGCAGCGTCTGCCTGTCGAAACTGCCCTGCTGCGCGGCCATACGCATCTCCGCAGCAGCGTGATTATTGCGCAGGCGTTCACCGGCGGCGCGAAGGAGATGGATTCCGGCCCTGTGCTCGGAATTTCCGCCCCGGTCCCAGTCGACCTGATGGGCGCGACCATCGACGAGCTCAAGGCGTGTCAGGCGGCGCGTGAGGGAAAGAAGCCTGCGGAATATCGCGGCGACCTGCTCATGCGGGTGGCGGAGCGCAACCTCGAAAACCTGAAGGAGCACGGCGACTGGGTGGTCTTCCCGCGCACGGTCGACGATTTCGCCCGGAACAAGTTCGCGCTGGACCCGGACGGGACGCTCCGCTACGAGGGCGCCGCCGTGAAGACAGTGGAGTATTCCGAAACCGCCGCGCCGCGTCCGGTCGCCCTCTGATTGGAGGATTCCGATATTTTTCAGGTAAAACGCCCGCAATTCCGCTTGTAAAAAAGCGGATGACGGTGTATTGTTATAGTTTGAAAACTTACATGGAGATTTCCGTATTATGATTACAACCGCCGCACAACTCCGCGAAAAGTACCTGCAATTCTTCCAGTCCAAGGGACACGCCGTCATCCGCAGCGCCTCCCTGGTGCCGGACAACGACCCGACCGTGCTCTTCACGACCGCCGGGATGCACCCGCTGGTGCCGTACCTCCTTGGCGAAAAGCACCCCCAGGGCACCCGCCTCACCGACGTTCAGAAGTGCATCCGCACGGGCGACATCGACGACGTGGGCGACGCCGTGCATCTGACGTTCTTCGAAATGCTCGGCAACTGGTCCCTCGGCGACTACTTCAAGAAAGAAGCCATCGCGTTCAGCTACGAATTCCTGACCTCGCCCGACTACCTCGGTTTCCCGCTCGAAATGCTCGGATTCACCGTGTTCGCCGGCGACCAGGACGCCCCGTTCGACGAGGAAGCCTACAACGAATGGCGCAAGCACGGCGTGAGCGAAAACCGCATCGCCAAGCTCCCGAAGAAAGACAACTGGTGGGGGCCCGCCGGCATCACCGGCCCCTGCGGCCCCGACACCGAGTTCTTCTACTGGACCGGTCCGAAGCCCGCGCCGGAAGTCTTCGACCCTTCTGACAAGCGCTGGGTCGAAATCTGGAACAACGTCTTCATGCAGTATTTCAAGCAGGCGGACGGCACGTTCACTCCGCTGGCGCAGAAGAACGTCGACACCGGCATGGGCCTGGAGCGCGTGACCGCCATCCTGCAGGGCAAGGACAACTGCTACGAGACCGAGCTCTTCACTCCGATCTTCGCCAAGCTCGACGAAATCCGCGGCGTGCCCCATGAGCCCGGCATGTCCCGCACCGCGCCCGAACGCATCGTGGCCGACCACATCCGCGCCGCCGTGTTCATCATCGCCGACGGCGTGGTGCCGGACAAGAACGGCCGCGAGTACGTACTTCGCCGCATCATCCGCCGCGCCATCCGCGAAGGCAGCAACAACCTCGGCATCAAGGAAGCCTTCACCGCGAAGATCGCCGAAGTCGTGATCTCCATCATGGGCGGCTTCTACCCCGAACTGGTCGCCCAGCGCGACATCATCCTCTCCGAGCTCAGCCGCGAGGAGGAGACGTTCCAGCGCACGCTCGAACGCGGGACGCGCGAATTTGAAAAGATGGTCGCCCGCGTGCCCGATTTCGTGGCGAACAAGGTCATCTCCGGCAAGAACGCGTTCAATCTGTACGAGACCTACGGATTCCCGATCGAGCTCACGGTCGAAATGGCGAAGGAGAAGAACTTCACCGTCGATATGAAGGGCTATGAGGAGGCCCGCCAGAAACATATCGCCGATTCCCAGACCGCCGAAAAAGGCCAGAACAAGGGCGGTCTCGCCGACCACTCCGAAGCATCCGCCGAACTCCACACCGCCACGCACCTGCTCCACAAGGCCCTCCGCCTCGTGCTCGGCGACCACGTGGCCCAGCGAGGTTCCAACATCGACGGCGTGCGCCTCCGCTTCGACTTCTCCCACCCCGAGAAGATGACGCCGGAACAGCTCGCCGAGGTCGAACGCATCGTGAACGAGCAGATCAAGGCCGACCTCCCGGTCGTCTGCCGCGAGATGTCCCCCGACGCCGCCCGCGCGGAAGGCGCCATCGGCCTCTTCGGCAACAAGTACGGCGATATCGTGAAAGTCTACAGCATGGGCGATTTCTCCAAGGAAATCTGCGGCGGTCCCCATGCCACCCATACCGGCGCGCTCGGCGGCTTCAAAATCCTCAAGGAGGAAAGCTCCAGCCGCGGCGTCCGCCGCATCAAGGCCGTGCTCGTGAAGGACGGCCAGGACGCTCAGAAATAAGGAGACGCGACCATGGAAACCGGTGAAGTCTTTCTTTCCGAAAAGGACGGCGTCCAGCACATCCGCGTGAAGGGCAACGCGTCGTTCGTCTGCGCGCCGCCCCTCCGCGAACTGGCCAAGAAGCTCGCCGC
>Ga0310690_10003744_pt1 | contig 22426 bp, 19 predicted proteins | sample AusTroGonzalo_MG_2_FD_207661 | JGI IMG/M metagenome (GOLD analysis project Ga0310690, IMG submission 207661) | Bovine rumen microbial communities from tropical cattle in Woodstock, Queensland, Australia - Gonzalo_04 (v2) (version 2) | ecosystem: Host-associated > Mammals > Digestive system >... | reverse complement strand
ACCGGATATTTTCAGAAAATAATGGGGAATCTTTCTACGGCAATTTCTCCTTTTGGTTACGGTTTGTTTGATTTTAAAGTGGATAGCTCGTGTTTATCTTCAGGACTGATTCGAATATTGAAGGCAAAGGGTTTTTTTCGAGATGGGCTGTTTTTTGATTTCGATGCGGCTCGAGATGATCCTTTGGAACTGAATTTAGGTGATTATTTCGCGGCTAATTCTACGGCGACAAAGATATATTTGGCTGTAGCCACGTGGCGCAGTGGCGAAAATATGTTAGAGGGTGAATTGGCGCGTTATCATTCTTCTGAAATACCTGATGTAAGAGATGAAAATACAGGTAAAGAACCTATTGCTGTACCGATTTTGAAACCGAATTTAAAATTGTTTCAGGAATCTCATGTAGATGCGAGATACCAAAGTTTCCCGGTGTTTGAAGTTGAAAAGTCAGTTGACGGAGGAGTGGTCGGAACGAAATTTATTGCTCCGCTTTTGGCACTGGATGAACATTCGAAAATTATTGAAATGTGTTCAACTCTCGTGAGGATTATTCGCGATAAGATTTCGTATTTTGCAGATCGTAAAGAAAATATCGCGCGAAATCAAACAGAAGAATCTCTAACTAATCTTAGATTATTGATACAAGCGGTTATTCCTTTGGAAACAGTTTTAAGTGTCAGTGGATTGCATCCTTTTGAATTGTTTAAAGCTTTGTCTCAAACGGCGTCAAGCATTATGGCAATAAATCCGGCACAATTGATTCCAAGACTGCCTAATTACAATCACGAAGATTTATATGACTGTTTTTATCAGTTATTTGAATATTTGCACGGGATAATATCTCATTTAAAACAAAAATACGATGTAGTTTTATTTGAAAAAATTCAAGATGAATTCCGTTTAATGATGCATCCGGATTGGCTGGAAAGAGACGAAATCGCAATAGGTATTCGCAAACCGTTCTCGGCAACTGACAGCGATATTATAAATTGGATAAACGGACTTCAGATCGCAAGTGAATCCATGCTCTCTTTGATAAAGGATCACAGAGTTTTGGGAGCGGAGCGAAGAATTTTGGAGAGAGGAGAGTATATTACTCAACCTAATGGTGTGACAATTATTGCGGTGAAAACTAAAACTACTTATATCAAAGCAAATGAGCCATTATGTCTGTCCAGTAGTAATTTCGATGTGATTCCGGAGGAGATAATTCTTTATGCAGAAAGAGAATGAAATCACAGATCTGGATTTAATGTTCGAAAATTTTTGTACGGAAATTTTCAAGTACAAAACTCAGATCGTGCAAAATACGGCGAATCTTGATCCAAAAATTATTTACAAAAATCTGGTTACAAAAATAAAAGATATTTTGGATCGCCGAAAAATTATCAATTTTGAATTACAAGTGCGAGAGGTAATTTATATTATGGTTTCTCTTGCAGATGAGATTTTTCTGAATACTCCTTGGGATGGGAAAAAATATTGGGAAGATAACATGCTCGAAAAACATTTTTTTGGTACTCAAATAGCTGGAGAGAAAATTTTCGATAATATAGAAAAGTTAATTGAAAAAAATGATGTTGAGTCGATTTTAATTGCAGAAATTTACATGAAATCATTGTCATTAGGATTTCGTGGTAAATATAGAGGAGATGTTGAGAAGGATAAACCTATAGATGTCTACCGAAAGGCTCTTTTTAATTTTGTTGAGAAATATGACAAATCCATAAATATGATAAGCCATAGAATGTTCAGCAAGGATTATATATACACTTTGCCGACTGTTAATCGACAATTTCTTCCAGATGTTTCTATTGTGAATTACATATATGCGTTTGTTATTTTTATGTTTTTGGTCATAAGTTCCGTGGTTTGGCTGGTGGAAACTCGTGATTTGTACGAAATTTTGCAGGAGATCTCTAATATAGTATTGAGAGCGTAAATATGGATGATTTCAAGGATTTGTTATCTAATAGCTTACCGATAATTCCAAAAGAGCTGATTCCGGCAGTTGCGTTGGGATTAATTATCCTTTCTCTTGTTTTGGTTTTGATATTTTTTATTATGTGTGTGACTTATATAAATTCTCAACCAAAACCGAAAGTCGTTACTCCGTTAAAAAGAGATGATTTAATAAAAAAAGATAAAAAAGAAGAGACGAGTTCTGTTCAACAATACGGAATAAGTGAAGATTTACCTCCGATTGCCGGTAGAATAGGAGAAATTCTCAGTCTTTGGGGAATTTTAAAAGTTGGTCCCATAACTCAAGCTTTTTTTAAGGCGATAGACGCCATAAGAAGCAGTACTTACGATCTGAGATGGAGATATAAACTTCCGTGTTTTATGATTGTCGGACCAAAGGGAAGCGGAAAAACAACTCTTCTAAACAATCTTGATTTTGAACATCTCAGAACAAATGAAGAAGATAATGATTCGTTATGGAAATTGTTCAAGGAAGGGGCAATATTTGAATTTCCGGATATCGATTCAGCTCAGGATAAATCAAAATTTTGGACATTTATAAGTGAGTTGTTTGTTTTTATCAGACCGCGACGTCCTCTTGATGGAATCATTGTTACAGTTCCTGCGGATTTTTTTATTTCGGGAACAACTAACATAGAAAAACATGCTCGAGAAATGTTTGACAGAATATTTAAGTTTCAGCGTGATATCAATTTCAAACTCCCTATATATTTTATTGTGACAAAATCAGATCAGATTTTTGGATTCCAAGAGTTTGTTCACTTGCTGAAGGAAAACACGAAACAACAAATTTTCGGTTGGTCTTGTCCTTATTCTTTGGATATTGCTTTTTCTCCGAATTGGATTAACGAAATTTTTGATACTATCGATGAGGGAATCAGAAAAGCAGGATTTTATTTTGCGCGCAAAAGAAGCATAGATGAAAATCTTGAGAAGGCAATGTTGTTTGAAGCTTACTTTGAAAAAATTAAGCCAATGTTGTCGGAATATTTGCTCACAATGTTTCGAACTCATAATCCGACAGACGGAATGATTTTGAGAGGGGTGTATTTTGTCGGTCGGCAAAGAGAAATGGAGATTTCTCCAAGCGGATTTGTTCAGGTTTCAGCTCTGACTCCGGGAGTAAATATCGATGCGAGTTTGAATCATTTACATACAGACGATCTGTACTTTGTACAGGATCTTTTTAAGGATAAAATCTTCAGAGAATTCAACATCGCTCATCCGATAATTAAAGATGCCGGAGGTATGACCAAGAAAGAATATCGTAATAAAATTATATTCGCGGGTTCGGCATTAGTTTTTTCCGTAGGATGGATTTGGGGTAACGGAAATATTCGAACAAATATCCAACACTATTATCAGACAATGTCTACGATAAAAAAAAGTTTATTGCGGATAAAATATCTGGAAGATAATGTAAAAAATTCCGAAGATCAGATTTTAATCAATAATCAGGCTTCAGCTTTGTTGCAGACTATGCCGGTGGTTAAGTTGGGAGATTTTTTCTCAATTTTCGTTCCTCAGTCGTGGATATTTGGTTTAGGGAATTCCGTCAGAGCAACTACAGAACTGGTTTTTGATTCAGTAGTCGTTAAAGCGATGTATATCGATCTGAATTTCAATACGAAAAATATTTTGCTTGGCTCGATGATAACTTCAAAAAAAGTTTTGAACAGTAAGCAGGATATTTTCGATGTGTTAAATTTCGAAAGTTTCAAAGAATTGTCCGGATTTGCTTCTAAGATCAAAAATCTTAAAAAAATCAGCTCCGAATACAATTCTATGAGAAATCTTGAAGACAGTAACAATGTTGTGAATATTACGGAAGCCCTTTTTAAAGATAAGTTCGAAATTACGGACGAAATGAGAAAGCATGTTCCGAACAAAAAGATTATGCCTCCGAAATTTAACTTGGCGGATTTTCAAACGAATATCGAGCACAGTTTGAAAAATGTATTTGATAATTTTATAAAAGATACTTTGGATTCAACTGTGGAGAAAGTACTTCATAACGTCGCTAATGATATTAATCGTTTGTATAATGCGGGTCAGAATTCAAAGATAAATTACGCTGTTCAGGATTTAGCAAAACTTTACAATAAGATGGAGTTGGTTGAGGATATTTTCAAAAATAAAAAGTTTGCTTGGATAAAAGAAAATACTTTTTGTCCGGCTCCTGAATATCAGAAAATTTTAAACGAACTGCAATCCGCGGAGGTAGTCAGCTCTGATTGTTTGCGTGATTTGATACACTTTGCAGATGTCGCTTTTCACAAATATAAGGATGGGTTGGAGACCTACAAATCGAAACTTTCCGGAAAGATTTTGAATCATCAAAATCCGTCTGAGGGATTTCTTCAAGTAAAAGGAGAATTGAAATCTCTGCTGGATCTTCCTTTTATTTGTGTGGTTCCTTCCGGACATTTTATGCGTGAGCTTCCGTCAGATAAGATGCTGATATGGGACGTTAAGCGTTTAAGAGAACTTTGCAATTTAATTGATGAATATAACAAATTTTCTGAAACAGTTCCTGAAGGGATGAGATCTGAATATTTTGATATTTACAAGACAGTCGCGAAAAAGTGTTTTTATCCGACTATTCAAGCAATGGTTGCAAATGCGCAAATAATGGAAGATACGCCGTTGGGAAATTCCAGGGCTTTGTTTGAAAATTCATATAAAAAACAGGCGTTAAATATTCGCAATGCTTCAATATCTCTTCCGAAGATAATAAAAATCATAGATGAGATTATTTCTGAAGAAAATTTAGATGATTTTGGTTTTTCAGAATTGATAATCACTCAGTATGTAGGATTACTTGAAAAAATAGATGCTTTATTTAACACAGAAAAACCATATTCTACAAATTCAGCATTGTTTGATGATTGGGATGGTCGAGGTAATCCTAAATTTATGAAGATGGATAGCCAAGCGAATGTTAAACAATATCTAAATGCGCAATTTGATCGAATAAAATTCCTGGCGAAGGATTTAGCTGCGCCTGTTGTCGATTTACTCACTATTCCGAATATTTTTGATAAAATTCGCGATAAAAAATTGATCAATAAATGGCGAGAAATTATCAATAATGTTGATGATTATGAGAGTAATAAACCGGGGAATTCAATCGCGGCGTTAGAGAGTTTCATTACCGAAAATCTTACTAAGGTTTCTCTGGATAATTTTGATGATCAAGGAGAAATCAAAGCTATTTCTCAAAATGATTCAGATTATTTCTTATCAAAACGTTCAATTGTTGCAAAATCTCTCATGAATCGTGCTGATATTGTACAGTATGACAGAGCAGTAGCTTTATATAATGATGTCTATCAAATATTCACAAAAAAATTGGCGAATAAATTTCCTTTTGGAGATTCCAGTGAAGAAGCTTCAATTGAAGATTTGGAAGAATTTGTTGAAGCATACGAATTGATGAATTCATCTGCTTTAAATATTTTGGAGAGAAATAAAAGACAGAAAAATATCAATTCTCAAGTATTCGAATTTGTTAAAAGTACGAACAAAGCATTGCCGTTTTTGAAAGCCTGGGTAGAACAGTCTAAGAGTTCTGATCCGAAAACATGCCCTGTTTTTTTCAATCTGCTTTTGAGGCCTTACCCGAATATGGAGGCAATGACTTCAGCTGTGATAGATAGAATGTTTTCGATTAATGAAATTCCTGTTCCAGACAGCGGTGATGGCGCGTTCTTTAACGGAAACCCCGTAAAAGTTATTTTCGGTTGGGTTGCTTCCGCTAATGAAATGCCAGACGCAAATAAAGCTTCAGGATCTCTTCGTGTTGAAGATAATTTAGCCGCTTTTGAATATTCAGGAAGATGGGCTTTGTTTCGTTTGATTGAGGATCACAAAATCAGTAAAGGAGTTGAATATCCAAATGGTATAATTTTGCAATTTGAAATACCGATTGCTTCCAGAAAAGACGGCACGGATATGACAAATGCGAAAATGGTTTATAAGATTACTCCTATGCTGAGAAAAGGAGATAAAGCGGCACCGTTGGTTTGGCCGGTATTTCCAAGGAATTGTCCGGGATTATACGGGGAAAAATCGGTGGGAACTTCGGGTAAGGGTAAATCTGAAACAAAAACACCTCCTTTGGATGTAGATGTGTCTTTTGATGATTGAAGTGAGGAAACATGGATATAGAAAGTTTATTAAATCCGATATCTGCAGAAAGTTCTTGCGGAGAATATCTTTGTTATGACCATATTTATGATGAATTAAAAGAACTTCGAAGAGAAGATGACCTTCGTTTATCTCAAGGAGTTTGGGAAACTGAACCCAAGCGAGCAAATTGGTCGGAACTTAATAAAGTTGGCTGTGATCTTCTGAAGACGAAAACTAAAGATTTGCAAATTGCAATGTGGTTGATGGAAGCTTGGATTGTTGAAAGACAGTTTGAAGGATTTATCGACGGATTGAAATTAGTAAAGGGATTAAGTGAAAAATTTTGGGATGAAATTTATCCTGCCATAGATTGGGAAAATCATAGCTACAGTTATAGACTGGCGCCGTTTTTTTTCTTATCCGATAAGATTTCTGAAAAGATTGTTTTGATTCCGCTTACCAGTATGAATGATGCTTTGGTTTATTCTTTGTCCGATTGGATGGAAGCTCGCCGCAATCTTCAGATAAAAAATCTTAACGGACTTTCTTTGAAAACCATTAGTAAACAAGTTGCGGTTACACCTCTCGAAACTTTCAAAGGAATTTTCGATCAAGTTACGGAATCAATTAATCTTATCACTGATTTAAAAAACTTTCTTAATGAAAAATGCCCGCAGGATTCGCCAAGTTTTCATCAATTACTGGAATATTTGGAAGATATTAAGCGAATTACCTCTAAAAATATTGAATTGAAAGAAAAACAGCAGGCACAAGCGCAAAAAGCTCAAGCTCAAAAAAATTCTGATCAGCCGAACGCCGCTGAGGCGGAAATGACATTGGAAGATCCTAATGATGAGAAACAGAAAGAGCCTACGATTAATCAAGCATATGCTGCAATGGATGAAATCGCCGAATTTTTAGAAAAAAAGCAACCTCAAAGTCCTTCATCTACGTTGCTTCGAGTCGCAAGTGGGATAGGGAAGAAAAGTTTTCAAGAATTATTAGAACTGAATATGCAAAGCGGAGTCTCTGTTTTAAACACTATTTCTGAGTTGTATCGTATTTTTTACAAAAAAGAACCTAATTCCGGAGAATAGTTGATTTTTTTGCTTTGTAAATTTTGTTGGAAGGATTACAGTAAAATGCTAAAATACTCTGGTATTTAAGGAGGTTTTTATGAAAAAGTTAGTGAGTTTTTCTCTGCTCGGTTCTGCTTTGTTTATGACGGCTTGTGATCCGGTGAGTTGGTTGGTCGGAGGTACTCTTGTAGCTGGAACAGTTACGGTTCGAGATAAAGAAGGGATTCCGGGACAAATTACTGATAAATATTTGAAAGAAAGAATACGTATAGCTTTGCTTAACAAAGATAAAGATCTGTACGATAGAATAGAATTAGCTGTTAAGCATGGAATAGTTGTTGTAATTGGGAGTTTCGATGACGAGTCTCAGTGCGAAAGAGTTAAAGAAATTGTCGACAGCGTAAAAGTTGAAGATGTTTATTATGAATTAAACGTAGAACCTCAAGCGAAGGTCGGAACTTTTGCTGCAGATGCGGGAATTACAACTCGTATCGAAGCCAGTATGAAGAGTAATGGAAATGTTTCTTCATTGAATTACGACACAACGACAGTTAACGGAGTTGTTTACATGTGTGGAACAGCGATGAGTGCTTACGAGAGAGACGTGGTTCTGAATATTGCACGCACGACTTCCGGTGTTGTTAAGGTAGTTTCGTATGTAAAGATCGCGAAGCCTGAAGTTGAGGAACAGTAATTTTGCACGCGTGCGTTAGGACAGTTGCGTTTTTCGGTGTTTCGATAGAAGAAATAAATGTTCAGGTTCAAATTCTGAACGGTTTGCCGTCTTTCACTATAGTCGGACTTCCTGATAAAGCAGTTGCTGAGTCTCGCGAAAGAATTCGAGCCAGTCTGTTTTCTATGGGAATTACTTTCCCATCGAAAAAAATAACGGTCAATCTTGCGCCTGCGGATGTTCAAAAAGAAGGAAGTCATTACGACTTGCCTATCGCGTTGGCTTTGCTTTCAGCCATGGGAATTATTTCTCAAGAAGATGTTTCCAATGTAATCGCGATGGGTGAACTGTCGCTCACGGGGGAGATTTCGAAAGTTTTGGGAGTGCTTCCGGCTTCGGCTTATGCGAAAAGAAATAATCGAGTTTTTATTTGTCCCGGAGCTTGTGCTCAGGAAGCCGTTTGGGTTAATGACGGATTGGTTTTAGCTCCGAAAAACTTACTGTCTTTGATAAATCATTTTAAGGGAGTTCAGTTTTTACCGAAAGTTGTTCCAGACCGAAGCAAAGTTGATGAAGTGTCGGTTTCTTCCTGCGGATGTTTCAGTGAAATCAAAGGTCAAATTCTGGCAAAGAGAGCGATGGAAGTTGCTGCAGTCGGAGGGCATAATCTGTTGATGTTAGGACCTCCGGGGGTGGGGAAATCTATGATGGCTTCCAGAATTACGGGAATTTTACCTCCGATGACTGCGGAAGAATCGTTGGAAGTTACGACCATCCACAGTTTGGCAGGGAAAATGAATGGAAATGGATTGATTTTGCGCAGACCGTTCCGAGCGCCTCACCATTCAGCATCGTTGGTTGCAATAGTCGGAGGAGGAAACAATGCTCGTCCGGGTGAAATTTCTCTGGCTCATAACGGAGTTTTATTTTTGGATGAACTTCCGGAATTTTCGCGTTCCGCGTTAGAATCGTTGAGGCAACCGTTGGAATCCGGAGAAATTACCATCGCGCGCGCCAACAATCACGTAACTTATCCTGCGAAAATTCAACTGATTGCCGCAATGAATCCATGCCGTTGCGGATATTTGGGAGTAGAAGGGAAAGAATGCTCACGCGCTCCGAAATGCGGCAGTGAATATCTGAGAAAAATTTCGGGTCCGTTGCTGGATCGTATAGATATTTACATAGATGTTCCGGAAGTAAAAGTTCAGGATTTTTATCAGGATAAAAGTCGGGTAGAATCCAGCGATGTCATAAGGCAGAGAGTTATTCAGGCGAGAGAAATTCAGTATCGGCGTTACGGCAGAAACAAAACAAATTCCGAAGTTGAAGGGACAGATTTAGAAAAGTATTTATCGGAAAAAGGACGGAATTTACTCTACTCTTTTGTAGATAAAGCCAAAATTTCTGCGCGCGGATTTTATCGAGTCATCAAATTGTCTCGGACTTTGGCGGATATGTCCGCGGAAGATTCTATTGGTGAAAGTCACATTGCGGAAGCTTTGGAATATCGAAGAATTGTTTGAAAGAAACCGTCTTTGATTTGCTTGTTCGGTCTGAATCTTTACTAAAAATTAACCAATTCATATTAGCATGCTGATGAGTAAGTTTTTGTTGTACGGAGTGTGTTATGAAATGGCTTGCCAAAATGATATTTGATGGGGAGGGGTAAAGACCTAAAAAATCAAGCAAAATCAAACGGTTATTTATCTAAATTCTTTAAAAATCTAAAATATTTTGCCGATAAATTTCTTGAAAAAGTCAGAAGTCTTAATAAAACGTTAACATTTGTGCGGTCCGATAAAATCGGAGGGGTAGGCTCTTTCGCCGCTCGCGAGGTTCCCGGAGCCAGTGTTTTTGGGCTGTTCATCTATCAAACGGTATACAGGAAAATCAAAAAAATCGTTTTAAGAACGAAACGCAAACCGTTGGATAGATGTACTCAAAATACTGCATCCAAGCTCAGCTTGGCTTCCTGCCGTGGAGCAATTCTCATTGAATTCGCAATCTGCATGCCGATTTTGATTATTTTGCTGTTTTATATTCATGATTTGATGAGAATTAAAAGACTTTACTCGCAAACAGAGTTTGTGGCGCAGCAAATGGCGAATATGATTCAGAATATTTCGCAAAAACGAGGGGATAAGAAAATAACAAAAGAGGATTTGCATTACATAAGTGCGTTAGCTAATCTTTCCATTTATCCGGGAACAACCATGTTTGGTAAGAATCAGTCCTCCGTACACTTTCCTCAAACTTTTGTACATTGTATAAAAGGTCTTTCTGGAGGAAAAGCAACAAAACTTTGGTATGTGCAAACATGTTTTTATCGATATACATCTCCGTCAAGTTTATGGGGAAATGCCAATAAGGGTGACGACAATTTTTGGACTACTGTTAGAGGACAAAATGTCGTTGCTTCGAAAATACATCCATCTTTAAAAATAAACGAAGGAGAAGTGAAAATTATTGTAGAGAGTTTTTTTCATGTGCATTCAGGGGACGAAAAAAAAGCTTTTGGTCTTCACCTTGTAACTCCAAAACAATATTCACTTGCTAGAGCATATTTTCCATCTGTTGCGATTTTTTCACCCAAACCAAATTTATTTACCGAAGACGTGCCAACGTAATGTAATTATCCATATTTCAATCCGCAGTATAATTTGCTATAAATATGAGGGTAGCTGTGTGTTCAGTTATCAAGTTGTCGGGTCGGGTGTTTAGGGTATACCTGGTTCGATTTGTTAGAGAATGGAGGATAAAGTGCCCAAGTTGAAAACAAAAAGTGCTGCAAAGAAGAGATTTTCTTTTACAGCAGGTGGTCATGTGACATCTCAGCCTGCTTACAGGCGACATCTTATGAAGAATAAATCTCAGAAGATGAAGAGACAGACGCGAGGAACTATGGTTCTGAGTGAAAGCGACGCGAAGAGCGTTGTTAAGTATATGCCGTACAAGTAAGGAGAGAAATATGTCACGAGTTAAAAGAGGTTTAACTGCGCACGCCAGACATAGAAAGGTTATAAATCTTTCAAAAGGATTCAGGGGGCGTTCCAAAAATTGTTTTCGTTCAGCTATCGAGAGATTAGAGAAGTCTATGCAGTATGCCTACAGAGACAGGCGTACTAAGAAAAGAGATTTTCGCAGACTTTGGATAGTCAGAATTAACGCGGCAGTCAGGGAACACGGTTTGAAGTATTCTCAGTTTGTTTGCGGATTATCGAAGGCGAATATAGCTATCGATAGGAAAGTTTTGTCCGAATTGGCGATTAATGATAAAGCAGCTTTTGGTGAGATTGTAAACAAGGTGAAGGCTGTTTTGTCGTAAAAATCGTAAAACGAGTAGGGGTAGGTGTTATGAGTGGTAAGATTTGTGAGTTGCCGAAAGGCTATGTTCCGAGCGCGGATGAAGAGTTTATGAATGATTTTCAGCGCGAGTATTTCAGGCGAAAGCTTGAGAATTGGAAAGAGGAACTTCTTCGTGAAAGTGATTTGACTTTGCAGTCATTGAAGGAAGAAAAGGAAGTTTGCACAGATATTGCTGATCGAGCATCTACCGAAACTACTTTGGGTTACGAACTTAGGTCCAAAGAGAGAGCCAGAAAGCTTATCGTTAAAATAGATGAAGCTCTGGCTAAAATAAAAGATGGGACCTACGGATATTGTGAAGATACAGGTGAACCTATCGATCTGAGAAGATTGGAGGCAAGACCTACCGCGACATTGAGCATCCAGGCTCAAGAGCGTCACGAGAAGATGGAAAAAACTCAGAAAGATGACTAAAATAAATCTTTCCACGATAAAGGATTTTTTGAAAGAAATCTTGTTCTTAGAGTGCTTGGAGAGAATGTTTTCCAAGAAAGAGGAGCTGACTCCGGAAGAGAAGAAGGCGAAGTTAAAATCTGATCTGAAATTTTGCGTGTGGTTTACCGTAATTTTCATGTTGTTCAGATTTTTTGTTTATGATTGGTATATTGTACCGTCGTGTTCTATGGTTCCGACATTGTTGGTCGGAGACATGCCTTTTGTTGAGAAATTTGCTTACGGAATCAGCAAGCACAGTATTTGGTTCAGCCCGAATTTGTTTTCGGGACGATTGTTTTTCAGAAACAACGTAAAACGAGGCGAAGTTATAGTTTTTAAACACCCTCATGATCCTAATCATCCTGAATATGACGGATTGAATGTAGTCAAGAGAGTGATCGCTCTTCCGGGGGACAGAGTAAGTGTCGAAGATGGAGTGATTTCTGTTAACGGAGTTAAAGCCGAACTTAAGTATAAGGAAGAAGTGAATTACTACGATTATCCGACCGGGCAGACATATATAATTCAGAGATATGAAGAAAAGTTGCCGCTGTCTGATGCTCCTGTTCATACCGTTGGGTATATTGAAGAGAGAAGATTATGGAAAGAAAATCACTTCGATGAAGTTACTGTTCCCGAGGGACACTATTTTGTTATGGGAGATAACAGGGATTGTTCGAATGATTCCAGGTTGAATCTGGGATTTGTTCCTGAAGAAAATCTTATGGGACGAGCGATTTTCAAAATATATTCAATTGATAAAGGCGTGAAACTTTGGGAATTTTGGAGATGGTTTCAGAATATCAGATACGACCGTCTGTTAAAGAGAATTGATTGATGAGCAAGCTTTCGGAATTAGAAAAAATTATCGGGTATAAGTTTAAGAATGAAGAAAATGTCTCTGTCGCGATAGTGCATCCGGGCGCCAGCAAGTTCGACAGGAATTTTTCAAAACGTTTTGAAAGATTGGAGTTTTTGGGTGATCGAGTTTTGGGATTATCTTTGGCTCATTTGATTTTTTCGAAATTTACAAAAGAAAGCGAGGGCGAATTGGCAGTTAGGATGTCAGTTCTTGCCGGAACTGATTTTTTGATAGAGCTCGCGAAAAAAACTAAGTTGATTGAATGTTTTTCTTATCCTAAAGATCTTTTTGTTTCGAAAAATAAAAATTCTTCATCGATTGCCGATATGATGGAAGCCGTTTTGGGATCTGTGTTTTTGGATTCAGGTTTTCCGGAAGCAAGAGAGGTTGTTACTCGCCTATGGGGCGATGATTTAAGTAAGGTTATTTATAAGAAAAAGGATCCTAAAACGAGATTGCAGGAAATAGTTCAAAGCAGATCGGAAGAATTGCCGTTTTATCGTTTAATAAAAATGAGCGGAGAAGCCCATGATCCTGTTTTCGAGATGGAGGTTTCTGCTTGCGGAGAAGCGGCATCAGGTTTTGGGAATTCCAAAAAAAATGCTGAGCACGACGCAGCGAAAAAATTGATAGAAAAGTTAAGTAAATAGATTTCAGAGAGATAGGATGTCGAAGAAAGATAATACGGTACAGTCGATCGGTCGGAAAAGATGTGGGTTCGTTGCTGTTCTCGGAGAAACCAACGCCGGGAAATCTACTTTGATAAACAAGCTGGTCGGTCAGAAAGTTTCTATTGTTTCGAGAAAAGTTCAGACTACATTAAGTCGTATTTTGGGAATAGCAATCAGCGGAAACAGTCAGATAATTTTGATTGATACTCCGGGATTTATTTCGGATCGCAAAACTGCAGATAACAGATCAGAATCTCTCGAAAAAACGGCTTGGGATGCATTTCGTGAGACGGAAGAGGTTTTGTTTATCGTAGACGCTAACAAAAGAGATTTTGAGAAAAGTATGGCTCTGATTCGAAAAATTGATGATAAAAAGAAAATCTCGTTGGTTCTGAATAAAGTCGACCTGATTATGAAAGAAAAGCTTTTGGGAATTGTGAGTGAATTTGCAAAGATCCGTGATTTTGAAAACGTCTTTATGGTTTCGAGTTTAAGTGGCGATGGCGTCAAGGATATAGAAAAATATTTGGCGAAGGTTGTTCCTGAGGGAAAATGGTTGTTTCCGGAAGATGAAGTCACTGATTCATCTTTCGAAAAATTTACCTCGGAAATCACCAGAGAACATCTGTATCACAGAATTCATCAGGAAATTCCTTACAGATGTAAGGTAGTAACCGAAAATTACAGAAATGAATCTGACGGTTCTGTTCGGATTGCCCAAAATATTCTTGTAAAAAACAAGGCTCATAAGATAATTTTGCTGGGGCATAACGGCAGTAAAATTAAAGCGATCGGGTTGGCTGCTCGTCGGGAACTATCTGAGTTGTTGGGTCGGGAAGTTCATTTGTTTTTGAATGTTGTTGTGGAAAAATAGAGAATGCAATGGCAAGAACAAAGCATCATTTTATCTTCGAAACCTTTTAATGAAAACTGTCGACTGGTTAGCGTTTTCAATCGAACCATGGGAAAAACTTCAGGTTTGGTGAAGGGTACTAAATCAGTGATAAATATCGGAGATATAAGTGATGTTACTTGGAAGGGGCGGAATGCGGATCAGCTCGGAACTTTTAAGATAGAGACGGTTTTTTCTCCTTTTTCATTTGTTTTTGAAAATCCGTTGGAAATTCTCGCTATAGACAGCGTTTGTACTTTATGCAGCAATGGGTTACCTGATAAGGCTCCTCACGGAAGATTATATGATTCTGTGAAGAGGTTTTTACTTGAACTGGTTCATGATAATTGGCTTTTGAATTATGTTTTTTTCGAAAAAATGTTTTTATCTGAAGTCGGAATAGGTTTAAATCTGTCGCAATGCGCCGTTACGGGGAAAAAAGAGGGGTTATTTTATGTATCACCTCGTACAGGCAAGGCTGTGATAAAAGAGGTCGGTGAAAAATATAAGGACAGATTGTTTGTTTTGCCAAAGTTTCTGTTGAATGCAGATGAAGATCCGTCGAATGAGGATATTTTGTCGGCGCTGAAGATAACTCAGCATTTTTTAAAAATTTATTTTTATGGTATAAGCAGTAGGGAATTACCCTTGTCCAGAGAATATCTCGTGCAGGGGTTGTTGAAAGGGGCTAAGAATGAGACTCAGTACTATAATTAATCCGAATGAAAAAAGGGTTGCGGTTACTCCGGAAGTTACAACGAAATACATTAAGTTGGGATTTGAAGTTGTTTTGCCGAAGGGAGTAGGGGAGTCCGCAGGATTTACAGATTCGGAATATGAGTCTGCCGGAGCGATTATCAGTGACGGAGAAATTACAAATGTTTCGCTGTATCTGTGTGTCAGACCTGTTTTATCGGAAAATATGGGGCTGAGTAAAGGCAGTTATTTGATTGCGATGCTTTCTCCGTTTCAGAATGAAGAAGTTTTGAAGAATTTGTATTTGAAAGGAATTAATCCCTGCGCGTTGGAAAAAATTCCCCGAATTACTCGAGCTCAGTCGATGGATATACTTTCATCTCAAGCCAACATAGCCGGATACCGAGCTGTCGTCGAGGCGATGACCGAGTATTGTCGAGTGATTCCGTTGATGATGACTGCGGCGGGAACAATTCGTCCTGCGAAAGTGTTGATTTTGGGGGCGGGAGTTGCCGGACTTCAGGCTATTGCGACAGCGAAGCGTATGGGAGCGAGAGTTTGGGCTTTTGATGTCAGAAGGGCAGCAAAAGAGCAGGTGGAAAGTCTCGGGGCAACTTTTGTTGATGTCGAATCTGATGAAAACGGAGAAACTGTTGGGGGTTATGCCCGTGAAATGTCCGAAGATTATAAAAAGAAACAGGCAGAAAAGTTGGCTGAGGCTTTGAAAACTTCTGACATCGTAATTTCTACTGCCCAGATTCAGGGAAAGTCAGCGCCACGATTAATTACAAAAGAAATGGTCGATAGCATGATGCCGGGATCGGTGATTGTGGATATGGCAACGGAGACCGGCGGCAATTGTGAGGTTTCTAAAAGAGATGAAAAGGTCGTTGTAAATGGCGTTACCGTTATCGGATATACGGATTTTGCAGCGCGTGTGGCTTATGATTCCAGCCAGCTGTTCGCGAGAAACGTATATAATTTCGTCTCTCTAATGCTAAAAGATGGTCAGTTGGATACATCTGACGAGATAATACAAGCAACTTTGATAAAGTAACTTGTGAAAGTGACTGAGTCGTACAGAATCTCGGCAGAAAGTTTTTAGAAGTCCGTTTCAGCTTTATCGTGATAAACAAGAAGAAGGGTTGCGAAAGCTTCTCCATTTTTTCATCATGCGAAGCATATCTCGATTAGCTTCTTCCGGATTGCTTTTTGGGATATCCGTAAACCAATCTAAATCCGTAGATTCATCGGACATAGATATTTTTTCGTTCGAATTTGAAGCTCTCAGCAAAAAACGAATGTCATAATGATAATGGGCTGGCACATTTTTGTACGGAGGAAGTAAATGCGCTCCTAAATCAAAGATATCTGCTGACACCAGTTCAATATTTTTTAGTCCGGATTCTTCATGCGCTTCTTTCATGGATACCCGAATAATATCATTATCTCCGTCAGCATGTCCTCCTAATTGCAACCAAAACCCTAGTTTTTTGTGTTTAGTAAGAAGAAATTTTGTGCCTTCGTAATTTTCTAACCAACAAGATCCTGTGATGTGTCCTGATACTTGTGATCTTTCAAAACAATCTTCGTGGCTTTCCACGAATTTTAGGATTTTGATTCTGTCTAATTCCTCGATTTCACAACTTGCTTGGTATTTTTGTAATTTTTCTATTAAGTTTTTTCTGTGCATAACAATCTTCGTTAATAGCAGACCAGTATAATTTTTATTTTGGAATATTTCAATCAATATAAATTTCTGACACAATCGGACATATCAAAGTCATGAGAGGGGAATGGTATGTTAGGCGATGGAGTCACGAAGAACCGAGTTGTTGAGGACTGGTTGGCGCTGTTTCCCGGATTCGTTAAATCGAGATCAGATGATCGTAAGCGAATTTGTCTGCAAATTTTGAACGGTCCGATTCTGAAATATGTATATTTGGATTTTAGGGGAATGAATCCTTATGGAGTAACTATAGGGATTATGTGTTTGGTTCATGAAGTTGCCGGGGATTGTGTTATTTGTTCTAACAATACGGATCAGAGCATTCATAATCAGAGAATTACCACTATAAACGGAGAATTTCTTCCTTATTATATTTGTGATTTTCAAGGATTAATGAATAATTGCCGAAAGAGAGGAATCGATTTTTTGAAACCGCTTTCAGTTACCCAAGTTTTTAATTTGTATAGATCTACAAAAGATTTGAGAAAAGAATTCGCTGAAGCGCCTGCATTGTTGGCATCTTGGGCAGGCATGAACGATTTAGCCGAGGAAGCCGCAATTTGGGCTGAAGAATATTATGAGAAAAGATATGAAATAGATGACTCAAAAATTCTGCCGAGGAGAAGACGAGAAGAACCTACTTTCGAGCAGTGGCGAGAAGATTTTCGCAGTCGTTTGGCGGATCGCGATCAATTGCAAAAGACTTTCAGAGTCAACCGTATTTAAAAAATATTTTTATTTAGAAAAAAGCGTCTCATTTTAGAGTTAAGAATGATGAGTAATTTGTGAGCTACGGCGACGAGGGCGACGTGAGCAGGTTTTTCTTTTGCTCGAAGCTTTTTATAGAACTCAGAAACTTTGGGATTACTTCTTATTGCACTTGCAGAGGCCATGAAAAGAGCTTTTCTGACTTGGGTGCGACCTCCTCGAATATGTCGATTGGCCCTAATTTTTCCGCTTTCTCGCGCCATTGGAGCCAATCCGACCAGCTTAGTAATTTTTCGATTTTCAAGCTTCCCAAGTTCAGGCAGATACGCCACCAAAATCGCCGCCGTTTGTTCACCGATTCCTTTTTCCGACAGCAATACTTCTGTGATTTTTTTGGCTTTTGTTTCCATTATTGCTCGAATTTCAGACTCTATCTCTTTGATTTCGGACTGCAAAAATTTGATGTGCAATTCTATGCTCTGAACAATTCTCTCTTCCAGATTTTTTTCCAGACGCTGTTTTTCCTCCTTCATCGTTTCAACCAGAGCATCTCGGCGGCTCGTTAATCCCTCTAGTTCAAAGCAATATTCTGCTTTTCTCTCCTGATTTCTCGGATTCATTTTCTCTCCGTATTCCGACAGCATTTTCGCATCTATTTTATCGGTTTTTGCCAAATCTCGATAACTTTTTGCGAAATTTCTCACATAGTACGGATTTACGACTGCTGTTGCTATTCCCTGTTCGTGCAGTTTTGTTAACAGGACTCTTTCGTATCCTCCCGTCGGTTCTAAAACTACTCGGTTTGATTCATTCTTTAAGCAAAGTTTTACGAAGTTTTCTATCCCTGTTTTGTCATTTTTATACCTCCTTGATTTTCCCTCGACATACACATCTAAATTGGTTTTTCCTATGTCACAACCTATATTGATCATGCTGATTCTCCCTCATGTACGAGCATCACTCGCTCTGCCAACCGTTCGAACATCGCAGATTTCGTGACTCCTGACTGTGAATCGAGATTTTCTCTCAAAATGGTTATCGGTTAAGTCACGAAACCATAATACGACTTACGTATATCGTACTATTTTGCTTTGTGTATTTTTATCTTAGCTTTTTGGGATACATGAGTGGTTACTGCATATATGTTGGAAAAAACTCCGTTCGAAAATATCGTGTTGGAGTGATTTTTTACAGATAAAAAGAATTTAAAGTTCTCTTTTATATAGGTTTTGAGAAAACTTCGTTCGGAAACATTGTGCCGGAGTGTTCTTATAAACAAAAAGAATTTGAAGTTTGCTTTTTCGGAGGTTTCTTGAATCTCCAAAAAAGGCTTTGAACTGCTATTAGCAACAGGCAGCGTGTAAAATGCCCAAAACTTTGAACAGCATCAAATGTTTACCCCTGGTGCGTTCAAGAGCGAAACCTTTGCAATACTATTCGTGTCGTTCCAAACATACTGTTGTAATCTGTGAAAGTGCCGACCAGCTATTATCCAGGATGAATGTCTTCATCGAATCAGTTTGATCTTTTGCCTTCTACTACAACATCACACATACTATTGAAACAACAGACAAAACCTTTTTTCAGAGCCATATATCGGAATTTAAAACAATTTCGAACATTTATTTAAATTCTCCCATGCCTCCATAAATTATAATTTTTTCTAAACCTTGCAAAAAATCTAATTCAAAGCACTTATTATCCTAATGGTAACAACGATATCTTAACAAAAAGTTAAAAAAATAGAAAAAATCACGACATTTTTGTGATATTATCATAACAATTTTTAAACTCGAAATAATTCCTCAAAAATTAGTCAGATATCACTTTCCAAATGGGACCGTTTTTCGTATCTTCGATTTTTATTTTGTTTTCCAAAAGATAATTTCGAATTTCATCGGCTTTTTGAAAATCTCTTGACAATTTCGCCTGTTGCCTTTCGTCAAGAAGCTTCCGTATCTCATCTTCAGATAGTTTTGCTTCTTTTTGGAACCAATTTGTTCGGAAAAGCAGTCCTAAAATAGAGGATTCTTTCTTCAAAATTGAGCAAAGACGATTTTTTTCGGTTTGATCATCTGTTTTGTAAATCTGATCAGTGATTTCCAATAGTTGCTGTAATGCCAAAGAAGTATTCAGATTATTACAGAGTGCGGCGGTAACCTTGCTTTCGAATTCGACATCTTCATAAATTTCCGTGGCAGAATCCAAAGCACCGTATAATCTGTTGAGAGCGGATTTCGCTTGATTTACGATTTGGTCCGTCCAATTCAGAGTTTTTTGGTAGTGAGTGGACAGTAGCACGTAACGAATGATCTCCCCGTCGTATTTTTGAAGAATTTCGTTAAGGGAGATGACATTCCCAAGAGATTTGGACATTTTCTGATTATTGACCAGCAAAAGCCCATTGTGAACCCAATAATTCGCCATCAAACATCTGAAAGCTCCGAAATTTTGCGCTATTTCATTTTCATGATGCGGAAAAATCAAATCCTGTCCGCCAGCGTGAATATCAAATTGTTTCCCTAAATATTTAGAACTCATAGCTGAGCATTCTATGTGCCATCCAGGACGACCTTTCCCGAAAGGACTGTCCCAACTCGGTTCGTTTTCTTTTGATGGTTTCCACAACACGAAATCAAGAGGATCTTCCTTATAAGGAGCAACCTCTACACGGCTTCCCGGAATCATATCTTCTACGCTTCTTTTTGAAAGCTGTCCGTAATTCTCTAATTTTTTAACACGGAACAAAACATGACCTTCAACCACGTAAGCATATTCATTTTTTATGAGCAGATTTATGATCTCTAACATTTCTTTTATATGAAAAGTTGCGCGTGGTTCACAGGTCGGAGAAAGAACATTCAACTGATCTGTGCTTTTGTGAAATTCCGCGATGACTTCGTCAGTTAGTTCTTTGATAGAAATATTTCTTTCAAAAGCTCTTTTGTTGATCTTGTCGTCAACGTCGGTGAGGTTTCGTACGTAAGTAACGTTTCCGTAAAGCTTTTTGAGAAGACGGAATAATACATCAAACACAACAAGAGGTCTGGCATTTCCGATATGAGGGCTGGAATAAACCGTCGGACCGCAGGCATACATACGAACATTGGCGGAATCAATAGGCTCAAATTTCTCTAACTTATTGGTCAGAGAATTATATAAGTGCAACGAAATCATTATATGTTTTCCTCGATTCTTTTCTTTACTTTTTCATATCCCAACAATTCGAAGATTTTTTTTAATTCAGGACCTTTTTCTTGATTCGTCAGAATCATGCGAATTGGGTGAAATAAATCTCGTCCTTTTTTCCCGGAAACTTTTTTCAATTCCGAAATCCAACTATCGAAATCAATGGTGGGAGAAAGGGTTTCCAGCATCTGTCGAAGATAATTTTTATCTACACTTTCTATGCATTTCGGAATGTCTTTGTAAAAAATTTCATACCAAAAATCGATTTCTTTTAAGGTATTGATATTTCCCTTAATAGTTTCCCAGAATTCTTCAGAGATTTTATTTGAAATTTTTGATTTTACTTCATCAAAAGATTTTTCAGAGATAATTTTTTTTGTTAAAAGCTCTACATCTCTGACATTGAATTTCGGAGAAGATAAACTCATTTTTTCAAAAGAAAATTCTCTGATTAAATTCTCGAGTGAGTTTCTGTGATCGACATTGTTGGAAGTTCCCAGCGATGACAGCACATTGATAATTGCTTGCGGTTCTATTCCGGCATTGCGCAGGTTTACCATACTCAGGGATGAACTCGTTCTTTTTGATACATCCTGTCCGTCGATTGAAGATAACAGCGGAACGTGAGCAAATTGCGGAGAGTTCCCGGAAATTGCTTTGAACATATCAATTTGAGCGGCGGTATTTGTTATGTGATCGTCTCCGCGAATGATATGAGTAATCCCGATGTTAATATCATCGACAACAGAAGCGAATGTGTAAACATAAGAACCATCCGGTTTGATTATGATCGGATCGCTAACACTGTTCAGCGGAATTGAAATTTTTCCGTGAACTAAATCACTCCATTCAACTGTTTCAGTATCGTTAAGTTTAAATCGCCAATATTTCCGAATGCCTTTTTTTTCGAGATCTGCTTTTTCTTCATCAGATAACCGCAAAGACGCGCGATCATAAACAGGAGGTATTCCTTGCGAAGCCTGAATCTTTCTTTTTAGAGAAAGTTCATCTTTCGTTTCGTAGCAAGGATATACTCTGCCGATGGATTTCAAATACTCAAGGGCATCGTTATATTTTTGGAAATGATTGGATTGTTTGTAGAATTCGTCCCACTTAAATCCCAACCATTTCAGATCTTCCAAAATTAAATTTTCAGATTCAATTGTGGAACGCTCTTTGTCGGTATCGTCAATGCGGAGTACAAACTTACCTTCCTGATTTTTAACAAACAAATAATTCAAAATCGCGATTCTGACATTTCCCACGTGAAGCAATCCCGTAGGGGAGGGGGCGAATCTAACTTTTACGCTCATGACTCCCTCTATCGCTCGCTTCCCGGCTTTTTCAGAAGCTTCTGCCACCAGCCGCTTCTTTTCTTTTTGTTAACCTTGGGAGGAACATCCGAGTTTCTCGGATCTTCTTCCTGATAAGACTGCATGATCTTCGAAACCATATCTCTTTGATATTCACTGACCTCAATTTTGGTTTCAAAATCAACTTTTCCTTCTTTTAACTCAGGAATCTCAGAAGCATCCTCTTTTTGTGACTCATCTTTCGAAGAAGAAACCGGCGATTCAGCGACCTTTTTTGATTTTTTCGTCGTTTTCTTTGAAGATTTCGCCTCGGAAGATTCGCTGACACTCGATTTTTCAGAATTTTCTTCTTGAGAAGTTATTTCAACAGTTTCTTTTCGAGAATTTCTTCTCTGATTAGAACGTTTTGCGATCTTGTGGACTTTTGAGACAGACTCTTCTGATTCGACAGCTTTTTCTTCGGATTTTTTCTCAGAGTTTTCCGAAGTTTGAGCATCTTGTTTTTTGTTCGGGCGACGAATCATTTTCTTCTTTTTCTGAGAATTCGATTTTTCTTCAGAAGTTTCTTTTACACTCTTTTCTTTCGGCTTCGGCTTTCCTTTGGAAGCTTTTTTCTCAGAAACTTTTTCCGATTCGCTTTCACTTTCTTCTGTATCGTCATCATTTTCGACCATTAAGGATGTAGGTTTGAAAATC
>Ga0310690_10003741_pt1 | contig 22430 bp, 25 predicted proteins | sample AusTroGonzalo_MG_2_FD_207661 | JGI IMG/M metagenome (GOLD analysis project Ga0310690, IMG submission 207661) | Bovine rumen microbial communities from tropical cattle in Woodstock, Queensland, Australia - Gonzalo_04 (v2) (version 2) | ecosystem: Host-associated > Mammals > Digestive system >... | reverse complement strand
CCTCCGCCGAGGAGCCGATCACCGATGCGCACATCTACTCCCCGACGGACTATGTCGGCAACATCATGGAGCTGTGTCAGGATCGCCGCGGCACCTTCATCGGCATGGATTACATCGACGCGGATCGTGTGGACATCCACTATGAGCTGCCGCTCGCCGAGATCATCTATGACTTCTTCGATACGCTCAAGAGCCGTACCCGCGGCTACGCTTCCTTCGACTATGAGTTCAAGGAGTACCGCGACGCAAAGCTCGTGAAGCTCGACATCATGCTCAACGGCGAGGTGGTGGACGCCCTGTCCTTCATCATCCATGCCGACAAGGCCTATCCCAGAGCCCGCAAGATGGCGGAGAAGCTCAAGGAAAATATCCCGCGCCAGCTCTTTGAGGTACCGATCCAGGCCTGCATCGGCGGCAAGATCATCGCCCGCGAGACCGTTAAGGCGATGCGCAAGGACGTTCTCGCCAAGTGCTACGGCGGCGACATCACGCGCAAGAAGAAGCTGCTCGAAAAACAGAAGGAAGGCAAAAAGCGCATGCGCAGCCTCGGCTCGGTAGAAGTGCCGCAGGAGGCGTTCATGGCGGTTTTGAAGCTGGATACAGATTAATTTGGTTAACGGTAAACGGTTAACGGTTAAGTTGATAATGATTCATTCGGGTGCGCAAATTGCGCCGTCAGGCGAGAATTATTCAGTGGCTGCGTAAGGGAAATCCTTCGGATTTTTGGATTTCTGTTCCATTCGGGTGAGGGCGGAGCCCTCCAATCACCGTTCACCATTCACCGTTCACCGTCACAAGGAGTGACATTTATGTCTGACGACCTGTCAGGTACTAAAAAAGAAAAGAGTTTTATTGAGCGCTTGTTCGGTTCCAGAAACGACGAGGAAAAACAGGCGCAGACCGAGGAGGAGATCCTCTCGCTGGTCGAGGAGGGTCAGGAGAAGGGTCTGATCGAGGACGATACCAAGAGCATCATCGAGAATGTCTTTGACTTCGACGATACCGTCGCCTATGAGATCATGACCCACCGCCGCGATATGACCACGCTGGAGGATACCGATACCCTCGACGAGGTCGTGCGCACCGCGATCGACTCCGGTCACTCGCGCATCCCCGTGTATCACGACGATATTGACAACATCGTCGGCATGCTGTATGTCAAGGATCTGCTGAAGTATGTCGGCGCCCCTGCGCCGTCGGATTTCAGGCTGCGTGCGGTGCTCAGGCCGGTGCTGTTTGTTCCGCGCACGAAGGACTGCCGATCGCTGTTCGCCTTCATGCAGAAGCACCGTACCCAGATCGCCATCGTGGTGGATGAGTACGGCGGTACCGAGGGCATCATCACCCTCGAGGATCTGATCGAGGATATTCTCGGCAATATCCGCGACGAGTATGACGATGAAGAGGATGAGGTGCGCCTGATCGACGAGGGAAGATTCACCGTAGACGGCGCGATGTCCGTTGAGGATGTGGAGGAGCTGACCGGCATCCCCCTGTCCGACAGCGACAGCGAGACGGTCGCGGGGTTCATTCTGGAGCGATTGGGAAGGATCCCTTCGTCGGATGAACAGCCGTATGTCGAGAGCGACGGCCTGCGCCTGACCGCCCTGCATACCGATGACCGCCGCATCACCGAGGTCATGATCGAGAAGCTGTAGGCCGATCGGGACTTTTCTGATATTTTCGGCTGCCGATCATCGACCGCCGACCGCTGTCTGCGAGCTTCGGCTTCGCCATACAAAGCATATACCGCGAAATTTTACAAAACACTTGATTTTTAATTCTTATTTGATATAATAATACCGTTGACTTTATCAAAACATTTGGAGGATTATACTATGAAACGCACTTTTGCTTTACTGTTAGCCATTCTGATGCTGGCCGCGACTCTCGCTGCCTGCGGTTCCAAGACTGTCAAGACCACGATCGATGCGAAGTATGACGACGGCTTTGCTAAGAGCTATGCCAACTCCACTTCCGTTGACAGCGACGGCAATACGACCTATGAGTTCACCGAAGAGCAGTATGAGCAGTTCACCAACGACTACCGCAATTCTGTTTCTTCCGACATCAGCAGCGGTATTGCCGCCGCCCATGAGGAGACCTACGGTGAGTTTGCTTATGTCAGCGAGGAGAAGAAGGCTGTTATCGTCGGCGTGCACACCGACGAGTATGACGAAGAGCTCGCGAAGTCCGAGGCGAACATCGCCGCCGAAAACGGCTTCCGTTACTTCCAGAGCATCGCGAATCCTGTTTCTACCATCACCGTCATCTATTGCAACGCCAATAATCAGGATGAGGTTTTCGGAACCTTTGAGTTCTCTATCTGATCACAGAAGGACATTTCACCGCCGCTCGCTTAGCGGCGGTTTTTGCTTTTCAGAGGGTCATAGGAAAACGGCGGGTTGATGTAGGTCGCCCCCTACAGTCGTTTTCGGCGTACGGGCGGATGAGGGCATCCGCCCCAACAAAAGGGGAGAGCGACGCTTACACGGCGGGAGCAAGCCCCCGCCCTACAACAATAACTCGCAAACGTTTATTGCTTTCGTTTGCCGGATATGATAGAATGGGGCAAAGGGGTTGATAGAATGACGAAGAAGCAGCGCGCACTCGCCGCTGTCGAGGGGCTGAAGACCGCTTATCCCGACAGCATCTGTTCGCTGGACTATACCGATCCGCTCCAGTGCCTGGTGGCGACGCGCCTTTCCGCCCAGTGTACCGACGCGCGGGTGAATATGGTGACGCCGGCGCTGTTTGAGCGCTACAAGAGCGCCGCGGACTTTGCCGATAGCAGCCCCGAAGAAGTGGCAGGGTATATCAAGTCCTGCGGACTGTATCAGACGAAGTCGCGGGATATTGTCGCGATGGCGCGTCAGCTATGCGAGCGCTTTGACGGTGAAGTACCCCATACCCTTGAGGAGCTGATCTCTCTGCCCGGTATCGGGCGCAAGACCGCCAACCTCGTGATGGGAGATATTTTCGGTATGCCGGGCGCTGTCGTGGTCGATACTCACTGTATCCGCATAACCCGCCGCCTCGGACTGCATAACGAAACGGATCAGAAGAAGATCGAGCTGCAGCTGCGCGCTCTGCTCCCGCCCGACGAGAGCAACGACTTCTGTCACCGTCTGGTCCTGCACGGCCGCGCTGTCTGCACCGCTCGCAAGGCGATATGCGAGAGCTGTGTGCTGGCGTCCTTCTGTCCGAAGAAGCCGTAGGCTCCGGCATATCAATCGAACAAAACATCTTTTCAGGACTTATACCGATCCATGATCTTTTTATCAAGGATTGGTATTTACAACCGAAATCCAAGTGCTATAATAGGGAAGAAGCAAAGCGGCACGTGTTTATGGAATAACAAAAGAGAGGCAAGATAGATGTTCAACGCAGAAAAGATCAAAAATGAATGCGTACAGTGGATACGCGATTTTTTTGAAGAAAGCGGAAAGGGCTGCAGCGCCGTGGTCGGTATCTCCGGCGGCAAGGACAGCTCCATCGTCGCCGCCCTGTGTGTAGAGGCGCTGGGCAGGGACAGGGTCATCGGCGTGCTGATGCCGAACGGCGAGCAGGCGGATATTGATATGGCAAAGCTGCTGGTCGATACCCTTCAGATCAAGTATTATGTCATCAATATCAAAGACGCCTTCGACGGTCTGATGCGTCAGCTTCCCTTTGAGGCCACTGCCCAGACGATACAGAACCTGCCGCCGCGCATCCGTATGGCGACGCTGTATGCGGTGTCGCAGAGTCATAACGGCAGAGTCGCCAATACCTGTAACCTCAGCGAGGACTGGGTCGGCTACTCTACCCGCTACGGCGACAGCGTGGGCGACTTCAGCCCGTGCTCACACCTGACGGTGGCTGAGGTGAAAGAGATCGGCCGCCTGCTGGGGCTGCCCGCTGTGCTGGTGGATAAGGCGCCGAGCGACGGATTGTGCGGCAAGACGGATGAGGATAACCTCGGCTTCACCTACGCTGAGCTGGATCGCTATATCCGCACCGGCGAGATCGACGATCCCGTCAGCCGTGAGCGGATTGACTATAAGCATAGGATCAACCTGTTCAAGCTCAGACTGATGCCGGCCTATGAGCCGGGACTGCCCGAGATCGGCGGATAAGTATTTATCAGGTTTTTGACAAAGAGCGGGTACAAATCCGCCGCTGCAGACCGATCGGGGGATTGACTCTGAACGCCGCGGAGGAACGACAGGAAGGCCTGCCCCTTTGAATATATCAGCGCCTGTCATGACAGAAAGGACATGAACCGATATGAAACTCGAACCGATTGTAACATCGCTGTTGGACACCGACCTGTATAAGTTCAACATGGATCAGGTGATCTTTCATAAGCATACCGACCTGTGCGGGCAGTATTTCTTCAAGTGCCGCAACAAGGACATCGTCTTTACCGAAGAGATGGTGCACGAGATCAACGCGCAGGTGGATCATCTGTGTTCCCTGCGCTTTACGAAGCAGGAGCTGAACTATCTGCGATCCATCCGCTTCATCAAGGATGACTATGTAGAATTCCTGCGCCTGTGGCATCCGATCCGCGACTATGTCAGCGTCAGCCGCAGCGCGGAGGGTGAGCTGAAAGTATTGGTGGACGGGCCGCTGTTCTCGGCGATGCAGTTTGAGATCTATCTGCTGGAGATCATCAACGAGGTCTACTTCCGGATGCAGTACGACTATGACACGTTGCTGCGATCTGCGCAGGAGCGGCTCGACAGCAAGATCGAAGCGCTGAACGACGGCACCTATAACTTTAAGTTCGCGGAGTTCGGCTGCCGCCGCAGGCTCTCGCGCGAGTGGCAGGAGGTCGTCGTCAGACGTCTGGCGCAGGAGACCGATAAGTGTGTCGGCACCTCCAACGTTTACCTCGCCATGAAGTATCATCTGACCCCCATCGGCACCTATGCGCATGAATATGTCCAGATGTATCAGGGCATCGACAAGATCCCTCTCGCATATACCAACCATTACGCAATGCGTGACTGGTACGCCGAGTACGACGGCGATAACGGCACCGCCCTGACCGACACCATCACTACAGACCTTTTCCTGATGGACTTCAACCGCTCGATGGTCAACAACTACTCCGGCGTACGCCATGATTCCGGGGATCCCTATGAGTGGGGCGAGAAGATCATCCACCACTATGAGAGCTACGGCGTTGATCCGAAGACGAAGGTGCTGCTGTTCTCGGACAGCCTCGACTTTGACCGTGCCCAGGCGCTGTATGACTACTTTAAAGACAGGGTCAGGGTGAGCTTCGGCATCGGCACCTTCTGCTCCAACGACACCGCGGCTCCGCCGCTGAATATTGTCATCAAGCTGCAGTACGTCAACGGCCGTCCCGTCGCGAAGCTGTCAGACAATCCCGAGAAGAGCATGTGCAGCGATGAGGCGTATCTCGATTATCTGAAAAGATCTGTCGACTTCCGCCTGCAGAGGGAGAAGTAATACCCTGAGATTTCAAAAGATAAACAAAACCTGTTAACGGAGATGATATAATGATACTCGCAATCGTATGTGCCGTGCTGTGCTTCATCGCGGCGATCGTGATGCTTTCGCCGTACTTCCGCAAGATCCCGCTGCTGACGCCGATGGCGTTCTTTCTGATCTTTGAGGGCGCATGGCAGATATTCTCATACCTGATCAGCGATCTGTATCCGACCTCGATGATCCCCGCCTATGTAGATCGTGTGGGTACGATCCTGATCATCCTGTACTATATCTTCATCATGTTCATGACGCGCTCCAAGAGTAAGCGCAAGAAGAGAGATAAAGAATCATGAGCGGATGGCTCTTTGTCGCGCTGTGGTTCATCCTGGCGGGATACCTTTTCTTTCAGGCGATCAAGGAGAACCGGATTTACTTTCTCCCGGTGATTTTCTTCATCTTTCTCGGTGCGTGGGCGCTCGCCGATCAGCTGACGGCGGTCGATCTGATGAGCGGCGTTTACGGCTGGATATACCGCGGCGTCGCCATGGTGGTGCTGGTCGTCTGCGGCGTGTGGTACTATTTTTATAAGAAGAACGGCTGACAGCCTATCGGTAAGCCTCCCCGCCGCATCATCTGCGAAAGATCACACAATATCTTGTGGATAAGCTGTATTTCAAGCACTATTCGAAAAAATTTCGGCATAAATTTCATAAAATGCTTGCATTTTCATGAGTTTGATGCTATTATTATCAGTACATGACGACTAGACTGTTTAAGGAGGTGGGACAATGCCGAATATTAAGTCAGCAAAGAAGCGCGTTAAGGTTATCGCTACCAAGACTGCTCAGAACAAGGCCATGAAGTCTGCTCTCAAGACCTATATCAAGAAGGCCTATGTTGCTCTTGATACTAACGCTGATAATAAGGCTGAGGCGGTACGTCTTGCTACTAAGAAGATCGATCAGGCCGTAGCCAAGGGCCTTCTGCATAAGAATACCGCTGCCAGAGCGAAGTCTTCTCTTGCAAAAAGACTGAACGCAACCGCGTAATCATGAAACCTTAAAAGCAGGCGACGCCTGCTTTTTTTGTTTGCAGGGGATAGGGAACGGCGACTATAAGAGTATCCGGCAGAACCCCCGCGGTCTGCACCTCTGTGCGGATCACGGATCGCTCCCGCGAGCGGTTAGCATGATCGGCGGCGGGGACTGTTCTCATGCATTCGCCCTGTGATCGGGCGCGCCGCATATTATGAATAAATGATAAACTTACACACAAGATATTGACAACTGAAACAATAGCTGTTATTATTTGGATGTAGCATTTTTTATCAATATGGAGGCGTGAAATGGAGAAGAAAATCAACATCAAGTGGCTCGTATGTATCATTTCCGTTGTGGCTGCCCTTTCGGCCGCCATCACTGCGTTTCTCTTCATGAAAGAGAAGAAAAAGAAAGACGACGAACAGCTTGAGGAATACCTCGATTATTCAATACAGTAAGCACGAAAGCGGAGGGCAAAGGCTCTCCGCTTTCATTTTTCAGAACATTTTTCCGATGTCTTTTTCGTACTCGGGGTGTGAACGGCGCATTATTTCTCTTTCGGCTTGCCGAGCAGCCCGGCGATGAGCGAGAAGATGATCGCCGCGCCGATCCCGCCCGCGGCGGCTGTCAGCGCGCCGGTGAGGATGCCGACGGCTCCCGTGGTGTCCACTGCATCGCGCACGCCCTGCGCCATCAGATGGCCGAAGCCCGACAGCGGCACGCTCGCGCCTGCGCCGGCGAGCTTTGCGAGCGGTTCATACAGCCCGACCGCCGACAGGATCACTCCGGCGACAACGTATCCCGTCAGGATGCGCGCGGGCGTCAGGCTCGTCTTGTCGATCAACAGCTGACCGATCAGGCACAGTCCCCCGCCGATCAGAAACGCGTACAGGTAGATCATAGGTATCATCCTTTATCTTGTTTTTGGTGAACGGTTAACGGATAATGGTTCACGGTGAAGGTTTCTCACTTCGGTCGATCAATTAAAAAAGTGATAATGCTATCACTTATTATGCGCCGGAAAAACGGAATGATACATATTGAAAAATCGCTATAATAATGTTATGATATAAGGTAGTGTATTTTTCATAAGAGTGATCCACGAAAAATCAAGATAAAGGGGAGTTACTATGTCAGAGCTCAGCTTTCCGAAGCGACCCTACCGCACCCACGGCGGGGTTCACGCTCCGCATCACAAGAACACCGCGGCGATCCACAGCGTAGAGATGCCCGTCCCGGCCACGGTCGCCTTGCCGATGACCCAGCATATCGGCGCACCCTGCGTTCCGCTGGTCAAGGTCGGCGATACGGTTGACGTCGGTCAGTGCATCGCGCGCAGCGAGGCTTTTGTCAGCGCGCCGATCCACGCCTCCGTCTCCGGTACGGTCAAGAAGATCGACAAGATCACCATGCCGAGCGGCGACAGAGTGGACGCGATCTTCATCGACAGCGACGGCGAACAGCGCCTTTCCCCGGACATCAAGCCTCCGGTGGTCGAGAGCCTGTCCGATCTGATCACCGCCGTGTCCGACAGCGGTCAAGCTGAACATCCCGTCCGATAAGCACGTGGACACCATGATCATCAACACCGCCGAGTGCGAGCCCTATATCACCTCCGACCACCGCGAGGTGCTCGAGAACAGCTGGGACATCATCTCCGGCATCATGGTCGTCAAGGAGTTCCTCAACATTCACCGCGTCATCATCGGCATCGAGGACAATAAGCCCGACGCTATCAAGGCGCTCCGTGAGATCGCCGACAGCTCGATAGACATCGGCGACGAGATCCGTGTCCTGCCGCTGAAGGCGTCTTATCCGCAGGGCGCGGAGAAGATCCTCATTCAGGCCTGTACAGGGAGAGAAGTTCCCGCCGGCGGGCTGCCGAGCGACGCCGGCTGCCTCGTGATGAACGTCGGCTCCATTGCCTTTATCGCGCGCTATCTCAAGACCGGCATCCCGCTCGTGAGCCGCCGCCTGACGGTGGACGGCAGCGCCATCAAGGAGCCGAAGAACGTCATCGTCCCGATCGGCACGCCGATCAAGGAGGTCATCGACTTCGTCGGCGGCTGCAAGGAAGAGCCGAAGAAGCTCATCATGGGCGGCCCGATGATGGGCGTCTCGCTTCCCTCGGACGACCTGTATGTCTTAAAGCAGAATAACGCGATCCTTGCCTTCGGAGAGAGAGAAGCGCGCCTTGCGGAACCGTCCGCCTGCATCCGCTGCGGAAAGTGTCTGTCCGCCTGTCCGATGCGGCTCCAGCCGGTAGAGCTGAGTAACGCCGGCGACCGTAAGGATATTGATGCGCTGAAGAAATACAACGCCATGAACTGTATGGAATGCGGCTGCTGCTCCTTCACCTGTCCCGCAAAGCGTCACCTCGTCCAGAATATCCGGATGGGTAAGGCGCTCTTGATGCAGGCGAAGCGTGAAGCGATCGCCAAAGCGAAGGAGGCGAAGAAATAATGGAACAGAAACTGTACGTCAGCTCATCGCCGCACTTTCGCTCGGCGAACAGCACCCGACGCATCATGCTCGATGTGATCATCGCGCTGATGCCGACCTCGATCGCGGCGTGCGTGATCTTCGGATTTCGCTCGGCGATCCTGATCGCGGTCTGTGTCGCGACCTGCGTCCTGCTTGAATACGCGTCGCGCAAGATCATGAAGCGCGACACCGCCATCGGCGACCTGTCCGCGGTGGTCACCGGTCTGCTGCTGGCGCTGAACCTGCCGGTGGACATCAACCCGCTGATCGCCATGTTCGGCTGTCTGATCGCGATCGTCGTGGTCAAGCAGATGTTCGGCGGCATCGGCATGAACTTCGTCAACCCCGCCCTCGCGGCGCGTATCGTGCTGCTGGTATCCTTCCCGAGCGCGATGATGCACTGGGTCCCGGCCTTCCCCTACGCTGTGGACGGGATCACCTCGGCGACGCCTCTGGTCGCCGAACAGGGCGCCTTCTCCTACATCGACCTGCTGATCGGCAACTGCGGCGGCTCCATCGGTGAGGTCTGCGCCGCGGCGCTGATCCTCGGCGGCCTCTATCTCGTCATCCGTAAGGTCATCAGCCCGATCATCCCCTGCGTCTATCTCGCGACGGCGGCTCTTATGTCGCTGATCGTGGGAGCTGATCCGCTGTATCAGCTCCTGTCCGGCGGCATCATGCTGGGCGCGATCTTCATGGCGACCGACTATACCACCTCTCCGCTGACTAAGTGGGGCAAGGTCATCTTCGCCGCGGGCTGCGGTATCCTCACCATCCTGTTGAGAACCTATTCGAATATGCCCGAGGGCGTGTCCTTCTCGATCCTGTTGATGAACATACTCGTTCCGCATATCGAGAACCTGACCACCCCGCGCACCCTCGGCTATGTGAAGCCGGCGAAGGAGGCGAAGAAATGAGAAAGAAGATTTCGCCTAAGGCGATCCTCATCCCGACCCTCTCGCTCCTCCTCATCTGTGCCGTCGTGACCGCCTTGCTCGCCGTGACGAATCATATCACTGCCGAGAAGATCGCCGAGAACGAAGCGCAGAGCAAACAGGAGAGCATGCTCAATGTCTGTCCGAATGTAACCCATTTCGAAACCGTCATCGAGGACGTGATGTACCTCGGTGTGGATAAAGACGGCAATCCCGTCGGCTATGCGATCTCTACCGTCAAGAACGGCTACGGCGGTCAGGTCAGGGTCATGACCGGCTTTGACCTCGAGGGCAGCATCATCGGCGTAGACGTCTACTATAACGACGACGAGACCCCGGGTCTCGGCAAGAACACATCCAACGAATCGTTCACCGATCAGTATAAAGGACTGACGTCCGCTGGCGATATCTCCGTCAGTAAGGATCGCGCAGACGGTCAGACGATCGACGCGGTGACTTCGGCAACGATCTCATCCCGCGCTGTCACCGCCGCGGTGAACGAAGCGTGCGGAATATTTAACGAAAACGCGGGAAAGGAGGCGCAATAATGGTTAAGACAAGTTACCTTAAGGAATTCACCAAGGGTATCGTAAAGGAGAACCCCGTGCTCTGCCTCGTGCTCGGTACCTGTCCGACCTTAGCTGTCACCACCTCGGCCTCTAACGCCATCGGCATGGGCGTCGCCGCAACGGCTGTATTAGTATGCAGCAACGCCGTTATTTCGGCGCTGCGGCGCTTCATCCCCGATAAGGTACGTATCCCCGCCTATATCACCATCATCGCGGGCTTTGTCACCGTGGTGCAGATGCTCGTCAAGGCGTTTGCCCCCGCGATCAACGACTCTCTCGGCATCTTTCTGCCGCTGATCGTCGTCAACTGTATCATCTTAGGCCGTGCTGAAATGTTCGCCGGCAAGAACCCCGTCATCCCTTCGATCCTCGACGGGCTGGGGATGGGCGTGGGCTTTACGGCGGCGCTGCTCCTCATGGGTATCATCCGCGAGCTGTTCGGCGCGGGATCGATCTTCGGCGTGCAGCTCCTGCCCTTCAAGATCCTGATCTTCATCCTGCCGCCCGGAGGCTTCTTTGTCTTCGGCATCCTGATCATGCTCGCCAATAAGCTGAATACCCGTGCCGGCCGACCGGTGAAGAGCACCCCCTGCGCCGGCTGCCCGATGGCGGGTAACTGCTCGCAGAGAGCCTGTCAGGAGAACGGAAAGGAGGCGGCTGAGTAATGGATCATATGCTGATCAAGTCCCTCGTAGCCGTATTCCTTGCGGCGATCCTGACCGAGAACTATGTCCTGTCCAAGTTCCTCGGCATCTGTCCCTTCCTCGGTGTGTCAAAGAAGCTGAACACCGCCTTCGGCATGAGCGTCGCGGTCACCTTCGTTATGGTGCTGGCGACCGCCGTGACCTTCCCGATCTATACCTATATCCTCATCCCCGCGAGGATGGAGTACCTGCAGACGGTGCTGTTCATCCTGATCATCGCCGGTCTGGTCCAGCTCGTGGAGATCATCCTGAAGAAGTATATCCCCGCACTGTATAACTCACTCGGCATCTATCTGCCCCTGATCACCACCAACTGCGCAGTGCTGGGCGTGACGATGCTCGTCCTGCAGAAGGTGGACAGCACCACGCAGTACAGCTATACCTTCCTGCACGCGATCGTCAACGCCTTCGGCGCCGGCATCGGCTTCATGGTCGCGATGGTGCTGTTCGCGGGCGTTCGCGGACGGCTCGAGAGCGCAGATATTCCGAAGTCGCTCAAGGGTCTGCCGATCACGCTGATCGCCGCCGCGCTGACCTCGCTGAGCTTCCTCGGATTTGCCGGCTTCGTCGACAAACTGATCCCCTTAGGATAAGGCGGTTGACGGTATGAACGCTATGATGCTGCTGATCATCGCGGGCGGCGCGGTAGTTGTCGTCGGACTGGTGATCGGATTAATCATCCTTTTTTCAGGGATAGGAAGATAATGATATGAATGATATTTTATTTGCTGTCGGCCTCGTCGCCGGCATCGGACTGCTGATCGGACTGATCCTCTCGATCGCCTCCATCGTGATGGCGGTGCCGAAGGACGAGAAGGTCGAAGCATTGACCAACGCCCTGCCCGGGGCGAACTGCGGCGCCTGCGGCTACTCCGGATGCTCGGGCTATGCCGACGCCTTAGCGAAAGGTAAGGCGGAGATCGGTCTGTGTGCGCCCGGCGGACTCGCCTGCGCCAAGGAGCTGTCCGCGATCATGGGCGTCGAGACCGGCTCGATGGAAAAGAAGGTGGCCGTCGTCCACTGCGTCGGCTCGCTGGATAATACTTCGTATAAAGCGGAGTACAGCGGCATCAAGAGCTGTGCCGCCGCGATGAAGATCGGCGGAGGTCTGACCGCCTGCTCCTTCGGCTGTATGGGTCTGGGCGACTGTGAGGCCGCCTGTCCGTACGATGCGATCCGCGTCTGCAACGGCGTGGCGGTCGTCGATAATGATAAGTGCAAGGCCTGCGCCATGTGCGTCAAAGCCTGTCCGCGCAGGATCATCTCGATCGTTCCGTACAAGAACTCGGCGGTCGTGCACTGCTCCAATAAGGACAAGGGCGCGCTGACCCGCAAGGTCTGTAAGGCCGGCTGCATCGGCTGCAAGAAGTGCGAGAAGGTCTGTGAGGTCGGCGCGGTAAAGGTCGCGGACTTCTGCGCCTCCATCGACCCGAAGCTGTGTACCGGCTGCGGAAAATGCGCCGATAACTGTCCGCAGGGGTGTATTTCGTATTTAAGTCCGTTCTGAGAATAATACTGTGTAGGGGCGGGTCTTGACCCGCCCGTTCGCGAAGCGATTGAACGCTGTTATGAACGGTTCGGTTATCGTGTAATGAATATTTTGATATTTGAAAATCAATTTTGATTTTCAATCGGGCGGGTCAAGACCCGCCCCTGCAATTAAGTCCATTAAAGGTGAAACCATGGTTGAAGTGCAACATTTATCCAAGCGCTACGGCTCCGTTGTCGCGCTAGACGACGTCAGCTTTACGGCGTCATCCGGCGAGATCCTGGGTCTCTTAGGTCCGAACGGCGCCGGCAAGAGCACGACGATGAATATCATCACCGGATATCTGTCGTCCTCTGCGGGCACAGTTACGGTGGAGGGGATCGACATCCTCAGCGACCCGATCGCCGCAAAGGCAAAGATCGGCTATCTGCCCGAGGTGCCGCCGCTCTATCCCGATATGACGGTGAGAAAATATCTGGAATTCCTCTTTGACCTCAAGCGTGTGCGCCTGCCGAAGGCCGATCACATCAAGGAGGTCATGGCGATCGTCAAGATCAGCGAGGTGTCCGAGCGCATCATCCGCAATCTGTCGAAGGGTTATCGTCAGCGCGTCGGCTTTGCGGGCGCGCTGCTGGGCAACCCGCCGGTACTGATCCTTGACGAGCCGACGGTCGGTCTCGACCCGAAGCAGATCATCGAGGTCCGCAAGCTCATCAAGTCCCTCGGACGCAAGCATACGGTCATCTTCTCATCCCATGTGCTGAGCGAGGTGTCAGCAGTATGCGACCGCGTGGTGATGATCCACCGCGGCAAGGTCGTCGCCGACGCCCCGATCGATAAGCTCTCCGAGACGGTCAGCGGCGGCGGGATGCTGTCGCTGGAGGTCGAGGGCTCCGTCAGCACCGTGCGCGACGCGATCGCGACGGTCTACGGCGTGCGCCGGGTGGCCCATAACGTCGGACAGAGCTATACCGTCGCCTACGATCCCGCGATCGACATCCGCCGCGGCGTCTTTCGCGCGCTGGCAAAGGCCGACTGTCCGATCCTGATGATGAATATCGGAGGTTTGAGCTTAGAGGAGAGCTTCCTGAGCCTGACCGAAGGAGGTGAGGGTCGATGACCGCGATCCTGCGCCGAGAGCTGAGCGCGTATTTCAACAACGCCGTCGGCTTTATCGTCCTCGCTGTTTTCTACTTCTTCTCAGGGCTGTTCTTCTATGTTTACTGCCTGTATTATGATTCATCATCGTTGAGCTATGTGTTCTCGCAGATGCTGATGATCATTGTGTTCCTTGTGCCGCTGATCACGATGCGCTCCTTCTCGGAGGAGAAGAAGCAAAAGACCGATCAGGCGCTCCTGACCGCTCCGGTCAGCCTGTTCGGTATCGTGATGGGTAAGTTCCTCGCGGCCTTCATCCTCTATGCGCTGTGCAACGCGATCTTCATTCTCTACGCCCTGTTCATCGCGCTCTTTACCTCTCCCGACTGGGTGATCCTGTTCACCACCCTGCTGGGGATGCTGCTGATGGGTGCTGCGCTGATCGCGATCGATCTGCTCCTCTCGGCGCTGACCGAGAGCCAGGTCGTAGCGGCGATCTTTGCGATCGGCGTGGGGCTGGTGATCTATATGCTCGACTCGCTCGCGTCGATGATCGAGATCGACTTTATCAAGAATATCCTGTACAGCCTGTCGTTCAATAAGAACTTCTCGTCCTTCACGAACGGGATCATTACCCTGTCCGGCGTCATCTTCTTCCTCTCGGTCACAGCGATCTTTCTTTTCCTGTGCGTGAGAGTGTTTGAGAAGCGCCGCTGGAGCTGAGGAGGTGCCGATATGAAGAACGAGAAAGGCTCCTTCAAGAGCTTCCTGACCGCCCGCAACACGAAAAAGGGAGCGCTGTCCGTCACGATCACCGTGCTGGTGATCGCCGCCATCGTGCTGGTGAACGTTATCGTCAGCTCGCTGTCGACGCGCTACTCCCTGTATGCGGATCTGACGTCCAACAGCGCCTATCGCCTGCAGGACGCTACCGCCGAATATGCCGCTTCTGTATCGAAGGATGTGAAGATCATCGTCCTTGCCAACGAGACGGTATTTGAGAACTACGGCGACTATTATGTGCAGGCGAATAAGCTGGTGCGCCAGTTCGCCGAATGTTCGCCGAAAATCAGTCTGCAATATGTCGACCTGACAACGAATCCGAAGTTCCCTTCGAACTATCCCGATGTCGACTGGACGAAGAGCCACCTGATCCTGCTCGTCTGCGGCGAGCGCTACCGTGTGATCGACGCGGAGGATCTCTTTGACTATGAGATGGACCAGACCTCGTACAGCTATGTGATCTCGGATCAGCATATCGAGCAGGTTCTTGCCTCGTCTGTCCTCAATCTCACCGCCGACAGCCTGACCACTGTCTCACTGCTGATCGGTCAGGCGGAGGAAGAAGCAGATGCCTTCACAAAGCTGCTGACCGATAACGCCTTCGCCGTGGAGGAGGTCGACCTCGTCACCGGTTCGATCAGCGAGGACAGCGAATTCCTCATCATTTATGCTCCCTCCGTAGACATCGACGAGGATATGGCGGCAACGATTCAGGCGTGGCTCATCAACGGCGGCGACTACGGTCATCACCTGCTCTACTTCCCGACCGACAAGAAGGACGTCGGCGAGTTCCCGAACCTGAACGCCCTGATCGAAAACTGGGGCATGAGCGTCGACTTCGGCTATATCTATGAGTCCGACGCGACCTATATCGCCTCGTCGCTGAACACGGCGCTGTGCTCGCGCTACGACTATGCCGATGATACGCTGACCGAGGATCTGCCGAATGCAGACATCCCCGTCTATCTCTATTATACCTTGCCGGTGAATATCACCGACAGCGTTGTTGCCGCCCCTCTGCTGACCTCGTCCGAGAAGGCCTTCTTCGGTCCGATGCAGCAGGATAATACAGAAGAATTCGAGCCCGATCAGCACGTCTATATCGGCGCGGCTATGGGTACGAAGAACGCCGGTACCGACGACGGACAATCGTCGCACGTGCTGGTCTTCGGTTCCTATGACTGGCTGAGCGAGGGATTCCTCAAATATAACTCCTATAATAACGCGGCGTATTTCGTCAATATCTTCAACACGCTCGCCGACCGCGCGCAGACAGGCGTGATCATCGAGGGCAAGAAGCTGGACGATACTACTCTCGGCGCCGACAGCGCCGCATCGGTGAGCTTTGTCGCCGCGCTGGTGCGCTGGGTCATTCCCATCGGCGTACTGATCGCCGGCCTGGCAGTCTTTCTGCTGAGGAGGTTCCGCTGATGGATCCGGAAAAGAAAACAACACACGAGGAAGATATGCTCCTGCCTGAGGCGGAAAGCACCTCTCCCGTGCGGGAGGATGGCGTATCCGACGCCGATGACGCGCTGGAGAGCTTCCTCAGCCGCGAACAGGAGCCGGATCAGAAGCCGCAGAAGAGCAAAAAAACCTTGCGCGGATGGATCATCCTCATTGCCGCCGCTGCAGCGGTTGCGGGGCTGGTCGCCGCAGTGATCCTGATCAACCGTTTGCCATATCCCGAGAGCACCGATGACAGCTATACCCCTGCACGGATCGTCGCGACCGTTGACGAGGCCGGCGTGCATACCGCGCAGGTACCCACCGAGACCGACGGTATGCCCGTGCAGAACGGCGAGGGTACCCTGCTTGCCTATACTCCCGGCGAGCTGCTGGAGATCCGCGTTGAGCACGCAGACGGTCAGAAGTTCGCGCTTGAGACCGCTACGGATGAGGACGGCTCCGCTGTTTACAACCTCATCGGCTACGACAGCTATCCGCTGCAGACAGGAGCGCCCGACGCTGTTGCGAACGACGCGGCGAACCTGAGCTTCAGCACCATCGCGTCGGTAGGCGGAGACCCCGCCGACTTCGGTCTGGATCAGCCGCGCGCCGTCGTCAGGGTCAAGTATACCGACGGCACGCTTTCGACCATCTATATCGGCGCCGAGGCGCCCGCCTCCGCCGGCTCCTATCTCGCCTTCGGCGATACCGGCGTCGTCTATCTCGTTGCGGACGATGCGGTGGACTCCTTCCTGTATACCGTGAACGACCTGATCAGCTGTGTCATTACCGAGGCGGCCGAGAGCGTCGATACCGCCGATCCGGTCAGCCTGACGATCAGCGGCGACCGCTATCCCGATCCGATCATGATCGAAGCGAACGATGACGCTGCCGTGAACTATTCCTATAAGATGACCGCTCCGCATACCGCTTATGCCGCGATGACCGAGAGCGCCGACGTGACGGGTTCTATCCGCGATCTGTACGCGGAGGAGATCGCCGGCGTATGCAAACCGGGCGACGACCTTGCCGGCTTCCTCGCCGGCTACGGGCTGAGCGGCAGCTACGCCGCAATCACCGCCAAGTATCCCGACACGACGATCCGCCTGCGCTGCAGCGCTCCCGACAGCGAAGGGAATGTCTATCTCGTCAGAGGCGGCGAGCAGTATCCGGGCGAACGCATTGTCTATCGGATCCAGCTTGCATCCATCCGCTGGGCGAACACCTCTTATGAGGCGCTCGTGTCCGATACGGTACTGGATGTGAATAAAGAAGCGCTGACCGGCATCAGGATCACGACGGACGGCAAGCGCTATGACATCACCGTCGACACCCGCACCCAGAGCGTGGAGGATACCGAGGGCAACACCGAGGATGTCACCACCACCGAGGCATACTATAAGGATAAGACGCTGGATACCGACGGCTTCAGCATCCTGTGTCAGAATCTGGCCGCGGTGCCGAACACGCACGACAGCCCGAAGGCGGGCGATACCGTACTGTATGAGGTACGATACAGCTACTCCAACGGCCGCGCCGCCGACGTGATACAGATCTATGACGACGGGACAAAAACCTGCCCCGTTGCCCTCAACGGAACGCTGATCGGCGCGACGAAGAAGGCGTATGCCACCACTCTGATCGAGAATATCAGGGATATAATACAAGGCAGATTACCCGAAAGCCTGTGATGATCCGAAAGCTCCCTCTCGCGAGGGAGCTTTTTAGTGGTCAATGGTCAGTGAAGTGAGGAGTTAAGAACGAGGAACGAGGATGAGAATGAATGTCATTCTGATGTTAGGTCAGCACATCGGTAAGCTAAGAGCGGGTTGCGGGCGAGCGGTGATCGTAACCGATGATGCTTGGAATGATAGGAAAAACAGGGAGAAATCTCCTGTTTAACAAAAAATTCACAATTAAAAACTTGACTTTTGCAGCCGGAGTGGCTATACTAGGTTATGGTAGTTAGCACTCGACTATCGAGAGTGCTAATCGTTCAGCGCTCCGACCGAGCGGCTGCCGCGCGGATCGACCGCCGCAGTCAAACCAGAATAAGGAGGCGACGGAGATGGAGCTGGCTTCACGAAAAGAGAAGATACTGTCCGCCGTCGTCGAGCAGTATGTCAAGACCGGCGAGCCGATCGGCTCCAAGGCTCTGCTGAACCGGACCGGGCTCAGCGTTTCGTCCGCGACGATCCGCAACGAGCTCAAGGCGCTGGATGATGAGGGCTATCTCACCCAGCCCCATACTTCGGCCGGGCGTGTGCCGACGAAGAAGGGCTATCGCTACTATATCGACCGCCTGATGCGATCCGACCCGCTGCCCGAGAGGGTGCGCGAGCATATCGAGGACGCTGTCAGCCGCACGGTACAGTCGCCCGAGATCATCCTCAGCCGCACCGCCGACTTGCTCGCATCGCTGTGTGACGCCGCTGCGGTGGCGACCACTCCCTCGTCGGATGACGCGCGCGTGCATCGTGTCCGCTTCGTATCCACGGGACGTCACACCGGCATGGCGGTGCTGGTCACCTCAAACGGCATGGTCAAGTCACGGCTGTTTCGCTGTGAATTCGTCCTGACGCCGCAGCTGCTCTCGATGTTCGATAAGGCGATCAACGAGCAGTTCGCCGGCATCCCGCTCAGAGAGATCACCCGGGGCTTCTTACAGACAGCGGCGTCCGCCATGGGCGAGATGACGCTCTTTGTCCCCGATGCGCTGATCGCGATCTATGAGGCGGCGCACAGCGCGCTGGAGGTATCGGTCGCGGTGGCCGGACAGACGAACCTGCTGTTCAGCGACGGCTACGACTTCGGTACCGCGCGCAGTGTGATGCGCTTCCTGTCCGATACGGCAGAGATCTCTCAACTGCTCAACACGACCCGTTCGTCCAAGATCTATCTCGGCGATGAGAGCCGCATCCCTGAGTTGAACACCAGCGCGGTGATCGCCTCCCGCTATGAGATCGGCGAGGAGAACGCCGGCGCGATCGCGGTGATCGCTCCGCTGAGAACCGACTATGCCGCCGTCAGCGCCGAGGTTGCATACGCCGCACAGTGCGTATCCCGGGCGATCGGCGAGCTGTTGGAACAATAATAACTCATTCCGCTGAGAACCATAAAGGAGATGAGAAGATGAAAAAAGAGAAGAAAGCTCCCGAAACCGCAGAGGAAGAGGTAAAGGCCGCAGAGACCGAGACCGCTCCCGAAGAGGTCGAGCAGGAGACGGAGAAGGAACCGACTGCAGAAGAAAAGCTCGCACAGGAGCTGGCCGCCGAGAAGGATAAGTATCTGCGCCTGAGAGCCGAGTACGATAACTATCGCAAGCGCACCTCAGCCGAGAAGCTGCAGATCTATGACGATGCGACCGCCCGTGCGATCAAAGAGATCCTGCCCCTCGCCGACAGCGTCACCCAGGCGCTGATCCAGTTTGAGGGAAAGGAAGTCCCCGAAGAATTCAAGAAGGGCATCGAGCTGATCGCTCAGCAGCTCAAGACCAGCCTCGAAAAACTCAAGGTCGAACCCTTCGGCGAGATCGGCGATACCTTTGATCCCGCGCTGCACAACGCCGTGAGCATGACCGAGGATGAAGACTTAGGCGAGAACACGGTCGCCGCAGTCTATCAGAAGGGCTACAAGATCGGCGATAAGATCATCCGCCACGCGATGGTCGTAGTAGCGAACGCGTAGTGCGTTCTAACTGAAAAATGAATGATGAATACTGAATAATGAATCATTTTGAAAAATGCTGACACGCGTGTCCGCGTTTTGGATTTATATAGTTATCAGTTCATCATTATCATATAAAGCTGCCGCAGGCAGCCACATAAATTATTAATTTTTTAATCTTAAGTTTTCAGTATTCATTACAATGGAGGTATTATCATGGCAAAGACAATCGGTATTGATTTAGGTACAACCAACTCATGCGTTGCGGTTATCGAGGGCGGCGAGCCCGTCGTTATCGCGAACGCCGAAGGCGCAAGAACGACTCCGTCCGTCGTAGCGTTCTCTAAGACCGGCGAGCGTCTCGTCGGCCAGGTCGCCAAGCGTCAGGCGATCACCAACCCCGACCGCACCGTATCGTCCATCAAGCGAGAGATGGGCTCCGACTATAAGGTCACCGTCGACGGCAAGGCCTACACCCCGCAGGAGATCTCTGCGATGGTTCTCGGCAAGCTCAAGGCCGACGCCGAAGCGTATCTCGGCGAGAAGGTCAGCTCCGCTGTCATCACCGTTCCCGCTTACTTCACCGACGCTCAGCGTCAGGCGACCAAGGACGCCGGTAAGATCGCCGGTCTTGAGGTCAAGCGTATCATCAACGAGCCTACCGCCGCGGCGCTGAGCTACGGTATTGATAAAGAGAACGACCAGAAGGTCATGGTCTACGACCTCGGCGGCGGCACCTTCGACGTATCCATCATCGAGATCGGCGACGGCGTGCAGGAGGTTCTCGCTACCGCCGGCAACAACCGCCTCGGCGGCGATGACTTTGACCAGCGCATCATCAACTGGATGGTCAGCTCCTTCAAGGCTGAGACCGGCATCGACCTGAGCTCCGACAAGATGGCGATGCAGAGATTAAAGGAGGCTGCCGAGAAGTCCAAGATCGAGCTGTCCGGCGTGACAACCTCCGCGATCAACCTGCCCTTCATCACGGCGGACGCTACCGGTCCGAAGCACCTCGACCTCACCCTCACCCGTGCAAAGTTCAACGAACTGACCGCCGACTTAGTCGATAAGACCATGGGTCCGGTACGCACCGCGCTGTCCGACTCCGGTCTGTCGATCGGCGAGATCGATAAGGTCCTGATGGTAGGCGGTTCCTCGCGTATCCCTGCGGTTCAGGACGCTGTCAAGTCCCTGATCGGCAAGGAGCCCTTCAAGGGCATCAACCCCGACGAGTGCGTTGCGATCGGCGCTGCCATTCAGGCAGGCGTTCTCGGCGGCGAGGTCGACGGTCTGCTGCTGCTCGACGTCACTCCGCTGTCCCTCGGCGTTGAGACCATGGGCGGTATCATGACCCGCATCATCGAGCGCAACACCACCATCCCCACCAAGAAGAGCCAGATCTTCTCCACCGCGGCCGATAACCAGACCCAGGTAGAGATCAACATCCTGCAGGGCGAGCGTGAATTTGCCCGCGACAACAAGCAGCTCGGTCTGTTTGCACTGACCGGCATCGCTCCCGCTCCCAGAGGTATCCCGCAGATCGAGGTTACCTTCGACATCGACGCGAACGGTATCGTCAACGTATCCGCAAAGGATCTGGGTACCGGTGCACAGCAGCAGATCACCATCAGCAACACTTCCAACATGTCCAAGGACGACATCGACAAGGCCGTCAAGGAGGCCGAGCAGTATGCCGCCGAGGATAAGAAGCGCCGCGAAGAGGTCGATCTGAAGAACGAGGCGGAGCAGATCGCCTATCAGGCCGAGAAGCTCATCACCGACAACGGCGATAAGATCAACGAAGCCGACAAGACCACCCTGAACACCAAGATCGCCGCCGTTAAGGAAGCGATCGGCAAGAATGACTCCGAACTCATCCGCTCCGCAAAGGACGATCTGATGAAGAGTCTGCAGGAGATCGGCTCCAAGATGTATCAGCAGGCGGCCGCCGCGCAGCAGGCAGCCGGTCAGGCGCAGCCCGGTCCCGATCCGACCCAGGGCGCTCAGCCCGGTCCCGACGGCAACGTCTATGACGCGGACTATACCGACGTCGACTGATCGGTTTACGGTTGAAGGAGAGCATTGTCCTCACCCATTTGTAAATTCTTTGTGACTTGCTTGCATATTGAAACGGTCTAGATTATAATGTTAATGACACGGGGAACTATTCTCGGTTCCCCGTGTCATGCGACGTTGAATAGCGCAAACCCTCAGTCCAAATCGCTTTTATTGCGATTTGGTCGGCTTCCGTAGGAAAGGGAGCCGTTCGTTGATGGTTGATGAATGGAGAGCACAGGGTCTGTATTCATCAGTTATCAACACACCCTTGGAAATCAGGTGAAAAGATGGCAGATAAGAGAGATTACTATGAGGTCTTAGGCGTCAATAAGGGCGCTTCTGACGATGAAATCAAGAAGGCCTACCGTACGGCGGCTAAGAAATATCACCCCGATCTGCATCCCGGTGACGCAGAGGCGGAGGCGAAGTTCAAAGAGGTCAACGAGGCCTACGAGGTGCTGTCCGATCACGAGAAGAAGGCGCGCTACGACCAGTTCGGTCACGCGGGCATCGACCCGAACTTCGGCGCAGGTCCGGGCGGTTCGCCGTTCGGTCAGGATATTGACATCGGCGACATCTTCTCGAGCTTCTTCGGCGGATTCGGAAACCGCAGATCCTCGAACCCCAATGCGCCGCGCCGCGGCTCGGATATTGAGACTCAGTTGAATATTACCTTTGAAGAAGCGGCGAAGGGCTGTAAGAAAACC
>Ga0310690_10003740_pt1 | contig 22432 bp, 20 predicted proteins | sample AusTroGonzalo_MG_2_FD_207661 | JGI IMG/M metagenome (GOLD analysis project Ga0310690, IMG submission 207661) | Bovine rumen microbial communities from tropical cattle in Woodstock, Queensland, Australia - Gonzalo_04 (v2) (version 2) | ecosystem: Host-associated > Mammals > Digestive system >... | reverse complement strand
TAAACTACGCCGCAGAGTACATTTTTGAAGCAAAAGAGATCATAGACAGACTTTCTGCTTTCGATTCCAACTTAGTACTTCTTTCTGTAGAAGAATCCGAGCTATTGACGCTAGCACTGATTTCAAAAGGGGAAACATTGGATTCCACAATCAACCCATTTTTACTAGCAATCGTCAATCACAACAGCAACATCGAAAAACAAAAGACTAAAGAAATTCTCAACGGGTACTCTACAAAAACAAAAAGATCACTAGCAGAGGGAATTCATTTCTTTGCCGTCAAAGATTTTATCCAAGAATGTTCCTGTTCTGGTGAAGAAAAGGAAATTATGCTCCTTTATGCACAATTTCTTCTAATAAAATACAAATTCCGTTTCCGTCAAGAACTATACAACATAGACGAATTCGAAGCATTCGATAACGGAGACAAATGGCTCGACAAAAACAAAAAGAAATTTCTGAAAAATCATCCCAATACAAAATACCGCTCCTTTTTGGACAGTATCACAATTGCAAAAACAGAGAAATAAAAACTTTGAAACAACCCATGCTCCCCTCACCCATCAACAACATTCTTGTAGAAAAGGCTAACCGCAAAATGCACTTGCGCAACGGCGATAAAGTTGTCAAGACTTACAGAATTTCATTGGGCAAGAATCCGGTCGGGGCTAAGGTCAAATCCGGGGACAACAAGACGCCCGAGGGCAATTACACCATCGAGTGGCACAACCCCAAAAGCAAGTTTCATTTATCGCTCCGGATTTCGTACCCGAATGCAGAGCAAATCAAGGCCGCAAAAGAAGGCAATTACGAGCCCAGTGGCGACATTATGATTCACGGCTACCCGAACAAGGTTCCCGCTTTCCTCTTTAAATTCTGGCACAAGTGGAAAGACTGGACCGCCGGCTGCATCGCCGTCATGAACGACGAAATCGAAGAAATCTACGCCGCCGTCAAAGACGGCACGCCGATAACCATCAAGCCTTAGAATTCACCCACATGCTCAAATATTAGCGATTTTCGCTTAAATTCTATCAAAATCGCCAATATATTAGCAGTTTTCACCCTAGACTTCAAAAACATAGATTCCTTACTTGACCATTCATTTAACATTTTGTATATTACAAAATGTTAAACGGAGGCGCTTATGGAGAATCCATTTATCCTGCAACCATACAAAAACGCAGAACTTTTTTGCGATCGAGAAAAAGAAACTCAGGAAATCATTGACGATTTACTGAACGGAGTCAACGTTACATTGATATCCCCTAGACGCTATGGAAAAACGGGACTGATTTACCATGTCTTCGACGAAATCGCCCGAACTCGCCCATCCTTCACGCTTTGCTACTGCGATATTTACGCGGCAGACAGTCTCGAAGGATTCATCAAGCTTTTATCAGAAGCAATCCTGGCAAGCTCAAAGACCGAATCCATCATCAAAAAATTCTTTTCAACTTTGAGCGGAATTCGTCCTTTGGTATCTTACGATCCGATTTCAGGGGTTCCTCAAGTAAGTATCACATATCAAAACGAAGGCCAGAAACAAACCACATTAAAAAATATTTTTGATTTTCTAGGAAGCCAAAAGAAAAACTTTATCATCGCCTTTGATGAGTTCCAAATTATCCGGAATTTCAAGGGCGTGAACATGGAAGCCCTGTTGCGAACGTATATGCAGCCTTTAAAAAATGTCCGCTTCGTCTTTTGCGGTAGCCAGAAGCACGTTATGGCAGATATGTTCGTAAACGAAAAAAGCCCTTTCTACGAAAGCACGCACATCGTCTATCTTGACAAAATCAATCTCGAAACCTACGCAGCCTTCATCAAGAAGCTTTTCGGCATGGATAAACGGCGTATCGATGACGAAACAATCAATTTTATTTTAGAGTGGACTCGGTGCCACACCTTTTACGTCCAGTATCTTTGTCACCGAATTTTCCGCAACGAAAGCAAGGATATCACTATAAATGACGTCCGTCAAGCCTGTTCTGAGATTTTGAGCGAAAATGTAAACGGGTTCCTGGAACGCCGCAACTTACTTACCGACAAGCAATGGCAGTTTCTGAAAGCTGTCGCCAAGGAAGGAACGGTGTCGCAGCCAACCGCAGGCAGTTTCATCAACAAATACAAATTAGGAACCAGCGCCGCTGTAAAACGTGTACTCACTTCTTTAATCGAAAAAGAACTCTTGCTAGAAACACTTACTCTCGAAGGCAAGAGCTACTCCGTTTACAATGTGTTTCTTAGCCGTTGGTTGGAAACCATTTAACATTTTGTATATTACAAAATGTTAAGCAAGCAACAGTTCAAGCAAAGCACACCTTACCCATCGAATGACTGGATTCGCAAAAAAACTTATAAACAAAATAAAAATGGGAGAATTTTATTCAAAATAATTTATATTATCAATTAGCAAAAACATCACGTGCGAAGGAAAAAATATGAAAGCCGTTTTCAAGAAAGCGTTCATCTGCCTCTCAATCATCTCAATATCAGGCATCATCGCCTGCAGTGATGAAGAGTCTTCTGTTGCACCCGAAAAAGAATTGCAGATTTCAACAACCTCAAGCAGCAAAACAAGTTCATCATCTGTAGAGGCAAGTTCTAGTTCGCAATCCAAAAAGAAAAGCAGCTCGTCAAAGGCCGCCACAAAGTCCTCAACAAGTCAGACCGACTCCATTCCCGTTTCATCTTCAACTATTTCCAGTTCTAGCGTTTCCAGTTCAAAAGAATCAAGCTCAAGTAAATCTAGTTCTAGCTCAGATATATCCAGTTCAAGCACCGCAGCTTCAAGCGAAAGTACACCCGTTAAACGCACATACTCCTGTAACGGCATATTGTTCGACCCAAATACGCAAAATTGCGAACGCGACACCCTTATAAAAAAGAACCAATTTTTTATAGAAGACCCTCGCGATCACCAGTTTTATCTCGTCAGCAGGATTGGCAGAAGGGACTGGTTTGCAGAGAACCTGAATTATTACACCGATGGTGCCGGGGATACTGCAAAAGCGAGTATTTGCGCAACGGAAGACTGCGACAAAAGATTTGGACGCTTGTATACATGGGCTCAAGCGATAAAACATGATCCAACATACAACTCCAAACTAGCGTATTCCACCTTTGAAACCGAAACGCTTTGCCCTCCTGATTTCAAACTCCCCTTTGATGATGATTTCAAAGAATTAATCCAAGCCATCTCTAAGGAAGATGGGACACATTCGGGTTATGATTTACATGCTGTCGATGGCTGGGAAGAAAACAAAGGAACCGATGCGTTTGGTTTTTCGATAGTCGGAGCAGGCTATTGGATTAGCAATAAAATGGATTACGCTCTTCTAACAGGTACATACGCTGGTTTTTGGACCGCTCACGAAGATGACGATACAACGGCTTCATATTATGGAACCACATATGCATTCGACATTTTCGAAAATTACTATAAAAGGTATATCACAAAAACTTATGGTTTATCCATTCGATGTGTAAGTGTAGGAAGATATTGAAATTAACTTTCTTTCAGGTTTCTTGACTTTCTCGAAAAAAAACTAAATTGCGAGCCAAACGGAGATTTTCTTGATGAAAAAGGTTTGGTCTTTTCTGTCACTATTGTCCCTCACACTTGTCGCTTGCACAGGTTCTTCAGCGACCTCGTCTTCTGAAATCGACGAGGACAGGTACATCGTTACAGACATCATGGCCTACGAATTCACTGACACACATCTGCTTCAGAGACAGGGCCTGTGCGAGGAAGAAAACGGCAAACTGATCTGGTCAAAGAACGGGCAGCAATATCAATCCCCAGCATCGCTGAACAAATCGACAGATTCCCTTAGAATCGCCTTTTCGGACGGAATTGTTCGTTACGCCTACGAAGGAAGCACCTTCCCTATAGGATTGTTCCTTTCAACTGAAAACGGCAACAATACGGGTATTGTATTTGAAGAAAATGGAACGATAATGTACGTATCCTTCTACAAGAACGAATGCCTACTTGACGATCTTAATATAAAAATAAACCCCGAAGACAAACGCATCGATTGCAACACTGTATTGAAGCCCAACGGCTCCTACGTGAAAACGTTACCCCCGGAAGGTACCATTTATAAGTACGAGTTTTCAGCCGGTAAAGTCACTTGCCCTGTAGAAATGAGGATGCTCTTCCCCTATTCCGAAGCGGACTGCAAAGACGCCTATAATGAGTTCCAGAAAGACACCTCGAAATCCAAGTCTTTCGAATTCGAGAAATACAAGACAAAGACAACAATTGATTCAAGCTGTTTCAAGGACCTGGCAGTCGAACTTGCAGCTCAGCAGCATCATTAGCCTTTAAGATTTTTCTTCAAATTTATCTTTCAATATTTCCAGCATGTTCGCTACAACGATTCCGGCGTTGTATGACCCTATCGCATTCTGACTTCCCCACTTGTCATCAACGTCTTCGCCAAATTTTGTATATCGGTCGACGATAGGAGATACGAAAAGGACCTTTCTTTCCCCTGCCGCCATCTTTACGACGGCATGCGTCGTTTCAAGGCAAACAGGTTCGCCCTCCGAAGAATGATTATTCTTAAATTCAATATAGGTTTCTGGATCGGCTATTTCATAGCATGAATAGTCCATCACATTAATTATTCCAAGGCTAACAAACTTGTCATCGGCAAAGACTGTCAACTTGTAAGCTGAATGATGGGGAACGGCTTCCATCCCATCTGCAATATTCATTGAATTTTCATTGACAATGTCAAAAAAATTATCGCATATTGGAGAATTTTGAACGCACCAACCTTCTGGAACATGCAAGTGACTATCTGTGGTCGGGTCCATCGTTTGGCAATCCTTGGCAAAAAACTTCGTTCCCATGAAAACACAACCATTAAAACAGCATTCAAAGCTCTCATTGCCGGGCGTTGATTCGCTGGTGCTGACGCTGATGATGCAGTCAGGATTTTCATCTTTTATAAGCTTCGAGACCAGGTCCAGCTTTTTCTGGGAATTAGATGTATTTTCGCCCGCGCCGAAAAGGTAACTGATGCAGAATTCCCTAACTATATGGTTTCCAAGTTTATAAATGCAAGATGGCCTTTTTTTGCACGGACCGATACTCCAATCTCTCGAAACCATCTTAAGATCAGGTATTTTGTTCAACATCATCAATTTCTCGATACCGGCCCTATATCCAGCATATTCGAAATCCTTGTTGACCAAAATCATGATTTTCATAATTCCCCCTTCTTTATTATGGGTACGATTTTTTATTTTATTTATAAACTATTTCTTAATTTATTAAAAGTCAATAGAAGCGATTGAAAATATTTTTCAACACAAATTATCTTTTTCAATATCATTCCAATCCTTTTTCGTTTGCCTTTCGCGACGAAATTATGTACAACGTATGCACAACGTATAAACGTCAAATTTTTACAACCCGCTCAAAACGATATATTTCGTTTAGATACAAAAAAAAGCCCCCGGAGGGGGGCGAAAAAGGGAGAAATCTTGCAACTACCACTCTTCTTCATATAGCTGTTCACAACTCTTCGCCATATCGGCGGAATCGTAGAAGTAAATCAGCAAATCATAAAACAAGCATTTCTTTGACGAAGAGGGGCAGCCCGTTCCCCAGGTACCATTCTCTTCACTACAGTCAAGCTGGAAATCGGTTACGTCACTTGACAATTGACTGATTTCGCCACAATAGGAATGGCCGGAAGAAACAGTCTTGCAAGAATAGACACTCCCCGAGATTGTCGCCTCGCTACCGCTCTTTATTTTTGGACTGCTATAATAGCTATCAGCGGAGCCGGAGTTGTCATCACTGTATTCATCCAGGCAAGAATTGACTTCGGCTGCAGCCCCATAGTAATAGGCTACGATGCCGCCACCTTGGTTGCACTTTTTCCCACCGGCAGGACATCCCGTGCCAAAAGTAGCCTTAGAGAAGCCTTCTATGTTTTGCGCGTTACAAGTTTCTTTGAACTGGTCCGTGGTCATATAGGATGTTGGCACCTCGGAACAAGACGCTGAGCCGTCCCCACCGGGCATTTCCACATAGCACGAAACGACGCTACCGGATCCAGAGCCGGAACCAGAACCATTACCGGAAACATTGCCCGAACCATTACCTGATCCGGAGCCACTGCCAGACCCATTGCCCGAGCCGGAGCCGCTGCCAGACCCGTTGTCAGTGTTGGACTCAGTCCCATCAGCCCCAGAAGGGCCACTGCCATCGCAGCCATAAAATGCTAGACTAACAGCAGATGCGACCGCTATTGCCAGAAATACTTTTCTTGTTTTCATGTGCACCCTCTCTTTGCATTAGGTTTGTAAATAAAATATAACCTTTTCAATTAAAAAGGAGTCAATAAAAAAAATTTTTATTCAGGGCCCCCACTTTTGTGAGCCCAGTCATATAATCTCTATTTACTATATTTGGGCCATGAATTTCAAGGACCGCATCATCCGCGCTACGGGCAAAAAGACGCCCTTCCGCCTGATAGTCGTCGATTTGACCGCGACGATGAACGAAATCGGCAAGTTCCACAACGCGCAAGGTTTCGCGTTGAAACTTCTCGCCGAGAACTCCATCGCAAGCATTTTCTTGAGCGCAGGCCTCAAGTTCCCCGGCACGGTAAGCCTGACCACGCGTTTTTCGGGAGAAATCACACACATCCAGTCGGATTCCACGCCGCAAGGCCTCGTGCGCGCCATGATTCCGCAGCCCGAACTACAGGCCGTTGGCGGTAACGAACCGGCCCTCCTCCCGCAAAGCGTGAGCGTCATAAAGCTGAACGAACTAGGCAAGCGCGTCCACGAAAGCATTATCGAGGCCCCCTCCGTATCGATGGGCCAGAACCTCGCCACCTACCTTTTGCAGTCCGAACAGATTCGCTCCGCCGTGGGCATCGAAGCCGCATTCAACAAGGAAGACCCGAGCAAGCTCGACTACGCTGCCGGTTTCTACATCGAGGCCTTCCCCGACCTCGAAGACAAGGACATCAACTTAATTGAAGTCATCGTGCAGAACCTGCCGAAGTTCAAGGACATGAACACGCCCGAAGGTTTTGACCTGGATGAACTGCTGGACCAACTACGCGGCCCCTACGATATTGACATCGTGAAAGAAATCGATCCGAAGCCGTTCTGCCCCTGCAGCAAGGAACGCACCGTCGCAACGCTCGCGACCCTCAAGACTGCCGATCTGGAAGACCTCATGAAGGAAGGCAAGGATCTCGAAGTCATCTGCGATTTCTGCCGCACGAAATACACAATCACCGTAAATGATTTGCAAACAATCATAGACGAGAGACGAAAGACGGGAGACGAGAGAAAGTAGTCTTATCCTAACCACGAACCACTAACCACTAATCACTATGTTTACTAAGCAATGTGTCGTTACCCTGGACCTTGAAGGTGTCCTTGCCCCCGAAATCTGGATTGCCGTCGCCGAAAAGACCGGCATCAAGGACCTTCGCCTCACCACCCGCGACATTCCTGACTACGACGTGCTCATGAAGGGCCGTATCGCAATTCTCGACCGCGAAAACATCAAGCTTTCGGATATCCAGAACGTCATCGCGAACCTCGGCCTGCTCGAAGGCGCTCGCGACTTTATGGACAAACTCCGCGACGAAACACAGGTGATTATCCTCTCGGACACGTTCCAAGAATTTGCCTACCCCATCATGAAGAACCTCGCTTTCCCGACCATCTTCTGCCACAACCTCATCGTGGAAAACGACCGCATCAAAGGTTATCGCCTGCGCATGAGCGACCAGAAGACTCAAGTCGTGAAGCACCTGCAAGCGCTGAACTTCAAGGTGTTCGCCTCAGGCGACTCCTTCAACGATACGGGAATGCTCAAGCAAGCCGAAAAGGGTGTATTCTTCTGCGCACCGGATTCCATCGTGGCCCAGTTCCCGCAACTTGAAGCCACCAAGACCTACGACGAACTCCTGGAAAAGTTCCACCAGTTCCAGGCCACGCTGTAAAAGCAATTCGATTTCAACAAAAAAGAGAGCCGTACAAGCTCTCTTTTTTTTATCCGTTGAAAAGCCGGACAGCCTTAACCCTGCGAGGTTTCAGCGAACTTCAGGTTCTCGTAGTTCTTGACAGCAAGATTCAGGCGGTACTCGTTGGGGAACAGACAGACAAGGTTCCTTTCCTTGTCCATCATGCAGTCCATCGCGTATTCCTCGGCGAACTTGCCCATGTCTTTTTCGGGGCCCGACACCCAGCGGATGCCGTGAGCCGGAACGCGGTCCAGGGAAACGTCGGCGCCGTATTCGCTCTGCAAGCGGAACTTGAGCACATCAAACTGCAACTCGCCCACCACACCAATCACGGGGATGGCCGACTTGAGCGGTTCATAAAGCTGGGTCGCGCCTTCTTCGGAAAGTTCGGCAAGTCCCTTTGCCATCTGCTTGCTCTTAAGCGGGTTCAACAAAGTAACGCGGGCAAAGTGTTCCGGAGCAAAATCAGGAATGCCCGTGAAGTTAATCTTTTCGCCGTCAGTCAGCGTATCACCGATGCGGAAGAGTCCCGGATCGTTGATACCCACGATATCGCCCGCCCAGGCGTGGTCGATGACTTCTTTGTCTTTCGCGAGGAACGCCGTCGGAGCAGCCAAGCGGATGTCGCGGCCAGTGCGAACGTGATAGACCTTCTCGCCACGGGTAAAGCTGCCCGAGCAGATACGCAGGAAGGCGGTACGGTCGCGGTGCTTGGGGTCCATGTTGGCCTGAATCTTGAACACGAACGCACTGAAGGCATCCTCGTCGGGGCTCACCGGGCGCTTGTCGGTCTCGCGCACCATCGGGGGCGGCGCTAGCTTGGCAAAAGCGTTCAGCAACTGGCGCACACCGAAGTTGTTCACGGCAGAACCGAAGAACACGGGGCACATTTCGCCCTTCAGGAACTTCTCGTGATCGAACGGGTCCATGCCGCCCGTGACCATCTCGTATTCTTCCTTGAACTGTTCCACCCAGTTCTCGCCGCACATTTCCACGAGGCGTGGATCATCCGGACCTTCCATCTGAATGATTTCCTGATGGCCTTCTTCCTTGTTGAAGGTGTGGAAGGTGTTCTCGGCAATGGAGTACACGCCCTTGAAGAGTTTACCCACGCCAATCGGGAGGGTGAACGGGGCCGTCTTGATATGCAGAATATTTTCAATCTGGTCGAGCAGGTCGAGCACATGGCGACCGTCGAGGTCCATCTTGTTGATGAACGTGATAATCGGGGTGTGGCGCATGCGGCACACGTCCATGAGCTTGATGGTCTGCTTTTCCACGCCGTTCACGCTGTCGATAAGCACGAGTGCCGCATCCACGGCGGTCAGAGCGCGGTAGGTGTCTTCACAGAAGTCCTGGTGCCCCGGGGTATCGACGAGGTTGAACATGCAACCTTCGAACGGGAAGTTCAACACGGAACTCGAAACCGAAATACCGCGCTGCTGCTCGATCTTCATCCAGTCACTCACGGTGTAGCTGCGGTTCGCCTTCGCGCGCACGTGGCCCGCCTCGCGAATCACGTTCCCGTACCACAGGAACTTTTCGGTGATGGTGGTCTTACCCGCGTCAGGGTGGCTGACGATGGCGAAAGTGCGGCGTTTTTCGATTTCAGAATTCATATAGAGGTATGAGGTTTGAGGTCGGTCGCCTACGGCTCCCTTTGAGGAGCGAGGCAAAAAATCATTATTTATTTCGGCGACAAATATAGTAAAAGGAGTGAGGTCGGGGCTAAAGCCCCTCTGAGCAGTCAGTGATGAGTAGTAAAACTACAGAAACTAGACCTCATCGCTCACTGCTCACCGCTCATAGCTCGAGCCTGGAGCCTCGCCCCTACCTATGATGATACGGATGATTCTGCATCACCATCTGCACGCGGTAGAGCTGTTCGGCAAAAAGCACGCGGGCATGGTCGTGCGTAAACGTCAAGGGCGAAAGCGAAAGCAGCAAATCGGCCGTCTTTTTCAAATTTTCGTCGATGCCGTAAGCCGACCCAATCAAAAACACGATATTTCCCGGGAAGCGGTCACGCAAGGTATCGGAAAGTTTCACCGTATCCATAAGTTTGCCCTCTTCGGACAAAATAACGCGACGGTATTCCGACTTGGGGAACTTTTTCTCGAAAAGTGCAGCCTCCTGGGCAAGCGACTGCACGCGGTCATCGAGCTTGGATTCCTTGAGTTCCACGACCTCAAGCGGGAACATGCCGCCACGCAGGCGCTTCACATACTTGTCCACCTCGTCCGCGATGAACGGCGAGCCAGCCTTACCAAAAACTGCGAGAACCCATTTCATAGAGGCATGAGGTCGGGCCTATCGGCCCTTTGAGCAACGAGCTCGTTCCACCCTACGGGTGTCACTTTGAGCAAAAATTGAAAAAACGAAACAAACACTTATATCCTCATAGCGAACTTCAGTGAGCGACCTCAAAGCTCAAAGGGAGCAGAGCGACCGACCTCAACGCTATCTCCCTACACTCAGTCTATCTATCAAGAAGCTCGGCATTCCGGCTTTGCGCATGCTTTCTTGCGTCCGGGATATGTCGTAATCCACGCGAATCAGGCGCACGCACTTGGTCTCTGTATCGAGCAGGCACCAGCAGGCACGCGGATCGCGGTCGCGGGGCTGGCCCACACTGCCCACGTTCACCAACAGGCGCTCGGTATCGGCAATCACGTATTCGTATTCGTCCAGCACCTTGGGAATCGCTAACGAACGGCTCGCCACGATAATCGGGCTGTGCGTATGGCCGACAAAGCAGTAACGTCCAGAAAAATTCTCGAACGCATCCAGCGCGTCTTCCAGTTCGGTCACGTAAACCCAGTCTGCCGGGCTCAAGGGCGAAGCATGTACAAAATAAATGTCGTTTTCTTCGTGGATGTAGGGCAACGAGCGGATGTACGCGACAGAATCCACGGACAAAGCCCGCTGCGTCCACTCGATAGCCTGCTTGGCAAAGGGATTGAACCCAAGGCTAGACTCGTGCTTGATAGCCACACTGTCGTGATTCCCTATCAAGCAAATATCCATATTCACTTTGGCCAGTTCAACACATTCGTTAGGGTCGGCTCCATACCCAACCAGATCGCCCAGGCAAACCGTCCTTTCGACGTGGTTGTCCTCCATGGACTGCAACACGGCCTCGAAAGCGGCAAGGTTGGAATGGATGTCAGAACATATTCCGTAAAGCATGCCCGTAATGTAGTAAAATAGCGATTAGTGGTTGGTGGTTAGTGATTGGGGGGTGGTGATTAGTGGTTTATAAATATCTATATTTGCGCCCGTATGGAAATCATCGAAGACAAGACAAAGGTGAGCATTGCGTATGTCCTCAAGGAATTGTCCGGCAGGATTCTTGAGGAAGTTCCTCCCTCTTACCCCTTTGTCTATATCCACGGTTACAACAATATTATCCCGGGGCTCGAATCGGCACTCCTCGGGCGCAGGCTCGGCGAAAAATTCTCCGTAAAGATACCCAGCAGGCTGGGTTATGGAGAATACCGCAAGGACCTCGTGATGCAGGTTCCCAAGGACGAGCTGCGCGATGTCGGCGAACTTTGGCTCGGAATGGAACTCGAAATGTTCCAGGACAACGACATCCGCGAATTCCAGCTCCCCGAGACAGCAGACGAGTTCTGCGACGACTTGAACTTGAACGACGACGAAGAATGCGACGGCATTTACGTCGTTAAAGAAATCTACAAGGATACCGTCCTTGTCGACGGAAACCACCCCTTTGCGGGCAAGGATTTGATTTTCGAAGTAGAAGTCGTTTCAATTGAATCGCCAAGTTTCACCGAGCTGGAATCTGGATTCCCGGACGAAGACTACGACGATTACGGCGACGACAATTACGACAACAGCTTTGACGGCGATTACGACCAAAACGAAGATAGGAGATGGCGCTAATGGCAACGATGGACGAACTCAAGAAAGCGGCAGGTGTCCGCGCAGCAGACATGATCAAAGACGGCATGACCGTTGGGCTCGGTACGGGCAGTACCGCAGCACACATGGTGAACCGCCTCGCAGAACGCATCAAGACAGAAGGTTTGAACGTCGTTGGCGTGAGCACCAGCTGGAGCACCACGCTCCAGTGCCGTAGCCTCGGCATTCCGCTCAAGGAAATGGGCGAAGTTTCCCACCTCGACATGGTGATTGACGGAGCCGACGAAATCGACGACAACAAGAACCTCATCAAGGGTCGCGGTGCCGCTCACCTGCTCGAAAAGATTGTCGCCTCGATGACCGACAACTACGTGATTATTGCAGACTCGGGCAAGAAGGTCTCGAAGCTCGGCGAAAAGTTCGCTGTGCCGCTCGAAATCATTCCGGGAGCCATCGCCGTGGTGACTGAACGCGTGAAAAAACTCGGCGGCGACCTCAAGGTGCGCATGGGCGCTCCGGGCAAGGACGGTCCGGTCATCAGTGACTCGGGCAACCTCATCGCCGATGCCAAGTTCGGCATCATCGAAAACCCCGACAAGCTCGCACGTGATTTGGAACACATCGTCGGTATTGTCGGGCACGGACTTTTCGTGGGAATTGTGACGAAGGTCATCCTCGCCGATGCCGAAAAGGGACTTGTGGAATTCTAGGGTGTTCTAGACGATTTTTTTTTCTATTATTCATAGTACTCTATGATAGTTCGTTTAAGTTTACTTGTTGCTTCATTTGGCATGGCATTTTTGACGTCATGTGGCAATAATGATGTTCCCAAAGAAAGTTCCGAGAAGAGCAACGGCACTATACTTATGCTGCTCGGGAGCAAGATTCCATATTGGGACCAGATTTATCGTGGAGCAAAGGAAGTCGGCGACCAGGAAAATTACAAGATAATGACCGTCTACCGCGATGCGGACACTGTCAATACGACCGTACTCAAGACGCTCAGCGGCATTTCTGACATCCCGAACTTGAAGGGGATCATCATGATGCCTAGCGACAAAGCCATCGAGAACATGATTGTCCTTACGGGAACAAAAGTCCCCATCGTTGTCGTAGACCAGCAACTGCATGAAAACAGCCCGCTCCAGACAACCGTCCGGACAACGGTGGTTGCAGACAACGATAAGATTGGCAAAGAAATTGGCGAACAAATCAAGGAAAACAAGGTTCTTACACTCTGCTATGCCATTGGCGGCTCATACGACAGAAGTATGGCTATCCAGCGCTCGCTCGGCAAGAACCGAGTCGATGTCCTCATCGTAAATGATGCGAACGAAGCCAAGGACAGCATCGAGAAATATGTGTCTCAGCACCAAGACGAGAACTTTGCGGTTGCTTTCGCAACTGGTTCGTTCGTCAACGAAGAATCGATGGCCCTCCTCAAGGGTAAAAGCGTTTATGCCGTCGATATGAACGAGCCCATCCAAGATGGTATCCGTAACGGAGATATCATCTTCACTGCCATTCCGAATACGTTCGAAATGGGAGCCATGGCGCTCAACAGCGTAATCAGCAAGACTCCGGGAGTATCGCTCCAAATTGTATCTGTCGTCTATGCCAACTCAAACAACATAAACACAGACGAAATCCAGGCCTTCACCAAATAGCCCTCCCAAAAATTTTTCTTTATACAAAAAACCCAGCCCAAAGGGCTGGGTTAATTTCGCTTGAATTTTCCCGAATCCGCTGATTAAGCTTCTTCGTCGGAAAGTTCCGGAGCCTTCTTGATCACGTTACGGCGGCCATAGCGCACCTTTGTCGGATCAAATGTGGTTTCCACGGCTTCGACCTGAGTTTCCGCAGGAGCGGCAACAGGGGCGACTTCGGCAACAGGAGCGGCCGGAGTTTCGACCGGGATACGCGGAGCAAGCGGACGACGTTCCGTCTGGACTTCAGCGACGGCGGGAGCCTGAGCCTGGGCCTCGACAGCAGGAGCGGCCTGTTCAGCCTGAGCCACAGGAGCAGCTTCGCGACGCGGACGGCCTTCGCGGCGATCACGGCGCGGGCCACGTTCCTGACGCTGTTCGTTACGGTCACGACCAGACTGAGCCTGGTTGTTCTGACCGCGATTTTCGCGATTGTCCTTGTTAGGACGATCCTTGCCACCACGATTTTCCCTGTTGTTGCGTTCACCGCGCTGGGCCATTTCTTGGGAGCTGATAGGACGGCGAGAAGCCGGCTTCAGGTTCATGTCCGGGGTGAGCTTCTTGAAAATCGGGGTACGAAGCATCGTGAGAAGCTTGTTAACCTTGGCAAGGATAACAATGCAAAGCACCACTACGACGAGCGTGCATGCGAGTGTGATTATTTCCATCTGGGCACCTCATAAAGTAAGGGTTGACCACACAGGCAGGCTGGAAAATAACCTGCAAGCGGGGTGACTGTATGTGTGTTGTTATTGGGGGCCATCTTACTAGCGCCTCCTGGGAGACTTGACGGCCATAGGGGGATGCTCCTGTAGGAGCGGGTGGGGTGATTCACGCCTTGGCAATGAATCGAACAGTCACGGGGGCAAATTTAGAATATTTACAAAAAAAAAGGTGGACAGATGTGCAAAAAAAGCAAAAAAGAGCCGTCAAACCGCCCTGCCGAGTTAAATGATAAATAAATTTTACATTTATAAGTTGTACTAAAAAATTATTTTGTTTATATTAAGGTAAGTGATGCAAGCCCCGAAACAGGGCCGAGAATTTATCTTCCAAACAAAAATCCAGGAATCTTTTTCTGGATTTTTTTTAAATTTGGGCACATGAAGAATTTTTACGTCACAACGCCTATTTACTATGTTAACGATGCCCCGCATATCGGGCACTCCTACACCACTGTTCTCGCGGATATCCTCACCCGCTTCCACAAGATTATCGGCTACCAGACCTTCTTTTTGACCGGCACGGATGAACACGGCCAGAAGGTACAGCGCGCAGCCGCCAAGCGCGAAGTCTCCCCGCAGGAGCACGTGGACGAATACTACCACCGTTTCGAGGACCTGTGGAAAAAGATGGATATCGAGAACGACTTCTTTATCCGCACCACAATGCCCGAACACAAGGCCTACGTGCAGGAATGCCTCCAGAAGCTCTGGGACAAGGGCGAAATTTATTCCAAGGAATACGAAGGCTGGTACTCCGTCGGCGAGGAACGCTTCTTCGGCGAAGACGAACTCGACGAAAACAAGTGCGACCCCATCAGCCACCGCCCAGTGGAATGGCTCAAGGAGAAGAACTACTTCTTCAAGATGGGTTCTTACCAGCAAAAGCTCATCGACTTTTTGGAAAGCCACAAGGACTGGATTGTGCCGGACTACCGCTGGAACGAAATCCGCGGGTTCTTGCGCCAGCCGCTGAACGACCTGTGCATCAGCCGCCCGAAGGCGCGCCTCAGCTGGGGTATCCCGCTGCCGTTCGACGAAGATTACGTGACCTACGTGTGGTTCGACGCGCTGCTCAATTACGTGAGCGCCTCGACCGCTTTCCACAAGACTTACAAGGACGGCACGCCGATCTGGCCCGCCACCTACCACCTCATCGGCAAGGACATTTTGACGACGCACAGCGTTTACTGGCCGACGATGCTCATGGCTCTCGACATCCCGCTCCCGCAGCACATCCTCGCCCACGGCTGGTGGCTCGTGAACGGCGGCGACAAGATGAGCAAGTCCGCAGGTAACGTGGTGAACCCGATGGATTACATGGAAAAGTACGGTGTGGATGCATTCCGCTACTTCCTCGCCTCGGCGATGGTCGTTGGCCAGGATGCGAACTTCACGCACGAAGGTTTTGTCCGCCGCATCAACAGCGACCTTGCAAACGACCTCGGCAACGTGCTGAACCGCGTACACCGCCTGGTCCTCAACAACTTCGAAGGCAAGCTCCCCGCTATTGCCGCCCCGCTGGATGACGCTGCAAACGAAGTCATCACGATTGCCAAGCGCGTCATTACGAACGTCATGGAATGGGTGCCGCAAGTCAAGCTCTCGCAGGTCATCGACGAAATCATGACGCTCGTGCGCAGCGTGAACCGCTACCTCGAAGTCAAGGCCCCGTGGAAGCTCGCGAAGGACCCCGCCATGAAGGACGAACTCGCGACCGTGCTCTTCGTCTCCGCCGAAGCCGTACGCCTCTCGCTGTGCCTGCTCTGGCCGGTTATCCCGACCAAGTCCAAGGAAGGTCTCGCCATGCTCGGCAGCAAGTTCACCGACCAGAACGACCTTGTCTGGGGTATTTTGAAGGGTGGCGAAGTGTTCGGCGAAGGCAAGCCGCTCTTCCCGCGCATCGAAGAAGAAGTGAAACAACAGCCGCAGCAGCAAAAGCCCAAGCAGAACAAGCCCCTGACGGCTGCCGACGTGCCCGCCGCCATGGACATGCGCGTGGCCCAGATTAAGGAAGTGGCCGACCATCCGGATGCCACGAGCCTCTATGTGCTCAAGGTCGATGCCGGCGAAGGCGAACTCCGCACCATCTGCAGCGGCCTCAAGAGCAGCTACAAGGCCGAAGAACTCCAGGACCGCAAGATTCTCTTGTTCGCAAACCTCAAGCCGAGCGCACTGCGCGGCATCATGAGCCAGGGCATGCTCTTTGCGGGCGACCTCGACGCCGAAGCACACACCTGCAAGCTCGTGAGCGTCCCCGAAGATGCGAAGCCCGGTGACCGCGCCCTGTTCAAGGGTGTAGCCCCGAGCGAACCGCGTGAGCTCAAAGTGAAGGACTTCGAGAAGATTGCGCTTTCCGTCAAGGGCGGTGCGGTGTTCTGCGATGCCCTCGCCCTCGAAGTGAACGGCAAGCCCGTGACCTGCGACGTGGCCGACGGCAACGGAGTCCACTAATAACTCATAACGTAAAAATCATTATGATTCAACAGGACCTGCCTTGGCGGGCCCTGTTTTTTTGTATATTGAACAACATGAAAGAACTCGTTCAAAAATTTTATAAATACACTCTCGATTATCTTAAATCATTGAACTGGATTATACTCCTTGGCATCGCAGCTTTCTGCATCATTCTCGCCATCATCAACAACGTCCGCGTAAGCGACGACAAGTCTGTCGACTGGATCGGCACACAGGACGTGATGGAAAAACCGGCGGATATTCTGTAGGAGGCGGACCATGATTGAATGCTTTGAAAAACAGAACCTCAAGCGCTCCATCATCGCGGGCGTGATTCTCCTCGTTGCAAGTTTCCTTGTCGCCGTGGGCGTTGCCGAAATCAGTTTCCCCGAAACCTTCCTCACGTTTACTGACCAGGACTGGCTCATCAAGATATGGCCGAAGGCCTACCGCTACAACATCCATGTGGGTGTCGGCGCTTGCATCGCCTGCGGTCTCCTCATCATTCCCGCATTCAAGTTGCAAAAAGATTTCACCATCCGTGCGCTTGAGACGCTCTGCCGTATCGGCATCGGCGGTATGTTCATCTTCGCTTCGATTTTCAAGATCCAGGACCCGCACCAGTTCGCAACTCTCGTGGCACAGTACCAGTTCTTCTCGGCACTGCATCTCGACTTCATGAACAATTTCTTCGCACTGGTTTACCCGCAGTTCGAACTGTGGTTCGGCCTCGCCATGATATTTACTCCGTTCGTAAAGGAATCGGCGTTCGCCATCTTCTGGATGTTCGTGAGCTTTATCATTGCACTCGCCTGGGCGCTTTGGAACGACCTCGGCATCACCTGCGGCTGCTTCGAACTCGAAGGCGCCCAGGACAAGGCCGAAGCCTGGACAAGCCTCATCCGCGACCTCATCCTCATCTGGCCCACGTTCTGGCTCACGATGCGCAAGAACAAGAGCCTTATCGGAGTCTGGCGCAAGTAGCGGTGAGCTTTGAGCGGTGAGCTCTGAGCTGTGAGAATTATGCAAAACGCCCCGGCCAAAACCGGGGCATTCTTTTTTAGCGCCAAGGGCGCGACTCTAAAAGCTCAGAGCTCATGGCTCACCGCTCATCACCTTTTTCGCTCGTGCTCAGCAGGTACGCGTTGATGAACGGCTTGATCTTGCCATCGAGCACACCCGCGGTGTCGGACGTTTCCACGCCGGTACGCAAGTCCTTCACCATCTGGTAGGGCTGCAACACGTAGCTACGGATCTGGCTCCCCCACTCGACCTTCTTCTTTTCGGCCATGCGGGCGTCGCGCTTCGCCTCTTCTTCGAGGCGGTAGTGCTCGGCCACCATCGTCTTGAGCATCTTGTAACAGGTCTCGCGGTTCTGGATCTGGCTGCGTTCCGTCTGGCAGCTAGCCATGATGCCCGTAGGCAAATGCGTCATGCGCACGGCGGAGTCCGTCTTGTTGATGTACTGGCCACCGGCACCGCTACTGCGGTAAGTGTCCACGCGCACCTCGGACATGTCCAAATCGAATTCGACGTCCTCGTGCTCGGGGTACAGGTACACGGCGGTAAAGCTCGTGTGGCGGCGGGCATTCGCGTCGAAGGGGCTGATGCGCACCAGGCGGTGCACCCCGATTTCGGAACGGAGCAACCCGTAGGCGTTCTCGCAAGTCACCTCAATCGTCGCGCTCTTGAGGCCGGCGTCCTCGGCTTCCTGAAAGTCCACTACCTTGAAGTCCATGTTCTCGCGTTCGAAGAAGTGCGTGTACATGCGGAACAGCATCAACGCCCAGTCCTGGGATTCCGTACCGCCCGCACCCGGATGGATAGACATGAGGCAAGCACAAGCATCATCCGGCCCGTTCAGCATCTTCTTGAATTCCATTTCCTCGACACGCGCCTTCAATGCGGCGATATCAGATTCGATGGAGGCAGTGAGGTCGGCAGATTCTTCGTCCTTGGACATCTCGTACAGTTCGGCGAGATCGTCACACGACTGCGAAACCTCCTTCCAAGATTCGAGGAGGCCACGCAGGTTGCCGATTTTTTTCATCATGGACTGCGCCTTTTCCTGGTCATTCCACAGGTCCGGGTCGCTAGAATCCTTTTCGAGGACGTAAAGCTCTTCTTGCTTCGCCTCTAAGTCAAAGATACCCCCAGAGCTTATCTATGCGGCTGCGCAGTTCGATAAGCCCGGTATGTGTAGTTTGAAACATAAATAATTAGTGGTTGGTGGTTAGTTAATTAGCACCAATGGCCTCAGGCGGCTGGTACTTCTTGTCGATGTACTGCACCTTATAGATTTTTCCAAGACCGTCGAGGTAAGCCTTGAGCTTCATCTGGCGTTCCTGCTCGGCCTGCACACGCAGGATGTAGTCAATCTGGAACTTGTAGCTTTCGTACTTACCATCGTTACGTTCGGTGAGCATGAAGATGGAAACGCCGTCCTTCTCGGTCATGACTTCGGTCATTTCACCGACCTTAATCTTTGCGACAGCCTTGGCAAAGGCGTCACCCTTGCTCTTGGCCACAAACTTGGCCATCACGCCGCCAGTCTTCTTGGCATCCTTGTCGTCGCTGTAAACAGCGGCTAGCTGGGCGAAAGTTGCCTTCTTGGAACGCACCTGGGCGGCAAGACCCTTCAGCATGTCCTTGGCATCGCTGATTTCCTGGGCAGACTTACCCTTGGTGTTGATGAAGATGCGAGCACCGCTGATAGTATCGTTTATAGGAACTTTACCCTTATTGAGTTCCCAGTAGGCTTCACGCTGCTTCTCGGTCGGGTCCTTCGGGTACGGAACATTCTTCTCGAGGAGGATTTCGCTCTTGAGCTGGTCTTCAATCTTGGACTTGAACTGTTCCGGAGTCGTGTGGGACTTCTTCAGTTCCTTCTGGAACACTTCTTCACTGCCGAACTGGGCCTTGAAGAGCTTGGAAACGCTGTCCACCTTGGCGGCGGAAACCTTGATTCCCTGCTTCTTGCATTCCAGCTTGACCAGTTCCTGACCCACGAGATTGTCAATCACAGCGTAGCGGAGCTGCGTCATCATTTCTTCGTTGAGCTTTTTGCCAGGAGCCTGCTGCTGACCGAGCATCTGAGCAAGACTATCAATCTTGCCAGCGGAAATACCCACCTTTTCGACGCGAATCACGTCCATGCTCTTGCTATTGAGAAGCTGTGCAGAAGCAACACCCGCAGCCAGAGCCACGGCCAACACACTACGAGAAATAAAATTAATAGACATTATCTATCCTTTTTAAAAAATTTCCGGCTTAAATATAGAAAAAAGGCACGAGAAACGACCAAGCAATTTCCCGGTTAACCAATGAAACAGAGCGTTAAAGAGAGCAGAAAACCCATGTTGCCTTCTTAAAGGTCTCTTTCTATATCATCCGGTTCAACAAAAAGGCCAATCAACAGGGATATATAGCAGCCATACCTATAGCCATTATTCCCAGCACAATTTCAGATAAGTTAATTTCCAAATCATTTGATATAGACAAAAATCCGCCCCAAACGGAGCGGACCATAAATGTTTCGAGAAGATCCCCACCTTCGCGGGGATGACATCTTCTTTTGAGAAACGCAGAGAGCAAAACGAGAGCAAAAAAATATCCGCTTCAATAGAAGCGGATACCTAAAAATTCGAATTTGAATTAGAACCGAGTGAGACAAGGCGCGAGCCCCCGTAGCGTACTCACGTACGTGAGGGGGCGAGCAACGCCGTATCACGACGGTTATAATTCAAATTATCCGAGGGTTACTACCACTTTATGGATTCCCTTTGTGAAGATTGGGGCAACATCCGCGTCAATCTTCTGCCCATCGACGATCATCTCGGCGACACCCTTGCACACGTGCTTCGGGTTCTTCACTTCGATTTCGTAGGTAGCGCCGCGGAACTTGCGGGTCACCTTGAAGCCGTCCCACTTGGAGGGGATGCAGGGGTTCACGATGAGGCCCTTGAAGCTGGCGCGCACACCGATGATGAACTGCGTAGCGGCCTGGTAGGTCCAGGAGCTCGTGCCGGAGAGCCATGCGTTACGGCCCATACCGAACTGCTTGTGTTCGTCACCGAGGATGTTCTGCGGGTAGCAATACGGTTCGGATTCGAACTCGTCGAGCTTCACGTTCTTGGCAGCCGGGTTGATCTGGCTGTAGTACTGGAAAGCCTTGTCGCCACGGCCGAGGATGGTTTCGGCGATCATCACCCACGGGTTGGTGTGGAGGAAGATACCGCCGTTTTCCTTGGCTCCGGGAGGATAGGTGGAGATGCCACCCACGTTCGGGTCGAAGCCGCGGTAGCCCGGAGTAGAGCTCTTCACGCCGTTGGCGGTGTTGAGGAGCTTGTTCAGGCTGTCCATGCCCATCACGGCGCGTTCGCCGCTGGCGATGCCGGAAATCACGGACCAGGACTGGCTATTGCAGTAAATCTTGCCGTACTTGGCCTTGTTGGTGCCGTAGGCGTTGCCCTGCTTGTCGAACCAGCGGACCCACCACTTGCCGTCCCAGGCGCTGTCGTTGAACGCCTTCTTGACGTCTTCGTACCAGCCCTTGTACATTTCGACAGAAGCGGTATCGCCGAGAGCTTCGCAGATGTCCATCATTTCGAGCAATGCCTTGGCATAGAGGCCCGTGTTGAAGGAGGATTCTGCACCGAGGGGCAGGTTCATGCAGTCGTTCCAGTCAGCAAAGCCGAGGAGCGGGAGGTTGTGCTTACCGAGGTGAGTACGGGTAAAGTTGAGAGAACGCTTGAGGTGTTCGAGCACCGTGCCCTTTTCACGCTGGGCGCGCTTCTTGCCGGCTTCGTAGAACGGGATCTCTTCGTTGAGGAGGTCCATCTTGCCGGTTTCCTTGAGGTAGTTGGCCACAGTGAGGACAATCCACAGATGGTCGTCACCATACCAGTCGGCGTAGGCCGGGTTGCCGTTCTCGTCGAGCACGCCCTTCTTTTCGCGGGAGTCACCGGCATTCGCTTCGTTGCCGTTGTCTTCTTCGAGGGCGAGCGGAGCGTACTGGTGCATGGCGTTACCTTCCGGACGCTGCACGGAGAGGAGGTTCTTGGCGAGCTGGAGAGCTTCTTCCGGCATGTGGCTCATCACGCCCATGAGGTCCTGGCTGGAGTCACGGTAACCGATACCGCGGCTGGTGCCGTAGCCCAACTGGTAGAGGGACAGGTAGCGGCTCCAGTTCTTGGTGGTGTGGCACTGACGCGGGTTGTGGACGTTCACCATGGAGTTGAACGCGGCATCCGGGGTCTGCACCTGAATCGTGGCGAGGTACTTCTGCCAGAAGGCGGCGAGTTCGTCGAAAGCCTTGTCGACGTTCTTCAAGTCGCGGTACTTCTTGATAGCCTTGGCTGCGACCTTGAGGCTCTGTTCCTGACCGAGCTGGGTGCAGGTGCGGAAGGTCTTGCCGGCAGCAATCTTGCCACCGTGAATCATGAGAGCGGCAATGTTGTCGCCACGGTCGCATTCGCTATTGGAAAGTTCCTTGTTGGCGAGGCTGAGCGGAGCGGCCCAGGAGCCCATTTCGTTCATACCGAGGAACACGCGGCGGTCACCGTCGAAGCTACCGACCTTGCAGTTGGCGGTCACGTAGTTCACGGCGAAATCGCGCTTCATGTAGGCATACTGTTCGAGCACAACG
>Ga0310690_10003739_pt1 | contig 22433 bp, 18 predicted proteins | sample AusTroGonzalo_MG_2_FD_207661 | JGI IMG/M metagenome (GOLD analysis project Ga0310690, IMG submission 207661) | Bovine rumen microbial communities from tropical cattle in Woodstock, Queensland, Australia - Gonzalo_04 (v2) (version 2) | ecosystem: Host-associated > Mammals > Digestive system >... | reverse complement strand
CGCAGGGCATGAGGAGATATTTGTTCAAATATACCGCCAGAAACGTCTATAAGAACGGCTGTCCGCTAAAAATGAATGATATGTAGGCAACAGGAGGGCTTACTTTTCGGAAATGGAATCAGAACTAACTATTAATCGGAAATGGATAGACTTGATTTGGAGATTTTCAACTTTTAGCGGACACCAATAATATTTATTATAGCAAGGATTTCCGACACAAAATTTGCAAAACGCGAGGGAACGGGAATAAATCGCCGTCCCCTTTCCCACAAAGAAACCGCAGGGCGTTTTGCCTTGCGGTTTCCTTGTGGGTTTCCACATACCTTAAAGGTCGTGGGGGCTTTGGTGCTCCTATTGTTCCGCCATGAGGTTCAGCACGCAGACGAAGTCGGCAATATCCACCTTGCCGTCCCCATTTAGGTCTGCGGCAGGGTCGTCGCCGCCCTCTGCCATAATGTTGAGGATGCTAACAGCATCGGCAATATCAGTCTTAAAGTCGCCGTTCAAGTCACCATTGACTTCCTTGAGAACAACAATCGTTCCGAAACCGCTCCAAGGTGATTCTGCCTTGTACAATTCTATAGAACCCTCGGGGACATGAAGTGTGGCAGATGCAATGTTCGAAATATAGAACGCATCGCTCTCTGTTTGGGGAACTATTATTGCATAACAGAACACATCGGTCAGGTCGCTGCAACCCTCGAAAGCACGTTTGCCAATGCTGCTCACACCGTTTCCGATAGTGACATTGGTCAGGCCACTACAGTTTTTGAAGACATTTTCACCGATGCTTCTTACACTACGCGGTATGATGATAGAGGTTAGGCTGAAGCAGCTTTTGAATGTATAATCGTCAATGCTGGTCACACCTTCGGAAATATTGATGGATGTCAAGCTGCTGCATTCAAAGAAGGCTCTTTTGCCAATGCTGGTCACGCTCTCAGGGATGACAATGAAAGGCAGGCTGTTGCAACACTCAAAGGCACTATTACCAATGCTGGTCACGCTCTCAGGGATGTTGACGGAGGACAGCTTGTTGCAATTACGAAAAGCATCGTATCCAATGCTGGTCACACTATTTCCGATATTGACGGATGTCAAGCTGCTGCATAGATAGAAGACAGAATTGCCAACGCTCGTCACGCCATCGGGAATAGTGATAGTGTCCAGGCTGCTGCAGTAAGCGAATGCTTTGTTGCCGATGCTCGTAACGCTATTGGGGATGATGACAGAGGGTAGGCTGGTACAATTAAAGAAAGCACCAGATTCGATGCTGGTCACACTCTCAGGGATGGTGACAGATGTCAGGCTGCTGCAATTATTGAAAGCACTGGAACCGATGCTGGTCACACCGTCTCCGATAGTGACGGAAGCCAGACTACTACACTCAGAGAAAACCTTTTCGCCAAAGCTTGTCACACCGCCTCCGATAGTGACATCGGTCAGGCCGCTACAGCCATAGAAGGCCTCATTACCGATGCTGGTCACGCTATTGGGAATGATGACGGAGATCAGGCCACTGCATTTATAGAAGGCATAGTTACCGATGCTGGTCACACTCTCGGGGATGGTGATGGATGTCAGACTGGCGCATCCTGAGAAGGCATAGTTACCGATGTTTGTCACACATTCGGGAATAATAATGGAGACCAGGCTGCTGCAAGAAGCAAAAGAACCGTCACTAATGTTGGTCACACTATTGGGGATGGTGACGGAGGTCAGGCCGCTACACTTATAGAAGGCACCTTCACCGATGCTGGTCACGCTGTAAATCTTGTCGTTGGAAATGACAGATTCAGGAATTATCACAACACCAGAATATGAATTGTAACTAGTGTTTTTATATGTCACCATTGCCTCGTCTTCCGAGAAGTTGTAATAGATGCCGTCAATGCAGGCATCAAAGGCACTGGCTACCATTGGCAACAATGCCGATAGAATAAGTAAAAGCTTTCTTTTCATATCCTTTTGTTTTTAAGTTAATACCGTCATCCCTTCTTCAACAAGCCAGCACTAAACTTAGGGATATAAGAAAAGCGCAGACCTGCCATATCTCACTCAGGCCTGCGACAGCCCCTAATCTGTTATGGTGAAGCCTGCGCCATTTGGCACAGCTCCAACACAGATTAGTTTTTGCTCTTATAATCTCTTTCGAGGTCGCAGTTCGAGTGAAAGATTGAGCAAATAAGATGTTGCTTTCCTTGCGGATTGCGATGCAAAGATATGATTATTTATTGTAATAACATACAAAGCATGGCAAAAAAACACGGAGCGCTAATCCTCCGTGGTGATGAGTTTGCCTTCGGGACGCGGTACAGGGTGTTTTCGGCGATGTCGCAGATTTGTATGTGTTTGTGTGTTTGTATGTACATCGGGAGTTACGGGTAACAGGTAACGCTTTCTGCGCTGCCCAGTAATTGGAGAAGTCATTGCATTGCCGGGGGAGGTCATGCCGGATGTAGCAATGACGCTATATAATTTCGCTTTATTACATCAGCAAAACAATCTTGGGAAAGCAGAAGCAGAGATTCAGGAATGCCTTGAAATATACCAGAGGATGGCAAACAGAAGCCATGAGGCATTCGTCAAGGCGGGCGTAACCCGTTACCCGTAACTCCGCATGTGCATACAAACAGCAAAGGACGCTGGATTTCTCTCTTAGAAGAAACCAATAATATATATATATAAATATATATAATAATATATCTAAAGATATATTATTATATAAAATTCTATACTTAAGTATTTATTCATCTATTCCCGCTCCCCGAGGCCTGCGCATTTGCAAGTACATCGGGAGTTACGGGTAACGGTTACGCCCCTCCCTCGCGTCCTTCCTTCGCTCCGCTTCACGTCATCCGTGACAGTGCCGCACGCCATCCGTAACAAACCTTGACTGCGGCCCCAAACTGTCGTAACTTTGCAGCGCAGTTGAGACAGAAGTCTCTTCGCAGCGGGAACAGAGCCCGTCCCCGCTGCAAGAGCTGGCGCTCTGGCTGCACTGCGAGAACAGGCGGCGCCTCGGCAAAGTCCGAAAGCAAGCTTTCACTCTGCACTCGGCTTGCACTGTCCTTGCAGCGGATTTGAGATTACAGCGCGAGAAAGCTTCTCGCACACAACATACAGCATAAGGATACACAGCGGTGCATCCTTATCCCCTAAAAAGGTTCTTTGACTTATTGATACAAAACACGGCACGTTATGATGGCAGGCGCGGCACGTTATGAATACAGCCTTAACAGGCTGTGTAAAAGTTGAAAAGGTGAAAGGGTGAAAAGGTGAAAAAGTGAAAGGGTGAAAAGGTGAAAAATTGAAAAGGTGAAAAATTGAAAAGGTGAAAAATTGAAAAATTGAAAAGGTGAAAGGGTGAAAAGGTGAAAGGGTGAAAAGGTGGTGTGCAGGGGCTCGCCTGTGGCAAGAAACTTCCCAATGGGCATAAAAATTGGAAGTCGCTCTGCTGCTAAAGACAGGGCGGCTTCCTTTATGTTATGCCTAAATCCTTTTGTTTAGTATTGGGGGCTCAACAATAATCAATGATTACCATTAAAGAGCCTCAATATCTTCAATCGTTAGGCCCGTTATTTTGCTAATCTCGATAGCATCATAACCTCGCAACTTCATACGACTGGCGGTCTGCACAATGTTCTTATGAACGGCGGTTTCCTGCACCACTACAACGTTTTTCTCCCATTCATCCCAGTTGGTCTGAACCAGATAGCGAGCAACCTGCTCACGGAGCGGCGGCAAGTCGTGCTCTACGACTTCCCAGACCGTCTGAAGCTTGAGCTTATAATAGTCATGAGCCAAAACATTCCGCATCTTCATAATTCCTTCCCACTTGGTCTCAGGATGCTCTCTCTGGAAAGCCTTGGTGAGATGATAGGCTGCTTCGCCGATGGCAAGGATGTTATATACAACAGCATAACACATCATGTCATTGGTCATCATGTCTTCGTATGACTTACCGGCTGTATAACGTGAAATGTTTTCTATAGCCTCAGCCATATGCTCCAGTCGGATCCTATCTTTAAGCGGTTCTCTCATATATTAGTCGTTTGTCACGGTTTGCAGTTTCCTCGGCAAAAGGAAGCAGTTCCCCCTCTTCTACCAAATCTACTTTACGATTAAGCAACTGCTCAAGATCGCTCCACATGCCAAAAAACTTAAGGCCGATGGGCTTCGAGTGATCAAGCTGTACGAGGATGTCAACATCGCTTAGCGCAGTCTCTTCACCACGAGAACAAGAACCGAAGAGCCATGCCTTCAGAACTGGCTGCATCTTGAAATAGTCAGCTATCTGCTGTGTCATTACTTCGTTACTCATAGGTGAAAGATGACGTTGGATAATGCTCTATAATATAGGTTTTACGCCACAAAGTTAGCGATTTATCCAATACGAGCAAAGAAAAAGGCAGAAAAGTTTGGAAGAAACAAAAGATTAACGTGATGTGTCAGTAACCATCACCCATATAGGACAATAATCCTATGGGCTACATCAGTACTGTCCCGATGATGCCACATATGATGCCGATAATGGTGCCGCCAAGGACTTGCCCAAGTGTGTGCTGGCGCAATACCATGCGGCTTGTCATTACACAACCCGACACAAAGATGGCCAAGGAGAGCCACCAAATGGGATTGAAGCCAAAGATGCCTGCATAAGCTATCAAGGCTCCGATGACACCGCCCGAACCTGCCGAGTGCATACTTACCTTCCACCAAACATTGGCTACGACACATGCGCACTGGATAAGCAACGAGATGCCGACGATGGCCATCAGGAAATGGGGCATATGAGTGACTGCAAGAATGTGCATGAGGCAGAGGTAGCTACATATATTAATAATGTAGGGGACAGCTCGCTTGTGCCGCTTCCGCAACTCAAAACGACTCCACCCGTGCAACCTTCGATAGATGAAGATACCAAGGACGGGCAAGCAGAAGGTGAAGAGATAGACAAGCACGAGCAGCCACAGCTTGAATGCCCATGGGAAGAGGTTCAGGTAGGTGAAACAGAGAAGGATTGCCGTTCCGACGGTCGGATAGTACGATGGCCGGAAGATGGCAGAAAGGATGCGGGCTATGAGGAGTGTTTGCTTCATTTTCTCATGCGGGCAACAGGGATGCCCATCTGTTCACGATATTTTGCTACTGTACGGCGGGCTATGTTGAAGCCATCAGCATGAAGCATCTGTGCCAGACGCTCGTCGCTATAGGGTTGCCGCTTGTCTTCCTGCTCTATATGGCGTCGCAAGGCTGCCATCACCTGTCGGGCAGTGATGTCGTCTCCCTCTTCGTTCTGTGTGGCGCGATGTGTGAAGAACCATTTCAGTGGATAGGTGCCGAAAGGCGTCTCAACGTACTTGCTGTTCGAAACACGACTAATCGTGCTGATGTCATAGCCTGTCTGTTCTGCCACATCTTCGAGCTTCATGGGGCGCAGCAACGTCTCGTCGCCTTCCCGGAAGAAAGGCTTTTGCAATTTGACGATGGCTTGCATGGTTCGCATCATGGTTTCCGCGCGTTGCTGCAGGGCATTGATGAACATCTGACCGCGCTCTACATACTGGCGGACGAAAGAGTTTTGCTGTCCGTCTGCATCAGGGCTGATGATGAGCGAAGGCTGATTGCCTCGGCTAAGGGTAACGGTAATGGTTCCGTTCTCGTCAGTATCAACATAGAAGTCGGGTTGGATACTTTGCGCACGGTCGGCACTCTTGGCTCCCAGCGTTCCTCCTGGCCTTGGATTGAGCTTCAATATCTCTCGCTGCAACAGCTCCGTCTGAGCATGACTAATGTGCAGACGCTGTTCTATTCGTTGCCAACGCTTGTGGATGAAGTCGTCGAAACACTTGTCCAAGACCTTGATAAGCAGTTCGCGCTGCGGATTGTCTTCGTCCCGACGAACCTGTATGAGCAAGCATTCCTGCAAGGAACGTGCCCCAATGCCTGGCGGATCGAACTGCTGGAGAACAGCAAGAATTTCCCCCAGCTCCTCTGCATTGGTGTTGAAGCCCTGATATATCTCTGCCTCATCGGCAAGGATGGGAAGGGACTTCTTTAAAAGGCCATCCTCGTCGAGCGAGCCGATAAGGTACTCCATGAGTTCCTTCTCATGATCGGTGAGGTCGAAGTCAGCCATCTGTTCTCGCAGGCGGTCAGTAAGGGAAAGCGTATCGTCGTATGACATAAACTCAGCCGCATTGTTGCTATGGCTGGCTCCTGTCAGGAAGTCGGGCATGTCCTCTTCACTACGATAGTCGTAGGAAGCATCAAGCTTCTCCCCATCCCTTTCCAAAAGAGAAGGAGTCTCTTCGGCAATCCCCTCTCCTTCGGAGGAGTCAGAGGAGGTTTCCAACCAAGGATTCTCCATGCACTCCAGCTCTACGCGATGCTGCAAGGCTTCGACAGGCATCTCTGTCAATCGGACGAGCAACACCTGCTGCGGTAGCATCTGCTGAACCTGCACCTGCCCTTGTGTCTGTGCCTGTTCCTGCGTCAGGAGATTCTTTTGTGTCATACTTTGGCTATTGGTTTGAGTCCCATCTTTTCTGCTTTCTCCAGCATGAACTGGAAGGCGGCTTCGCGGTCGTTGGGTATGAGTGAATCCCAAATGGCATCCTTGACGGCTTGCTTCAGGATACCGACTTCCCGGCAAGGCTGCAAGCCGAAGGTTTCCATAATTTCCTCGCCTGTAATGGGATTGTGCCAGGTGCGGTAATTGTCGCGGGCTTGCAAGTCAATAAGCTTCTCGCGAACAAGTTGGAAGTTCTCAAGGAAACGCTTCTTCTTCTCGCGGTTCTTACTTGTGATGTCGGCTTCACAAAGTCGCATCAAGTCGTCGATGTCCTCGCCTGCCTCGAAGAGCAGACGACGCACGGCACTATCCGTCACCTCATCGTCGGCAATAGCAATAGGGCGCATGTGCAGGCCTACGAGTTTCTCAACGTAAGCCATACGTTCATCCATCGGGAGCTTCATCCTACGGAAGAGCGGTGCCACCATCTTCTGCCCGATGTAGTTGTGGTTGTGGAACGTCCAACCTGCCACATTGTCCCAGCGTTTGCTGCGAGGCTTGCCGATGTCGTGCAAGAGGGCTGCCCAACGAAGGAATAAAGGAGCAGGAGGCAAGGGGCAAGGGGCAAGAGAATTGCTGGGGCAAGAGGTAATCTCTTGCTCCTTGCCCTCAGCCCCTTGCTCCTTTGAAATGTTATCCAGCACCTCAAGGGTATGGTAGAAGTTATCCTTATGGGCACGACCATTGCGAGTTTCAACGCCTTCAAGTGCTGCCACTTCGGGTAGGATAAGAGGCAGCAACCCGCTTCGGCTCAGTTCGATAAAGCCGATGCTGGGTGCAGGAGCCATCATGATTTTGTTCAGTTCGTCGATGATGCGTTCCTGCGAGATAATCTTTATGCGCTCGGCGTTACGCTTCAATGCCTCCTGCGTCTCTTCCTCTATCTGGAAGCGCAGCTGTGTGGCAAACCTGATGCAACGCATCATGCGAAGCGGGTCGTCGCTAAAGGTGATATCGGGGTCAAGAGGTGTAGCGATGATGCCATCCTCCAGGTCAAGCAAGCCATCGAAAAGGTCGATGAGTTCGCCGTATCTGTCTTTATTGAGGCAAACGGCAAGGGCATTGATGGTGAAGTCGCGACGGTGAAGGTCATCGTCGAGCGTACCGTCCTCCACAATTGGTTTACGGCTGTCTCTCTGATAGCTTTCCCGTCTTGCTCCAACAAATTCAATTTCATGGTTGTGCCACTTGAGTTGAGCTGTGCCGAAATTATGGAAGATGCTGACATGAGCACTTTTCCCAAAGTCCTTTGCAAGAGCCTGAGCAAGCTTTATGCCAGCTCCATCCCCCACTACCACACAGTCAATGTCCTTTGAAGGTCGCTCCAGGATGATGTCCCTCACATAACCACCAACGACATAGCACTCCAACCCCAGCGCATCGGCTTTCTCGCCAACGCGACGCAAGACTTCCCCTTCTCCTTTAGAGGAAGTATCGAAGGGAGATTCCGCCTGTCGGGTGCGCTGCCGGAAGCTGTCGTATTCCTGTATGGCTTCTTGTATAGTCATTTCCTTTTGAGGTCTTCTTGTAACTTACGCTCGAAGAACTGTTTCTTTATGTTGAGCCGTTTCCACTCCTCACCCGTCACCAACTTAAGGCTGTCGGCAGCGGCATTCATCTCAACACTATCGAGCAGAAGGATGGCTTGCTTGCGGGCTTCGATGGCTGTCGGACAGTTGAGTCGAAGGGAGAAGATTGTGTCGCGAGCCTCATTCCACAAATGATGATGGAGGGCATAACGAGCCTCTCTAAGCATCGTAGCAGCACGCTCTTCCTGTGTTTCCTGAGAACAAGCTGCCAGCAGGAATGCAACCAACAGAGAAAGAATGACAGAGTGTTTCATGAGGCTTCTCAACTTATCTCTGACTTACCACCCAAAAAGGGGCAGAATAAAGTTCCTGATATCATTGCTAAAGGCAAGCAGCATGAGGGCCACGATGATGCCGATACCAATCTTTTCTATCCACTCCATTGCCTTGTCGGAAGGCTGACGACCTGTAAGTCCTTCGTAGAAAAGCAACACGATATGCCCGCCGTCCAAACCAGGAATAGGCAGGATGTTCATTACTGCCAAGATGATGCTGATGAAGGCTGTGAGCATCCAGAACTGTTGCCAATCCCATGCAGAGGGGAAGATACTGCCAATGGTGATAAACGAGCCGACGCTCTTAGCTCCGTCAGCACTTGCCACATACTTTAGATCGTTGACGTAGCTCTTGAGGACACGCCAGCCATAGCTCAAACCTGCGGGGAAACAATTGGCAAGGTTATAGTCGAGATGCACAGTCTTGAAGTCGGGGATGTGACGTGTGACACCCATCATATAGTTCTCGTCAAGGAACAGTTGCAGGGTATCCATGCGACTCATGTCAGCAGTAGCAAAGACAGCATTGAGCGTGCGCCACTTGAGGCTGTCAGCTGCCGTGCAGTCAGGCGAGCCAAGCACATCCTGTCGGCGTAACGTAACCTCGTAATCGAAGTCCGCCCAAGTATTAATGTTCTTCCCATTGACAGCCATTAGCCTCATGCCCTTCTCAACGCCTGCTTTGCCGGCAGCAGAGTTAGGGATGACAGAATCAATGAAGGCTTCGGCAAGTGGTGCAAGGAACTGTGGTTGTGCCTGTATCATCTGTATCATGGAAAGCCCCTCTTTGGGCATCGTCAACGTTATCTCCTCGTCTTGTCTCAACACAGTAACGGTAGAAGCGTTTGATATGGTACGCATTATGGCTGCGCTGTACTCCACAATTTCTTTGTCGTCGGCTGCGACAGGGATGTCGCCGTCTTGGAATCCGATGGCATGAGCTTGCTCGTTGTATTGGAAACCGTTCTCAATGCTGGTCATGGGAACATAGTCGCGTCCCCAAGCCAAGAGGACAAGTGAATAGATAACCCATGCTGTGATAAGGTTCATCAGCACACCACCAAACATGATAAGGAAGCGCTTCCAAACTTTCTGCGAACGAAACTCATTGGGTTGGGCAGGTTGCTTCATCTGTTCCATGTCCATGCTCTCGTCAACCATTCCTGCAATCTTGACGTAACCGCCCAAGGGAATCCATCCGATGCCGTATTCCGTCTCATTCTTTGCAATACGAGGGAAGAGGCGGGCGAACCATTTACTCTTCGTACTGAAGAGGTGGAACTTATAGTCGAAGAACATGTAGAACTTCTCCACCTTCACGCCGAAGAGTTTGGAGAAACCGAAGTGACCGCCCTCGTGCAGGACAACCAGCAGGCTGAGGCAGCAAAGCAACTGCAAGGCTTTTATAAGTACTGTTTCCATTATGTGTGGGTTGTAATATGCAATGAGGATTATTATGAATTATGATTTGTGAATTATGAATTCCTCAGCTACGATGCGCGATTCGCGGTCGCAGTCAAGGTAATCCTGTAAGGATGGTTTGTCTTGATGAGGAACACGCTGGAGTGTCTGCTCGATGATGTCTGCCATTTGCAGGAAGCTACAACGCTCCTGACGGAAGGCGAGATTAACAACTTCGTTGGCCGCGTTGACGATGCAGGCAGCGTTGCCACCCTGACGAATCGCTTCGTATGCCATCTGCAGGCAGCGGAACTTCTCGGGGTCTGGCTTCTCAAAGGTCAGGTCTTTGAGGTCCCACCAATCGATGCGCGGGAAGGAGCTTTTGAGGCGCACGGGATATGAGAGGGCAAGCTGGATGGGGACACGCATGTCGGGTGCACCAAGTTGTCCTTTCACAGCTCCGTCCTCAAACTGAACCGCGCTATGCAGGATGCTTTGCGGATGCACCACAACCTGTATCTTGTCGGGCGTAACATCGAAGAGCCAACGTGCCTCAATGACCTCAAAGCCTTTGTTCATCATCGAAGCGCTGTCGATGGTAATCTTAGCGCCCATGTCCCAATTGGGATGCTTCAAGGCCTGCGCTGGGGTGACGTCGCGAAGCTGGTCGAGGGTAAAAGTGCGGAAAGGACCGCCACTTGCCGTAAGGATGATTTTCTCTATTGGACTTTCTTCGCCCATGAGACTCTGGAAGATGGCACTATGCTCGCTATCGACGGGCAACAGAGGAACTTTGTTTTCCAAGCAGAGCTGGGTAATGAGTTCGCCTGCCACGACAAGCGTCTCCTTATTAGCAAGGGCGATGGGTTTCCCTGCCTTGATAGCACTAATGGTGGGGCGCAAGCCGCTGAAGCCAACGAGGGCAGTCAGTACAATATCAACTGGTTCCATCTGCACCACTTGGCAGAGGGCATCGGCTCCGGCATAAACCTGTATCGGTTCGTCCGCCAAAGCCTCTCGCACATAGTCATACTTGCTTTCGTCTGCAATGACCACACAGCATGGCTGGTATTGCTTTGCCTGCTGGATGAGCAGGTCGGCTCTGGAGTTGGCTGTCAGCACATACGCCTCGAAGAGATCGGGGTGCTCCGCGATGACTTGCAACGTCTGAGTACCGATGCTTCCTGTTGAACCTAATATGCAAATTCTTTTCATTTTATCATCTTATATTCCTCCCCCAAAGGGGGAGTTAGAGGGGGCTTTATAGTTCGAGTAATCCTTCGGGCAGCGTCATGTGGATGCTGCGCTCCTTATGATTTATGTCTTTTATCCATTCCTCGGCAGCAGGGATGAGTCGCTCGCCAACTTGGAAGAGAATGTTCTGTGTCGAGTCATCTACGCGGTCGATGGTGCCAATGCATCCTGCCTTTTCGTCGAAGAGCGAAAAGCCTGTGAAGTAGCGCCATGTATATTCCTCGTCCTCTCCCATTTCGGGTGTAAGGGCGTGCGGGAAGAACACTTCGCTTCCGATAAGGAACTGCACATCATTGGCAGAATCGTAATCCAGGAACTTAACGAGTGCCGTACTGTCGCTGCGGAAGCGGTATTCCTCGAGGAAGAACGGCACGAGAATGCCATCCACCCGAAGGAAGAGGTACTCGCTCTCGGCCCTGTCCCAGACATCGTCGGTGAAGTTGAACGTCACTTCGCCCTTCACGCCATGCGTCCGTCCTATCTGTCCTATCTTATAGACCTCTGAATCACTGACCATGTCAAGACATTTACGGTTTGACGATTTACTATTTATTTACGATTTCACTATTGGACTATTTGCAGCAGGGTAGCAAATTCTTCACTCTTCATTCTCTCGTTATCTTTGCTCCCAGGGCGCAGAGTCGTCCCTCGATGTTCTCATAGCCGCGGTCAATCTGCCCGATGTTGTCGATACGGCTAGTGCCCTGAGCACTCATAGCAGCGATGAGCAAGGCGATGCCTGCGCGGATGTCGGGGCTTGTCATGCGTCCAGCATGTAGTTGTCGCTCGTGGTCGTGACCTACGACAACGGCTCTGTGCGGGTCGCAGAGGATGATTTGTGCACCCATGTCAATGAGCTTATCCACGAAGAACAGGCGGCTCTCGAACATCTTCTGGTGAATGAGCACAGAGCCCTTTGCTTGCGTGCTGACCACGAGCAAGACGCTCAGCAGGTCGGGTGTCAACCCTGGCCAGGGTGCATCGCTGATGGTCATGAACGAACCGTCGATGAAACTCTCTATTTCGTAATGCTCCTGCTTCGGAACGAAAAGGTCCTGTCCGTCTGTCTCGATGCGGATGCCCAACCGACGGAAGGTTGCAGGGATGATGCCCAAATGCTCAGGCGCGACGTTGCGGATGCGGATGCCGTCGCCCACCATTGCTGCCATTCCGATGAAGGAGCCCACCTCAATCATATCGGGCAGGATGGTATGTTCTGTACCATGCAAGTAGGCAACGCCTTCGATGGTGAGCAGGTTGCTGCCAATGCCGCTGATGCGTGCACCCATCTGGCAGAGCATACGGCAAAGCTGTTGGATGTAGGGTTCGCAGGCGGCGTTGTAGATAGTAGTAGTGCCTTTTGCGAGGACAGCCGCCATGATGATATTGGCTGTGCCGGTCACAGAGGCTTCGTCCAAAAGCATATAGGAACCCTTGAGCTGTTCTGCTTCTACGTTATAGAGATGCCTTGCCTCGTCATAGGTGAAGCGGGCGCCAAGCGTCATCATGCCCAGAAAATGTGTATCGAGCCTGCGACGTCCTATCTGGTCGCCTCCGGGTTTTGCGATAACAGCTTTGCCGCGACGCGCCAACAGAGGGCCGAGCATCATCACGCTTCCGCGCAACTGCTGGCTGCGCTGGATGTATGCTTCGCTCGAGAGGTATTGGTCGTTGAGTCGGGCAGCGGAGAAGGTGTAGTCGTGCTGGCTGTGCTTCGTAACCTCCACGCCCATATCGCGCAGCATCTGTATCTGATTGTTCACATCCGCTATGTCGGGGATGTTCTGGATGCGTACGGGTTCGTCGGTCAGCAGTACAGCACAAAGCACCTGCAGCGCCTCGTTCTTAGCGCCTTGCGGCGTAATCTCGCCGCTTAGCCTGTGTCCGCCTTCTATGATGAATGATGCCATTGACAGTTGAAAGTTGAAAGTTGAGAATCGAAAGTTATCAATGCGATAGCAAATTCTTCATTCTTCACTCTTAATTCTTCATTTCCTTTTCTTCCTCCTTCTCCCTTCGCCATGCTGCAAGGCCGACTCGCCCACGGAACCGAAGGTGAAGTTGTCCATGTCGAGATGGAGCTGCCCTCCGGTATATCGCTCAATGTCTTGTGCTACGAGAGCATTGTCCATCGAGTCGCGGTTCCAGATGAAGAGGTCTTGCTTCATTTGGTTAGCGATGTCTTCCGTAACGAGACGGCGCATCTCTTCGTCCTCAATGGTTTTGGCATAGTCGAGGGCTTGCTCCACAAGATAGCCGTAATGGCGGCGTTTAATGGCCTTCATCGGATAAGGAAGCGGAGCCGGATGCGCCTGTACCTCTTCCTGCGGGACGATATTGACGGGATAGTCGATGTCGAGCTGGTAATGGGCGATGCGAGCCAGATGGTTCCAGAGGCGGTGTTCGTCGTCCTCCTTGCTGGCGGTCGAGGGAAGCAGACCTGCCATTATCTTGACGATGGTGCCTGCGCAACGCTGACGTTCTTCGCGGTCTTCAATCTGCAAGGCCATATCGACCATCATCTGTACGCTACGGCCGTATTCCGGCATCACCAGTTGTTCTCTTTGTGTGTTGTATTGCACTATGTAAAAGTTTAAATGTTCAAATGTTTAAGTTCTTCCCTTTGGGAGAGTTAGAGAGAGGCTTTTGGCGTTCCTGCAACGTACTCCTTGAAATAAAAGGGTTCAAAGTATGCCACATCCTGCTTTTCGCCGAGGTGCAGGGAGCGTTCTGCCAAGGGGAACATCCATTTTGCAAGAGGGACGATACCCTCGATGAAATGGGCATTCGGATGTCGGATGACGCTTTGGCACTTCCCTGCTCCGTCTCCGAAGAACCAGACAGGATGCTCCTCGAGGTAAGGCAGATAGGTGTCGGCATCCACGATGTCTGCCCCGATGGCTCGAACCTCGCGGAGCGACCTGTCATAGACAGCACTATACACCTCCATCCTCCGCGCATCAATCATCGGCACAAGCAAAGCATCAGCCTCCCCCGTTCCCTCCGATGGAGGGGTGAGAAGTGAGTCATTTAGCAGAACAGGCACGCACAACAGCTTCAGCGTCGGCACGCTCAGCAGCGGCAGGTCTCGCCCATAGCAGACGCCCTTTGCCAGCGAGACACCGATGCGAAGTCCCGTATAGCTGCCGGGGCCTTCGCTCACAGCCACTGCATCAACAGGGATGGCGTGGGAATTGGCAAACGACAGAGCTTCCTCGACGAAGACACCACAAACAACCGCATGGTTCGGCCCTTCGAGGTCTTCCTTGTGGAAAATGAGGCTTCCGTTCTCGCTCAAAGCCACAGAACAGGCCTTCGTACTTGTTTCAATATGCAGAATGCAACTCATCTCGTCATTTACCTTTTTCATTTACCTTTTCCCCAATAAAAGGGATAGGGAGACTATGCTCCTTATTTTCGCGCTGCAAAGGTACGAAAAAAAATGAAGAGTGAAGAATAAAGAATGAAGAATTTGCTACCGCCCCCGAAAAAACGAAGCGAAGGAGCTTCCTACTGCTCCCTAAATATCCTTGTCCTTTGCCTCAAAAGCCTTCATCGCATTAAACCCGTAGTCGAGCAAAATTGCCGATTCCTTGAAACGCGACGACATGCTGCGGCTGCCTAGCAAGACCAGATAGAGCGTCCTGCCGTCGCGAGTAGCCGCCGATGCCAGGCAGTTGCCAGCCTGACGGGTGAAGCCCGTCTTGATGCCGATGCAGCCCTCGTAGCTCGTAAGCAGTTGGTTGGTGTTCTGGCAAGGCAAGTGTCGTCTATCCACCAGCGGGAGGTCCTTCTCTCTGGTACCGACAATCTGTGCGAATGCGCTGTCGCACATGCAGTAGCGCGACAACCTGACGAGGTCGCTTGCAGAGCTGTAGTTCTCGTTGTTCGGCATCCCGTTGGGGTTGGCGAAGTGCGTGCTGTCCATGCCCAGATACTGAGCCTTCTGGTTCATCATGTCGCAGAATTTCAAGGTGTCGCCGCCCAGATGCTTGGCTATGGCATAAGCTGCATCGTTGTCGCTCACCAGCATCATCTCATAGATGAGGTTGCCAAGCCTGTAACCATCGCCAAGCCTTACTCTGGAGTCCTTTGCAACAAAGACATCCTTGGTGATGAAGAGCGTATCGCTCATGTCTCCGTTCTCGAGAGCCAGCAAACAAGTCATCATCTTCGTAATGGAGGCGATGAAGAGCTTTTTGTCAGCATTCTTCTGGCTGATGACAAACCCCGTGGAGTCATCCACAAGCATCCAAGCCTCAGCCGAGAGTTCTGCAAGGCGGTCATAGCCCTCAACCGCCTCGAGCTGCACAAAGTCCTGCAAGGTCGTGTCTATCCGTGCAATCTTTTGCAGCCGAAGCTGTTCAGGTGTAAGGGACACCTCCCCCTTCCCGCAGGCAAAGCAGGACAAGAGAAACAGAAACATCCCACAAGCCGAGAACAAAGTAATCTTTTTCATGCTGCAAAAGCAAACAAAATGCATTGTTTGTTTGTATTTACTAAACGGGAGTATTGAGAGAGACGCAATGACAAAATCAGGCGTGTTTGATTCTTCTCAATTATGTGCATTCAAATGAGTGACGACGAAATAAATGTCGTCAATACTCACACCATGTCTTCCTGTATTTCCACACGGTTAAGTGTGTCTTTTATCTCTTCAACAATATCAATTTTATTTGCAATAATATTTGACAACGCTTCTATCTTCATACGTTCTGCATAATTTTGACTCCGTTCTAATTCTCCCAAAGTATCAGTAAGATAAGTATCTAAAATTTCCTTTTCCTCTTTTGTAAGGAATTCTATTTTTTTCTTATCATCATTTAACCGAGTTTTCAAGTCATCACAAGTAAGTGACAAACGGGAACATAATCCACCAATTTTTTTAGAAACGTTCTCTGTTTTTTTTGATTTTGCTGAAGACAATCCCATTGTACTATTACCAATCATTATTCCCAAGCTATAGATACTTGCGACACTTGTTAATATACGGTCAAACCTCACAGAATGGATAATAACCGTGTTTATTTTTAAACTCAACTTTGCGATAGTTCCATTCTGTAGTTCTTCTATCTTTTCTTCTATTTTATTTTCTATCTTACCTTCTATTCTATCTTCAAATTTTTCCCTCCATTTTTCTATCTTATTTTCATAATTCTCCCTGGCACGTTGTTCTGCATCCATTTTATATATAAGAAGCGTCACTAAAAGGGCAACTATTAGCGTTACCAAAAATGTAATACCATTAGCACTCAAAATGCCATCGCTTTTAGAGAGAATATCAAGTATTTCCCGTACGTGGAGGAAATGCTCCGGTTTAGGAGAATTGTTAAAATTATTATTGTATAATGATATTCGCTCATCCTTATTAAAGGTTACAATTATAGGTTTCTCTATAGAGTCTTTAGCGTAAAATGATGAGTCTTGAAGAACTGCAATCTGTCTTTGGGTTATCGAATCAACGTATTCTGTTGCTGCATTTTTTATATGAGTGTGGAATTTACATCTATCATAAATCTGAATACAAGATACACAAAAAATAGCACAAATAATAAAAACAATTATTACCTGAGTAATTAATCTCTGTGTAAATATTTTTATGAACTTATATATCAGCTTTTTCATAGACATATTTTCTTAATTAACGAGGTTACTTCCTTTTCAAATCCCGGAGTTTTGTCAACTAATGTCAAGCCATCCATCTCATTCCTGTATTCTTTTTTGAAGCCAGAAACATATCTTGAACATATGATGGTTTTGGATTTCAGTTCTTTTACCTCTTCATCTTTTCCCCCTTTCCATAAAAACTCCTTGAGAAATGCATACCCTTCCCTGTCTTGGTATTTTTCCATCTGTTCTAAAGTTAAACCCATGGCAAGTATTTGCAAATCCACGACAATACAATCAAATGGACCATATTTTCCCAAAGCACCTACTGCTTCGTCAACCGCCCTTGCTCTTTTTACAAAAAAGGTGGAGGAATCCAATTCTTTTTCCATCATTTTGAAGACACCCTCATTATCTTCAACTATTAGTATCTTTTTTCCTTCATTCATGATTATGTAATATATGATTAATAGATTAATATAACGGTATTGTCACATAAAAGGTATTTTTGTATGTTGGCATTTGCAATCTGTTCCAAAAAACATTTGCATATTCAACGAAATGGCGGTCACTGACCACCTCATATTGGATGGATGATAGCCACGAGAGTTCTTTTTCAAATTTCTTGATGTCTTCAAAAGTTAATTGTTTTATTATATTTTCATAATTACATAAAATGGGGATATTATAATCACTTAATTTTTCACTTCTATGAGAGACTTTGCCGCCATGTGCCTTACATATTTTATTTACAATATACATTCCTAAGCCAGTTCCTCTTGTTTTGTACGAAGCTTCTGTTCCTCGCTCAAACAGATTATAAACTCGTTCATAATCTTCTTTGGGAATTCCTATACCGTAGTTTACTATTCTAATGTTTAATTTGTCTTCTTTTCTGTCCACATCCATAAAAATGTATATTTTACTACCTTCGTGACCATATTTAATGGCATTGTCAAGTAAATTATACAAAGCATGGTTGAAGTATGTTACATCGATCTGAGCCTCTACACCATCTTGTTTTTGCTCATAGTTAATAGACTTATGCTCATCTGAGGCACGATTGTCAAGTACTTTCTTTAGTTTGTAGAGTAAATAAAAAACTTGCGTTGGCTTTTTTTTAATCTTTAAAACAGGGGAGAAAATAAGTGATGCATCTGTGTTAATAATAGACAACTGTATTAACGATTCTAACACTTCTTTTCTGTACCAATCATATTCATCCTTATATTTGTTATAATCTTCCTCATAATTTGGAGCGACCATCCTTTGGGGCAATATCTTTAAATGTTTCTCAACCACATCTATTGAAGGCAGAATAAAATGCGCTGATTCATGTGCAGATTCCTGAATAGTTGTTTCAAGCAACAACTCCATTCTTGCCCCTCGGATATATGAATAACATTCTAATGCTATGGAATAAAAATTCTTTAAAGACTTTTTATAAATATTAAAAATTTCTTTAGTGATGCTGTCTCGCAGGGCTTGGCTATGACGTTTCCATACTATATATGCAACCTCACCACCAGCTAACCAACCAGGCAACAACACGTCACGTTTCTCATCATATAAATCTTTTATCTTTTGGCTTGCTGCATCTTTAATTCTTTCTTTACAACCTGTTTGCGATAACGAATCTATCCCATCTAAAATTTCTAAGGAGAACTTGAAATCTGACATTCCTTTTGAATCTTTATCAGTCCAACCGATAGGAACTAATTCATTATGCTCTATATTTACTGGTAATGCAAACATCCTGAAAAAACCATCATTGCTATCATCAAATTTTTTCCTGATTGTTGCAAAAGCATCATTCAAAGCAACAGAGAATTTATGGAAAGTATCTTGTTTCTTGATATTGATATCTTTAACTTTTTTTCTAAAGTCTTCTTCTATCTTTTCAAACTCATCATTAATATATCTGATGTTACGATGCTCAATCCTTTCTTCCAAACGTTTCTCGAAAGTTTGGATACGATCAAAAATTGCCCGAGCCTTAATGTCCCATTCATCCTGAGTTAATTTCTTGATTATTTGTTCAAAAATAGATGGATCTGCTTGCATCATTTCCTTCTTGTCCTCTTGGAAGGTCTTTTCATCATCATAAGACTCTCTTGCCATTTGTCCTAATACAAGACAGGCAATAATATGACCTTGCGCATAAATGGGGAAAATATGCTCCTCGTATAATGATTTGGGGCAAGTATAATGGAGATATAGTCTTTCCTCACCGATAATTCTCAAACTCTCTATTATAATTTTTAAATTCTCTGCTCGACCTTCATTTAATCTTGCTACAATTACATTTAATCTTGCGCGATATTCAGAAGATTTCGAGTCAAAATTACCCAATCCTTCATCTGCAAATATGCCAACAATGCTGTCTTGTTGGAAACAAAAGTCTTTATTCCCTTTTTTACAACCTCTAAAACAAGCACATCGCCTTCCATTATTGATAAAAGTCCCGCTCTCTATTCTGATTATTTTCCTCCCTTTCAGGATTGGCTCTATTTTCTCGTTTAGTTGAGTGTTAAACAGTACCGTCCCTTTGTCTAATTCCGTTGCAATATCTGCATTTGAATCGTTAGGTATAAAATCATCAGGAACAAATTGAAATAATGTAAGTGCATTTTGTACACGTTCATCATGGGATAAGTCTGCCAAAAAACCTCGAATATAGTCAGGATAGTATATGCCATCCCGATTATAGTTTGCTGTTTCCTCACTACGTCCTCGTCTGAGACTCAAAAATGTTGGTGAAATGGGCCAATCCTGCCAATCCTTACTTGTACTCATAACTTTATTACTTTCATTCCTTCTTCAGAACGATTGCTGACATAAAAACAACTATCAACTTCTTTAATTTCGGCTCTCTCTTGTTGCAAATATACGAAATGTTTTTCATACAACACAACAAAACAATATAGGGAATAATGTAAATGTGTTGAATAACATATAAGATGCATCTCGTATTGGATGTTCTTCATGTAACGAGGTTGTTTAATAACCATGAAAAAGCAAAAACACGTAAGATACTATCATCGGCGGAAAATTTGAGCGAAAAAGTCATTCAAGGTACATACATATATACGGAATTAAGAATTAAGAATTAAGAATGGTTCTATTTATTCTAAAGTCAAGAATTTATAGAACGTCTCTTAAGAATGGAGAATAAAGAATGGAGGATGAAGAGTTAAGAAACAACGCTCGATGGGCGAAGAAGAGTCAATTAAGAGGTAAGTGGTGAGAAGTTTGAGGGTTGTGGGCCAACAAAGCAGGGGTCATCAGCAAAGATAACGTGCTGTGTCGGCAAAGATAACGTGCCGTGTTGACAAACATAACGTGTTATGTTGGGCAACTTAACGTGGATTGTTGAAAAGAATCTTTTGAAAGAATCCAAACAGCCTACATGCCTACATAAACATGAAATATTTAGCAGGAATACAGAAAGCTACATTAATTTAAGCCTACATAAAGCCTACACAAAGCCTACATAGTACCTACACATGCAAAATGAAGAATTAACTTCCGAAGCTTCAGTTAATAATATGTAGGCTTTATGTAGGTATTATGTAGGCTTTATGTAGGATTGAATCCTATTAAACAGTTGAATTGCTTGAATTTAATTTAAATTTATGTAGGCATGTAGGCTTATTCGTAATTTTATGAAAGATTATTTGCAAATTTAAGAGAAAAGTTGTATCTTTGCAGACTCCTAACCAAAAACGAAAATTTTTAAAGGATATAACCATGAAAATCACTATTCTGAAAAAGAGTCACAAAAAAGAGGTGATAAACCGTGTGGAGTTGGCCGACTTGGCTGCTGCCATCAAGAATGGGCTGGTAGAGAATGCTGTAAGAAAAACCCGAGAGATTTACCATCTGATGAATCCGCACCGACTGGCCGACGGGCAGATCTCCGTCATCTGGAAAGGCGGCATCATGCTGCCCAGAATCTGTTTCGCTGCCGACTTCATTCATCGAAACGGCCAGATGCAGATGATGCAGTACTCTGGCCTTGTGGCGCTGGAGGTCAACGGCTTGTCATCATATGAGAAAGCAGTGGAAGTCAGGGAGTTGGCAAAGAAACTACCTGAAACGATGCTCTGCTTCCTTGGCGGCTCGGGCAAGAGCGTAAAGATTGTCTGCCGGGGAGAATTATTTGACGGCAGTCTTCCCGGTAAGGAAGATGATATCCAGCAGTTCCACCAGAACCTCTACAACACAGCCCGCAGAGCCTATAAGAACCAGTTTGAGTTCGACATCGAGTTTCTGCCTCCGCGACTGGACAGGTCGGTCTATATGAGTGCCGACCCCGAGGCCTTCTACAACGACAAGGCTCGTCCATTCTATGCCGACACGGAGCTTCACGATGCCCCGATGCCTATAGAAATAAGCAGCAAGGAGGAATATTTGATGCCCGGCCGCACCGTCACACAGACCTATAATTTGAATTGGATGTTTATCGTGGAGTCGGTGCTGGGAAAATACTTTGAACTGCCCGACGAAAACAAGGAGGCAACGCTTCTGATGCGGATTGCTGCTATGTGTCTGGACCAGGGTATTCCCAGGGCACTTGCCCAGGAACTGGCGATGCACCATCCCGTCCTGAATCGCGACAGGATGCTCGTGGAGAAGACTTTCCAGACCGTCTATTGCGTGGCAGAGCAGGAGGAATGGCGCAAGAAGCACAAAATCCGTCCGCTGAAGAGTGTGCCCGACGATACCATCCAGGCGATGAAGACGGAAATCTTCCTCAACGCGAACTACGAGATGCGCAAGAACCTGATGACGGGCGTTGCCGAGTATCGCGAGAAGTTCAGCGACGACCAGCGGTTCAAACCGCTCACGCCAGAGGTTCGCAACGACATGACACTGAGAGCCACCGAGTTGGGCATGAAGTCGTGGGACAGGGACGTGAACCGCTTCATCGACTCCACCCGCATCGAGCAGTACGACCCCGTGAACACATGGCTCGACAAACTGCCGAAGTGGAACGGGCGCGACTATATCGCCGACCTCGCCAAGCGAGTGCCTACCGACCAGCCGCATTGGGAGAAGTACCTGCGGATGTGGCTCGTGGGTATGGTGGCACAATGGCGTGAGAGCGACAAGCAGCTGACTGGCAATGCGTTGACGCCGCTCCTCATAGGTCGTCAGGGTTGCGGCAAGACGCGATTCTGCAAGACTCTGCTGCCGCCAGAACTACGCGACTACTACAACGACAAAATCAACTTCAAGAACGAGTTCGACCTCAACATCGCCCTCACCTCGTTTGCACTCATCAACATCGACGAGTTCGACAAGACCACAAACTCGCAGCAAATCGTCCTGAAGTACCTCCTTTCGTCGAGCGACGTGAAGTTCCGCCCACCTTACGGCAAAACCATCAAGCAGTATCGTCGCTATTCATCATTCATCGGGACGACCAACCAGTTGAAGCCGCTAATCGACCCAACCGGCTCGCGTCGGTTCGTGTGTGTCGGAGTGACGGGCAACATCAACTTCGAGGACAACCTGAACCACAGACAACTCTTTGCCCAAGCCCTATACCTGTTCAATAAAGGTGAACGCTTCTGGCTGAACGACAAGGAGATAGCCATACTCATTGAAGAGAACGAGCCGTTCCAGAAGTTGAACGACCTGGTGGAGATGATAGGCGAGACCTTCCGCCAGCCCAAAGACGACAAGGAGCAGGCAAAGTGGTGGAGCCTGGGCGACATCAGCCAA